>Ga0136846_1237844_pt1 | contig 11564 bp, 12 predicted proteins | sample HopSoiMetagenom2_FD_96841 | JGI IMG/M metagenome (GOLD analysis project Ga0136846, IMG submission 96841) | Grasslands soil microbial communities from Hopland, California, USA - 2 Assembly 2016 (version 4) | ecosystem: Environmental > Terrestrial > Soil > Grasslands | place: USA: Hopland... | reverse complement strand
GGGCGTCATGGGAAGGACGCCGCCATGCTGGTCGGCCCGTGAGCGGAATCCAAGAAGGCAATCAGCCTAAATGCATCCGCCATCCGGCGGACCTGCCGGAGGTTAAGCAAGCGGGCGCAAAAAAGCGCATCGCCGAAGACGATGCGCAACGGGGAAATGGTCGGGCTGGTGAGATTCGAACTCACGACCTCTTGCACCCCATGCAAGCGCGCTACCAGGCTACGCTACAGCCCGAAACTGGAAGGAGGGTCAGAAAGCCGAACGGCTGCGCGAGAAGCAAGCGGTTTTTTGCGGAAAGCGGTTCGGCCGATCCCGACCCGCAATCCGTTCCTCTTAACCGCAGGAACCTCCCGTTCAGGGAATCGCGACCAGCTTAGGCGCCAATTCTCTTTCGAGAAAAGCGCGGTCGGCATTCAACTGCCCGATCAGCTCCGACCACAGGAGCTTTTGCACCGCCTGCGTGCCCTCGGCTTCGATCCGGTCGGGGGGAGCGAGAAGTTTGCAGGAAACCGTCACGACGGCCTGAGCGGTGTAGCTTTTTAAAGTCCGATTCCCCTTCGTCAAATCCAGCGTGCACTCGGCTTGATATTCATGATCATAGGTCACAATCGGCGCGGGCAGGAAAAAGAGAAAGCCCGTCAGAAAGGACTTCGGAAACAGCGCGCCGTCCGGATGAAAGCGGGCGCTCAGATGGAGCCCAATGCTGCCATCCAGTTTATCCGTCGCTCGCACCGGATAGTACACGTTTTGAAACAGGCCGCTCTGCGTCAGGGTTTCCCTGAAGCCCGGCACCAAATCGGGAAAACCGCCCGTTACTTTTTGTTCGGTCTGCGTGATCCCGATGGTCACCGGAATCGGCTTGGCCATATGCGGCATCGTAATGGACGCCGCCGTCGGCTGGACTTGAAAACTGGCGCAGCCAGAAGCGCCAAAGAGCGCGGCCAGCGAGAAACAGATCAGGAGCACGGATTGAGGCTTCATCGTCATCGGGCGCCAAAATGCAATCAACCCGCTCACAAGGCCAAGCCTTTATCGATAATGGCTTACCATTTTACGGACGATGCGTCTTCACTCGCAGCCCTGGTGCCCAGAGTGGGGGTCGAACCCACAAGACTTTCGTCGGTAGATTTTGAGTCTACTGCGTCTGCCAATTCCGCCATCTGGGCCAGCCGAGGGAAACGCGAAGCTAGAAAGGCCCGCTGTCTTGTAAACGAGAAACAGCAGGAAACACACGTCACCAACCTGCGCGGGGTTTCCGATTGCCGCGGACGAGGCGGGTCGGTTGCACTCGCCCATGCCCGACTTTCGCGTTTTTTGCACCCCGACCGACCGTCAGCCCGCCGAGCTGCGGCTTTCAGCGGAGGAGTCCCATCACCTCGTCGTCGTCAACCGCGCCCGCCAGGGCGATGCCGTGGTGGCGTTCGATGGACGCGGCACCGAGTGGGACTGCGAGCTGCGGACCGACTCCAAGCGCGAAGCCGTGCTGGCTGTGCGTTCGACCCGGCAGGCTCCGCCGCTGCCTTTTGATATCACTCTGGCACAGGCGCTGCCCAAGGGACCGGCGATGGACGCGATCGTGCGCAAGGCCACCGAGATCGGCGCGCGCCGCATCGTGCCGCTGGAAACCGAACGCACCCAGGTACACCTCGACGGCGACCGCTCCGATAAAAAAATCGAGAAATGGCAAATCGCCGCGCTCGAGGCGGCCAAGCAGTGCGGCAATCCGTGGCTGCCCGAAATCACGGCGCTGCAAAAACTCGATTCGTTTCTGGCCGCGGTTGAGCCGGAGTATGATTTGAAACTGATCGCCAGCCTGCATCCGGGCGCGCGACCGCTCAAAGACGTGCTCGCCCATTTCAAAACCGCGCAGGGTCGAGCGCCAAAAAAAGCAACTTGGCTGATCGGCCCTGAGGGCGATTTTTCACCCGCGGAAATGAGCGCCGCGCTGACGGCGGGATTCACGCCCGTGACGCTCGGTCCGCTCGTGCTGCGTTGCGAAACGGCGGCGGTGTACGCGCTCAGCGTGCTGAGTTACGAGCTGCAAAACGGCTGAGCGCAGCGCCGGCCTTACTTGCGCTCCCAGCGAAATTTCCGGTCGGATTCCAGAATCGACAGATCGTTGATGCTGGCGAAGCGGCGTTGCATGAGGCCTTGCGCGTCGAACTCCCACTGCTCGTTGCCATAGGAGCGGTACCATTGTCCGGCAGCGTCGTGCCACTCGTACTCGAAGCGCACGGAGATACGGTTGTCCGTAAAAGCCCAGAGTTCCTTCTTCAACCGATAGTCCAGCTCGCGTTCCCATTTGCGGGTGAGGAAGGCGACGATCGCGGGACGGCCGCGGAAAAATTCCGAGCGGTTGCGCCATTCCGAATCCTCGGTGTAGGCCTGCGCCACGCGCGCGGGATCCCGGGAGTTCCAGCCATCCTCGGCGGCCTGGACTTTCGCCCGGGCGGACTCGGCGGTGAAAGGCGGCAGGGGCTGGCGCATGCGGCGATTTACCAGACCAGCAGGCCGCCCGCGAAGGTGAGGCCGGCGCCGACGGAGCAGAAGATGATCTTGTCGCCGGATTTGAAGATGCCCTCTTCCGCCGCCCAGCCGAGCGCCATCGAGACGGACGCGCCGGAGGTGTTGCCGTACTTGGCGATGGTCACAACGAAACGCTCGAAAGGGATGCCCACGCGTTTGCCGACGGCGCGGAGGATGCGCTCGTTGGCCTGGTGCGGCACGATCCAGGCGATGTCGTCGGGCTTGAGCTGGTGACGCTTGAGGGCGGACTCAATTTCGTTGGCGAAAGCGATCACGGCATTTTTGAACACCGCGCCACCGTCCATCTGGAGATAAAAATCCGCGAGGTCGGCGCCGCCGGGGGCCGGGACGAGTTGGCGGGCGCCGCCGCCGGGGCGCTGGATCGCCTCAAAGGCGGAGGCGTCGCCCGAAAGAGCCATGCGGTGGAGGCGATGACCGCCGGGGGCGTCGGTCAGGATGGCCGCGCCCGCGCCGTCGCCAAAGAGAAACGCGGTCTCGTGGTCGTTGGGATTGGTGATGCGCGAGAGCAGCTCGGCGGTGACGACGATGACGTTTTTCGCGGTGCCGCCGCGGATGAAGGCGCGGCCGACCTCGAGAGCGTAAAGCCAGCCGGAGCAGGCGGCGTTGACGTCAAAGGCAAGGGCGCGCGGGCAGCCGAGCAGCTTGGCCAGACCGCTGGCCATCGAGGGCACGGGCTGGTCGGGAATGATCGTGGCGAGAACGATGCCATCGATCTGGCCGGCGTTGAGACCGGCCTGCGCGAGGGCATGCTTCACGGCGGTGGCGGCCAGGCTGGTGGCGGATTCATCGGCGTCGGCGTAACGGCGTTCCTTGATGCCGGTGAGCTTGATCATCTCTTCCTCGGTTCGGCCGGGGAAGGACTTGAGAATCTCACTGGTGGGACGGACGTTCTTCGGCACAGCATAGCCGACGCCGGCGATGCAGACGGTTTCAGAGGACGCGGCCGGCGCCGAGCGCTGGGCGCTGAGCGACGAGAGGCCCGAGCCGGTGGCGGCGGGATTCGCCGCAAGATAACGCGCGATGTCGTCGCCGGAGATGCGTCCGCCGGGGCCGGTGGCCTCAATGCCGGTGAGCGTAGCGGGATCGAGCCCGGCGTCCTGCGCGAGTTTCGCGGCGCGGGGCGTCCATTGCAGGCCCGACGCGGCCGGAGCCGGTTTGGCGGGCTCGCGAGCGGAGGCGGCGGTCGCCGCCGCGGGCGCGGCCACCGGAGGCGTGGGCACGGATTCGGTCTTCCGGGCGCCGGCCTTGGCCGCGAGGTGCTTCAAAGAAATATCGGCGGTCTGAATACTCAGAAACGGCGCGCCGCTGGGCAAAATATCGCCGGCCCGGGCCTGGATGGCCTCCACCACGCCGTCGCAGGGGGACTCAAACTCAAAAACGGATTTGTCGCTCTCCAGTTCCGCGATCTTCTCTCCCTTGGCGACGCGCGCGCCGGGATGGATCTTGATATCGATGACGGTGAGTTCGCTGACAGTCGCCACCATGGAAAGGATCGGCACGTCGATGAGGAAGGTTTCCATCAGGGTTGGATTTGGACAGATAGGGTGAAGTCGATTTCCCGCCCCGGTCAACCGTGTGTGTCGCAATTGAAACGCACGTTCAACGGGGATATTCCACGAGGCGCCGCCGCTTTAGGAGCGGGCGAGGCGCCAGAAGGCGAGACACTTCGCGAGCAGGGCCTCGAGTTCGTCGAGCGGCACCATGTTGGGTCCGTCGGAGAGCGCGTTGTCCGGATCGGGATGGGTTTCGAGGAAAAGACCGTCGGCGCCGGCCGCGAGGGCGGCGAAGGCGAGCGTGGGCACAAACTCGCGCTGGCCGCCGCTCTTGCCGCCGGCCGCGCCGGGGAGCTGCACGCTGTGGGTGGCGTCGAGAATCGTAGGATAGCCGTTGCGCGCCATGATGGGGAACGCGCGCATGTCGACCACGAGGTTGTTGTAACCGAAGGTCGCGCCGCGCTCGCATTGCCAGATCTCGGCGGCACCGCCGTGCTTCAGCTTGCCGACGACGTGAACCATGTCGGTGGGCGAAAGGAACTGGCCTTTCTTCACGTTGACGGTCTTGCCGGTCGCGGCGGCGGCGAGGAGGAGATCGGTCTGGCGGCAGAGATAGGCGGGAATCTGGAGGACGTCGCACACGGCGGCGACGGGCGCGCACTGCTCGCTCTCGTGCACGTCGGTCACGCAGGGCAGGCCGTAATCTTTTTTGACGAGAGCATGGAGGGCGAGTCCCTCCTCCAGGCCGGTGCCGCGGCCGCCGGCGATGGAGGTGCGGTTGGCCTTGTCGAAGGAGCCCTTGAAAACGAGGTTGAGCTCGGGATATTTCGCGCGGAGAGCGACGAGTTTTTCGGCGACGGCGCGGACAACCTTCTCGTTTTCGAGCGAGCAGGGACCGGCGAGGATGAGGAGCTTGGCGGGATTGAAAAGCGGCATGGAAATGAGGGGCGCGGCGCGTTTACTTCTTCTTGGCTTTCGCGGGCTTCTTGCCGCCCTTCTTGTTTTTCAACGCGGCGGCGACAAAGGCGGCGAACAGCGGGTGGGCCTTGTCGGGCTTGGACTGAAACTCGGGGTGAAACTGCACCGCGAGGAACCAGGGGTGCTTTTTGAGTTCGACGATCTCGACCAGATTGCGGCGAGGGTTGATGCCGCTGATGACGAGGCCGCCGCGCTGGAGCTGGCCGACGTAGGCGTTGTTGACCTCGAAGCGGTGGCGGTGGCGTTCGCGGATGCTGGCGGCCTTGTAGGCGCGGGCGGCGAGCGTGCCGGGCGTAAGCGCGCAGTCGTAGCTGCCGAGGCGCATGGTCGCGCCCTTGTCGATGATCTTCTTCTGCTCCTCCATCATGTTGATGACAGGATGGGGGGCGTTGGCGTCGAACTCGGTGGAGTTGGCGCCCTTCAGCTTGAGCACGTTGCGGCAATACTCGATCACCGCGATCTGCAGGCCGAGGCAGAGGCCGTAGTAGGGAACGTTGTTTTCGCGGGCGTATTTCGCCGCGGCGATCTTGCCCTCGGTGCCGCGGTCGCCGAAACCGCCGGGGACGAGGATGCCGTCGAGGCCCTTGAGGAGAGCGAGGCCGTTCTTCTTCTCCAATTCCTCGGCGTCGATGCGGACGACATTGACGCGGGTGTTGTTGGCGATGCCGGCGTGGGTGACGGACTCGTACACGGATTTGTAGGCATCCTGGAGCTCGATGTACTTGCCGACGACGCCGATGGTGACTTCGTGCGCGGGGTTTTTCACGCGGCGCACGATCTCGTTCCAGATGTTTTTCTCGGGCGGGGGATTTTTAAGGCCGAAAAGGTCGATCACGAGATCGTCCATGTGTTCCTTTTGGAGCGCGAGGGGCAGCTCGTAGATGGAGTCGACGTCGCCGCACTCGATCACGGCCTTCACCGGAACGTTGCAGAACATCGAGATCTTCTCGCGCAGGCCGGCCTCGAGCGCGTGGTCGCAGCGGCACACGAGAATGTCGGGCTGGATGCCGATTTCGCGGAGCTTGGCGACGGATTGCTGGGTCGGCTTGGTCTTCAATTCGCCGGCGGCCTTGAGGTAAGGCACCAGCGTGACATGGATGAAAATGCAGTCGTTCGAGCCCACTTCGAGGGCGAACTGGCGCATCGCCTCGAGGAACGGCAGTCCTTCGATGTCGCCGGTGGTGCCGCCGATCTCGGTGATGAGGACGGCGACGGTCTTGCCGCCGGAGTAGATGCGTTCCTTGATTTCGTTGGTCACATGCGGAATCACCTGCACGGTCTTGCCGAGGTAAACGCCGCGACGTTCCTTCTGGATCACGTTTTCATAAACCTGGCCGGAGCTCAGGCTGTTGAGGCGGGATAATTTTCCGCTCGTGAAACGCTCGTAGTGGCCCAAATCGAGATCGGTCTCGGCGCCGTCCTCGAGGCCGTAAACCTCGCCGTGCTGGAAGGGGCTCATCGTGCTCGGATCGACGTTCAGGTAGGGGTCGAACTTCTGGATGCGCACGGTCAGCCCGCGCAGCTCCAGCAGCGCACCCAGCGCCGCCGCCGTCAGGCCTTTGCCCAACGACGAAACGACTCCGCCTGTCACGAAGATGTATTTCATCGGAAAGGCATATGGGGTGGGCGGAAAACGTGACAAGCAAAACCCCGTCCTATTCCCACAACCACAGCGCCAGCGCCGCCGTCAGTCCGGCGAAAACCGCCAGCGCCAGCAGGTAGGCCGACCATTTCGCGACCTTCGCCAGCCCCCAAAGGACCGCCGCCGCGGAAATGGCGAAGCAAACCAGCACCAGCCCCCTCGGATAGGCCTTGAGCGGTTGGAGCCAGGAATCGAGCGGGGACATCGGCCGCCCACACAAAACGCCCGCCGGCCCCGCGCCAAGCAATTCCCCGCTTGCGCCGCCTCCCGAACGCCGGCCAGCATCTCCGTTTACATGCAATCGAAACCGCAAGTCCTTGCCTGGCTTACCTGCGACGGCGTCCATCTCGACCCCGGTTCGGGCAAGCACACCATCCTCGGCGTGTTCTCCAACATCCGCGCCCGCGAATTCCCCGTGGTGCACCCGCTCATGATCTGGTTTCTCACCCTCAGCGACGTGCCCGCCGGCGAGCACACCATCCGTATTTCCATGGGCTTGGACGCAACCAATCCCCAGCCGCTGATCGAGCGCCCCTTCGAGTCGCAGAGCCCCCTGCAACGCATCAATCTCATCAACGAGATCCGCAACCTCTCGTTCCCCCAGCCCGGCGATTATTCCATCATCATCGAGGTCGACGACGAACCCCTGCTGGCCACAAGCCTCACGGTTTCCAACTAGTTCTCCCACCCCCCGCTTCTTTACGTGACCACCAAACCTTTCGATCTCATCGGCGCCGGCTCGCCCATCATGGACCTGCTGGCCCATGTGCCCGACACCTTCCTCACCACTCTCAACGGCGCCAAGGGCGGCATGGTGCTCGTCGACGCCGACGAGATGGAGGCCATCGTCACCCGTCTAGAGGAGCATCCCGCCACCGTCGCCGGCGGCTCGGCGGGCAACACCACCGTGGGCGCCGCCTGTCTCGGCCTGCGCACCACCTTCCTCGGCAAGCTCGGCAACGACGCCACCGCCCGCGCCTACCTCAAACATTTCGGTGCCGCCGGCGGCGACACCACTCGCTTTAAATACGCGGACCTCGCCAACGCCCGCTGCGTCTCCCTCATCACGCCCGACGGCCAGCGCACCCTGCGCACCTGCCTCGCCGCCGCCATGACGCTGCATCCCGGCGAAATCAGCCTCGCCGATTTCAACGGCTGCCGCCATGCCCACATCGAGGGTTACCTGCTCTTCAACCGCGACCTCGCCAACGCCGTCATCAACGCCGCCCGCGCCGCCGGTTGCACCCTCAGCGTCGACCTCGCCTCCTTCGAGGTGGTCAACGCCGCCCGCGACTGGATTCTTGCCCAACTCCGCACCGGCATCGACGTGGTCTTCGCCAACGAGGACGAAATCCTCGCCCTTTTCCCCGACACCTCCGGCCATGATTACGCCGCCCTCGCCCGGCGCGTGGCCGACTTCGGCGGCGTCGCCGCCGTGAAAATGGGCAAGGACGGCGCGTGGATCGCCCACGGCCAGCAGCTTCACCGTATCGATCCCGTGCCCGTGCCCGCCGTCGTGGACACCACCGGCGCCGGCGATGCCTGGGCCGCCGGCTTCCTCTACGGCTACCTGCAAAAGTGGCCTCTCTCTGCCGCCGGTGCGCTCGGCTCGCGGCTCGGCTCCGAATGCGTACGCCATCTCGGCCCCGCCATCCCCGACGCCCACTGGCCCGCCCTGCGCGATTATGCGCAGCGTCTTGCCCATTGAGCCTTTATCGATCCTTTCCTGAAATGTTCGTCGACCTCGCCCAACTCGTCACCGCGATCGCCCAACGCGCCCGCGCCGCGTCCCTCGTGCTCGCCACGACGCCGGCCTCCGTCAAAAACGACGCGCTCCTGCGGCTCGCCGCGCTGATCCCCGAGTCCGCCGACGCGCTTCTCGCCGCCAACCGCCAGGACCTCGCCGCCGCCGCGGCCAACGGCCTCGCACCCTACGAGATCGACCGCCTCACCCTGACACCCGCCCGGCTCGAACATCTCGCCGAATCCGTCCGCCAGGTCGCCGCCCTGCCCGATCCCGTCGGCGAAATCCTCGAGGAGCGGATCCGTCCCAACGGTCTTGTCATCCGGAAGCGTCGCGTCCCCATCGGTGTCATCGGCATTATCTACGAAGCGCGCCCCAACGTCACCATCGACTGCGCCATTCTCTGCCTGAAGAGCGGCAACGCCTGCATCCTCCGCGGCGGGAAGGAAATTTTCCACACCAACACCGCCTTCGCCGCGCTTCTCACCCGGGCGCTGGCCGACGCCGGCCTGCCCGCCGACGCGGTCCAACTCATCCCCACGACCGACCGCGCCGCGCTCAACACCCTGCTCAAGCTCGATACGCTGATCCACTGCATCATCCCCCGCGGCGGCGAAGGCCTCATCCGCTTCGTCGCGCAGAACAGCACCATCCCCGTGATCAAGCACTACACCGGCGTGTGCTTCGTTTACGTGGACAAGGAGGCCGACGCGGCCATCGCCGAAAATATCCTCGTCAACGCCAAGACCCAGCGCCCCGGCGTGTGCAACGCCGCCGAGCAGCTCCTGGTCCACGAGGCCGCGGCCGAAGCGCTGCTTCCCCGTCTGGCCTCCGCGCTCGCCGCCAAAGGCGTGGAGCTCCGCACCGACGCCGCCAGCGCCGCCATCCTCGCCCGCGCCGGCATAGCCCACACGCCCGCCGCGCCCGCCGATTACACCGCCGAGTTTCTCAGCCTCGTCATCGCCGTGCGCGTGGTCGCCTCGCTCGACGAGGCCATCGCCACGATCAACCGCGACAGCTCCGGTCATACCGAGGCCATCATCACCCGCGATCCCGCGGCGGCGGAACGTTTTCAACTGGCGGTGGACAGCGCGGTCGTCACCTGGAACGCCAGCACCCGCTTCAACGACGGCTTCGAGTTCGGTTTCGGCGCGGAGATCGGCATCAGCACCGACCGCCTGCACGCCCGCGGCCCGATGGGATTGAACGAGCTGTGCAGTTATAAGTACCTGGTCACCGGCACCGGCCAGGTCCGCGGATAAGACGGTTCCCTCCCCGGGCTGCCGAAATTTTCCCGGGCGAACCGGCCGGGCCTTTTGCGGTCCAACGGGGGATGAAAGCCTTTCGTTTCCCGCGGACGACGGCGCTTCTCGCCCTGTCCGTTGTCACGCTCACCCTCGCGGAGTCCTCCGGCCCGCCCCACCGGATCTCTCCCGCCCTCACCAACGCGCTTCAGTCCAGCCTGCCCGCCTATGCGCCGGCCCCACCCTCGCCGGCTCTGGTTGCGGATACACCGGTGATTACCCTCCCCGAGATGATTGTCGAAGCTCCGGCGCCCGAGAGCTTGCCGGCGGACCGGTTGCTCACGCCGCGAGGACGGACCGAACTCGCCTTGAGCCGTTATCGAACCGAGGCCGACCGGATGCTCAATCCCTTCACCCTGCCGCTTCTCGGCCGGTCGCCTGCGGAGCGCATGCTCGCGCGTTATGCGGAAGCGGAGCGCACGCGAGAACTGGCCGAGAGCCGCGAAGAAGTCGCGATCGTGTCCGTAATCGATCCGGCCGCCGCCGCGCGCCTGCGCGAACTCGGCTACGACCTGGCGCTGCGCCCCGCTGTTTTCGCCTCCCTGCATGACCGCGATTGAACGGATGGGCGCGCACTTGAGCGTTGAACGTTCACCGGCGCTTGGTTGAAGGTTGGCCGACAACCATGCCCGCCGCCGCCGAAGCCCTTCTTAAACGCCTCGCTTGGGACGACCTTGATCTCGCGTTCCTCCGGCGGCTGGTGGAGATGGCGCGCGACGAGGATCTCGCCGGGCTTGGTTTGCGGGAGCGCCCGCGCGTCACCGGCGATCGCTCCACCGCCAGCCTGCCCGCCGCGCCCCGCCAAGGCTCCGCCGATCTTGTGGCGCGCGACGCGCTCACCGTGTGCGGCCTGCCGCTCATCCCCGTCATTCTTGCGGCCTACGGCGGAGGCGCCCGCGTACAGCCCTGTGTCAAAGACGGCCGCGGCGTGAAGGCCGGCGATGTTCTCGCCACCCTCACCGGCGATCCGCGCAGCCTGCTCGCGGCGGAACGCGTGATCCTGAATTTTATCCAGCGTCTTTCCGGCATCGCCACGCAAACGCACCGCTATGCCGAGGCCTTGGGCCAGGGCCGTACCCGCCTCCTCGACACGCGCAAGACCACCCCCGGCTATCGCATGCTGGAAAAATACGCGGTCGCCTGCGGCGGCGGCTGGAACCATCGCCTCGGCCTCTTCGACCGCGTGATGCTGAAGGACAACCACCTCGCCTTGATCGGCTTTGCCGATGAGGAAATCCCGGGCTCCAAATCTCAAAATTCAAAAAACCGCGCGCCCGCTTCCTCCCCGCTGGCCGCGGCTGTCGCCCGTGCGAAAAAAGCCGCGCCCGATCTCCCCGTCGAAGTCGAGGTGGACCGGATCGACCAGATCCCGCCCGTGCTCGCAGCCGGGGCCGATGTGATTCTTTTGGACAACTTCACGCCCGCGCAGATCAAACGCGCCGTCGCCCTCATCGGCGGCCGCGCCTTCACCGAGGCGAGCGGCGGCATTACGTTGAAAACGTTGCCCCGCTTTGCCGAGCTCGGCCTCGATTTTATCTCCACCGGCGCCCTGGTCCATCAAAGCGTCTGGGTCGACATCGGGCTGGACTGGCGCGCATGAAACCCAATCCGCGCCCGCCCGAAACCGTCATCTTGGAAGAGCTTCTCGCCGGCGAGGCCGGGTATGTCACAGGCACGGCCTTGGCGCGAAAACTCGGCGTGAGTCGCGTCGCCATCTGGCAGCACATGGAGAAATTGCGCGAGCAGGGCTTCGTTTTCGAACCCGCCCGCGCCCGCGGCTACAAGCTCGCCGCCCGTCCGTCCGGCCTGAACGCCGCGCTCAACCAGGCCTACCGCCACGGGCATCACCAGGATTT
>Ga0136846_1226854_pt1 | contig 11564 bp, 10 predicted proteins | sample HopSoiMetagenom2_FD_96841 | JGI IMG/M metagenome (GOLD analysis project Ga0136846, IMG submission 96841) | Grasslands soil microbial communities from Hopland, California, USA - 2 Assembly 2016 (version 4) | ecosystem: Environmental > Terrestrial > Soil > Grasslands | place: USA: Hopland... | reverse complement strand
TATGGCTATGGGTTGACTAAGGATATCAGGTATAGCAGAACCCAGCATCAGGAAAGCAAATAAACCGTTGAACACCCAGTAGAAAATGTTAGTCTTTTTCATAACAATGTGATTTAGTAGTTGAGTATTTGTTTTTTGTTTTGTTGAAACAAAGCTATCATCAAAAAACAGCTTCAACGGGGTGTGTTACGGACAATTTAAGGGGTGGTTTGCGACTTATTGCTCCATGCCCGATTTACCAGCATAGTGTGTTCTTCCCTGGGAATCGAGCACCAACGCACCTGAAAATGAAAGTGCCGTATTCTTGGTGTCGAATTGCCATTTATCTGCACCGGTAATAGCATTATAAGCATGAAAATAACCCAAATATCCGCCGCCACTATTATAAACAACGCCATCGGCAACCGTAGCATTGCCACTATTAGGATAGATGTTTTTACTCCATGCCGGCGTTCCGTTTGAAGTATTTACTGCATAAAAGTTGCCATCATATCCGGATATATACAGCAGTCCGTTTGAGACGGTCGGACTACTCGAAAATCCAATCTTTTTAAGGGATTCCCAAATTAGTGTTCCGGTACTGGCATTTACCGCATATAAACTTCCACCAACCCAACCGGCAATATATACAACCCCATTAGCGACAGTCGGACTTGATTGTTCCAGGGAGAAGCCTGCAGAATATTTCCACACAAGACCGCCGTCTGTCGCATTTACTGCATACAGGTAACCATCACGGCTACCAAAATATACTTTTCCATCTACTACAGCCTGCCCTGATCCATTGAGCATATCGCCGGTAGTATAACTCCAAACAAACTGTCCGGTTTTTGCATTCAATGCATACTCTTTGCTGTCTGAGCAACCAAAATAAACGATCCCGTTCACTACCGTTGCACCGGTACTGATATTACCATGGGTATTATACCGCCATTTTTCTGCACCGGTTTGCGCATCCAGCGCATAAAAAATAGCATCATTGCAACCAACATATATTGTCTTATCATCGAGCGTAACAGGCGCTTCGATCCCGGTTGAACCCGTCAGGAATTTCCAAAGTATTTTTCCGGTCACTGCATGAAACGCGTACACATAATTGTCGATACCACCAACGTATACAACGCTATCTTTGAAAGTGGCTGTTGAATAAGAAAACGGCTTGGTGCTGGTAAAATCCCATTTTAACGCACCGGTAAGCGCATCCAGCGCATAGAATTTATTATTATCTCCACCAACAAACACCCGGTTGCGAATTGGCATGCGGGTAACAACCACTACATATTTCCGCTTACTGGTATCCTCAGCCTGTACCGTGTAAACGACAGGTTTTGTAAAATCCTGTTCTTCGCCACTGGCAGGTGTTAAAATAACCCCGCTAAAGGTAAGGGAGGGTGTTAAATGCGAAAGATCGGTTCCAAAAGGTACCCCAACCAGGATACTGTCGGCTTTAATGGAAACAGACATATCCGCTATATCCAGCACCGCCCCATTGGGACCTTTTACAGAAAAAGAGGTAATTATTTTAGTTGAGTCTTTGGGTTTTGTCGGCGGCGGAGACGGAGGATTATCATCGCCTTTTTTACAGGAGCCCATCAAATTCATCAATCCAAATAAAAGGATAAAGCTTCCGATAAGGGTAGCAAAGGACCGGTAATTCTTCATAAGGTAACGCGTATGGTTTAAAGGTATATAAAAAGAAAAAGTCATCTATCAACAAAATTGACTGATGACTTTTTCCCCTTGACAAATATAGCGAACGGTTCTGATTAAAACAACAACCGTACTTTAATTGTATCTTTTACCTCTTTTAACAACTGCATAGCCGTATTCGACAATTTCTTGTCAATATCCAGCACCACATACCCTATTTCATCGTTTGTTTTCAGGTACTGGCCCAGGATGTTGATCTTGTTGTTCGACAAGGTAGTGTTGATGGCTGACAGCACACCCGGCACATTGCGGTGAATATGCAGAATGCGATGCACGCCCTCTTGCAATGGCAGGCTCAATGTAGGCACCGTGTGCGAACCAATGCTTGTTCCATGTTCAAGATACTGGTACAATTTATTGCTCACATCTTCCCCAATGTTTTCCTGCGCCTCTTCGGTTGAACCACCGATGTGCGGGGTCAGTATTACGTTGGGTAAACCCTGTAACGGAGTAGAGAATTTGTCGCCGTTTTTTTCAGGCTCCCAGGGATACACATCCACTGCGGCGCCGCTCAGTTGTTTTTCCTCCAACGCTTTGGCCAGCGCGTCCAGTTCAACCACTTCCCCGCGGGCATAGTTTATGAGGATAGAACCTTTTTTGAAATTCTTGATCGTGTTCTTGTTGATCATATTTTTGGTGGCAGCCGTTTCGGGTACATGCAGCGTTATAATGTCTGCCTGGCTTACCACGTCTTTCAACGTTTTCTTGGCAACGGCATTACCCAGCGGTAACTTGGTAATGGTATCGTAGAAGATAACATGCATACCCATAGCTTCGGCCAGAATGCTTACCTGCGTGCCGATATTGCCATACCCGATAATACCCAGGGTTTTGCCCCGAAGCTCATAACTGCCCTTCGCATCCTTCATCCATACGCCTTCATGGGCAGCTTTGTTTTTATCTACAATGCGTCTGATTAACAAAATAGACAGACCAATAACCAGTTCAGCTACGGAACGGGTGTTGGAATACGGTGCATTGAACACCGCAACACCCTGTTGTTTAGCATATTTTAGATCAACCTGATTAACACCAATACAAAAGCAACCGATTGCCTGTAGTTTCTTTGCCGCATCCAGTACACGCGGAGTGATCTGCGATTTGGATCGGATACCTAGCAAATGCACGTCCTTCACTTCCTTAATCAGGTCTTCTTCACTTAATGCCCCCGTTACCTTTTTAACGGATGTGTAACCATTGTCTTTAAAGAATTTAACAGCCGTGTCAGAGATGTTCTCAAGTAGAAGAATATTTATCTTTTCCTTGGGATAACTCGTAATTTGTTTGTCGGTCATAATACTCCTACTGCTTTTACGTTATCTTAGTTAAAAGATTGCAAATATAGTTCATAGTTGCAAAAAGTTGGGCATAGAAATTGAATTCATGCCCCGTTACTGAACCGTTTTCTGTAACTTCGTACATTAGTTGAAACCATAAATTAATAGTCCTGGTGAAAAACATAGTCAGGTTGTTGCTAACCCTAGTGGTATTGGAGAGTTGTGCTCGAGTTAATAATAAGAAGGTTACTTCCTCCCCTATGAATGAAAGTGATACTTCATCACTTACTCATGCCGTTCCATTAACCCCCGAAGAGATGAGTTATTATAAGAGAAGGGTCAGCAGCCATCTCGACTCCACCTTCAGCAGAACCAGGTTCAATGGCAGCGTACTGGTGGCGAAAAACGGACAGATCATTTACGAATCGTACAATGGCTTCGTAGATCCCCGCACCAGGAAAGATTCCATCACGCCTTCCACCCCATTCCATCTTGCCTCAGTATCAAAGACCTTTACCGGTATGGCCACCCTTAAACTGTGGCAGGACGGCAAGCTCAATATCGACGATCCCGTTTCTAAATACTTACCGGGCTTTCCTTTGGAAGCCGTAACTGTGCGACTGTTGCTGAACCATCGCAGCGGCATTCCAAAGTACGACCACTACATGGGCGAAATGGGTTGGGATAAACATAAGATGGTTTCCAACCAGGATGTACTTGATTTCCTTATCGCCAACTACAAGAAAATACCTATAGCGCCCGCCAACCATGGCTTTAGTTACTCCAATACCAACTTTGCCCTGCTGGCCCTTATCATTGAAAAAGTAAGCGGCCTGTCGTACCCTCAATACCTGAAAAAGACATTTTTCGAACCGTTGGGGATGAAAGACTCCTATGTTTTCACCCTCGCCGATTCAGCGAAATATATGCCCTCCTTTTATTACAGCGGAAAAGAATATAGGTTCGAATTTCTCGATGCGGTGTATGGCGACAAAAACGTTTATAGCACCGTGCGGGATCTGCTGAAGTGGGACCAGGGCATGAAAAATGAGACCCTCTTTAAAAAGTCTACCCTCGACCAGGCTTATGCCGGTTACAGTTTTGAAAAACCGGGCACCCACAATTACGGACTGGGCTGGCGCATGTACCTGTTGAATAATGGCAAAAAGCTCATTTACCACAATGGCTGGTGGCATGGCAACCGCACCTCCTTCTATCGGATGCAGGATGAAGATGCCACCATTATTGCCCTGTGTAATAACGACTGCCGCTATGTATACAAGGTGAAAGAAATGGCCGATATCTTCGGCAATTACCTGCAAAATAATAACCGTTACGACGATGAAGATCCTAACCAGCAACAAGTTGGCGGGATTGAAAAGCCGGTCGTAAAACGTCGCTCACACGCCGTGGCCCATAAAAAGAGATCAACCGGCCACCGTTCTGCCAAAAAGTAATTAATTTTCGGAATGCAAATTTTTGCTACCGAACAAATTAGAGCGTGGGATGAATACACCATCCGCCACGAACCCATTGCTTCTGTAGACCTGATGGAGCGCGCCGCTACGGCCTGCTTCGAATGGTTACTGCAAAACAATTATAAGGGCAGGGCCTTTACCATTTTTTGCGGAAAAGGCAACAATGGGGGCGATGGCCTTGTAATTGCCCGTCTGCTGGCACAAAGCCATCATACCGTTACCGTTTACATACTGGAATTTGGCCACAAAGGAACGGTAGATTTTCAGATGAACCTGGCCCGTTTGCACGACACAAGCGCCAGCATCCGCTTCGTTTCTTCTGAAGAAACGGTGCATGGCATCCAGGCGGGAGACATAGTCATCGATGCGCTGTTGGGTTCCGGCATCAACCGCCCCGCCGACGGACTTACCGCTTACCTCATTCAACATATTAATAATAGTAACAATGAAGTGATTGCCATAGATATTCCCAGCGGCCTCTTTGTTGACCACAGCGGCCGGGGTAATATTGTAATAAAGGCTCACCACACCCTTAGTTTTCAATGCTTTAAACCGGCTTTCCTGATGCCCGAAAATGCAGCCGGCATTGGCGAAGTGCACCTGCTTGACATTGGGCTGCTCCCCGGTTTCCTATCCATCCAGGACTCGTCCCTGTTACTTATTGACCAGCCGATGATAAGGCAATTGCTGCAGCCGCGAAAACCGTTTTCCCATAAAGGCGATTATGGCCATGCCGCTCTTATTGCCGGCAGCTATGGTATGATGGGCGCAGCCGTTTTATGCGCCCGGGCCTGCTTGCGCAGCGGAGTGGGCAAATTAACCTGTCACATTCCGGCAGTGGGTTACAACATTTTGCAAACCTCAGTGCCCGAGGCCATGTGCAAAACGGGCCCGGCCAATGAAAGCGCCACTTCCGGCCATGCTGCGCAGGAAATGGACAAATACGATACTATTGGCATTGGCCCCGGACTGGGGTCGAACGTCAGCAATATTGCCCTTTTGTATTCGGTTTTTGAACAGAACCGCCGCCCCATGGTGATCGATGCCGATGGGTTGAACGCGATAGCACAGGAAAAAGCATTGTTGAACAAGATACCATTGGGCTCCATACTCACGCCGCATCCCAAAGAATTTGAACGGCTGTTTGGTAAGACGGCCAACGATTATGACCGCATACAGCTGGCTCAGCAAACGGCGACAGACAATAATTTATACATCGTTTTAAAAGGCAGGTATACATTTATTGCCTCACCCGATGGCAAGGGCTATTTTAACAGCACCGGCAATCCCGGGATGGCAAGCGGTGGCACCGGCGATGTGCTCACCGGTATTATTACCGGCCTGCTGGCGCAGAAATATTCACCCCTGCATGCCGCCATTTTGGGCGTGTACCTGCATGGCCGTGCCGGCGACCTGGCCGCTTCCTTTGCCTCCCAGCCTTCATTGATAGCCTCTGACCTGGTAGATTTTTTAGGGCAGGCCTATCAATCGTTATAAGAAAATCCTGATATTGCCGTTTTAAAATTCCCAATCCGATATAATATGAAAACGTCCCCTTTTCTGATCAACCTTATCATTTATGGGCCTTATGTTATATTACTGATCCTTTTCCTCATTTTCTTTTACCGGGCCATCCGATTCCATGGCATTACCAAACTGAAGAAATTTACGGTTGTGATGCTGGGCGCTTTTGTCGTTGCATTCGCCTTGCGCTATTTCAAATTGGGCTTCTTTGACTGGGTTCCCATCCAGTTTCTGAAAGTTGCCGGCAATGGAAATACAACCAATTTGCTGATCCTTTTAATAATGGTCTTTTTTGTTATTTAGATTACTAAGATCCGTACAGAAAAAAATACCAAATTCCTTACTGTAACCTGGTTAATCATTGGTTTGTTCAGCGCAGCGTTCGTGTGCTGGCTTGCCTATCTGTATATGCTCTGGGATGCGCCGGTTAACAACCAGCCAAACATACCTGGACTAATTATAAAGCCAGCCGAACCCGTAAATTTTTATTTGAAAGAAATGATCTATCCCTTTTTGTGGGTAGTAGTTTGTTGTATAAGCCTTTGGAAGATCAGAAAAGAGAAACGCAGATAATTGTAGGCCCAATGTTGTTTTGACTAAAAATATTACTTTCGCCGCCAATTTAAACCCATTTATGAAACTGGAAGAACAGTTAAAGCAACGAAGCGGTAACCAATGTGAATTATGCAAATCAGGCGATCCGTTAAAAATATATGAAGTAACGCCCCAACCCTATAGCAATGCGGATGACACTATTTTGATCTGTGATACCTGTCGCACACAGATTGAAAAAAAAGCGGAACTGGATAACAATCACTGGACTTTTTTATCAGAAACAATGTGGAGTGAAATACCAGGTATACAGGTTGTTTCATGGCGGATGTTGAATCGCCTGAAAAAGGAAAGCTGGGCAATGGAAAACCTGGATATGATGTACCTGGCTGAAGAAACACTAACCTGGGCCAAAGCAGCCGGCGATCATGATAACGACGACGCTGTTGAATTGCACAAAGACAGTAACGGCGCCCTGCTGCAAAACGGCGATACGGTGATCCTGACAAAATCACTGGATGTAAAAGGTTCTACATTAAATGCAAAAATGGGAACAGTTGTAAAAAACATTCGCCTGGTAGAAGATAATACCGAACAAATTGAAGGTAAAATAGAAGGCCAGGTAATTGTGATACTTACCAAATATGTTAGGAAGCAGAACGCATAGTGCTGAACGGTAATCATTAAATTGCAGTATGCATTCCAGTGATCCATTTTCAACACTTGATAACCCGGCCTGGTGGGCGCTAACCGGTGTGCAACAACAATTTGCTATTGGGACTCAGCAGGTAAAACGATACCAACGCGGCATCTTACCTTTTGCTGCGCTTGAAACAGCTACAACAGAAAACCTGGTTACCCTAAGCGATCTGTTTGAGCCCGGTGAGATCTTTTACCTGATCGGCGAGCTGCCGCCATTGCCTGCCGGAATGCAGTTATTGAAAGAGCTACCCTGCGTACAAATGGTACTGCAACAACCGATAGCATTGCCTGACAACGTGGTTCCTGTTACCCCACTGAATGCGACGTATAGTGCTGATATGCTCCACCTCATTAACAAAGTGCAGCCTGGTTATTATGAAAAAGACACCTGGCGTTTGGGCAATTATGCCGGCATTTGGCAGCAGGAACAACTGGTAGCCATTGCGGGGGAACGAATGCGGCTTCATCAGTTAACAGAAATAAGCGCCATTTGTACCGATCCGGCCTATACCGGTAGAAAATATGCACAATACCTGATAGCCCATCTATGCAACAACAACCTGCAAACTGGCAATACGCCATTCCTGCATGTGGTTCATACGAACGAACGGGCCATCAGGTTGTATGAATACCTGGGGTTTACCACCAGAAGAACGATCCCTTTCTGGCAACTGGTGACTCATCCTTCGCCCCAATAGGAATTGCAATTGCCAATTGACTATCGCATCTTCCCGGTTTCCTCTTCCATAAATTTCCGAAACCGCTCCCGTAACGACAGGTACCACTCAATCAGTTGTTTGGCTTCTTCTGAAAGCGAAGAGCCCCCACCCTTTTCACCACCGGTTGCAGTGATCACCATGGGGCTGCCAACGATCTCATTCAACCGGTTTACAATTTCCCAGGCTTTCTTATACGACATCCCCATTTTCTTGGCAGCCTGGTTTATGCTCCCGGTTTCTTCAATTAGTTGTAACAACTCAACCGGGCCGGGACCAAAAAAGCGGGTTCCATTTCCTTCTACCCACAAACTGCCATTCACCCGGAATTCACCATTTGTTAATATGTCCCTCAAATGTTTTTTCATAATGCAATGATAAATATTCTAATATAACTCAACATTAGCTACTTAAAAGTAGAATCTCAAAAATAAACTACTCATACATCCCTAACCGTTATTTCTAACATATTGCAATCAAAGACGCCATATTCATTTTAACCAGATTCGGAGAAACCGGCATCGATGGACTGGTATAAGTTGATAAAGACCCGGGAAAAGACCTGGTAGAGATCCCGTTTGGCGATAAAGACCCCGCTTATATCGTTGATGTAGCACAAAACAAGCTGTATGATGTTATTAAAGACAAATCATACAAGGCTACGATCTCAACATAAACAAATAATAAGTTTCCGTAATTTTTTTAATAGCTGTTCCAAAACCGGGACAGCTTTTTTTTTAATGGGCCTGTCTAGCCAATAAGAAACTCCCGGTAAATGGGTGTGTATTAAAAAATAACCGGTTTACTGGTTATTTAAATTAGAAAAGCATTAACTTATAAACTTAACCCGTTATACATACTTAAATCAACTCCCGTTTGATGGATAAAAGTATGCCAGTAATAAACAACCGTTCCGATGATGTCATTTTAGTGTCGATTGAAAAAAGTTCAGGTGTGATAAATGGCATTTGGCCAAAGGAGGCCAGGCTGCATGGAGTGGCTGGAAAGCGGTGTGTAGGTAAAAAAATTCAGTCCTTTCTGATGCCCGGTTCAAAAGCTGTTTTAAAGAACGCCATTTCAAAAAAGAATAAACAGACAGAGGCCATCATCCAGCTCGAATTCTGCTCAAAAAAATTACCCGAGGCAACTTATGACTGTTCTATTTGGCAGGTACGCAAACAACCGTTAGTGTTGATGATACATAAGAGCGTGCGGCATGCAGCAGTAAACGCATCCCATTCATCATCCCAATCGCAGTCGCATATGCCTCAGCCAGGCGATCTTATAGAATGGGGAAAGGCAGAACAATTGGTATTGGCCACAGAAAACAAGTGCAGGCGCATTCTTGAAAAAATAACCATGCCCATTGCGGTATATGAAGTACATGACCCCAAACGGTTTGTGTTCATCAACCCCAAATTCACAGAATGGTTTGGCTATACCATCGAAGATCTGCCGGATATAGATCACTGGAGAAGGGCCGCCTACAAGGATGAAGCGTATTTTCAACAAGTGTTAAAGGTTTGGCGGGCGGAATTAGAAAAGGTATATAATGGGGAAAAAAAGGAATCCAGTCCGGTGGAAGCCTCTATTTATTGCAAGGATGGCAGTGTGAAGGAGTTGGAAATCTCCTTCACAACAACTGAGAACCTGCTCTATGTAACTTTTAATGACATTACCGAAAAGAATAGATTTATAAGGGCATTGCATGAAAAAGAAAAGAATTTCAGGAACATTTCCGAACAATTGCCAATTCCTATTTGTGTATTTAGTGATAAAGGCGAAACCCGCTTCGTGAATAATGCCTTTATTGATACATTTGGCTATACAAAAGAAGATATTCCCACCCGCAAAGAATGGCTGAACAAGGCCTACCCCGATGAAAATTATCGCAATATGGTGATTACGGCCCGCGAACAGGCTACCAAACGTCCTGCACTGAAAACAAAAACAACCTTATTATGCCAGTTTGAAGTAACCTGTAAGGATGGCTCAAAAAAACACATAGAATTCTCCATTTCCATAGGCTTAGGCAACAAGAACCTCTATGTGGTAGCCAATGATGTTACCGGCAAGGTGAAAGCCGAACAGGACCTGAAAGAATCGCACCGGCAACTACGGGAACTCTCCTCCTACCTCGAAAACATCAGGGAAGAAGAACGGAAACATATTTCCAGGGAAATACATGATGAGCTCGGTCAGCAACTGACCCTGTTAAAGCTCGATCTTATGCAAATGAGCAAAAAGCTGAACCCGGAAGAAAAGGAGATGATAGAAAAAATGAAACAGGCCGATCAGTTGCTGGCAGAAACCATGAAATCGGTACGCAAAATAGCCACCCAGCTAAGACCCAGCATCCTCGATAACCTGGGACTGGTTAGCGCGCTGGAATGGCAAAGCCGCGAGTTTGAAAAGAACTTTGGCATTCACTGCGTTTTTGAAAGCCTGCTGTACGAGCCACAATTCAGTGCAAAGCAATCCAATGCTTTGTTCCGTATCTACCAGGAAGCATTGACCAATGTTGCCCGGCACGCTGGCGCCACCAGGGTAGACGCCGTGCTTTCACAGGAAGAAAACAGGATTGTGCTGGAAATTCGCGACGATGGAAAAGGATTTAACCCGAATGAAATGGCCCACAAAAAAACGCTTGGTCTGAAGGGCATGCAGGAAAGGGCGCTGATGATAGATGGTGACTTTCAAATTGAAAGTACCCCCGGCAAAGGGACCTATATACTAATATCCATACCCATACTAATCACAAACCAGGAAATCACTCAACAGTGACAAAATTTTTAATAGCCGATGACCATAGCCTGATCCGCAAAGGCCTGAGCACTTTATTACGGGAAGAATTTCCCGGCGCCGAAGTGAGCGAAGTAACCGATTCTTCTGCCTTGCTGCACGAAGCCGTTGCCGCAAAATGGGACCTGATCATTTCAGATATTTCCATGCCCGGCCGCAACATCCTGGAAACCCTGAAGCAATTGAAAAAGATCCTGCCCAATACGCCTGTATTGATCCTGAGCGTGCATCCTGAAGACCAGTATGTGGTACGGGCCCTGAAAGCGGGCGCTTCCGGCTATCTAGATAAAGAAAGCCATCCCGAAGAACTGCTGAAAGCCGTGCGGCAATTGCTGCAGGGCAAAAAATACGTAAGCGCCGAAGGAGCCGAAAAATTAGCCGCCTCGTTTGGCGACGACCCGAACCAGTTACCGCACGAAAAATTATCTGAACGGGAATTTGACGTGTTGAAACGACTGGCCTCCGGGAAAACGGTTTCCGAAATTGCCACCTTACTTTCCTTAAGCGTAAACACGATAAGCACCTACCGGTCGCGCATACTTGAAAAAATGAGCATGCAGAATAATGCAGAACTTACTTTATATGCGGTGGAAAATAAGTTGATTTAAAGCCTCCCCCCGGCCCCCTCCGGTGGAGGGGGAGTTGGCAGCCTCATAACTATTCGCAGTATTCTGGCTAGCGAGACTGCCGCGAAGAAGCCTTCTGCCTCACCCGCCGTCCGCGTGTCGCTGAAGCTTTAGCGGAAGCGCAAGCCTTGGCGTAGGAGGGCCGCGACGAGGCCTTTGCCCTCTGCCCTTTGCCTT
>Ga0136846_1217396_pt1 | contig 11564 bp, 10 predicted proteins | sample HopSoiMetagenom2_FD_96841 | JGI IMG/M metagenome (GOLD analysis project Ga0136846, IMG submission 96841) | Grasslands soil microbial communities from Hopland, California, USA - 2 Assembly 2016 (version 4) | ecosystem: Environmental > Terrestrial > Soil > Grasslands | place: USA: Hopland... | reverse complement strand
GATCGCCCGACCGATCAATCTCTCGATGGCGGTGACGTTCTTGCCGTCCTCGGGGCTCGCCAGCATGAAGGAGCGGCCCTGCCGCCCGGCCCGTCCGGTGCGCCCGATCCGATGCACATAATCCTCGGCATGGTAGGGCACATCGAAGCAGAAAACGTGTGAAAGGCCTTGGATGTCGAGCCCGCGCGCCGCGACGTCGCTGGCGACGAGGAGCCGGATCTCGTTGTTCTTGAAACGCTCCAGCGTCTCCGTCCGCTTTGGCTGCGGCATATCGCCATGCAATGCGGCCGCATCCAGCCCATGCCGGCTCAGGGAGCGCTGCAGGATATCGACGTCGCGTTTGCGGTTGCAGAAGATGAGGGCGTTCTTGACGTCCTCGCTGGCGATCAGATGCCGCAACGTGTCGCGCTTGTCTTCCGGCGCGACGACAATCAGCGATTGCTCGACCAGCGCGGCTGGGGAGGCGGGCGGCGCGACAGAGATGCCGACCGGGTCCTTCAGGAAAGCGTCCGCCAGGCGGCGGATCTCCGGTGGCATCGTCGCGGAGAAGAACAGCGTCTGGCGCGTCCGCGGCAAGAAGCCGACGATGCGCTCGACATCGGGGATAAAGCCCATATCGAGCATCCGGTCGGCTTCGTCGATGACCAGGATGCGGACATCCGAGAGGAGGATCTTGCCGCGTTCGAACAGGTCGAGGAGGCGGCCCGGCGTCGCGATCAGCACATCGACGCCGCGGTCGAGTTTGCGCTCCTGGTCGCCAAAGCTCTCGCCGCCGATCAGGAGGGCCGTCGAGAGCCGGTGATGCTTGCCGTAGCGCTCAAAGGAGGCCTCGACCTGGGTCGCGAGCTCGCGGGTCGGCTCGAGGATCAGCGAACGCGGCATCCGCGCCCGCGCCCGCCCGGCGGCGAGCTTGTCGATCATCGGCAGCGCAAAGCTGGCGGTCTTGCCGGTGCCGGTCTGGGCACAGCCCAATACGTCGCGCCCTTGGGTGACGACGGGGATGGCTTGCTCTTGGATCGGGGTGGGGGTGGTATAGCCGGTGTCTGTTATCGCCTGCAAAAGTTCAGGCGAGAGTCCCAGTTCGTTAAAATTCATTGATAATTTATTGCCTTACGCAAGGTTTAGGTAGGCGGATCGCCCGTGCTTTTAGTTGGGGATGACCGGTCGAAAGTCAAGGTTTTTCGCCGGTTCCAGCCATGTCTTTGAAACAGGCCATGTCTGCTAAATGGCGCGAGCGGGTCAGCGCCAACCCCTAGCGTCTCCGGAATTGCGGGCGCGGCGTCATCGGCGGCGCGGCGGTGTCCTTGTGGCGGAAATTGATCCGGCCCTTGGTCAGATCATAGGGCGTCATCTCGACTGTGACGCGATCGCCGGCCAGGATCCGGATGCGGTTTTTCTTCATCTTGCCGGACGAGTAAGCGAGCGTCTCATGGCCGTTGTCGAGGCGCACGCGAAAGCGCGCATCGGGCAGCAGCTCCATGACGGTGCCCTCGAATTCGATCAGATCTTCCTTTGCCAAAGAGTGCTCCTTCGTTGTTGAAACCAGTCGGTTGGAACCAGGAAAAAAGGGGCGCCGAAGCGCCCCTTTGACGACCGACGGCTAGGCCGGACGCAGGTTGACAGCCGAGACCCGGCCGCGTTGTCCTTGTTCGAGCTCGAAGCTCAGCTTCTGTCCTTCCTGCAGGCCATCCATGCCGGCCCGCTCGACGGCTGAAATGTGCACGAACACATCATTGCCGCCGCTGGTCGGCTGAATGAACCCGTAACCCTTTTGGGAATTGAACCATTTGACCGTGCCGTCCGCCATTCGCAGTAACTCCAATCTGGTAGCAAGGCCGCCGCACAAGCGTACGGCGGATCGGACGTCGGTTGGATCGGGAAACACGGTCGGGGGGTTCGTCTAGAACGCCGGCAGTGACGCCGAACCCAACCGGGTCGACGGGCAACTAGGTAAGCGGAAGCCAAGATCAAAGCAAGATGGGTCTGCCACGGGGCTGACATTCGTGATCGGCGGAAAGCGCTAGGGACCTCGGGCGCCGACCGGCGGATACGCTGTCCCTTTCCGCCCTAAAACCGCTTGCTACAAATCGAGGTCGCGGGCGAAGCGGGCGTTTTTCTGGATGTAGTCGAAGCGCAGTTCCGGACGCCGTCCCATCAAGGTCTCGACCAGTTTCTCGGTGCGGCGAAAGCCTTCATCGGCCGTTTCGATCGCCGCGGGATCGGTCAGCGTCGAATGCGGGCGCGACGGCAAGGTCACGCGCAACAGCGTGCGCAGCTTCGGGTCCATCGTCGTCGCCTTCAAATAGCGCGCCGGCATCTCGCCGAGCCCCTTGAAGCGGCTGATCTCGACCTTGCCGCGGGTGTTGAATGTCGTCGCGAGCAACTCCTCGCGATGCGCGTCGTCGCGCGCGTAATGCGTCACCTCGCCCTGGGTCATTCGGTAGAGCGGCGGCAGCGCGAGGAAGAGATGGCCGTTGTCGACGAGCTTTGCCATCTCCCGGAAGAAAAACGTCATCAACAGCGAGGCGATATGCGCGCCGTCGACATCGGCATCGGTCATGATGATGACGCGCTCATAACGCAGCGACTCCTCGCGGTAATGCGAGCCGATGCCGCAGCCGAGGGCGAGCACGAGGTCGTTCAGTTCCTGGTTGGCGCGCATCTTGTCGGCCGAGGCGCTCGCGACATTGAGGATCTTGCCGCGCAACGGCAGGATCGCCTGCGTGTCGCGGTCGCGCGCCTGCTTCGCCGAGCCGCCGGCGCTGTCGCCCTCGACGAGAAAGATCTCGGTGCCCTGAGCGCTGTCGCGCGTGCAATCCGAGAGCTTCCCCGGCAGGCGCAGCTTGCGGGTCGCGCTCTTGCGCGCCATCTCGCGCTGCTGACGCCGGCGCTGGCGCTCTTCGGCGCGCTCGGCGATGCGGTCGAGCAGTACGCGGCTCGTCGCCGGGTCGGCGCTGAGCCAATGATCGAAATGGTCCCGCAGCGCGGTCTCGACGATGCGCGTCGCCTCGGCGGAAGCGAGGCGCTCCTTGGTCTGACCCTGGAATTGCGGGTCGCGCAGAAACAATGACAACAGCATCGCCGCGCCGGCCGTCACGTCATCGCCCGTCGCCGCGGCGACGCGGCGATGCCCGATCAACTCGCCATAGGCGCGGATGCCGCGGGTCAGCGCCTGGCGCAGCCCGGCCTCGTGCGTGCCGCCCTCCGGCGTCGGGATCGTGTTGCAATAGGAATGGCAGAAGCCGTCCTCTTCGTCTTCTGGCCACACGACGGCCCACTCGACGCTGCCTCCCCCTGGGCCACCATCCGGGAATTCGGCGCGGCCGAGAAACGGCTTTGGCGTCAACAGCGGCCGGTCGGCGAGGCTCGCGGCGAGGAAATCGCCGAGCCCGTTCGGAAAATGCAGCCGCGCTTCCTGCGGTATGCCGTCGGGCCGCGGCACCGAGGGATCGCAGCGCCAGCGAATCTCGACGCCGCGGAACAGATACGCCTTCAAGCGCGCCATGCGGTAGAGGAGCGCCGGGCGAAACGCGGCGTCGCCAAAGATTTCGGGATCGGGATGAAAGCGCAAGACGGTGCCGCGCCGGTTCTGCACCGGCCCGCAATCCTCGACCCGGCCCTGCGGCACGCCGCGGCGATAGCTCTGCCGCCACAGCTTGCGGTCGCGCGCGACCTCGACATCGAGCCGATCGGAGAGCGCGTTGACGACCGAGATGCCGACGCCGTGCAGCCCGCCCGATGTCTTGTAGGCATCGCCGCCGAACTTGCCGCCCGAATGCAGCATGGTCAGGATGATTTCGAGCGCGGACTTTTTCGGGAAGCGCGGATGCGGATCGACCGGGATGCCGCGGCCGTTGTCGCGCACCGTGACCGATCCCGCCGAATCAAGCTCGAGCTCGATTCGCGTGGCATGGCCGGCGACCGCCTCGTCCATCGCATTGTCGAGTGCTTCGGCGGCGAGGTGATGCAGCGCGCGTTCGTCGGTGCCGCCGACATACATTCCGGGGCGCCGGCGCACCGGTTCCAGTCCCTCTAGGACCTCAATATCCTTGGCAGAATAACTGTCGCCCGAGCCATTGCTTTTGGGCGGAACGAGAGCGTCAAACAGGTCTGGCATGATGGCGGCGATTATAGGAGCGCTTGCACCTCGCGCAAGCAGGATGCAGTATACGAGCGAGTGCAAATAACAATATATTGGGCGCGCCCGTCGCTGCTCAAGACGGGCGGCGGTTTGCGTGGAACCGAACCGGCTCGGCGGGATTTACGACTATGATGATGACCAACGAGCGCAAGATCTGGGAGGCCGCGTTGCTGCTGGTACGGCGGCATGGGGCGGAGGCGGTCACCGTCGCCGAGCGCGAAGCGGAGCGGCTGCGCGGCGGCGATGACGAGCTGACCTGCGTCGTGTGGTGCTGGATCGCGCGCTCGACGGCGGAGCTGCTCCGCCCGGAACCCGAGATCGGCGAACGGGTGCATTGAGCGCGGCGACCAGCTCCGCACCTATCTATCAACGCTTCTCTTCCGATAAGCCCTTCACGGCGAGGCCGGCGCGCCCGATATTGACGGCAGCACCACCGCTGTGGGCGAGGCAAGCGATATGGCAGAAGGTTTGTTGGGCCGCTTGAGCGGCCGCGGCGCATCGTCGAAATCGGACAAGCATTTCGAGGTCGAGCACAGCGACGAGGAATGGCGTCGCACGCTGAACCCCGAGCAATACCGGGTCCTGCGCCAGCACGGCACCGAGCGCGCCGGGACGAGCCCGCTCGACAAGCAACACGGCGCCGGGATCTATCACTGCGCCGCCTGCGGCCAGCCGCTGTTCGACGCCGGAACCAAATTCAACAGCGGCACCGGGTGGCCGAGCTTCTGGGCGCCCCTCGAAAACGGGGTCGAGACCGAGACCGACCGCAGCTTTTTCATGAGCCGCACCGAGGTGCATTGCCGGCGCTGCGGCGGGCATCTCGGGCATGTCTTCGAGGACGGGCCCAAGCCGACCGGGTTGCGCTATTGCATGAATGGCGTCTCGCTCGCGTTCCAACCCGGCGAGACCGCGCCGGACACGAACAAGCCCGACAAGCCGTAATCGCTCCCTCTCCCGCATTGCGGGAGAGGGAAATTATGTCAGACCGCGTCGCGGCCGCGCTCGCCGGTGCGGATGCGCAATGCTTCCTCGACTGAGAAGACGAAGATCTTGCCGTCGCCGATCTTGTCGGTCTTGGCGGCCTGTTGGATCGCTTCGACCGCGCGCGGCATCAGCGCATCGTCGAGCACGACTTCGATCTTCACTTTGGGCAGAAAATCGATGACGTACTCGGCGCCGCGATAGACTTCGGTGTGGCCCTTCTGGCGCCCGAAGCCGCGGACCTCGCTGACGGTCATGCCGGTGACGCCGATCTCATGCAGCGCGTTTTTCACTTCGTCGAGCTTGAACGGCTTGATGATGGCTTCGATTTTCTTCATCGCTCCGATCCTTCCGAAAAGGCCCGCTGCGGCGTAGCTGGTGGGCAGCAACGCACGATGCGTGCCAATCGCCTCTGCCGCTAGAATATCACGCCGCCCTCGATCATGACCCGGCCCTGGCCGCGTTGGTTGCCGGCTTTGCCGAAGGCGAAGCCGTTGGTGATGCTGTTGGCGTGCACGTAGGACAGCTCTTGGCGCATAAAGTAAATGCCTTCCTGGTAGGTCGGCGTAAAGGTCAGCGACCAGGCGCTGCTGCTCGGCCCGAACAGCAGGTTGGGCGAGTTGGCGTTGCCGGTCGAACCGATGTATTCCGCGCGCCCGGCGACGCTGACGTTGTCATTCACCGCATAGCTGGCGAGGATGGCGCCGCCGACCGTCGCATTGTCGCTGATAAAGCCGAGCCCCGAGGGGACGTGGTTGTATTGGAAGTACGGCGTAATCGTCCACGGCGCCGCGCTATAGGTATAGATGATATTGAAGATGTCGCTGTTGTTGTAGAAGAAGGGTGACTTGAACGTCGGCGGGAGCGTTGTGGAAACAACGTTCTTGCTGGTATGGCCGAAATTGCCGCCTGCGGCGACGGTCAGCGTGTTTGCCTTGTCGATCGTATAGGCGGCGGAACCGGTCAGCCAATTGTAGCTGTCGGAATAAAACCCGTCATTCAGCGACAGCGAGAAGGCGACCGGCCCGAGCGTGTAGTTGGCCTGAACGCCGCGGCTGATGATCGGCTCCTGCGCCCATAAGAGGCCGCGCTCGATATTCATGTTCTGAAAGGTGAAGGCGTATTCGGCGCCAATCAGCGGGAACAGCTTGCCGGCTTGCACCGAGAAGGTGTCGGTGGGTGCCAGCTTTACATAGGCCACCGGCACCGGCGTGAAGTAGTCGCCGGTCGTCCGCCACGCGCTGACATAAGGCAGTCCCAGGGCGGGAAACGAGTAGAGCCCGGCCTGGGCGTAGAATTGGATCAGACCTTCGGTCGTCTGCACGATCGCCTGGGCATTGCTGACATCGGGGTGAAGACCCTTGTCGCCAGGCGTCGCGTTTTGCTGCGCCAAGCCGAGGCCGCTGACGACACCGGTCACGTACACTTTCCCGACCGGCCCGGCGTCGAAATTCCAGGGGTTGGGATTCGCGACGAGCGGTCCCGTCATCGACGGTGTGGTCATCGCTGTCGAAGCGGGCGCCTCCGGCGCCGGCGCTACGACGGGAGGCACCAGCGGCGCCGGTTGCTGCGCCGATGCGGAAAGCGCTGTGCCGAACACCCCGGCGGCCGCCATGGCCAGGGTCGCTGCACCTCTCGGCAGTGTCGTTCGCAAGATTCGTTTCATTGGTTTCTTCCCCCTCACCCAAGCCGCGGTCATTGACAGTTCGAGCGGCTGCAAAAGTAATGCCGGTTTACTCGCTTATCCTCGATTAGCGAACTGAAAATTGAATAGGTTTGCCGCTGCGCAATTTTTAGGCAAGTAACTGCCCAGCAATGCGTCGATTTTTTCGCTGAACTGCGAGGGGCGCCACTGCCGCTCAGTAGGTGCGGCAGTGGCGCGTATTCCTCGTTGTCGTCGCTACTGGATGACCTCGCCGTGGATCGCGAGATCGAGCCCTTCCCGCTCGGTGTCGGCGTCGACGCGCAGCCCAATCACGAGATCGATCAGCTTCAGCAGGATCAGCGAGGCGATCGCGTCGTAAACGACGGTGCATCCGACACCGTAGAGCTGCACAAGGATCTGGTGCGCATTGCCGTCGACCAAGCCGCTATGTCCTTCGCCGCCGACCGCCGAGACGGCTAGCACGCCGGTCAGGATCGCGCCGGTCGTCCCGCCGATGCCGTGCACGCCGAACGCATCCAGGCTGTCGTCATAGCCGAGCGCGTTCTTCAGCCCGGTGGCGCCCCAATAGCAGAGCACGCCGGCCGCGATGCCGATGATCAGCGATCCCTTGGGATCGACGAATCCCGAGGCGGGCGTGATCGCGACCAGACCGGCGACCGCTCCCGAGATGATGCCGAGAACACTGGGTTTGCCCTTGAGCGCCCACTCGACAAACATCCAGGTCAGCGCCGCCGTCGCGGTCGCGATCTGCGTCACCGCCATCGCCATCCCGGCGTTGCCGTTCGCCGCCGCCGCCGAACCGGCATTGAACCCGAACCAGCCGACCCACAGCAGGGAGGCACCGACGACGCTGAGCACGAGATTGTGCGGCGCCATCGGCTCGCTGCGATAGCCGCGGCGCTTGCCGAGAACGAGCGCCGCTACGAGCCCGGCGACACCGGAATTGATGTGCACGACCGTGCCGCCGGCGAAGTCGAGGATGCCGGCGTCGTTGAGGAAGCCGCCCGGCCCCCATACCCAATGCGCGATCGGCGCGTAGACCAGGATCGACCACAGACCGATGAACCACAGCAGCGCCGAGAATTTCATACGGTCGGCAAACGCGCCGCAGATCAGCGCGGGGGTGATGATCGCGAACGTCATCTGGAAGCACATGTAGACCGATTCGGGGATCGTCTTCGCGAGATCGTTGATCGCATCGATGCCCATGCCATCGAGCAGCAAGCGGCTGAAACCGCCAAAGAACGGATTACCCTCGGTGAAGGCCAGGCTGTAGCCGATGACCATCCACAGCACGGTGACCAGGCAGGTGATCGCAAAGCTCTGCATGACCGTGGCGAGCACGTTCATCTTGCGCACCATGCCGCCGTAAAACAGCGCCAGCCCCGGGATCGTCATCATCAGGACCAGCGCGGTCGAGGTCAGCATCCACGCCGTGTCGCCGCTGTTGATGGCGTTTGCCGCCGCAGCGGCCGGAGCTGCGGCAGGAGCCGCCGCGGGAGCGCCGGCCGGCGGCGCGGTCTGCGCCATGGCGGCCAGCGCCCATAGCGACAGAAGCGAGGCGGCGCAGACGGCGCGCTGCCCGAAGCGGTAGAGGGTTCTCATCGACTCACTCCCCTTTGATCGAGGTTCTGCATACCGGCCCATGCCGATGACGGCGAAGACGTCAGCCGGTTAGACCAAGAATCGTGCCAAGTCGGCCGGCGCCGGCGCGGAATCCCTGCGGCGTTCCGTCCCGGGTCGCGAAAAACGGCGGTATACCCCAGGAGGGGAGCCGCCTAATCCTTAGGAGGGGGGCAGGGGTAGGGCGGAAAACCGGCGCGGCTGCGCAGACCGCGCTTTGTCTCACTGAAGGGCTTCGCGGCAAGAATTTGGGATTTCGTTCTGTTGCGCGTGCTGCCGCCTAAAATTTAGGCATCGCGCATGGCGGCGCGAAAGCCTCCCAGCTCAGCGATAAGCATGTTCTGAAACGGCGCATGGCCGGCCAAGTCAATTCAACTTGGGCCGGCCATGCATCCCCCTCATCTCGGCGCGCGAACGCGCCGGGGCGCAATCCTCAGACCGAATAGTACATCTGGAACTCGACGGGGTGGGGGGTGTGCTCGAAATTGTACACCTCCTCCCATTTCAGCTCCATGTAGGACTCGAGGAAGTCGGTCGTAAACACGTCGCCTTTTGTCAGGAAGGCGTGGTCGTTGTGCAACTCCTCAATCGCCTCGCGCAGCGAGCCGCAGACGGTCGGGATGTCCTTCAGCTCCTCCGGTGGCAGGTCGTAGAGGTTCTTGTCCATCGCATCGCCGGGATGGATGCGGTTCTGGACGCCGTCGAGCCCGGCCATCAGCATCGCGGCAAACGCGAGATACGGGTTGGCGGCGGCATCCGGATAACGCACCTCGACCCGCTTCGCCTTCGGGCTCGATACGATCGGGATGCGGCAGCCGGCCGAGCGGTTACGCGCCGAATAGGCCAGCAGCACCGGCGCCTCGAAGCCGGGAATGAGCCGCTTGTAGCTGTTCGTCGACGGGTTCGTAAAAGCGTTCAACGCCTTCGCGTGCCGCAGGATGCCGCCGATGTAATAGAGCGCCGTCTCCGACAGATCGGCGTAGAGATTGCCGGCGAAGGTCGGCCGCTCGCCTTTCCACACCGACTGGTGGGTGTGCATGCCGGAGCCGTTATCGCCCTTGATCGGCTTCGGCATGAAGGTGGCCGTCTTGCCGTATTGGTGCGCGACATTGTGGACCACGTATTTGTAGATCTGCATGTTGTCGGCGGTGCGCACCAGCGTCGAATAGAGAAAGCCCAGTTCGTTCTGCGACGGCGCGACCTCGTGATGGTGCTTTTCGACCTGCAGCCCCATGTCGAACATGACCGACAGCATCTCGGCGCGCAGATCGCTCTGGCTGTCGACCGGCGGCACCGGGAAGTAGCCGCCCTTGATCGGCGGCCGGTGGCCGGTATTGCCGTCGGGGTATTGCTTGGCGCTGACGTAGGGGCCTTCCTCGCTGTCGATCTCGTACATCGCGCCGTTCATCGTGCTGGCGTAGCGCACATCGTCGAACACGAAGAACTCTGCTTCGGGCCCGAAATAGGCGGTATCGCCGATATTGGTCGAAACCAGGTGCTGCTCGGCCTTCTTGGCGATCGAGCGCGGATCGCGGCCATAGGGTTGCCCAGTCAGCGGCTCATGCGTGTCGCAGAACACGATGACCGAGGTCTGCGCCGCAAACGGGTCGAGAACGGCGGTCGCGCAATCCGGAACGAGCAGCATGTCCGACTCGTTGATCGCTTTCCAGCCGGCGATGGATGAGCCGTCGAACGGCACCCCCTCGTTGAGGAACTCGTCATTGATTGTGCGCACGTGGTGGGCCAGGTGCTGCCACTTGCCGCGCGGGTCGGTGAAGCGGAAATCGACGTATTTGGCGTCGTGCTCCTTGATCATATCGAGGACTTGTTTCGTATCGGCCATCGCACGGTTCCGTGTGTTTAAGGTTGAGGGGATTAAAGAAGCTCTTGCGGCGGGCCCGATTGTCGCCCGGCCAGCCCTTCCGGGGTGGGCGTGGCGCCGCCGCTCGCGGTCACAAGAAAGTCTCGCGCCAGGGCTGTCAAGCCCGCGAGAGAGCGCATCGAGCCCCGGATTTTCCGGTCAAATCGCATCGGGATCAAATCGCGTCAGAATCAAATCGCATCGGGGCCGCGCTCTCCAGTCCGGATGCGGATCGCCTCATCGATCGTCGAGACGAAGATCTTGCCGTCGCCGATCCGGCCGGTATGCGCGGCCTGCTGGATCGCCTCGACGGCGCGCTCGACCATCGATTCCTCCATGACCACCTCGATTTTGACCTTGGGCAGGAAATCGACGACGTATTCGGCGCCGCGATAGAGTTCGGTGTGGCCCTTCTGCCGGCCAAAGCCCTTGGCCTCGGTCACGGTGATGCCCTTGATGCCGACCTCGTGAAGCGCCTCCTTCACCTCGTCGAGCTTGAACGGCTTGATGATCGCTTCGACCTTCTTCATCGATCCACTCTCTGTGCGGGCTGGCCCGCGCTGATGCCAAGACAGAGCATAACCCATGCCAGGGCAGCGGGCGACGATAGCGACGGCAGATCGGGGTTTTCTGCCGCGAGATTAGGCAAATCGAGGCGGTTATGCCTAATTTTTACGCGGAAGGTTGCCAAGAAGCTGGCGGATGCGTTCGATCGCCTCGCTAATCGCCTCGACGCTGCTGGCGTAGGAAAAGCGCAGGTAATCCTCGCCGAATGCCCCAAAGCTGGTGCCGGCGATCGTCGCCACCCCGGCCCGGTCGAGCAATTCGCTCTGGAAGCTGCGGGCGTCGTAGCCGGTGCCGGAGATGTTCGGGAAGGTGTAGAACGCGCCGCCCGGGGTGGCGCAGCGCACGCCCGGCAGGCTGTTCAGCGCCGCGACGATCGCCTCGCGGCGCTCGGCGAAGGCCTTGACCATCCGATGTACCGGCTCGCGCGGGCCTTCGAGCGCGGCGATGCCGGCCCACTGGGTCGCCGCGTTGACGCAGGAATGGCAATTGATCGCCAGCCGCTCGGCATGCGCGAACAGCGCCTTCGGCCAGACGCCGTAGCCCATGCGCCAGCCGGTCATCGCATAGGTCTTGCTCCAGCCGTCGAGCAGGATGACCTGCTCGCGGATCGACGGATAGGACAAGAGGCTGACGTGCTCGGCCCCGTCATAGAGGATCTCGCCATAGATCTCGTCGCTCATCACCGCGACATGCGGGTTCTTCTCAAGACCGGCGACGAGCCGGTC
>Ga0136846_1211372_pt1 | contig 11564 bp, 12 predicted proteins | sample HopSoiMetagenom2_FD_96841 | JGI IMG/M metagenome (GOLD analysis project Ga0136846, IMG submission 96841) | Grasslands soil microbial communities from Hopland, California, USA - 2 Assembly 2016 (version 4) | ecosystem: Environmental > Terrestrial > Soil > Grasslands | place: USA: Hopland... | reverse complement strand
GGTCTCGGGCGAGCCGAACATCACGCCGATCTTCTCGCGCAGCTGGTTGATGAAGATCGCGGTGGTGCCGGAGTTGTTGAGGGCACCGGTCATCTTGCGCAGCGCCTGGCTCATCAGCCGGGCCTGGAGGCCGACGTGGCTGTCGCCCATCTCGCCCTCGATCTCGGCGCGCGGCACCAGGGCGGCCACCGAGTCGATCACGATCAGGTCGAGCGCGCCTGAGCGGATCAGCATGTCGGCGATCTCGAGCGCCTGCTCGCCGGAGTCGGGCTGGGAGACCAGGAGCGCGTCGGTGTCGACACCGAGCGCCTTGGCGTAGTCGGGGTCGAGCGCGTGCTCGGCGTCGACGAACGCCACGATGCCGCCGGCGCGCTGGGCGCTGGCCACCGCGTGCAGGGCGACCGTGGTCTTGCCGGAGGACTCCGGCCCGTAGATCTCGACGACCCGGCCCCGCGGCAGGCCGCCGATGCCGAGCGCGATGTCGAGCGCGATGGATCCGGTGGGGATCACCTCGAGCGCAGCGCGGGACTCGTCGCCGAGCCGCATCACCGAGCCCTTGCCGAACTGCTTCTCGATGTTGGCGAGGGCGACGTCGAGCGCCTTCTCGCGGTCTGCAGCAGCCATGTGCCGTGCCTTCCTGTGTCGTGAGGTCGAGGTGCTCCTTCGACGCTAGGGATCGCCGCCGACATCCGGTCCTACCGGTCGTCGGGTTGTGGAGAAGCTGCCCCGGCGTCGCACCTGTGGACAGAAACTAGCCGAACAGGTGTTCGATCCGGCCGCGACACGCCGGGCGGCCCCGCTCAGCCGGGCAGCCGGACCAGGAAGCGGCAGCCCACCGTCAGGGCGCCGTCGGCAGCGACGTTCTCGACGCGTACGACGCCGCGATGCGCCTCCACGATTCCCTTCACGATCGCGAGCCCCAGCCCCGCCCCGCTCACCCCGGCCAGCGCCTTGGGCCCGTCCGGCGTCCGTGCGGCTCCGCCACGCCACGCCAGGTCGAAGACCCGGGCCATGTCGGTCTCGGAGATGCCCCCGCACTGGTCGCTCACGCTGAGCTCGACGCCGTCGGCGAGGGCCCGGCCGCGGACCTCGACGGTCCCGTCGGCGGGCGTGTGCCGGATGGCGTTCATGATCAGGTTGGTCATCACCCGGGACAGCTCGACCGCGTCGGCGCGCACCACGAGCCCGTCCTCCACGCTCCCGCCGAGCCGGACCGACCGGGCCCTGGCCAGCGAGTCGGCGCCGGCGATCGCCTCGCTCACGACGTCGCCCAGCGCCACCGTCTCGGGGTTCACCGTCAGCACGCCGGCATGGATCCGGGACAGCTCGAACAGGTCGTCGACCATCCGCACCATCCGGTCGACCTCGGCGCGGATCTGGTGGTGGTAGCGGGACGGGTCGTCGACCATGCCGTCCTCCAGCGCCTCGGTCATGGCGCGCATCCCGGCCAGCGGCGTACGCAGGTCGTGCGACACCCAGGAGACGAGCTCGCGCCGCGAGGCCTCCAGCCGCGCTTCCCGCTGTCGTGACTCCTCCAGCCGTTCGCTGGTCCGGGCCAGCTCGGTCGACAAGGCCTGGAACTCGGCCGGCCCCCGCTGGGCGGCCACGACCGAGCCGTGGGTGCCCAGCCGGCGAGCGTCCTGGCGCAGGGCCGCGGACCAGCGCGCGACCGCCGCGCCCAGGGCCGCCGCGACGAGCAGGGCCACGACCCCGGACAGCGCCGCCACCCACATGACCACGCCGCGGTCGTGCGGGGAGATGAACATCATCCGCGCGATTGCCACCAGCCCGGCGATGACCGAGCCGATGGCCACCAGGACCACGACGGCGAGCTGCCAGAAGAACGACGCGCGCCGGATCGCCCACGCCAGGGCGAGTCCGAGGACTCCCACGCCCAGGGCGCACGAGGCCGCCACCAAGAGGATCTGGAGCTGGTCGGAGGTCATGATGCGGCCTCCCACCGGTAGCCGACTCCCCAGACGGTCTGCAGCCGCACTGGGTGCGTGGGGTCGACCTCGACCTTCTCGCGCAGCCGCCGCACGTGCACGGTGACCGTCGAGTGGTCGCCGAACGACCAGCCCCAGACCTGCTCCAGCAGCTCGTCGCGGGAGTACGCCGTGTCCGGGTGCGCGAGCAGGAAGCGCAACAGGTCGAACTCGCGCCCGGTGAGAGCGAGCGGAAGACCGCCGCGGTACGCCGCGTGCCCCGACTCGTCCACGACCAGGTCGCCGTCGACGAGCCTCCGCGGAACGGTCGGCAGCGTGACCCGGCGCAGCACCGAGTCGACGCGCAGGGCCAGCTCGCGCGGGCTGAACGGCTTGGTGACGTAGTCGTCGGCGCCGACCTCGAGCCCGACCACCCGGTCGGTCTCCTCCCCCAGGGCCGTCAGCATGATCACCGGCACGTCGCCCTGCTCCCGGAGCCGGCGGCACACCTCGATGCCGTCGATGCCGGGGAGCATCAGGTCGAGCACGACGAGGTCGTGGGGTGCCGCGCGGTGCAGCTCCAGCGCGGACTCGCCGTCCTCGGCCTCGACGACCTCGTGGTCGGCGGCGCGGAGGTACTGGACCACCACCTCACGCACCGTGGGATCGTCGTCCACCACCAGGACTCGCGTCACGTCCGCCTCCGCCTCGATCGTACGAAGGAGGCAAGAGCGACAGCGACGACCACCAGTGCGGCCAGGGTCAGCCAGCCCGCCCAGTAGTTGCGGTCCAGCAGGCTCGGGTTGTCCGCCCTCGCGCCGAACCGGCCCAGCACCGGGACCGCGAACAGCGTCGCCGAGCCCAGGACGACGAAGCCCACGACGGCCGGGGCCTTCGCCGCCCGCGGGAGCCTGCGCAGCACGACCGCCCCGAGGGCGAGCACCACCACCGACAGCACCGCGTCGTGCAGCGCCACCCCCACGACCAGCCACTCCGCGAGATCGAGGAAGTCGTGGCCGCGGCTGAGCAGCAGCCAGCCGCCGTACAGCCCGGCGACCACGCCGAGCGCGCCCATCCCGACGCGCGTCCCGGTCACGCCGAGACCTCCAGCCGGGACAGCCACTTGGTCTGGAGCACGCCAGGACGGTCCGGGGCGATCAGGCGGGCCGGCTCGCCGTGGTCTCGGTTCAACGGTTCGCCGTGCAGCGCGAGCGCGACCAGCGTGCGGGTGTCGTCGGCGAAGTTGCCCTGGAGGACGGTGTGCCGGTAGGGCCCGGACGGCTGGAGCGAGTAGACGTCGACGTCGCGGCCGGTCGGCGCGTCGACGAGGTCCAGCAGGTCACGCACCCGGACGCCGGTCCACACCGCGCCGGCGCTCCACCCCTCGACACAGGCGATGGGCAGGCTCTCGGTCCGCTGGGCCATCTCCTGCAGATCAGCGCGGGTGAGCGAGGTGCGGTGGTCGCCGTACACGACCTCGAGGCGGTACGCCGGCCCGACCATCTCGTCGGTGATGCGCGCCGCCGCGGCGGACTTGTTGACCGGCACGCCCTGGGGTCCCTCACCGCTGCGCACCGCGAAGACCGAGACCTTGCGCAGGAACGGGACCGCGCCCCCGGCCACGGCCAGGGCCGCCACTCCCGACGCCAGGAACGCGGTGCGCACGAGCCCGCGTCGCGAGACGGCACCAGGCACGGTGGCGGTGGGCCGGTCGTCGACCGTGGACTCGATGTCCGACGTCAACGCTCGGCGGATGATCGGCAGCTTGACCGCGATGTGCACGAGCAGCGCCCCGATCGCGACCCACGCGACCGCGTAGTGGGTGGCTCGGAACGAGAAGGCCCACGGGTACCACTGGGCGCTGTTGAGGGTCCCGCTCGCCAGCTGGAAGATCGACGCGGCGACGAGGACGGCGATGGAGACGCGCTCGAGGCCATCGAGCACCAGCCGCCGCAGCTCGCGCGGCGGCCGCAGGAACAGCCGTGGATAGACCGTCCACAGCTTGACCAGCAGCAGAGGCACGGCCGCGGTGCCGGCCACGACGTGCAGCCCCTGGGTGAACCGGTAGCCCCAGGACGGGCTGGTGGGGAACAGCAGCGGGTGGTCGGCGTTCTGCGCGTAGTGGCTGATCAGCCCGGTGACGAACGCGATGCCGAAGCAGATGCCCAGCCACAGCCCGACCCGGGCGGTCACCGCCGCGCTGCGGAGCCGCGAGGTGAAGTCCGCATCGGACGGCGGTCGCGGCATGAGCATGTCTGGACAGTAGGCAGACGGCCTCGCGCGTTACACGGGCTCCGGCCTTACGAACTCGTGACGTCGGCTCAGGCACCGGTCCGCACACTGGAGCCGTGGCGGTCAGGGTGCTGAGCTCGCTGGCGCCGGCCCGGCGCTGGCTGGTGCTCGGGACAGCCGCGGCGGTGCTGGTCGTCGTGGCCGCCGTCGTGGTGGCCGCCGTCGTTCGCCGCGACCCGCCCGTCGAGCCGGTCGCCCAGGACCGGCTGGGTCCGGTGCTCCTGGTCCCCGGGTACGGCGGCTCGACCGCGTCGCTCCAGGTCCTCGCCGACGCGCTGACGTCGCACGGGCGGGACGCGCGCGTCGTGAAGCCGACCGGCTCCGGCACCCAGGACCTCCTGGACCAGGCGCGGCACCTGCGCGACGAGGTCGACGCGGTGCTGGATGAGACCGGAGCGCCGTCGGTCGACCTGGTGGGCTACTCGGCCGGCGGGGTCGTCGTCCGGCTCTACGTGGCCGACCTGGGCGGCGGCTCCCACGTGCGCCGCGCAGTCACCCTCGCTTCTCCGCACCACGGCACCGACCTCGCCTCGCTCGCGGGCGCGCTCGGCTCCACCGCCTGCCCGGCGGCTTGCCAGCAGCTCGACCCCGACTCCGACCTGCTGAGGCAGCTCAACGCCGAGGACGAGACCCCCACCGGGCCGGCGTGGGTCGCGCTCTGGACCGAGGACGACAAGACCGTGGTGCCACCGGACTCCGGCTCCCTCGACGGGGCGCTCGACATCTCCCTGCAGTCGGTGTGCCCGGACCTGCGGGCCGCGCACCCCGACGTGCCCCGCACGCCGGCCGTCATCGCGATCGTGGAGTCGGTGCTGGGCCGGGCCGCGCCGGTGCGGCCGCCTTCGTCGGTCTGCGGCTCGGGGTAGTCACGGACGTTCTGGTCGGTCTCGACCGGTCAAGTGCACGCCGTTCGTCCGTGACTACCCCGACGTCGGCGCCTAGTCAGTGATGTCCTTGGTCATGAAGTTGGCCCAGGCGGCGCCCAGGAACACCACAACGTAGACGCCCTGCAGGAGCACGCCACGCAGCACGTCCCGCCACAGGATCGGGTCGCGGAACAGGTCGACGAAGGCCAGCCAGTAGCGGGTGAGCAGGTAGGGGCGCAGCGGGTCCGCGGCGTCGAGGGTCAGGAGCAGCGTCGAGGCGACGAGCAGGGCCAGGGTGCCGAGGGCGGCGCCCAGCGGCGACTCGGTGACCGTGGACAGGAACAGCGCGACCGCGGCCACGCCCAGCATGCAGAGCATGGCGTAGCCGAGCGCCAGGAACGTGCGGCCCACGAGCTCCTGGGTCGACAGTGAGCTGCCGGAGACGCTGGCCACCCCGGTGCCGGCGACGTGCTCGTTGCCGAGCAGGAGGATGCCGAGGACGTACGCCGTCACGGCCACCACCAGCACGGTCAGGACGACGAACGCCATGACCGCGACGAGCTTGGCGCCCAGCAGCCGCGTCCGGCCGACCGGCCGGACGAGCATGTAGCGCAGCGTGCCCTGCTGGGCCTCGCCGGCGATGGCCTCCCCCGCGGTGATCGCCACCGCGATCGGCAGGAACAGCGGCAGCACGATGCCCAGCGCGGCCAGCGGGAACAAGGTGCCGTCGGTGAGGACCGCGGACAGGAACGCCGGGCCGGTGCCGGGACGGGGACCGAGGTCGGTCACCGCGAGCAGCACCGCGACCAGCGCGGGAAGGGCGTCGATCAGGGCGATCGTGGCCCAGGTCCGGCGGCTCCGGACCAGCTTGACCAGCTCGACCCCGATCACGATCCCACCCCGAAATGGTCCGCGCTCTCCGTGGTCGCGGCCAGCACGACCTCCTCCAGCGTCCGTCGCTCGACGCCCAGCATCGTCACCCGGACGCCGGCCCGCACCAGCCGGGCGTTGAGCGCGGCCGGGTCGTGCTCGCGGATGAGGAGCCGCTGCGCGTCGTACTCCTCCACGACCCCGTCGAGGAGACTGCGAACAGCCTCGACGTCAGGGGTGTGCACCTCGACCCGGCCGGTGGGCCGCCGGAGCTCGTCGAGCTCGGCCTGCAGCACCAGTCGGCCGCGGTCCAGTACGCCGACCCGGGTGCACATCTGCTCGATCTCGCCGAGCAGGTGGCTGGACAGGAACACCGTGGTGCCGGCGCGGTTGAGGTCCAGGAGCAGCTCCCGGATCTCCTGGATCCCTTGGGGGTCCAGGCCGTTGGTCGGCTCGTCGAGCACCAACAGCCGGGGCTGCCGGAGCAGGGCCGCGGCGAGGCCGAGCCGCTGCCGCATGCCGAGCGAGTAGGCCCGGACCGGCCGGTCGTCGACGCCGCCGAGACCGACCCGCTCGAGCGAATCCGCCACCCGGCCGCGTCGCGTCGCGCGCTCACCGCCCGGACCCATGGCGTCGAAGAGGGCGAGGTTGCGACGCCCCGACAGGTGCGGGTAGGCCGCCGGCCCCTCCACCAGCGCCCCGACCTCGGGCAGCACCCGCCGGCCGGCCGACGGCATCTCCTCGCCCAGCAGCTCCGCCCGCCCCGAGGTGGCCAGCACCAGGCCGAGCAGGATCCGGACCGTCGTGGTCTTGCCGGAGCCGTTGGCGCCCAGGAACCCGTAGACGTCGCCCTCGTGGACGTCGAGGTCGATCGCGTCGACGGCGGTGATGGCGCCGAACCTCTTGGTCAGCCCCTCGGTGCGGATCACCGGTCGTCCTCCACGTAGACGAAGCCGGCCAGCACGTCGTCGGCCGCCTGCAGCAGCGCGGCGCGGGTCAGCGTCCCGGCCAGCAGCCAGCCACCGTCACCAGGCCCACCGGTGAGCACGACCCCGAGCGGCCCGACAGCGACCGCCGTCCGCTCGGGCGTCTGGTCCACGCCCGGTGTGGTGGCCAGCTGGTCGCGCAGCGCGTCCGCCTCCCGGTCGCGCAGCGGGATCGCGATCACCTGGGTCATCCCCGCCCCGTAGACCCCGACCGCGCGGTCGGACGACGCGGCCTTCGGGAGCCCGGCCACGGTGTCGGGCGGGCGGACCGGTGCGTACTGGTTCGCGGCGTCGGCGATGTCGAGCACGTCGTCGAAGCCGACGTCGGCGCCGGCCGGTGGGTCGAACCTGACGCTCGCGTCGTCGGGCCGAGCGCTCGAGAAGTCCCGGAACTCGCTGGTGAACGCGGCGGTGCTGGAGCCGGCGGCGTACACCTCGACCCGCAGCGGTATGCCGGAGCCGGGGTCGAGCCACAGGTCGGCGTGGTCGATGCTCGACAACGCCGAGGGCGGCTCCACGCGGAGCCCGGGAGCGCTCACCCCGGCCACCCTGCGGGCGGGAATGCGGGCCACGTCGGTGGCGCGGACACCGTGCAGCAGCCGCTCGGCCAGCGCCGGTGGCACCAGGTCGGCCGTGCGCGGCAGCCGGATGCCGGGGTCCAGGCTCTGGGTGGCGTCGAGGTGCTCGTAGTCCCAGCGGGTCGTGAACTCGCCGTCGTGGACCAGGTCGGTCTCCCCGGTGAGCAGGAGCTGGTCGACCCGCCACTTGTCGTCGTCCACCCACCAGGCGCGCATCCGCGTCGGCTCGCCGAAGAGGGCGGCGACGTCGCTGAACCGGTCGGCGTCCGGCAGCTCGAGCGTGCCCTCCGTCTCGACGTACCCGGACCACGCGTGTCCCTGCGCGGCCCGCGCCTGCGCCAGCAGGCGACTCGCGCTCACGTCGCTGTCCGCGGCCGGCAGCAGGTGAAGTCCGATCGGCGTAGCCACCAGGAGCAGCGTCCCGACCGCGACCACGCACCACCTGCGGAAGGGGGTCACCTCCCAGACGGTACGTCGGACGCCCGGCCGGTTGAGCGTTCAACCGGTGAGGGTTCTCTTAGGCAGGTCGCAGGACCGCGCACCACCGCACCTCCCCCACCCGGTGGACCTCGACCCGGGCCAAGCCGGCAGCGGCCGCGACCTCGTGGACGTCGTCGGTGCCGACAGTCGCCCAGCGGAAGGGCGCGCTGTGCAGGTCGGCGCACTGGAGGGCGGCCCAGCCGGTCCGATGGCCGACGCCGGGCGGGTCCAGCTCGACCACCACCCGGCCGCCGGCCGCGACCAGCTCGCCGGCCCGGCGCAGCAGGGCCACCGGGTCGCCGCCGATCCCCACGTTGCCGTCGGCCAGCAGCGCGGTCTCCCAGCGTCCCTCGCCGGGCAGCCGGTCGAAGACGTCACGCCGGAGCGCTGCGGCGCCTCTGGCCACGGCCTGGTCGACCGCCTCCCGGACGACGTCGACGCCCAGCGCCACGTGGCCGAGAGCGGCCAGGGCGGCGGCGAGCCGGCCGGGGCCGCAGCCGAGGTCGAGAGTCGGCCCCGAGCAGTGCGCCAGCAGGGCCAGGTCGGCACTGTCGGGATCGCGCCGCCACTCGTGGACGGGCAGCGCCTCAGGACCCTCGCCCAGCCCCACCACGCTGCAGGGCCGTCCGCGCAGCGCCTCGGCGAAGACCTCGGAGAACGACGCGCGCTGGCGTGGCAGGACCTCGATGAGGCTCATGCGCACACCTCCAGCCACGCCTCGGCGAACCGGGTTCCCGGCGCCAGCCCGGCCACCGCGTCGGCGTCGGCGGCCTCGTCGACGTCGCGCAGGGTGGCGGCCGTGGCGACCTCGAGGCCCACGGCCACCAGCGCGGCCCGGGTGTCCGCGCCGGTGGTGGGGGTCGACATCAGTACGCCGTGGAGCACCGCGGCCCGGACCGGCTCGCGCAGGCCGAGGACCCACCAGCCACCGTCCTCGGCCGGACCGAGGACCGCGTCGTGGTCGACCAGGCGCGCCGCCGTCTCCAGCAGCAGCTCGGCGGTCAGGTGCGGGGTGTCCATCCCTACCTGGACGACAGGCCCGGGGACGCGTCCGTGCGCGTCGGCCAGCCGCGCACCGAGGTCCGCACCCCGCTGCCGGTGGATGGTCCATCCGCTCAGTGCCATCCGGAGCTCGCGGGCGCCGACGGCTCGGTCGAGGTCGCCGTCGAGCGCGAGGTGGCAGTGCGCGGAGCCGACCGCGGCGGCCGCGGCCGTCAGGGTGTCGAGGAGAGCCGCGGCGGCGACGCGCGCCGCTTCCTCCATGCCGATGTCGGCGCCGAGCCGGGTCTTCACCCGGCCCACCTCCGGGGCCTTGGCCACGACCAGCACGGACGGCGTCACGCGAGCACCCGCCAGAAGTCGCGGGCCGCCAGCGCAGTGCCCCGCACGGACCCCGACACCTTGGAGCGGGTGCCCAGGGCGCGCGGGTGGTAGCCGACATCGCGCTCCGAGACCAGCCAGCCGGCCACGGTCGCCTTCTGCAACAGCTCGACGGGGTAGCCGAACCGGCGGTCGCGCACGTCGAGGTCGAGGAGGTCCTGCCGGCGGCAGACGCGGATCGGGGCGATGTCGTGCGCGGCCATCCCGATCCGGCGGCGGAGCCACCAGACCACCAGGCCGTTGCCGAGCCGGGCGTGCCACGGCCACACCCCGCGGGCGACCGGGCGCCGGCGACCGACGGCCAGGTCGGCCCGGCCCGTCCGGACGTCGTCCAGCAGCGGAAGCAGGTCGGCGGCGTCGAACGATCCGTCACCGTCCATGAACGCGACGTACTCACTGGTGGCCGCGAGCAGCCCCGCGTGCACGGCGGCGCCGTACCCGGGCGTCGGCTCGGCCACGACGGTGGCGCCGCCGCGGGCAGCCTGCCCGGCGGTGCCGTCGGTGGAGCCGTTGTCGACGACCACGACCGCGAAGCCGGCCGGGACCCGGGGCAGCAGGTCCACCAGCGCGGCTGCCTCGTCGCGACAGGGCAGGACGAGGTCGCAGACGGTCTCCACGTCAGCGACGGTAGGCAGATCACGGCCGGTTGAGACGGGTCTGCCTCCTTACGAAGTGGTGACGCCGTGCTGGCCGACGGGTTGACGGTCCGCAGCCGCCTACTGTCGAGCCATGTCGACCACGCCGGCGGTCCGCAGCCTGGCGGCGTGGACCGGAGCGGTCGTCACAGTGGCGCTCCTCCTGGTGGGGTTCGGAGCCCCGCACTGGTTGGACTGGTCCGTGGCCGCCCGCGCGCCGCGCAACGCATCTCCCCACGAGGTGCCCCCGCTGCACGGTCTGTGGCGGCCGAAGCTGTTCGGCCCGGGGACACTTCCGGCGGTGCTGATCGGGGTGCTGGGCTGGCGGTACGCCGCCGCGCTGGCCGACCGGCTCTCGTGGCCTCGGCTTCTCGTCGCGTCGTACGCCGGGTCGCTCGCGTGGCTGCTCTCGCTGGCGCTGGTCGACGGCACCCGCGGGCTGTCCCGGTCGCTGGGCAACCCCTACGAGTACCTGCGCACCGCCCGTGACGTGGGCAGCGTGCACACCCTGCTCAGGACCTACGTCGACCGGATCCCCTACGGCACGGAGCACAGCTGGCCCACGCACGTCGCCGGCCACCCGCCGGGGACCCTGCTGTTCTTCGTCGGCCTCGTGAAGCTGGGTCTCGGCGGCGACCTGGCCGCCGGCGTCGTGGTCTCGGTGCTCGCGGCCACCACGGCGCTCGCAGTCCTGGTGACGCTGCGGGCACTGGATGCGGAGGACGTGGCCCGGCGCGCGGCGCCGTTCCTGGTGCTGACGCCCGCTGCCGTGTTCATGGCGGTCTCCGCCGACGCGCTGATCGGGACGGTGATCGCGTGGGGACTGGCCTGCCTGGCCCTGGCCACGCGGCGGCTGTGGTGGGCGGTGCCGGCGGGGCTGTTGCTGGGCTACGGCGTGCTGATGTCCTACGGGATGCCGCTGATGGGGCTGGTCGCGCTGGCGGTCCTCGTGGCGGGGCGCTCGTGGCGGCCGTTGCCGGTGGCGGCCGGCGCTGCGCTCGCGGTCGTGCTGGGCTTCGCGGCCGCAGGCTTCTCGTTGTGGGACGCCTACCCCGTGCTGCGCGATCGCTACTACGACGGGATCGCGCAGGACCGGCCGCAGGCCTACTGGTGGTACGGCGACCTGGCCGCACTCGTCGTGTGCGTCGGCCCCCTCCTGCTCCCGGGGCTGGCCGTGGCGGCCACCCGGACCTACCGGACCGCGCGCGTACCGCTCCTGCTCGTCGGCGCCACCGTCCTCGTCGTGGCGGCGGCCGACGCCTCGGCGATGAGCAAGGCCGAGGTGGAGCGGATCTGGCTGCCGTTCGTGCCCTGGCTGACGGTGTCGTTCGCGCTCCTGCCCGATGGGTGGCGGCGGTGGGGGCTCGGCCTCCAGGTGCTGACGGCGCTGGTGGTGCAGCACCTCTTCTACACGGCGTGGTGAACGACGATTCGTCTGTGACCTCCCCGCTCGAAGTGCACGTCAGCCCGCAGACGAATCGTTGGGGCATCAGCTCCGCAACGGCGCCGTCGCGAACGCGGGAAGCCCCCGCTCGGGAGTCACCTCGGCGGT
>Ga0136846_1236660_pt1 | contig 11565 bp, 12 predicted proteins | sample HopSoiMetagenom2_FD_96841 | JGI IMG/M metagenome (GOLD analysis project Ga0136846, IMG submission 96841) | Grasslands soil microbial communities from Hopland, California, USA - 2 Assembly 2016 (version 4) | ecosystem: Environmental > Terrestrial > Soil > Grasslands | place: USA: Hopland... | reverse complement strand
GCGCGAACCGGTCGGCGTTGTCGCCGCCATCGCGCCGTGGAACAATCCGTTCGGCATCCTCGCCGGCAAGGTCGCCCCGGCGCTGATGGCGGGCTGCACGGTGGTGATGAAGCCGGCGCCGGAGACGCCGCTGGAAGCCTATATTCTGGCGGAAGCGGCCGAGGAAGCAGGCCTGCCCGCCGGCGTCATCAACCTCGTCTGCGCCGATCGCGCGGCCTCCGATCGGCTGGTGCGCCACCCCACTATCGACAAGGTGAGCTTCACCGGCAGCGTCGCCGCCGGGCGCACGATCGGCATGGCGTGCGCGGAGCGGTTCGCGCGTTGCACGCTCGAGCTGGGCGGCAAGTCCGCAGCGATCGTGCTCGACGATGCGGATATCGCCGCGACGGCGGCCACGCTGGCGCAGGTGATCACCTTGTCTGCCGGCCAGGTCTGCGCGACGCTCAGCCGCGTCGTTGCGGTCGGTCCAGTCCATGATCGGCTGGTCGAGGCGCTCGTAGCTGAGCTGGCGCGGATCATTGTCGGTCATCCCGACGATCCGGCGGCGCGCATGGGACCGCTCGCGATGCGGCGCCAGCGCGACCGCGTCGAGGCGTTCGTCGGCATTGCCAAGGCCGAGGGCGCGATGCTCGCGCTCGGCGGAACGCGTACGGCAGGGCAGGAGACCGGCTGGTATTTTGATCCGACGCTCTTCCTGCGCGTCGATCCGACCATGCGCATCGCACGGGAGGAAGTGTTCGGTCCTGTGCTCACCGTGCTGCGCGCCGAGGACGAGAGCGACGCGATCAGGATCGCGAACGATAGCGAATTCGGCCTCTACGGCGCGGTCTTCTGCGCCGACCCCGACCGCGCCTACCGCGTCGCCCGCGCCGTGCGCACCGGCACGATCGCGCACAACGGCTTCCTGTTTGATCCTTCGCTCCCCTTTGGCGGCTTCAAGATGTCGGGGATCGGCCGTGAGGGCGGAAGGGAGGGCCTGGCGGCCTTCACGGAGCTCAAATCGCTTATCTACTGATCGCAACGACCAAGAAAAAAGGGGAGAGGGATTATGTCAGGAATTCGAAACATGATGCGGGGCCTCGCGGCATGCACCGCCCTGGTGCCGGCGGTGTGTTTTGCCCAGACGGCGCCGACAGCCGGTCAGACGGACGTGCCGGCAGCCACACCGGCGCCGGCGCCGGCGGCGACCGGCGATGGTCTTGAAGATATCATCGTGACGGCGCAGCGGCGGCAGCAGACGCTGCAAGACGTGCCCGTTGCGGTAGCCGTACTCGGGGGACCCGAGTTGACCGCGCAGCACATTACCAGTGTCGAGACGCTCGGCACTGCGGTCCCGAACCTCGTCGTGCAGCGCTCGCCGTTTCAGCCCTATGTTGCGATCCGCGGACTGGGCTCGGGCGCCGGCGGGCGCGCCTTCGAACAGTCGGTGGCGACGTATGTCGACGGCATTTATTCCGGGCGGGCAAATCAGTTTCTGAACCCCTTTTTCGACGTCGAGCGGGTCGAAGTCGTGCGGGGCCCACAGTCCGTGCTGTTCGGCGTCAACGCGAACGCCGGCGCCATCAACATCGTCAACAAGAAGCCGGGCACGGTATTCGAGGGCTATGCCAGCGCCGGCTACGAAGCGGCCTATGGCGGCTATAATTTCGAAGGCGGGGTCAGCGTGCCGCTCGGCCAGACCTTCGGCGTCCGCATCGCCGGGAGGATCAACCGTGACGGCGGCTATGTTCACAACACGGTCACCGGCAAGGACGACGGCGGGGCCGACAGCGAGCTCGGCCGCATTATCGCGAGTTGGCGTCCAACGAGCGACCTGCGTGCCGATCTTTCCTACGAGCACGGGCACAAGCTCGTCCACGGATCGACGTTCCAGCTCACGTCGCTCGGCGCCGTCACTTTTCCGCCGGCGATCGAGGACGGGGTCTTCGACTTCCGAAAATCGGCGCCGGACGACCGGGGCTTTACCCGGCTGACGTCCGATAACGTGTCCTTGAACCTGAGCTACAACCTTGGTGGCGCGACGCTGGCCTCCTCGACCGGCTATTCGACGTTCGACTTCTCGCAATATGTGCAGGGATCGAATCATCCCGCGCAGATCGGCGGTGCCCGAGCGGCCGAAGCATTCAAGCAGATCTACCAGGAGATCCGGCTTACCTCCAACGGCAAGCACTTCATCGACTATATTCTGGGTGCGACTTACTACCACCAGAAGGATGCGATCGATCAGGGGACGGACATCGATTTTGTCGGTTTCGGTGTGCCCGGGCTGACTGCCGCCGTTCGCAACAATCTTTTGCAGACGACCAACGGTTATTCGGCCTTCGCGCAGGGCACGGTGAATTTTACCGACAAGCTGAACCTGGTCGTTGGCGGCCGCTTTTCCTCGATCCGCAAGGACGGCGATTATGTCATCGCGCCGACCTCGTCCGGCCAGCCGCTGACGGGATACCAGTTCGATCCAACGAGCCTGTTCGTGCTCGCCGGGCCGCCCTTCGGTTTCTTCCAATATTTCAATCCCGCGGATCCCGCGACCTACCGCGCGAGCGCGATTTCGCGCTCGCGCACCTTCCGCTCGTTCAATCCGTCTGCCAGCCTGAATTACAAATTCGATCGCGGCCTGTCGGTCTACGGCTCGTACACGACCGGCACCAAGGCCGGCGGCTATAACGACCAGGACAAGTCGGGCATCTACCGCGAGAACGGATTTGCCAGCGACGTGTTCGAATATGCCTCCGAGCGCGCCTATAATTTCGAGGTCGGCCTGAAATATTCCAGCCGCTCGCTGCGGCTGAATCTCGCGGCGTTCCGGACCAAGTACAAGAATCTGCAGGTCTCGATATCGCTGCCAAGCGGTGCGCTCCAGACCACGAACGCGGCTTCGGCGACGTCGAAGGGCATCGAGGGCGATGCGACGTGGATCCTGATGCGCGGCCTCACCCTCAGCGCGAACGCGGCTTACATCCATGCGCGCTACGACGATTATCCCGGGGCGTGCGTTGTTGGCGATCCGAATTGCGGCGACCCCGCGACGGGGAATGCGCGCGGCGGGCGGCTGGACGGTATTCCCGATTTTTCGGGCAGCGTGTCCCTTGGCTACAACGTGCCCCTGAATGCCAAATGGGAGTTGCGCTTCAGCGGACGGGGTTACCACCAGTCCGGCGCCCAATATCAGTCAGCGCAAAATCCGCTCGACCGCACACCGGGTTACGAGCTGTTCGACGCGTCGGTAGCGCTCGCGCAGATTCGCTCCGGTCTCAACCTTTCCGTGTCGGCCAAGAACCTCGCCAACAAGGCCATTCGTGGGTTCAGCGCACCGTCCGTCGGCGACGCTTTGTATGGCCATTATTCGGCGACGCTGCCCGGCCGCCAGGTCTTTATCGACCTTCGGTATGAATTCTGATTTCGACCAGCAAGGAGCGGCTTCGTGAGTGAACTATTCGAAAAAGGTATGCAGGTCCGTCGCGAGATGTTCGGTCCGGATCTCGCCGAGCGCGCGGTCGCGAGCGCCAGCGACTTCGCGAAGCCGTTCCACGACATCATGACCCGATATTGCTTCGGCGAGACCTGGAACCGCGAGGGTCTGGGGCGGCGCGACCGCAGCCTGGCGACGCTGTCGATGCTGATCGCCATGGGCAAGGAGTTGGAAATCAAGATGCATGTAAAGGGCGGGCTCGCGAACGGCCTGACGGTGGACGAGATTCGCGAAGTCGTGCTCCACGCCATGATCTATTGCGGCGTTCCCGCTTCCTTCACGGCGCTGCGCGCCGCCGAAGCGGCGCTCGCCGAACTTGGCGAGGCCCAAAAAGCATGACGATCGCGTTTATCGGGCTCGGGGCAATGGGCCGGCCGATGGCGACCCACCTCTTGGCAGAGGGCTTCGACCTGCGCGTATATGACGCCAATTCCACGCTGGCGGAGGCGTTCGGCCAGGCCTGGGCCGCCAACCCCGCGGCGGCCGCCGCACGGGCCGACATCGTCGTAACGATGCTGCCGAACGGCCAGATCGTGCGCGACGTGTTGTTCGGTGCGGCGGGCGTGGCAAGAGTGTTGGCGCCGGGATCGATCGTGATCGACACCAGCTCGTCCGACGCCGCGGGTACGGTGGCCTTGGGGAAGGATCTGGCCGCGATCGGGCTCGCGCTGATCGATGCCCCCGTCTCTGGCGGGGTTCCGTTGGCGGCGCAGGGAAAGCTCACGTTGATGGTCGGCGGCACCGATGAGAAAGCGTTCGAGAAGGCGCGTCCGGTGCTCGATGCGCTCAGCGGCAAGCTGATGCGCGTCGGCGCGCTGGGCGCGGGTCATGCGGCGAAGGCGATCAACAACGCGATCGCGGCGTGCATCTTCGCGGTCACGTCGGAGGGCATCAACCTGGGCGCGCGGTTCGGCCTCGATCCCGCGACGTTGCTTGAGGTCATCAACGCTTCGAGTGGGCGCAGCGGGGTGTCGGAAGGTCTCTTCCCGAGCCAGGTCATCCCGCGCACATTCTCGATGGGGTTCGGCCTTGCGCTCATGGCGAAGGATGTTGGGCTCGCCGAGGCGCTGCGCGCCGGCCTCGGGCTGGACCTGCCGCTGATCGAGAAGACGCACAGCCAGATGCAGGCCGCTCTCGCCAGCCTCGGCGCTGCCGCCGATTTCACCGATTATTATCGATACAGCGAGCAGTCCGCCGCGGCGGATTGAGGGGATTTCTCCGTGAGCTATCAACCCAAATATCCGGACAGCGTCCATTATACGGGTCTCAACCGGCCTACCCATATCGAGGCGACGGCCCACGACCTCTATGTCGAAGGCACGATCCCGCACGAGATCGACGGCGCCTTCTTTCGGGCGCTTCACGATCCGGCCTATGTGCCGATGCGCGAGGATGACGTCGTGCTGTCGCGCGACGGGGTCATCGGGAAGGTCGAGTTCAAGGGCGGCCGTGTGGATTGCGGTGTGCGCTACGTGCGGACCGCCCGTTTCCTCGCGGAGCGCGAGGCGGGGCGCAGTCTTTTCGGCATCTACCGCAATCCGTTTACCGACGATCCGAGCGTGCGAGGCATCGACCGCACCGTCGCCAACACCACGCCTTACTACCATGCTGGTCGGCTCTTCATGTCGAAGGAGGACGGCCTTCCCTACCGCATCGACCCGAGCACCCTCGAGACGATCGGTCGCTGGGACTATGGCGGCAAGCTGCGCTCGGAGACGCTGACCGCCCATCCGAAGATCGATCCTGCGACGGGCGAATTGTTCCTCTTCGGCTATGAGGCAGCGGGTCTTGCCACCCCGACGATCGCCTATTGCGTCGTATCGCCGGACGGGGATCTCGTTTCGGAGCAATGGTTCGACGCGCCTTATTGCGCGATGATGCACGACTTCGCGATCACCGAGGATTACGCCATCTTCATGGTCTATCCAACGAAGGCCGACCTCGCGCGGCTGCGTGCCGGCGGACCGCATTGGATCCATGAGCAGGATGGCGAAAGCTTCATCGGCGTGATGCCGCGCTATGGCAGAACCGAGGAGATGGTGTGGATCAAGGGACCGCCCGGCGTGCACAGCTATCATGTCATGAACGCCTATTCCGAAGGGACGGTCGTCCATCTCGATCAGGCGATGGCAGTGACCAACCTGATCCCGTTCATCGCCGAACAGTCGGGCATCGACCTGCGCGTGGACGGCGGACTGAGCCGTTGGACGTTCGACGTCGCCAATCCCGACGCCGGGATCAGCGAAACCAGGATCGGCCCGTTCGGTGAGATGCCTATCGTCGCGCGCGAGGACGTCGGGCGGCGTCACGGCCGCGGCTGGTACCTTTCGGTGGATCCCGAGAAGATCACGATGCTGGCGAACGGACCTGGCGGCGTGGTTTTCAATATGCTGGTGCGGGTGAACTTCGCCGACATGTCAATCGAGAGCTTCTCCCAGGGGCCCGGCATCGGTTTCAACGAGCCGGTCCACGTGCCCGCGACGGATCCGGATCATGGCGGATGGCTGCTGATGATGATCGATCGGGTGATCGTGCCCGACCATGTCGCGCAGGAGGTTTGGATCATGGAAGCCGATGCGATCGGTAAGGGACCTGTCGCCAAGGTCCTGATACCATTCGTGACCTGCGAGCAGGTGCACGGGGCTTGGGTTCCGCGTGCGCTGCTTGACCAGGCTCGGGGGAGTAACGCGCCATGAAGATCGGCATCACCGGGGCGTCGGGCCATTTCGGCGGGGCGGCGGCGCGGCTCCTGCTCGAGTCCGGATTGCCGGCGGAAGACCTCGTCCTAATCACGCGCAGTCCGGAGAAGCTTGCCGCCAGGGTCGCGCAAGGAATCACCGTCCGAGCTGGCGATTTCGACGACCGCCTCGGCCTGGCCGACGCGCTTCGCGGCGTGACCCATCTGCTGATGATCAGCGGAACGCGGGTGGGCTTTCGCGAGCCGCAGCATCGCGCGGCGATCGACGCCGCAAGGGAGGCCGGCGTGGAGCGGGTCGTCTACACGTCGTTCATCGGTGCCGTGGAGAACAATCCGTCGCTCGCCGTCAAGGATCACATCATCACCGAGCGGCTGTTGAAGCAGTCGGGCCTCGCCTGGACCGTGCTGCGCGACGCGCAATATGCGGAAGCTGTGGTCGAGGCGATGGCGCCGCTGCTCGTGGCCAGCGGGCAGATGACGAGCGTCGCCGGGGAAGGCCGGATGGCCTTCGTGTGCCGCGACGACTGCGTTGCCAGCGCCGTCGCCGTCCTGCTCGGCCACGGTCATGAAAACAAGGTCTACGACCTTACCGGCCCCGACCTCGTCAGCTACCGCGAGGTGGCCGCGATCGTCGCCGAGATAAGCGGACGCCCGATCGCCTTCAATCTGACCGACGAGGCCGGGCTCTATGCGATGTTCGACGCGCTGGGCATTCCGCGTGAGCCGGTCGATGACCTGACCGTCAACAACTTCCCCTGGAATTCGGACGACATGGTCAGTTTCGAGGTGGCGGTACGCGATGGACATTTCAACGTGATCAGTGACGACGTGCGCACGCTGACCGGTCGCGCACCGACTGCGCTGCGCGATCTCCTGATGCGGCACCGCGAGGGCATATTGGCGACCGCCGACCGGATCGCGGCCGCGCCCCCGCCAAAGCGATAAGCCGCGCCCTGTTGCTGGCTGAGGCGGCCTTGCCTGTCGTCATCAGCGACGATCATCACGGGAGAATATAATGCAGCGGTCCGCCTATGACGCTTATCTTCGGTGTTTCGAAGCCCGTGACTATGATGGGATGCTCGACCATTTCACGCCGCAAGGCGAGGTGCGGTTTGGCGGTGTGACGCTGCGCGGACAGGGCGCGATCCGGGACTTCTACCGCTTTTTCCATGCCGCCATCGCTGAGACGATCGAGGTTAAGCGCTATATCGGCTCGGATACGTTCGTCGCACTCGAGGCTGTCGTCCGACTGGAGGCCAAGGCCGACCTCACGCGCGAGATGCTGGTCGAAGCGGGATATCCTCAGTTGCAGGCGATCGACAAGGGCGCGGTGGTGGAACTGCCCCAGTTCATCCATTACCATCTGACCCGAGGGCTGATCGACAGGGTCGTGTGTCTCCTCGAAGACTGAGCTTGTCTCTTCCGCCGGGCTATTCCCGGGTTTGCCAATCGCGGATGCGTTTCGACAGGCTCGACAAAGCGGCACTGCGCGCACCGCGCGCCGAAATGGCTTCGCGAAGCTGGAGCGGCGGGAGCGGCCTGGCGAGTTCCAGTTCCAGCATCGGCGCGTGGGGAAGGGGGTGAGCGGCGCTGCCTCGCAGCATGCAGGCGAAGCCGTCGGAGTTTCGAAGCGTGTCAAGGATCAGGCCGTAATCGTCTGTCTCGATCAGCGTCTCGACATTGCCCAGGCCAACCCGATCCATCGCATCGTCGACGGCGGCGCGAAGATGCCCGAGCGGACCGAGGCGCACCGTTCGGAATTCGGCGAGTTGAGCCGCGCTGACGATCGCCTGGTTCGCCAGCGGATGGGGGGGCGAAACGTAAATGGCGAGGTGCTCGTAGCTGACGAAGCGCGAAGGAAACAAATGCGGATCGTCGAGCGCGAGGAAGTAGATCAGGTCCACCTGGTTGTTGAGCAGCAGATCGCGGACGTCGAGCAGATTGATCGGCTCTGACCGGATGAGGAGATCGATCATGGGGTGATCGGCCCGAAAACGGTCGAGTTCATGATAGAGATCACGCAGCACATAGCCCTGCGCCGCGAGCGTCAATCCGGCTCGGCCCGGCCCCCGCTTTCCCGACGAAAATTCCCATTCGAGCGCGTTCAACTCGTCCAAAATCCGCACCGCGCGCGCAAAGACGCGGCGCCCAGCCGCAGTGATCTGGGCGGCGCGCCCCGGGCTCCGCTCGAACAGGGACACCCCGACCTGCTTCTCCAGGGCATGAACATGCTCGCTCACGGCGACCTGGGAGATGCCGATCTGATCGGCGCACCGGCGGAAGCTGCCGATCTCGACCACCTGCACGAAGATTTCCAGTTGCCGGATCGAAAGCCCACTCATAGTGAACAGGTATAGCCTTTCGCTTGCCAAGGCTCCACCTAATTCACCGCGGGCCGAAAAGGGCCATAGTGACTCCTGATCGCGGAAAACGCGGAGAGGAGATCGGATGAACCGCGTAATCGTGGGTTTCGTGCGCGCATCGGCACCCGCCTGCCACCCGGTCGGGGACGACCCAATTACATGGGCCGGCAGGACGAACTGCTTCGCCAAGCGCAACGGTGAGGGTAAGCTGGTCGGCGATGGCGTCGCGAAGCGAACGTCCGGCGAGCGTTTTCGCGCTCAATTCTCGACGAGCTTCTGCACCGGCTACAAAAACGAGCGCGGCGCGACCGTGCAACCCGCGCTGTTCAATGCCGACGATCGACGCGCCGATCTGGCCGCGAACAACGCCTGATATGGCAAACCATAGCCCAACCGAGCGCGCCAATCTTGCCGTCGTGCGCGCCGTCTATGACGAGGTGCTCGAGCCGCTCGATTCCGCGATGGTCGACCGCTACTTTCGGCCTGATTATATCCAGCACAGCCCCATGGCAGAAACCGGCGCGGACGGGCTGAAACGGTTCTTGGACTGGGCGAAGTCGACGGCACCAGATGCGCATCACGAGGTGAAGCGGGTTTTCGCCGATGGCGATTACGTCGTCGCCCATGTCCATGTCGTGATCACGCCTGGCACCCTCGGCAATGTCGCCATCGATATCTTTCGCATCGAAGATGGCCTGGTCGCCGAACATTGGGACGCGACGCAGGAAATCACTGGCCAATCCGCGAACAAGAACGGAGTGTTCTGACGTGACCGGCACTTCGAGGGGCTGCGCGCGTTTCGCCGGCCGTACCGTCCTGATCCTCGGCGGAAACAGCGGCATCGGCCGTGCCAGCGCGCTGGCGTTCGCCGATGAAGGTGCGTTCGTCATAGTCACCGGCCGCAATCCGGCGACGCTGGATGATGTCGCTGTTGAACTCGGCGATCGGGGCAGGGCGCTCCAGTCGGACATTTCGGACATCGCGGCCACGCAGCGGCTGATGGCCCAGGTCGAAGCCGAGCATGGCGGCATCGACGTCCTGTTCGTCAATGCCGGTACCGGCGCGTTCAGGACAATCGAGCAGGTCGACGAGGCGTTTTACGACGACATTCTGGCGATAAACCTGAAAGGTCCGTTCTTCGCCGTCAAATATGCGCTCGATCTGATGCGGGCTGGCGGTTCGATCGTGCTGACCTCCTCGATGGGGCATTGCACCGGAATACCCGGCAACAGCGTCTACGCCGCGAGCAAGGCTGGGCTCCGCTCGCTCGCGCGCACTTTCGGCGCCGAGCTGGTGAAGCGCGGCATCCGCGTCAACTGCTTCAGCCCCGGGCCGATCGACACGCCGCTGATCACCCGCGGAGAGATGAGCGAGCAGGAGATCGCCGGCTTCCGCACGATGATCTGCGAGCGCGTACCGATGGGCCGCTTCGGGACCGCCGAGGAAGCGGCGCGCAGCGTGCTGTATCTGGCGTCGGACGACGCCTCCTTCGTCACGGGCATCGACCTCCTCGTCGATGGCGGCATCGTCAGCTTCTGATGCCCCGCGCAACGTCTTTCCGGCACCGCCGATCCGAGCTTCGCCGCACCGCCCGCCCGTTACCCTATCAGGAGAGTTGAATGGCCTATTTCAAGGACGTGTCGCGGCCCGACGAGCCACATTTCGAATTTCTGTTCGAGATCGAATTGCGATGGCGTGACGTGCAGACCATCCATGATACCCCCGCCGGCTTCGGCCGCGGCGCCACCTATCTCGATACCGGTGTTATCACGGGGCCTCACCTCAACGGCCGGGTCGTGCCGCAGAGCGGGGCGGACTGGGCCCAGTTTCGCCCCGATGAGGTGCTCGCCCTGGATGCCCGATACATGCTGGAGGCCGACGACGGCGCCCTGATCTTGATGCGCAACGTCGGCTTTCTCGCGGGCCGTGCGCCGGACGTGCTGCCGCGCATTCGCAAGTGGATGTTCGAGGACGGGCCCGAGGTGCCGTTCGAGGATTATTATCTGCGCACGGCACCGACGTTCGAGGTCAGCAAGGGTCCCTATGACTGGCTGACCCGCACGGTCGTGATCGGCATTGGCTCGCGCCAGAAGAGTGGCAACACCATCCGCTATTTCGCCGTCCTCTGACCGCTGAACGATAGTGACACGTGACTTCATACTTTCGCTTTCGTGCGCCGACCGGCCCGGTGTCGTCGCCGCGGTTGCGGTGGCACTGCGCAACTCGGGCGGGAATATTCGCAGCGCGCAGCAGTTTGACGATGCCGAGACGGGCAAGTTCTTCATGCGCGTCGAATTTGCTACCGACGCGCTTCACGAAGACGAGTGCAGGGCCCTGATCACGGCCGTGGCACAGGATTTCGACCTGCAGTGGCACATGCGGCCGAGCGACGCGCGCAAAAAGGTGCTGCTGCTCGTCAGCAGGTTCGATCACTGTCTGGGCGACCTGCTCTACCGCCATCGCATCGGCGAGTTGCGCATGGAGGTCGTCGGCATCGTCTGCAACCATCCGCGCGAGGCGCTGAACCTCCCGATCATCGAAGGCGTGTCGTTTCATTATCTGCCGGTGACCAGGGAAACGAAGGCTGAACAGGAAGCGCAGATCAAGCGGATCGTCGAGGAAACCGGTGCCGATCTGATTGTCCTGGCGCGCTATATGCAGATCCTCTCAGATGATCTTTCGGCTTTCCTTTCCGGCCGCTGCATCAATATTCACCACAGCTTCCTGCCCGGCTTCAAGGGCGCCAAGCCCTACCATCAGGCGCATTTGCGGGGCGTCAAGCTGATAGGCGCGACCGCCCATTTCGTGACCGAGGATCTCGACGAGGGGCCGATCATCGAGCAGGATGTAGAGCGCATCTCGCACTTCGACCGCCCCGACGATCTGGTACGCAAGGGCCGTGACATCGAGCGGCGCGTGCTCGCGCGGGCGGTGCGCTGGTACCTCGACGACAGAATCCTGCTGAACGGCGGCAAGACCGTCGTGTTCCAGGACTGACGCCTGTGGAGGTCATCGACGGCAAGGCGATCGCG
>Ga0136846_1235078_pt1 | contig 11565 bp, 8 predicted proteins | sample HopSoiMetagenom2_FD_96841 | JGI IMG/M metagenome (GOLD analysis project Ga0136846, IMG submission 96841) | Grasslands soil microbial communities from Hopland, California, USA - 2 Assembly 2016 (version 4) | ecosystem: Environmental > Terrestrial > Soil > Grasslands | place: USA: Hopland... | reverse complement strand
GACAAGGTTCGGGAATAGCGGCAAGGCGTACGCTCTATCTGGCCGGCGAGGCGCCCGGCGGCGGCGCGGATGGCGGAGATGTCGAGCGTCATGGTCTCTCACGGCAAAAACGACGTCGCGCCGTCGATATCGGCGGTGCGCGCTTCGCAAAGATATGTCCCCGAACACCATCCGAGGTCCGCCCCTGCTTTAGGGGGCTGCGTTCCCGCCGTCGAGGAATTGATCGACCCGGCGGCGCCAGACAACCGGATCGAACATCGCGCGGGCGCGGCGGCCGGCGGCCTGGCCCATGTCGAAGCGGGCCTGCGGGTCGTCGATCAGCCAAGCCAGCTTGTCGGCGGCGTAGGCTATGTCGGGTTCGGCCCAAACCGAGTCGGCGTACATTCCCTGAGCGTCTTCAACGGGCTGAAGGACACAAGGCACCAGCACCGAGGATTCGGCGTCCATGAAGTCCATGTTGCCCGACCACGCCGTCGCAATCACCGGCTTCTCCAGCCACATGCCCTCCGCCAAGACCAGGCCGAACCCTTCGGAACGATGCATCGACAGGACGATGTCGGCGCTGGCGACCAGTGAGCTCATCTCCAGCGGTGACAGGGACTCGCTGATCAGGCGGACGTCGTCGTGCACCTCGAGGTGGCGCCGCAGCGTGTCGGCCACTTCGAGTCCGGCGTCGAAATTGGAAACCTTGCAGACCAAAATCGACCGCCGCTCGGCGCTGGTCGCGGCCAGGCGGTAGGCTTCCAGCGCGCCCAACGGGTTTTTCCGCGCCAGCGTCGAGTACAAGTCGAGCGCCGCCAGCACGATGATCGCGTCGGCGGGGAGGTTGAACCGCTCACGGTCGGGAGGGCCGTGCGGCATCATGGCGATCGGGTGGGGCACGACGCGGATCGGCTTGTTCGGGGGCGCGATGGCGCGGATCGCCTCGGCGGTGAAGGTCGATGGAGCCCAGATTTCGTCGACATAGCCGCACGCTCGGCGCCAAGAGGCGGGCGCGGTTGGAAGCTCCCAGGCCCAGTAGCCGATATGTCGTCGTCCCTTCAGAAAGCTCGCCCACGTCAGTTGGATCAGCCGGGTCAGTTCGGGAGGGTTCAGGTGGCTGATGATCACCCCGCCCACGTCTCCGGACGAAGGCGGCGGGGCGGCGAGATTGGCGCGCACGCCCAATCTTTGAGTGACGTCGATCGGCGCGCCAAACTTGTCCGCCAGGGCTTGGGCGAACAGCCGTGCGCCCTGACCCAGGCCGGAGGTCGAGCGGAGCAAACCCAGCACCGACACCGACGATCCTGGCGGAATCGCGCCGGGCTTCCACCGCGCCCGGACGACCAGCGGCGTGCAGGCGCTCATCACTCTCTGGGCGCCGAGGTGGGCGAAGCGCCGCACAGATGGCGGCAAGGACCGCCAAGCCGACAGCGCCAGCCTGTCAGATGAGGCTCGACCGAAGCTCAAGAAGTTCTCCTTTGCAAGCGGGCCTGTCTACCTGCTTTCGGGCTCAGCCCAAACCCCGGCGCGACCCGTCCGGCGATCCGAGGCGGTCATGGTTGAGCCCTTTCCCGTCGCGCGTTCTCGGGCTACATCATGGGGCGAAATCCCCCGACTTGACCCGCTTTTTCAGTGTTCGTTACGTACATGAGGTCTAAAAGCCTTGACCGAGAATGATATAGTTATTGGAAAATGCGGTTGGATATTTCTCGCGGGTGGTTCAAACGAGGTCATAAGATACTATAGCGAGTTCGGCTTCTTTTCGGCGGACAAGATGCAGCGCTGGGCTGAGCTCCTGAGGGCGCGCGGAGATCGAGCCCGCGAGCGCGGCGCGACCTACGTACATCTGGCCGCCCCGGAAAAACTTTCCGTCTACTTGGAGTATTTTCCGAGGCCCGTTCCGTTCCCTCGCGGCGGCGCTTCACGCCGACTCGCGGCGTTCCTGGAGCAGGAAGCCGAGCATGAGGAGGCGCGGACCGTCTTCGTGGACGTGACCGACGCCTTGATCGACGCCAAAGCCGAGGGAAAGCTGCTCTACTGGAAAACCGACACCCACTGGACCTTCGCTGGGGCCTATGCGGCCTATCTGAAGCTTTGTGAACGGATCGGCGCACGACCCAACACGGCGATTCTGTCTCGTGGTTTCAACCACGGAGATCTCGTGCTGGACCTCGGCTCGAAGGTCAGCCCCCCGATCAGTGAGGCCTACGAGACTCATCACGTGCTGCACGACGCTTATCGCGATGGGGCCAACCAACTTGTGGTTTATAAGGAGGAGAACGGATTCGAAGGCGTGGGCGGGCTGCATCAAGGTTCCGCAGTCGTCTATAGAAATCCGAACCCGGACGCCGATCCGCGCAAATTGGTGCTTTTCGGCGATTCATTTTCCGAATATAGGCCCCATCTCCTGACCGGTATTCTCGCCGAAACCTTTTCAGAGGTTCACTTCGTGTGGTCTGCACAGGTGGATTGGAGCTATGTCGATCATGTCGGCCCCGATGTACTGGTTACACAACTTGCCGAGCGCTTCATGAACAATGTTCCAGAAGATGACCTGAATCTTGAAGACTTTGTGACAGCTCGAATCGAAGCGCACCGGAAAGAATCTGCTCAATGACCCGGCTCCCACCCTCCAGCATCGACGCGATCCGAAAGGCTTTTGGAGGCGTCAGTGACGAGGCTTGGCTCGAGATTTTGGTGCGCAGTCTCGACGAGCCCATCATTGATGGCGTTGTCATGCCGAGCTTTCCACCGTCCGAGACCCAGGTGGCCCTGCAGGGCTCTTCGGGCAGGGCCGCGCTGGAGCATGCGTTCCGCTTCTATCAAGAAGCCAAGGCCTACGCTGCTTTTTGCGGACGTCCGCTCCGCCAGGGGCGCCGGCTGCTCGATTTCGGCGCCGGCTGGGGGCGGATCATCCGGATGTTCATGCGCGACCTGGACGCTCGTGACCTCTATGGGGCGGAGCCGGAGGGCGAGAACGCCGCGCTGTGCCGGGCCTGCAATCCCTACGTCAACCTGCTGGCCAGCGACTTCGTCCCGCCGTTGATGGCGCCCGACGAGGCGTTCGACTACGTCACGGCGTTTTCGGTGTTCTCGCATCTCGACGAATACGCCGCCAATCGATGGATGGAGGAGTTTGCTCGTGTCCTGAAGCCTGGCGGCGTGGTCGTCTTCACCACCATGCCCCGCGCCTACATCGGCTATTGCGAGCAGTTGCGGACGGAGTTGGCGGGCTCGACCGACCGCTCGTCCGCCGAGATGCAGGTCAAGGCCAGTGTCGCCAGCTCGTTTCCGCGCCCGGCCGAAGCCGAAGAGGCCTATGATCGGGGCGATTTCCTGTTCAGCTCCACCATGGGATCGCCGCCATCCTCGCACGCTCGTTGGGGCTGGACCTTAATTTCGCCCGCCTACATCGCGAAGGCTTGGTCGAAAACGTTCCATGTCGTCGACTACGTGGAAGATGGACAGCGGCTGGATCAAGCCTTGGTTGTCCTTCAGAAGCGAATTAATCCCGAGCTGTAGCCGGAGGCCCGTCTTGACAGTGAGGACAAATTGAATAGGCAGAGCCGCGTGGCGTTCGTCATGCCCGAGGATCCGACTGCATGAGCAGGCCACGCATCGCCGTCGTCACCGATAGCTTGTCGCCCGATTTCTATTTCCCGCTCTGGTATCGCTACTACGCGGAGCAGTTTGGCGCTCGGTCGATCAACCTCATTACCGTTGCGGGCCACGCCGGCGCCTTTGCCGGTTACCAGTTCGGCTCCCTGCGGGAGACGCCGTCGTCTTACGACGACAACGACCGTCTGGCCGCTGCCGGCCAGTTGGTCGCGGATCTGTTGGAGACGCACGACTGGGTCGTCAGGGTTGACACCGATGAGTTCATCATCGCCGAGCCGGAGCGATACGGCAATCTGGTGGACTACATCTCGACGTTGAAGCTGCCGTATGTCTCGGCGCGAGGCTTCGATGTTTTCCAGCACGGCGAGGAGGGGCCGCTAGACCTGGATCGGCCCATCCTTGGCGAGCAGCGAAATTACGCGTTCGCCCTGACGGCCATGAACAAGACCTGCATCACGTCCCAGCCTCTGAGTTGGGACCGCGGCTTTCATATGACTCAGCACCCGCCGGTATTTGATGAGATTTACCTGTTTCATCTCAAGCGGGCTGACGTCGAGCTGCAGGTCAGGTGGAACGCGTTCGTGGCCGCGCGGATCGAGAACGACCCCTTCATCAAGGCCTATTATGAGACGCCCAGGGAAGCCATTCAGAGCTTCCACGATTCGCTCTCCACGCGTGGGGTCGTAGACGGGCCCGATGCGCTGGATCGAAGCGAATACAACGCTGGATTTCTCGCTGGAGTGCATCGCGACGAACTTACCGGTCTCCTGCGCTATGATCATGATATCGAGCATTGGAATGTAAAAATTCCCGGCCGATTTTCCGGGTTCATCTAGATCTCCAGATGAATCTAGTCGTTCATCATGATGATATGCTGCTCTTGAAAGAATAGGACTAATGTTTAATCGAGCAACGAGAGAGCTGAAAGGCGCGATCGAGCTGCGTGGCGTTTGGAGTTATCTCGCCATCACGGATCTTTCGGCACGCTATCGCAATACCTTGTTGGGGCCAATCTGGAACTCGGCCTATCTGGTCGGCCAGGCTCTCGCTCTCGCGGTGGTGTTTGGCGCGATCTTCCAATCGCCGATGACCAAGATGATGCCTTACATTCTGAGCGGCATGACGGCTTGGCTGTTGGGGCCAGCCGCGATCATCGACATGTCAGGCCTGCTGGTTTCGATGGCCGGCACGATCCGCAGCCAGAGCATGCCCTATTTGGTCTACCCCCTGCGGGCGGCCATGCGGAACGTGCTGCTGTTTGGCCACAACGTCGTGGCCTTTTTGATCATTGTCCCCTTCTTCGGTCATGTGCCGTGGATAAATCCAATCTTCCTGGTTGGCGCGGTGGTGCTGGCGTTGATCTCGGTGCCCTACGGCATGCTGATCGCCATGTTGTGCGCCCGCTTCAGGGACATCGGCCAGATGGTCCTGAACTTTGCACCGATCTTGTTCTTCATGACGCCGGTCTTCTGGGATGCGCAAAACATTAAAGGGCCGCGACAAGTTCTTGTCCACTATAATCCATTCTACTACATGGTAAATCTTGTTCGTAAGCCGATGCTAGGCACCTGGCCTGATGTCGTGGACTGGACAATTTGTGGCTCTATCCTGGTTGGCGGATGGCTGCTCATGCTGCTCGCGCTGAATTATTTGAAGCCAAAGATCCCACACTGGGTTTAATCTTCACTACGCGTCGCGTTCGCGACGGCCGAGGTCTGATATGAAAAACGCGTCCATCAACGCCAACGGCTTGACGTTCGAGTATCCTCTCTATTCCGTAACCGGCCGGTCGCTGCGCGCCGCTGCGCTAAATCTTACCGTCGGCGGGCGCCTCATGCGCAACAACACCGACCGTCACGTGACCGTGCGCGCCTTGGACAACCTATCGTTCCAGCTAAAAAGCGGCGATCGCCTTGCGTTGTTGGGCGCCAACGGTTCGGGCAAGTCCTCGTTGCTCAAATTGCTGGCCGGCATTTACGAGCCGACGCGCGGGCGCTTGGAGGTCGTGGGCGAAGTGGCGTCGATGCTCGACATCAGCCAGGGCCTGGATATGGAAGCCAGCGGCGTCGATAACATCCGGATGCTGGCTTGCATGCGAGGTCACTCGCCGTGGCGGCTGCGGGGCAAGATCGAGGAAATCGTCGAATTTTCCGAACTCGGCGCGTTCGTCTCCATGCCGGTCAAGATGTACTCGTCGGGCATGCTGGCTCGCCTCCTGTTCTCGACCGCCACCAGCTTTTCGCACAGCATCCTGTTGCTCGAGGAATGGCTTAGCGCGGGCGACGCCACCTTCGTGGCCAAGGCGACCCAGCGGATGATCGATCTGACCGAGGAGTCGGAGATCATCGTGACGGCTACGCACAACTTCGAACTGGCCAGGGCCATCGCCACCCACGTGATCGTGCTCGAGCACGGCCGTCCCGCTTTCCAGGGCACGGCCGAGGACTTCTTCAAGGGGTATGATCACGACGTGGCCAAGGTGCTCGAGGCCAAGGCGGCGGAGGCGCGAGCGATGGCTCAATCCGAAGCCTGACGCAGAGGGTGGGTGCGCGGGAGAACGACACTGGCGGCGCTCCCGGTGTTTGAACTAGATAGAGTCGTCGGGGTCGGCAGAACGCGTTGCGGCGTGTTCTCCGTTGCTTTTCGCTGGACGGGTGCAGATGGACGTTTTCCTGAATTTCGAGCTGTATGTCTCCACCGAAGAGCAGCCGTTCTCGGAGGATCGCGTCTCGAGGCAATCAATGTCCTTGAAAGTCTCGCCCACCGAGTACGCTCTGATGGGGCTGCCATGCACCGAACCTGTGAACGCGGTGCGGATCGACTTTAGCAACGAGCCCTGTACCTTCGTATTGCTGGACCTGAGCGTGGTCGGCGTTGACGGCGAGGTGCTGTTCTCCTGGGACCGGAGCTTGGACCTCTTCAAAACGGCGGTCGACATTGAGGCCGCCCTCGTGGCGAACGGGGTTCTGGTCAAGTGCCTGGGAGGGGACCCGCAGGTGATCTTGGCGCTTCCGGGCAACACGGCCGAACAGGTGGGCGTCCGTTTCACCGCCGCGAGGACCCTGACTGAGCAGTCCGGCAGGTTTGATCTGGACAACTTCAACGAAGGCCAGGCCCAACTGACCCAGGCCGTGCGGACGGTGGACGAGACCGCGCGCCGCCTGCTCGACCAAGTGCTGATCGAGCAGAACGATCTCTCACGCAGCCTCCTGGAAGTCCGCAACGCTAATCGCAACCTCGGCGACCATCTCGGGACCCGCTTTGACCAGGCTCTCGAAGCCCTGCGGGCTCTGGAGGCGAGCCAAGCCGATTTCCGAGCGCTGCAGCAGCGCGTCCAGGAGCGCGACGCCGGGCGCAATCAGTCGCTTGAAGGCGCGCTTTTGGCGCGGGTCGAAGCCGCGGAGGCGGTTCTGCTCGAGCGCCTGAACGCGCTGGACAACAACGGTGTCGTCGACAAGATCCAAGACTATGTAGGCGGCGCCCAGCAGACTCTGCAGGGGTTGATCGATACGGTGACCTCGCGACTGGAGCTTCAGCACCGTCGCGCCGAATATCGGGCGTCGGACCAACAGGAGGCCGAGGCTCAGGCTCGCGAAAGGCAGGCCGAGCAACTGTCGGCCATGTCGGAGGACATGGCCGCGCGGCTGGACAGAGTCGAGGCCGCCGTGGCCAATCGCGCGCTGCTCGACACGATGCGCCATGATCTCGATCTGATCCGCTCTGAGCTGGGCTGCGCCGATCTGCCGGCTTCCAGCGTACTGGCCGAAATCCGTCGGCTGAAGACCGAGGCCCATCACCATCGCACCGTCGCCAATGAATTGGTGACCAGCACTTCCTGGAAGATCACGCGGCCAGTGCGGGTCTTCAAGCGCCTGCTGAGCACCGGCCGCCTGCGCGCGCCGCGCTCGCCCGCCGCTCGCAGGCCGGATTCCGCCGACAGCGATGGCTCTGGTAGGAAAAGCTCGCCAGCCTGGATCACCCTACCGACGACTCATGCGCTCGCCGCTCCAGGCGGATCATCGGGCGTACGCCTGATCGCCTTCTACCTTCCTCAGTTTCACCCCATCCCCGAGAACGACGCGTGGTGTGGGGAGGGCTTCACGGAATGGACGAATGTCCGCCGGGCGGAGCCGCAGTTCGTCGGTCATGAGCAGCCGCACGTGCCGGCCGATCTTGGCTATTACGACCTGAACGATCCCGCAGTGCAGGTGCGCCAAGCCAGAATGGCGCAGGAATATGGTCTCGGTGGCTTCTGTTTCTACTTTTATTGGTTCGGCGGCAAACGCCTGCTTGAGATGCCGATCGCGACCTTCGCGAACAATCCCGACATCACGCTTCCGTTCTGTCTGTGCTGGGCCAACGAGAACTGGAGCCGTCGCTGGGACGGCCTGGACAGCGAGATCTTGATCGCCCAGTCCCACTCGCCCGAAGACGACCTGGCTTTCATCGAGCACCTCGCGCAGTATCTACGCAATCCGCGCTATATCCGCGTCGATGGCAAGCCGCTGGTGATGGTCTATCGCCCGGGCCTCCTGCCCGACCCACGCGCCACGGCCGAGCGCTGGCGACGCTGGTGCCACGAGAACGGTATCGGGGCGATTCATCTGGCCTATACTCAATCGTTCGAGGCCGTGGATCCCGCAGAATACGGCTTCGACGCAGCGGTCGAGTTTCCGCCCAACAATACCGCCCCGCCGATCATCACCGACACCGTCGAACGGCTGAACCCGGCGTTTTCCGGGATAGTTTATGACTACAGGGCCTATCCAGCCCGCAGCGAGGCCTACCCGGCGCCTGGGTACACGCTCTATCGCGGCGTGTTCCCGGCTTGGGACAACGAGGCGCGGCGCACCGGCCGAGGAGCGGTCTTCCAGAACAGCTCGCCCGCCCTTTACAGACGTTGGCTGCACAACGCCGCCGCCGACACTGTAAGGCGTTTCGCGCATCCCGATCAGCGGCTCGTGTTCGTCAACGCCTGGAACGAATGGGCCGAAGGCGCGCATCTCGAGCCCGACCAGCGCTACGGCCGCGCCTATCTGCAGGCGACCCGCGCGGCCCTGCGCGGCGCTGGCGGCCGGCCTAAGCTGGCGATCGTCGTCCACGACGCCTATCGCCATGGCGCGCAGTACCTGGCGCTGAACTTGGCGAGAGTTCTGGACGAACACCACGAACTGGATCTGCACATCGTCGTTCTGGGCGAAGGGCCGATGATCGACGACTTCGCCCAGTATGGTACAGTCTACAATCTTGCCGGGTTTGATCCCCGCGGCCCAGAGGCCCGCAATCTGGCCCGTCGGCTCAAGGCTGAGGGAATACTCGGCGCGATCTGCAACACCACAGTCAGCGGCTACTTCCTGGAGATGCTGGCGGACGCGGGCGTACGCTGCATCGCCTTGGTCCATGAGATGCAGGCCCTGATCCGGGATTACGGGTTGGAATCGCGGGCCGACATCCTGGTCCGCCGCGCCGAGCGGCTCGTCTTTCCTTCGGCCGTGGTTCTCGATAGTTTCACGGCGATCGCCAAACCCCCGCCCGAACGCGCGGTCATCCGTCCGCAGGGACTATACAAGCGCAACGCCGCGCGCGACGCCGCCGCGCGCCAGGCCGCGGGCGAGCGCCTGCGAAAGCGACTGAACCTGCCGCCGGAGGTCCGCATCGTGCTCGGCGTCGGCTACGGCGACCGGCGCAAGGGCTTGGACCTGTTCATCGAGATCGGCGCGATCATCATGGGCGGCGGGGCTGACGTGGCGTTCGTCTGGGTGGGCGAGATCTCGACCGACTTGGCGCGCGACGTCTCCGCGGCGGTGTCCGCGTCCGGCCATTCGTCACGATTCAAGCTGTTGGGTTTCCAGGCGGCCACCGACGATTTCTACGCCGGCGCCGACGCTTACGCCCTGACCTCGCGGGAGGATCCGTTCCCCACGGTGGTGATGGAGGCTCTGGACGTCGCCGTGCCCGTGGTGGCCTTTGAAGGCGGGGGCGGTTCGGTCGAACTCCTGCGAGACGGGAGCGGCCTCCTCGCTCCAGCTGGCGACACCACCGCCTTCGCCGCGCAGCTCGAGCGCCTGTTGACCAACCCCGGCCTGGCCGCCGATCTGGGCGGCGCGGGCAAGCAGCGCGTCGATTTCGAATTCTCCTTCGCGCGATATGTGGACGACCTGCGCGTGATGCTCGACCCGTCCTTTCAGCGCGTGTCGGTCGTCGTGCCCAACTTCAACTACGCGCGTTATCTGCCCCAGCGCCTGGCCTCGATCGATGGCCAGCATCGCCGGCCCTACGAGATCATCCTGCTGGATGACGCCTCGTCCGATGACAGCTTGGCGGTCGTTGCCGGCCTGCTCCCATCGATTGCGACGCCAGTGAAGGTGATCCTCAACGCCCAAAACTCAGGCTCCGTGTTCCGGCAATGGTTCAAGGGCGTGGAAGCTTGTTCGGGCGACCTCGTCTGGATCGCCGAGGCCGACGACCTGGCCGATCTGGAATTCCTGCGCGCCGCCTGCAAGGCCTTCGACGATCCGACGGTGGTCATGAGCTTCTGCCAATCCAAGCAGATGGATGAGCAGGGGCGGATCCTCAGCGACCATTATCTCGACTATGTCGCGGACATTGGCGCGGCCCATTGGACCGGGCCGTACGTCGCCGACGGGCGGGAGGAAATCCGCCGACGTTTGTCGGTCAAGAACACCGTGCCGAACGTCAGCGGCGTCGTGTTCCGGAAGGATGTGCTGCTCAAGGTGTTGCGCGAGGGGATCGACGACATCGCCGCATATCGCAACGCCGGTGACTGGGTGACCTATATCAAGGTGCTTCAAGCCGGACGGATCGCCTTTGATCCGAGGTCGCTGAACCTGCATCGCCGGCACGGCCAGAGCGTGACCTTGGGCGCCTTCAACGAGCGGCAGCTGCGCGAGATCTTGAAGGTCCAGCAATGGGTGGCCAAGGAGTTCGGTGTTCCGGGCGACGCGGCTAAGGTCGCCGCGGCCTATGCCGAGGATCTGTATGCTCGCTTCGGTCTCGCGACGGAGCCGGGGGCGTCGCTGGCCACGGATCCGCGCCTGGCCGACCTGCTGGCGCGCTGACGCCCGTTAGGCCAAGCAGGGCACGGTTTGCTCTAGATATTTGTTTTCGCATCGCTTTTGCGGAAAACCGGCATCCACTCTTCCGCGCGATACTCTAGATGTGTGGCTTGACCGCCATGCGCACGGCTGGCGTGGTTCGGTTCAGCAGCGGTCGCGGGCCATTGGCGAAGTATTCGTCGACCGCCCTACGCGAACCTTCCCAGTGGCCGTAGTCGTCGATGATCAGCACGCCGCCCGGCCGCAGCCTTGGATAGAGCAACTCCATCTCCAAGCGTGTCGATTCATACCAATCGGTGTCGAGCCTTACAATCGCGGCGGTGTCGGGCAGGTTGCCCGGAAGGGTCTGTAGGACGTCGCCCTTGATGAACGTGACGGTAGGTTCTTCGAAGCCCAGGCCGGCGAAGGTCGAGCGCACCTCATCAAGACCTGCGTAGCACCAGCGGCCATCGTCGCCATAGAGTTCGATGTAGTCGGCGGCCCGGCCGCCGTCGAGATCGACGTCAATGTCGGTCGGCGCCGTCATGCCCTCGAACGTATCGTAAAGCCACAGTCGTCTGGGATCGTGTAGTTCCCGAAACGTCAGGGCCGCCACCAGGGCGCTACCGCCTCGCCAGACTCCGCATTCGACGAAGTCTCCGGGAATCTTCAGCTCCGAAACGTACCGGACGGCTTGGTAGAGGGCGTACATCGCCTCCTTGCCGGTCATCGTGTAGGGCCGCGCCAGCGCGAAGATCCGGGAGAAAATCTCGTCTCGGTCGATGTCCGGGATCGGATAGTCCTGCAGGCCTACGGATTGCTTCGTCGAGAAGACGATTTGGCGAACGTCGTGCTTGCTGTCCATGGCCGATCCGGAGCTGAGGTCTGGAAGAGAAGGTTTCCGCGGCGG
>Ga0136846_1209839_pt1 | contig 11565 bp, 5 predicted proteins | sample HopSoiMetagenom2_FD_96841 | JGI IMG/M metagenome (GOLD analysis project Ga0136846, IMG submission 96841) | Grasslands soil microbial communities from Hopland, California, USA - 2 Assembly 2016 (version 4) | ecosystem: Environmental > Terrestrial > Soil > Grasslands | place: USA: Hopland... | reverse complement strand
TGTCGGGCAGGCCCACGTACTCGTCGAGATGGAAGAAGGTCGTGCGCGGCCACTCGATGCCGGGCGCGCGCACCAGCGCGTCCAGGAACTCGAACTGGGAGGCGCCGGTGGCCGCGATCACGCTCGCCTCGCCGCGCTCGGCGATCGCCTTGCGCAGCGCCTCCGCGGCCTGGGCCGCGGCCGCCACCGCCATCTCGGACTTCGTATCGAAGATGCGGACGTCCATCTATCTCTCCAGCGCCGGACGGCGCGCTCCCACCAGCAGCTTCAGCCACTCCTTCGCCATCAGTCGATGCCAGGGCTCCGTCATGTGGATGCCGTCCAGGCTCACGAAGCGCGCGCGTTCGGGGGCGGCAGAGAGGAGGCGTGCCACCTCCACGGTGGTGATGCCGCTCTGGCTCGCGATCGCCCACTCCTTCTGCAGGCGGGCGGGTTCGGAGCTGTCGGGGTCGTGCAGGTCGTCGAACGCGAACACGCGCGCGCCGGCCGCGGCCAGCGTGTGGCCGAGCCGCGCGTAGGCATCGAGGTCGGCGTCCGTGCGGTTGAGCACGACGAGCAGGACCACGTCCGGCTTCCAGGCCACCGCGTCGGCCAGGAAGCGATCGACGGCGCGGGTGGAGGTGAGCCCGCCGCCCTGGAACTGGCGGAACTCCACCTTCGGGTTCTCGCGCGCGAACATCGCGGTCACGATGGGCACGAAGGCCGACGGCGAGGCCCAATGCAGGTCCATGGTGAAGGAGTGCCCGATGACGGCGACCCGCTGGGCGGGCATCGCGCGCATCTTGGGGATGAGGGCGGCCACCTCCGGCTCCGCCCGCAGCTCGTCCGCGAGCACGCGCGCGTCGCGGATGTGCTGGTTCTTCTCGCCCCAGTTCCAGATCTTCCTTCCCGCGATCTGCCACTCGGCGGCGGTGGTGCCCACCGGAGAGGCGCAGCTCTTGCCTTCGAGCTGTCGACCCGTGTCCAGCAGATCGGCGTCGGCGCCAGGCAGGCCGAGCTGGCCGACGTAGACGGGGAGGCCGAGACCGATGTCGAAACGATAGAGGTCCTGCAGCAGGTCGCCGTCGCGCTCGACCTCCAGCACGGTCTGGTAGAGGTTCGCGATCGCGCGCACGTGCGCGGGAGGCCGGCCGGGCGCGGCCACGGCCAGGTATCTCGCGTAGACGTTGACGGGAAGCGTGTCGGCAAGGGTGAGGCCCGAGCGCAGGAGCGGCTCCACGTCCTTGCCGGGGTCGAAGGTGGAGGCCTTGCCCTCCGCCCATGCGCGCACGATGGCGGGCTCGGTGGCCAGCAGCGACTTCTGATGGGCGACGAGGGCGTCGAGGTCGGAGTCGCTCCGCGTGCTCGACCAGCAGGCCGGATCACCCTTCCTGGCCTCGCGGGCGAGCTTGATCTGGTACGCGTGCACGCCCACGACGTTCGCCTCGACCAGCCGATCGAGACGGCTCCCGGTCGCCGGCGCGCCTCCCACCGGCGACGCGCTCCCGCTCCCGGGCACGGGCGGAACGACGTCCTCCACCGCGCTCGGATCGCCGGTGGCCGGCCCGTGCCACACGCTTCCGCCGAACGTGGTCACGTACACCTTCGCGGGATCGACGATGTCCGGGACCACGCGGTGCCCCCACTTGAAGTTGAACCCGCGCAAGCGGGTCCAGGTCGCGCCGCGGTCGGCGGAGCGCCAGGCCGCCTGGTCGAACCCGCTCGCGTAGAGGACGGACGCGTCTCGCGGATCGATGGTCACGTCGTACACGTGCTGGGACTCCGGCAGCACGTTCTTCCAGGAGGCGCCGGCGTCCGTGCTCACGAAGAGGCCGCCCCCGGTGTCGCCGCCGGGAGTGGCCACCCCCCAGGCGGCCAGGTACAGCCGCCGCGGATCGCCAGGGTCGATGGCGATCCCGTTCGGCCCGTTCGTGCCCGCGGGCAGGGCCATGCGCGTCCAGTGCTCGGCCCCGTCCGTCGAGCGGTAGAGCGCCCCGTCGTCCTCATCGCCGATGCGGCCGCGCTCGCTGCGCCGCGCGACCACGAGGTACAGGGTGCCGTCGCCCGCGCGGGCCAGGCGCCAGGCGAAGGGCTGCCGCGGCTCGAGGCCGGTGTTCTTCAGGGCCCAGGTGCGGCCATCGTCGGTGGACTTGAAGACGCCGCGGCCGAAGCCCGTCGCATAGGGCGTGCGCGCGCCGGCACGGCTGGTCGGGTCGAGCAGCACGTGGGTCACCGCCGTCTCCGGCATGCCCGTGTTCGAGGGCGTCCACGTGCGGCCGCCGTCCGTGGAGACGCCGACGCCGCCCTGGAAGCGATCGGGATCGGTATGGCGCCACATCTTCGGCCGCGGCAGGTCGTGCGTGACGCTGAAGGCGCCCCACATGCGTCCGCGCACGTCCGGGTCGAAGGCGACCCAGTAGGTCGTGTTGCGCCAGCGCGTAGGGACGCCGCGGGAGGAGCCGATCCAGCTCTTGCCGCCGTCTTCGCTGCGGAAGAGCCCGATGTCGGTGTAGTCGATGAACACCCGCGCGCGGTCGAACGGGTCCCAGTGCACGCCGTAGGCGGTGGTCACGTCCAGGCCGCGGCTGGCCCAGGCGTCGTCGCCGCGGGACACGGAGTTCACCTGCGCCCAGGTGCGGCCGCCGTCGCGCGTGCGGTAGGTCCGGAAGAGGTCGGTGGCGACGCACACGTCGGGGTCGCCCGGGGCGACCGCGAGGTCGTAGGGCGCGTCGAACCAGACGGAGTGCCCGTCCTCGAGCGCGCGCTCCTCGATCCATGACCCCTCGAGCGCGGGCGACGGGCGGTCCGGCTCCGCGTTGACGACCGTCCAGGTGCGGCCGCCGTCGCTCGTGCGCGCGATCCCGTTGAACGGCGCATCCGACGGCGCGCGCCGCAAGCCGCGGAGGCCGACATAGGCCACCAGCCCGTGCTGCGCGGAGGCGGCGATCGGTCCGAGCGCGGGCTTCGACTCCCTGGCCGGCCCCCAGCCCGATCCCTGCGCCGGCCCTTCCATCATCGCGGCCAGCACCCCGCTCGCGTCGCGCCACGTCCGGCCGCCGTCCTCGGAGACGGAGATGCCGCGCCCGGTGGCGGCGTAGGCGAGCGTGCGGCCGTGGGCGGCGTCGCGGCCGAAGCTGCCGGACTGGATCTTCGCGCCGGCGGGGGCGTCGAACTTCGGCCAGGCCCCCGCGGACGAGCTCCCTTCGTAGATCCCGGACTCGGCCAGCGCGCGCACGGTGCCGTCCTCGATCCAGAGCGCGAACACGCGCTCGACGCCGAGGTCGCCGGCGCGGGACCAGGTGCGGCCGCGGTCGGTGGAGGCGAGCACGCTCGTGCGGCTCATGGGGTGGATGCCCGGCGGCCCGGGCGCGGTCGCGCTCATGGCCATCAGGAGGTGGCTCGAGTCCGCGGGATCGACGGTGAGCGTCTGGATCGTCGCCTCGAGCCCGCTCGGGTAGAGGGGATCGTCGGTGGTGAACACGCTGTCCGCGTGATCGCCCCAGCCGTGCTCGACCGTGTTCCGGGCCGGGTCCGGGAAGATCAGGCTCCAGGTCCGGCCGGAGTCTCCGCTGCGCCACACCCCGCCGCCGGTCGCGTAGAGGACCGCCGGGTCGCGCGGGTCGAAAGCGAAGCTGTCCACGACCCAGCCGAGGTGGAACATCCGCCAGCTCTCGCCCGCGTCGCGCGTGATGTAGGCGCCGGTCATGTCGCAGCCCTCGACCACGAGGCTCGGGTCGTGCGGGCTGATGGCGGGACGCCGCGTGGTGCCGCCGCCTCCGGGGCCGACGATCGTCCAGGCGTCCTGCCGCGGGGCGGGACCGGGAGCGGCGGGCGCGCCCAGGGATACGGCCGCGGCCACGATCGTCGCCAGCGATGCGGCGTAGAGGGCTCGAGGGAGGCTCATGCGTGGAACTCCTTGTCGCGGCGGCGGACGCACTCCGCGATGTGCACGGACGGGCGGGACTCGCGGAGGCTCGGGGAGGGCGCACGGCCGGCGGCGAGCGCGCCCAGGAAGGCCTCGTACTCGCCGTAGAACCCACCGAGCACGAACGGCTCCGCGTCCGCGCCGACGGCGTCGCCGCCGAGGACGCCGAGCGTGCGCCCGCTCTCCAGGTGCTCGAGCCGGCCTGGCGAGTCGAAGCCGCCCCACATCGGGATGCGCAGGAACAACGTGTGCGCTCCGGCGTGCACGGTCGCGCGCTCCACCACCGCTCCCGCGGCCGGACAGAACGCGAGGTGCGCGGTGGCCCCCGAAGTCATGGACGCGTCCACGAAGATGTTGGCCACACCGGGACCGAGCCCCGGGAGCGGCTGGTAGTGGAACCGGGCCTCGGCGTAGTCGGCCGCGGCCAGGAAGCGCACGGCGTCGAGGCCGTGGATGGCCGTGGTCGAGAAGTCGGGATCACGACGGTCGATGCGCGTCATCTCGTAATGCACGTGCTGGATCGCGGAAGATGGACCGATCGCGGCCAGCCGCCGGCGCGCCTCCTCGACCAGAGGGACGAACCGGCGGTTGAAGGCGACCTGGTGCGGGACGGTCCGCGAGCCGCGCTCGGCGGCGGCCACCAATCGGTCCAGCTCCTCCACCGTGCGCCCGGGCGGCTTCTCGATGAGGAGCGGCACGCCGCGGGCGAGGAGGCGCTCCGCCAGCTCCGCGGTCACGGAGTCCGGAACGACCAGGGCCACCGCGTCCGGCCGCTCCGCGTCCACCATGGCCAGGGCGTCCGTGTAGGCACGCGCGAACCTGTACTGCTGGCGGAACCGCTCCGCGCGCGCGCCGTCCACGTCGCAGCACCCCGCGAGCACGGTGCCGGGATGAGAGGCCGCATAGCGGGCCTGGGCGGGACCGTGCGAGCTCTCCGCGTGCGCGCCGCAGCCGATCGTGCACAGGATCAACCGATTATTTGTCCTCGACCGACTTCGCGCCCGTGTCCACCACGTCGAAGTCCGAGCCCTTCACGCGGGAAAGGGTCTCGAGCCCCTGCAGGCGGCGGTCGGGCGCGATCGACATCAGCCAGTCGCTCCCGTTGTCGGCCACGAACATGCCGTGCTTCTTCAGGCCCTTCAGGATGGCCTGCGCGTGCGGCGGGAAGCCGGACACGTCGAAGTCCTGGCGCAGCCGGAAGCGTTCGCCCATGCGGGGGAGGCTCGGGTCCTTGCTCGGGCTGGCCCAGTGGGTGGCCGGCAGCACGTACCCGCGGCGCGAGTGGCGCACGGTGAAACGCATGGCGTGCTCGACCAGACCGCGCGCGCATTCGTCGTAACGCACGACGGCGGGGAACACGGGAAGCCCGGCCGCATCGGAGGAGGTCCAGCGCTCCGGCCGCAGCGCGCCCGTCTTGAGGTTGAAGGTCGCCTCGTTCGAAGCCTCCCAGCCCGCGTCCGTGCGGCGTCCCTGCCAGAACTCGTAGAGGAGGCCGTTCACGGCATCGACGACGAGGACGTGACGGTCGCCGCTGCCATGGCGCTGCAGGTCCTCGAGGGTCTGGCCCGCTTTTGGCAGCGCCTTCGTGTCCTCGTTGCGCTGGAGCGGCCAGTTCTCGATGGGCGCATTGTCGGGCACGGGATAGGGACCCGGGTCCGACTCGGTCGGGTAGAGCAGGATCTTCACGGGCACGCGCTTCTGGTCGGGGGGCACGATGATGAAGCCCATGTCGAGGTTGTAGCCGAGGCTCTTGTCCGCGCCCACGGAGGCGACGATGCGCGCGGAGTCGCGATTCACGGGCGCCTTCGAGATGTCCTGGTTCCACGGGTTGTCGGGCGGGAACACCTGGAGCGCGGCCAGGATGGCGTCCGCCTCCGGAGTGTCGAACATCACCGGGGCCGTGATCTTCGGCATCGGCGGCCGTGTGCGCGTGGCCGCAGCCACGAGCGATGCGCCGCCGGCGAGCACGGCCACACCGACGGCGATCCTTCCGCGTCCCTCGCGCGAGATCCGCATCATCGAACGCTCCTTTCCCCGCTCGTGACCCTGCGCAGCCGCAGGCGCCCGTCCTTGCCGTTCCACGGCGCCTGCAGCACGCCGCCGTCGCTCGCCTCCGTCTGCAGACGCCAGACCGGCGCCCCGGGCGCGAAGCCGGACGTGAGCTGCACGTCGTAGAGGGCGCCGGGTACGAGGCCGGCCACGACCAACGACGCGCTGGGCACGTCCGGGAGCGTGGCCTCGCCTTCCTCGAACGGGCCGAAGGCGGTGGCCAGGAGGACGGCCGCCTCCGCGGCCACGACGGCGCCGGCCAGGCCCTTTCCCTGGACGAGCGGCTCGATGCGCAGCGGCGCCGCGCCGCGGTCCGCGATCTCCAGCACGTGGAGGAAGACGTCGTCGCGCGACGGCGTCCGCGGCGTCACCTCGATTCTCCAGCCGCCGGGCACCACCGCCCGCCGGTTCGAGGGCGCGAGCCGCTCGAGGTCCTCGCCCCAGAACGTCTTCCACATCTTCTTTAAATAGGGATCGTCGGGGAGGGGGCCACCATCGGGGGGATCGAGCGGCCAGTCCTGTCCGGAGCCCCAGGCCCCGCCCCTCTCGTCCCCGGGCGTCCAGAACTCCCATCCCGGCCCGCCGCGTGCCACCACCTCGCGTTCAGAGGGCAACAGCGAATGGACGCGGAGCGTTCCGTTGCCGTCCGTGAACGTGATCAGGCGGGCGTTCGTGTAGGACGTGCCGCCCTGCCCGATCGACCGGCCGGGGTCACCGCCTTCGACCGTCGGTTGTGAAACCCCGTGCAGGAGCCAGGCCTTGCGATAGGACGCGTCCACGCTCCTCACGCGGTCGAGCACGAACAGCACGCGCGAGCGGGGCAGCCACAGCAGGTCGCGCAGGAAGCGGTCGACCTTGCTCGGCTGGTAGGCGCGGGTCCCGTCGCCGCGGACGTACGTGTAGCGGTCGGGGACGGCGTCGAAGGCCTCGATATGGCCGCGGTCCCAGAGGTCGCGCGTGCGGCGCCAGTCCTCCAGGCTGCGCACGGAGTTCCAGAACCGCGAGGAGTCCATGCGCTGCCCGCCGTCGTTGGCGGCGGGCCAGAGGTTCTCGCCCCAGAAGAAGCGCTCGCCGGGCTCGTAGACGAGCATCGTGTTGTGGGCGACGGAGCGCCGGTAGTAGTTCAGGTAGTGCGGGCTCTCCGTCTCCGTGTAGTCGGCGCCGGTGTCCAGGGCCAGGTATCCCTTGTGGTAGATCTGGAACTGGCTCGTGTCGAGGTGGTCGTGCTTGGCGAAGTACGGCCCGCAGGAGAACTCGATCCACGTCGCGTCCGGCCCCCACCCGTCGCGCAGGATCACGTGACCCACGCCGGGGAAGAGCCGCTCGTGCGGGAGCTCGGCGGCGGTGGCCTGGGCGGGATCGCGCGGCTCCACCGTGTCGTCGCGCCAGAGGAACTGGAGGACGGGGATGCGCCAGGCCGGCGGCAGCCAGCCGCTCTTCTGGAGCATCCAGGCCGCGAACGGGTCCTTGAACCGGTGCACCGCGTATCCGAGCACGACGTCGTCCACGGCATCCAGATGCGGGAACTCGTTGTCGTCGTCACGCGCGGTGGACCCGTCGGGCAGCACCTTGTACATGTACGTCGGCCCCATCGACCGGAAGACGCCGTAGCGGCGCGCGGGATCGTCGCCGGTCGCGGTGCGTCGCAGCTCGGCCATCAGGGCCAGGGGGGCCCAGGTGATCCGCATGTAGTCCATCGACTCGTGGTACGCACCCTCGGGATCGACGAGGTCCGTCGTCTCCAGGATGTTGTCGAGCGCGCGCGACGCCGCCGCTCGCATCGGCGCCGCCCGCGCCTCCACCGAGGGATGACCCTCGACGGCGGCCAGGTCGAAGACGGCCAGGGCCAGCTCGCGCACGGTGTGGTTGTGGTACGAGGCCTGCGCGGGGTCCTTGAGGGACTGGAGCGCCATCATGCGCTGGGCGCCGCCCACCAGCTCGCCGGCCACGCGGTCCTTGAGGGCGGCGTCGAAGCCGGGCGCGGCGGAGAGCCAGTCGAAGGCGAGCGACCACTTCAGGAAATCGACGTACAGGTTGGAGCCGCCACGCGTGGGCAGATGGCTCGCGCGGAGCTCCGCGACGGCCTTGGCCGCGAACGACTCGTCGCCGGAGAGGAGATAGCTCAGGGCCCACCCCGGAAGGTCATCCGAGGGCCGTTCGCCCGCGGCGTAGCGGGCGCGCAGCGCGGGAAGTCCGGAGTAGGGATCGCGCTCGGCGATGAGCAGGTGCGGGCGCGCGAGACGGACGGCGGGCGCGGCGACGGACGGCGCGGGCGGAGAGGCCGGGGGCGGAGCGGCACGCAGGGCGAAGGGCGCCACGATCGAGCCGAGGGCGGCGGCGGCCCAGAACGCTGATCGCCTCATCGCGAACCCGAGGCGGCGGGCGGCTGAGCGCGGGCGGCGGCGATCGCCCGCGCGAGGGCCAGGCGCGCCGCTTCGTAGGCGTCGCCCGTCTCCGCGAACCCGACCGTCTCCCCCGCTTCCGAGAACACGCGCGGGACCACCGCGCGGAGGGCCTGGTCCACGGCGGCCGTGAGCCCGAGCGTGCGGGCCAGGGCCAGGTACTCGTGGTCCTGCAGCCCGCGGCGGAGGTTCGCGAGCTGGATCGTGCCCACCGGACCTGCGATCCCGCGATCCTGCGCGGGATGGACCTTCTCCTCGCCCGGATAGAGGAGCACGCCGTCGCCGTTGATGTAGCCGTGATCGGTCTTGTGCGGCTGCCCGCGGTTGTCGAAGGTGATCGGGTTCACCCAGACGTCCTGCTTCCGCTCGCCCTGCTTCTGCCGGTTGTGCTGCCAGTGCACCCCGTGCCAGTAGAAGTACACGTTCACGTCGTGCTTGAAGCCGGCCCAGCCCAGCATCCGTGCCTCGGTGGCGGGAGCGTCGATCACGATGGCGGGCCCGTTCGGGCGGCCGCCGTTGTAGGTCCAGTAGGAGCGGCCGCGCGCGCGCTCCTTGGCCGCGCGGTCCACGTCGAAGCCCTGCGGCCCCGAGCACCAGATGTCGATCGACTCGTCCAGCTCCGGCACCCAGTGCTTGGTCACGAACACGGGCAGCCGCCGGCCGGGGCCGGGATTCGAATGGACGTTGTCGGCGAGGGCGCGGATGCGCGGGAACTCGGCGGGCGAGGGCTCGTCGGGCATGTAGAGGAACGTTCTCGCCGCGGGAACGGCGGTGGCCAGGAACGTCATCCAGGAATCGGCGAGCCGCCAGGCGTTGGCACGGTCGTCCCAGCCGGGTCCCGTCCCGTAGAACGAGCGCGGCACGATCCGGTTGCCGCGGCCCTCCCCCGGACCTTCGTAACCCGAGGCGCGCGAGAAGTCGCTCCCGTCGAAGCGGCCCTGACTCGCGCGCACCGACCCCTCGTCGTAGGCATGGACGAGCTCGACCCGATGCCGGTGCGCGAACCGATGGTAGGCGGCGTCCAGGTTGCGCCCGTGGTACAGCTCGACCTCGGAGGGATCGTAGTAGACCATCGCGTCCATGCTGTTCTGGTCGGGAAGGCGGAACGGGAAGACCTCGAGCGTGACGGGCAGACGCTGCACCGCACCGTCCGCGGTGAGAGTGATCGTGCCCTCGTAGAGGCCGGCGGGCAGGTCACGGCCGACATACACCTCGATCCAGAGCGACTGGTTGCGCGACGGCGCGACGGCAATGGGCAGCCCGCCGCGGTCCGCGCGCGCGTTCTCGGGAACGAGCTGGACCGGCTTCCAGCCGAGCGTGTCCTTCGGGGCGGCCGGGCTGCCCGGCTTCCACACCCAGTCCGCGTGCGTCTCCTCCGTCACGTCCATGTAATGGACGGCGAAGACCTGGATGGGCCGGCCGGCGGAGACGGACGGATCCGCGGCGGGAGGCGCGTAGGCGATGCGCGCGGAACCGCTGCGCTGCCGCAGCTCGGGCAGCGAGACGCCGAGGGCCTGGATGCCCTTGGTGTCGGCCTCCACGATCACCTGGAAGGCGACGATCTCGTTGGCGGCCGCGAACAGTTGGACGGTGGTGCCGTCCCAGGCCGCGTTGCGCGCGCGGAGCGGACTGGCAAGGTCGTCCTGCTCGATCTTCTCGCCATCGTGCACCGCCCACAGCCGCGATACACCCGCCTGGGCAGTGGTGCCCGCGCCCAGCGCGAACACGATCAGGAACGCCCCGTGGTGGCTGCTCATGCCGCGTCCGCGCGCCGCGCCACGGCGGGAGCGCGGCCCACACGCGTGAGGGCGGCGGCCACGAGCAGCGTCAACACCGCGTACCACACGACGGTGGCGCGCTCGCCAGGCTGCGCCCAGGCCACGAGGAGGAGGCTCAGCACGCCGACACCGGCGGTGGCGCGGCTCAGGAAGCGGAACACGGTCGCCGTCGGGTCCACGCTGCCCTGGAGCTCCCGTTCCACGTCCACGGGCGTGTCGAGGCGCGCGAAGAGGCCGTCTCGGCGCGCGTCGTGCGCGGGGTCGTCCATGCCCTGGAGCCATGCCGAGCCCAGGAAGACCGCGCAGGAGAGGGGCAGGATGACGAGGACGTTCTTGACGAGGCTCCAGTCCCCCACGAACGCGCCGTAGCAGCCCAGGACGAGGCCGACCGCGAAGCTGAGCAGCCCCGACCAGGCCGGCGTCCGCTTCACGACCAGCCCGAGCAGGGCGGGAGGGCCATAGGCCAGGGAGATGATCGTGTTGAAGGTCAGCATGACCGCGAAGATGCTCTGCCCCTTGGCGGCCATGCTCATGGCCAGGGCGGTCATGGTCGCGCCCACGCCGAAGGTGGCGATCCAGCCCACCACCAGCAGCTCGCGCTCCCCCGCCTTCGGCGCGACCAGCCGCTGGTAGATGTCCTTCGAGACGACGGCCGCGTGCACGTTGAAGAGGCCGGAGAGGCTCGACATGGTCGCGCTGAACATCGCGGCGAGCATGATGCCGACGAGCCCGTTGGGGAGCAGGGTGAGCGCGGCCACGGCGTAGGAGGCCTCGTGCGGGTTGGCCAGGCCCGGCCACACCGTATGCAGGTCCGGATACAACACCCGCATGGCCAGCGGAGGCACGAACCAGATGACCGAGCCCAGGACGAACAGCGAGAAGCACAGCAAGGCCACCTTCTTCGCCGCCCGCTCGTCGGCCACGCTGAAGTAGCGCTGGGCCATGGCCGAGGTGTTGTAGCCAAAGCTCACCATGAACGTCCAACAGCCGACGTAGAGCCAGCCCTCGTCGGCGCCGAGGTGCAGCGACGTGAGCTCGGGGGGCAGCCCGCGGAGGAGGCCGCCCACCCCGCCGACGCGCGCGAGGGAGGCGATCAGCATCACGATCGTGAACGGCATCAGGATGACGGCCTGCAGGAAGTCCGTGATGACGACGGCCCAGAGTCCGCCGATCACGCAGTAGGCCAGGATGACCAGGCCCGATCCGCAGATCGTCCACACGAGGGGCAGCGAGCAGGTCGAGGCCACGAACAGGCCGAGGCCGTAGAGCATGCTGGCGCCGGTGAAGAGCTGGAAGACGACCGTGCTCCACGAGAAGGCCTGCCGCGTGCGCTCGTCGAAGCGGTCGACGAGGTACTCCATCACCGTGGAGATCCGCGCCCGCCGCCACCGGACGGCGAAGATCCAGTAGCCGAGCAGGAAGGTGCGCGCGT
>Ga0136846_1239894_pt1 | contig 11566 bp, 15 predicted proteins | sample HopSoiMetagenom2_FD_96841 | JGI IMG/M metagenome (GOLD analysis project Ga0136846, IMG submission 96841) | Grasslands soil microbial communities from Hopland, California, USA - 2 Assembly 2016 (version 4) | ecosystem: Environmental > Terrestrial > Soil > Grasslands | place: USA: Hopland... | reverse complement strand
GCGACAAACAGCGCGCCGTTCTTGCTGCGCGAGACGGCGCCCGCGGTGTTGATGTCGGGGTAGACGACCTTCGCGAGGCCGGTCGCCGGATCGAACTGGAGGACGTCGCCCGCGTCGTTGTTCGCGAACAGCACCGTGCCGTTCTCGCCGGCGATCGGGCCGTCCACGTTGTTGCCTTGCCACGACCAGGCGACCTTCCAGCTCTCCACGGCCTCCAGCACGCCGGGAATAGACGTCGTCGGGGGGAGCACCAGCGCAGGCGGCGCCGCGGCGGCAGCGGCCGCGTCTCCCGGACTCGGAATCGCGAACGGCTGCGGAGGGTTCTTGCACTGCGAGAGCGTCGTCTTGTAGCCGGCGTTCTGCCAGGCCTGCTGGCTGCTGCCGCGATCGAACGTCCCCGACGGCCCCTCGTTGCGCGCGTCCTTGTATCCTTTGGCGCGAACATCCCAGTTGGCGTTTGTGCAGAGCTCGCACTTGTCGCCCACGAACATCGCCGCCGCATTCTTGTCGTTCTTGAACTGCCAGAGCAGCCAGTTCGACGCGACGTTCGCATATTCGCCGCCGCCGGGGTGATCCACGGTGGCGGTGTGGCCGGCACCGTGGCGGGCGCCGTAGAAGGCGGGCACGTTCTTGATCAGCTCGAACGTCGTGACTGACGCGGGCGTGAGGAAGTCGCGTTCGGCGCCGTTGATCAGCAGCACGGGACCGTGGACCTTCTGCAGGGCGTCCTCGTTCGACTCCGCTCTGCCGCGCTGCACGCCGGAGTTGAAGACGCCGATGGTCTTCACGCGGGGGTCCGAGCCCAGCGCGATGGAGAGAAATCCTCCGCACGATTGCCCCATCACGGCGACGTGCTCGAGATCGACTTTGCCTTTGAGCGGCGAGCCGTCGCGCGCGTTTTCTTTCTCCGCCCACGCGATCGCTTTCCGCAGGTCGTCGACGTTCTGCTGCCGCGGCGCCGCGCCCGGCTCAGGCACGTTGCCGATCACCAGGACGCCGTGCGATGCGATCGTCGTGAAGAATCCCGAGTAGCGCGCGCTGTTGATCGCGCAGCCGCCGTCGCCCCACGCCATCACCGGCAGCTTGTCCCTGCCGGGGAATCTGCCGAGATCCTCCGGGCGAAAGACGATGTGGCCCGGCGAGCCGAGGGCGGGCTCCGACATCACTTTGTACGGGCCCGGGATCGCTTTCGGCGCGCCTTCGAGCGGCAGCGTCGTCCTGACCAGGTCGGCCCTGGGCGCCTGGGCGAAAGAAACGCATGCCGTCAGGAGGAATGCGGTCGTGAGTACTGATTTCATACGGGTAGCTTAGCAGACGGGAACACGACTGGCGCGCACGGCCGCCGCCGACGTACCCGCAGACCACGCACGGCGACATACGCCCGTCCTGTGAGAACGACAAGCACGACCGAGGCGACGGCGGCCAGGGCGAATGACGCATCGACGCCTCGTTCCCATATCAGCGGCGGCACCGTCGCACCGACTTGCCACTCGGGCCGGCCCGTGAGCCACCACCGCGTGAGTACGACGATATCGCCGATCGAGTGCAAGATGACCGCCGGCAGAATCGAATCGGCAGCCCACGTCAGGCCACCATACACGGCGGAGACGGCCACATAGTAAGGGAGCATCAGCAAGACGTCGGCAGGATGGTTGCCGAAATGCAAAAGACCGAAGAGCGTACCGTTGGCGAGGACGGCAACGGCCACGCCAAATCGCCGCTCGACCATGCTCTGCATGTATCCACGAAACGCCGCCTCCTCGGTCACGCCCGCAACGACCGCCTGCATCGCGAGCAACAGGAATGCCGTCAGTACGGGCATGCTGAGAGGCATCGCAATCGGTTCAGACGGCGGAAGACGAACCAGGCGAGCCGCGGTGGCGAGAAGCGCGAGCAGCGTGCCGAATCCCAGCGTGCCCGAGGCGAGCGCCGCGAACCACACGCCGGTAGAAAGCGGCTTGGCTCTCAGGTTCTCGCGACGCCTCGCAGCATCAGTGGACGCCGTCCAGCCGCCGTCGATGAACCGCCAATACGCCAGTAAGTACAGCGACATCGGCAGAATCGCCCAGGGAACCGTGGTCCCCACGCGGAGGTTCCAGCCTGCGAGTCCGCTGAGGCGGCCGAACCCCGCCCAGGGAAGATTGCCTGCCAGCAACACGAGAAGCGCCGTGCCTGCGGCCGCAAGCATCGTGGTCACGGTGTTTGCCAGATTATGACCGCAAGCGGATGTACGCGAGCAGCCGTGGCTCCGCGTACAGGCCGGTGCGTGACGCCCGTCTCTGCCGATCGTCGCTAGACTCCCCCGCTTCGGCGCCCCATGCCGATCGCCACGACCAGCCACGCGACCGTCAGACATGCGAATCCGAGGAGCACCGGCACCAGGGACTCGGCGGCCCCGATCGCCATCACGCGGTACGTTTCGGCAGTAAGTTCCCGCGTCCAGAACACTTTGAGAACGTTGATGAATCCCAGCAGCGTCCCGGCGATGGCCGCAAAGAGGCCGGCGAGCGACAGCGGCCGCATCAGCGCGAGGTTCCGCTCTGTCGGACGGCTTGCGTATACGATCGCCATCGCGAGCGGAACAGCGCCCAGGACGAGCGTCAGAAGCGCGAACAAGCTGGCATTTCGGAGCATGCTCATGTGTGACCTCACGGCTGATGGACGAACCTGTATGAGAGAACGCGCCTCGGGCCTCGTTGTGACCCCATTGTGATCGTTTGATCGATGTCACACGCGCGGTGATGGCGCGTTAGATCCTGCCGTGGACCGGGACACCGAACTGATGCTGGTCGGGCGGCTTCGCCAGGGCGAGGCCGAGGCGTTCGATCAGATCTATGCCGTGTTCAATAAACCCCTGTTTACGTTCTTGATCCGTCTGGCGCGGCACCGCGACGTGGCCGAGGACCTGCACGAGGAGACGTGGCTCCGACTGGTGAAACACGCGGATCGGCTGCACGCCGACACGCGGCTGGGCCCCTGGCTGTTCACGGTGGCGCGCAACCTCTACGTCAGCTACCGCCGTTCGAGGGCGCTGGAAGATTCGGCCGCGGCGGGCCTGATCGGCTTGTGGCCCTTCGGCCCCAGGGAGACTTCTCCGTTCGAGAAGACGGCGGCCAACGAACTCGAGCGGCGCATCGAACGAGCCCTTGCACACCTGCCCGCAGCGTCAAGAGAGGTGTTGCTCCTCGTAGGCATCTCTGGACTCGATCAATCGGAAGTGGCCGACATCTGCGGCATCACGCCCGCCGCGCTTCGCCAGCGTCTGCATCGAGCACGCGAGATGCTGGCGCAGGCGCTCGACCGCGATGCCGTTGCCCCATCCGTTCTGGAAGGAGTGCCATCATGTCCGACCCGGTGATCACTCGGTTGGCCGGACTGCCAGCCGCCGAACCGGACATCATACGCAGCGATCACATCAGGAGGCGGTGTCACGCCCACCTGGCGCGCCACACGCGCCGCAGTCCGATCACGAGCAGGCTGACGAAGGCCGAGCGACTGGCGCCCGTCTGGCAGTCGTTGATCGCGGTGCTCGGGCTCGGCTACCTGACCCAGGCGATTCGCTTCGCGCTCGACGTTTACGGCCTGACGTGAAAACCTGTCGTCCTTCGGTGACAGCCACGCGCCTCCCTGTTCCGCCGAGCCCATTGTCGATCCGGGACGTGGTCGTTCGACGTATGGGTAGAGCACATCGAACCGAACGGAAACCACATCCCTATGGAGACGCGACATGAAATTCCTGGCCTTGGTCAAGTCGAGCGAGAAGTACCGAACCGCAGGTCCGCCCCAGGCGCTCATGGAAGCCATGGGCAGGTACGTCCAGGAAAGTTTCGCGTCAGGCAGGGTGATCGACACGGGCGGCCTCAAGCCCAGCTCCGCCGCAATACGGGTTCGCATCGAACAGGGCAAGCTCACGGTCACCGACGGCCCGTTCACGGAAGCCAAGGAAGTGATCGGCGGATGGGCAATCCTCAAGGTGAGCTCCCGGGCAGAGGCGCTGGAGAACTGCAAAGCGTTCATGGACCTGCATCGGCAATACTGGCCGGAATGGGATGGGACGTCCGAGGTGTTCGAGATGGAGGAATACGGCTGAGAGTCGCCGCCTGGTGGTATCGTGAGGCCGCGCCGCAAGCCGCGGCACCGCGCGAGACGGACCACGAGAGGATTCGTGAACAGCCATTCGACCGACACGATGCTGCTGAACGGTGCTGCCGCAGTCGCGCTGGACGAGACACCCCCGCCGGCCATTCCCAAGGCTGACCATCGTAGTTATCGCCTCAGCGCGATCGACATGGTCCGCGGCCTGGTCATCGTCATCATGGCGATCGATCACGTCAGGGATTTCTGCATGGTGGCGGGAGAGCTGGAACCGATGGCGAATCCCGACATCTCCGTCGGGTTATTCGCGACTCGCTGGATCACGCACTTCTGCGCGCCGGTATTCGTGCTGCTTGCCGGAACGAGCGCCGGACTCATGGCCGCAAGAAAGAGCCACGCCGAGCTGGCTCGATTCCTCGTCACCCGAGGACTGTGGCTGATCGTCGTCGAAATGTTTGTCGTGTCAACCGCGGTGACGTTTGCGCCGGGCGGCATCGCCGAGGTTGGCGGGCTCGTTCTCGCCAACATGCAGGTGATCTGGGTGATCGGCGCCGGGATGATTGTGCTCGCAGGGCTGCAGTGGATGGGGCGCCGCGCGTGTCTCGCCGTCGGCGCCGGGGTGCTGTTGGCGCACAACCTTCTCGACGCGTACTGGCCGGCCAGCAGCCTCTTCGACCAGCAGTGGCCGCTGTGGGTCGCATTGCATGCGCAGATGTCCCATCGCGCGGGCCCGTTCCTGTTCGTCTTCATCTATCCGTTGCTGCCCTGGGTCGGGGTCATGCTGTTCGGCTTCGGCGTCGCCGCCATCTTCGAACGGCCCCCGCACCGGCGTAATGCGATCCTGCTGCGTACGGGTGTGGCGCTGACGGCCGCATTCGTTCTGCTTCGTGCGTTCGTCGCGTACGGAGATCCGAATTCCTGGCAGATCCAGGCCGCGGGAATGACGGCGACCCTCATCGATTTCCTGAACACGACCAAGTACCCGCCGAGCCTCGCGTTCCTGTTGATGACCCTCGGTCCGGCGGCCATCCTGTGCGCGCTTGCCGATCGCATGACCGGGCCTCTGAAGAATGCGCTGGTCATGTTCGGACGCGTGCCCTTCGCTTTCTATGTGATGCATGTCGTTCTGATCCACGCACTCAGCGTGTTGCTGGGAGTTGTGCAGGGCTTCAGTCTCCGCCAGATGATGACGGTATTCCTCTTCTACCCGAAGGGATTCGGCGTCGGCCTGCCGGGCGTCTACGCGATCTGGCTGCTCGTCGTCCTCATGCTCTATCCGTTCTGCCGCTCGGTTGCGGCCGTCAAGTCGCGGCGGCGCGACTGGTGGCTCAGCTACGTCTGATTGATTCGTCAGAGCGTCTTGCGTTCGCGGCATTTTTTCTATATCTTGTAATAAATGGGGAGCCGATCGAACCTCGGCGCATTCGACCTGATGATTCTCCTGGCGCTCATGCGGCTGGGCGACGCTGCCTACGGCGTGCCGATATCGAGGGAAATCGAAGAGACAAGCGGACGGGTCGTCGCGCTGGCCACGTTGTACGCCACACTGACGCGGCTCGAGAAGAAAGGCCTCGTCTCTTCCCGATTGGGTGAACCGACCGCGGAACGCGGCGGCCGCGCGAAGAAGTATTTTCGCGTCACCGCGAGGGGCCTGCGCGAGGTCCGCGACGCGCAACGCGTGTTCACGTCTCTGTGGAACGGTCTCCCGGCGCTCAAGGGAGGTATGGCATGACCCGGATGCGGCCCCCTGCACTCGCAACCTGGCTCCTGAGGCATGCCGCCCGCGGGAACGACGCCCTCGTCGGAGACCTTCTCGAGGAGCATCGCCGGCGCCGCTCGGACGCCTGGTATTGGAGGCAGGTGCTCGCGGCGTTCGTTGTCAGCCTTTCCAGAGAGGCCCTGCTGGTTGCGGGTATCGTCGCTCTCTTTCTGATTGGCAGCCGCGTCCCCGTCCCGGGCGCGGAAGCCGACACTCTGACTCTCCTCGCGACCAGGGCCGCCGGCAGGCCGTTCGGTCCGCTCACTCTGCTCGCGGGAGGTCAACTGCTTTGGGGAGTCACTGTCTTCGGCCTCGGCATCATGCCCTATGTCAGCGCGGCGCTCGTCGTGCAGACGTTGGCGCTCATCTGGCAGTTTCTGAACCGCAACGCAAGCAGACGTCGGCCCCTGCCTGTCATGGCCGTCACGTGGTACGTCGCGATTCTTCTATGCGCGGTTCAAGCCGTCGGTGTTGCCCTGTTTCTGGAGCGCACGTCCGCCATCAACGAAAACTTGAGAATCGTCGCCAACCCGGGATGGATGTTCCGGGTCACGACGCTCCTCACGCTCACGGCGGGGACCACAGGTCTCATGCTCGTCAGCGATCAAATCTCCAGGCGTCGCATGGGCAACGGCATGTTGCTCGTGTTCATGGCTGGGCTCGTCGCGGGGCTGTCTCGCACACTTGGACAGGCGGATCCGTTTGCGCTGCTGACATCCGCCGTCCTGCAGATGGCCGTTGTTGCCGTCGTTTCGCGCGGGTACCGCCGCGTAATTACTCTGGCAGGACCTGGCTGAAAACCACCAACCAGCGGCAGGCTACTAGTGGACGGTCGGCCGCTCGGCGAACACGAGGCTCACAAGGGCGCCACGGTCGACGACCAGATGAAAATCCCGCAGGGCGAACATCTCTGAAATCAACTTCAACTGCGCGGTTTTCTGCCTCGGCGTGAACGGATTGTCCGATTCGATGATGAGCCGAGCCAGCTCGCCTGTCAGGAACTCGAAATCGCCGTCCATGGCCCCCGCCGCCGTGAGGTGCGTGCGCAGGCTGTGATACAGGCCCGGGCCATTCGTGGCGTCGAGAAGTGGCGCCTCGTCGAATTCCTGACAGAGCACATCGAGCAATCGCGATTGACGCTCGTCGAGATCGTCTGTGTCGAGCGTGATCAAGTGTTTACTCGGTCGAGAATGACGACCCGCAGCCGCAGGTCGACTTGGCGTTGGGGTTCTTGATCGTGAATCCGCCGCCCGTGATCGTGTCGACAAAGTCCACCTCGGCGTTCTTCAGGTACTGGATACTGATCGGGTCGACGAACAGTTTCACGCCGTGGGACTCGAAGACCTGATCCGCCGCGCCCTGCCCGTTCTCTTCGATCATCATGCCGTACTGGAATCCCGAGCAGCCGCCGCCCTGCACGAACACCCGCAAGCCGCCACCGGCCTTCTGTTCCTCGATCAGCAGTTCGTTGATTTTCGACGCCGCCGTTTCGGATACGTTAATCATGATGCCAGCACACCCGCTCGTGGCGACGGCTGCGGCCTAGAGCCGAGCACATAGGTTTTCGTCAGCTTTGCTTCGATCGCGGCGCGCCCGGCCGGCGGCGTCGCCGCAAGCTGCGCGCGCAACTTGTCGCGCTTCTGCTTACGGTGCTGACGGCGATGAATTTCCGTGGGGTGCAGACTTCCACTCATGATGATGCTCCTCTTCAAACGAATTTGTGAGCGTGCCCGGTTAGCGCGAAGCCGGCGGCACTGCGGACGAATACGCCCCGCAGACGCTGCTCGAGAAAGCCCTCGTCGACAAGGTTCAGCAGCAGCGTTCCGCACACCTGACTGTCGAGGCCTGCCAGCTGTGCTGCGGCGGCGCCGGCCGGGCGCAGGCGAGAATCAGGCAGCAGATTCAGGAAAGCCGTAAAGGGACCTTACTCTATTCGCCGCGCAATAGCGATTCTTGGCCGGCCGATTGCGAAAAGGAAATTGCGCGCGGCGACCCAGGCGTCAGACGTGAGCTAAACGCCACGATTCTGCGTCGTTACGGCGCAACGCGCGCTGGTCCGAATGTTGCACCCCTGATGCTTACGCGTGCGTACGCGACACGCGGTATACCCATTCGATGCCTGACGAGGCCCTCACATCGCCGGCGCCGTCGCCCCTGAAGGCTGCTTACGCGGCATGCAAACGCTTTGCGCTCGGCCTCTCCCTCTCTCGCTTTCACACCGTCGTCGGCACGGTGGCAGGAATCGCGTCGATCGCCGGCGCCGGGTTCTCGCTGGTGCAGTTCGTTCGCCCGGCGAATACAGGGGACCTCGTGACGATCGTGCAGGCCGCGGGTTCTCGCCGAAGCCTCGCTGAGGCGACGATCGAAGTCCTCACGACTCAGAACGCGATCGTTGCGACGCGGACGCCTGATTCCACGGGCCGGGTTTCGCAGGAGCTGACCGAAGGCACCTACGTGGTGCGGGTCAGCCTCCCGGGATATGCGGCTGAAGTGCGTCGCGTCCAGGTACTGCCGCGGCAAACGGTAGAAGTCAGGGCGAACCTTCGCGCGGGTTCTTCGTCGCCCTCGTCAATCGAGCGCGCGGCGAACAGCGGAGTGAACTCTGTTCGAAGGGCGCTCGGTTTTTAACGGCCGAGTGACAGTAGTCGCCCGCCTGGTACGACTCTCAAGCCGCGTACGTCTTCGCGCGTCCGGCGGCAACAGCGTCAACAACATTGACAACCTGCCGCGGGCTGGAACAAAACACTATCAGTGACCAACCAGATCCGCTTCGACGATGGCGCTGCGTACGAGCGATATATGGGGAAGTGGAGCCGGCTGGCCGGTGAAACGTTCCTCGAATGGCTTGCTCCAGAGCCGGGCCTGCGATGGCTCGACGTCGGCTGCGGCAACGGCGCCTTCACGGAACTGCTCGTCGAGCGCTGCGCGCCGGCGTCAGTCGACGGGATAGATCCGTCCGACGCGCAGCTGGCCCACGCCCGCTCGCGACTGGGGTCCGCGGCCGTACGGTTTCATCATGGCGATGCCATGGCGCTGCCCTTCCCCGACGACACGTTCGACGCAGCGGTCATGCCGCTGGTGATCTTCTTCGTTCCCGATCCGGCCACGGGCGTCGCCGAAATGGCCCGAGTGGCCGGCCTTGGTGGGACAGTCGCCGCGTACGCGTGGGACATGCCAGGTGGCGGCTTTCCTTACCAGGCGTTGCAGGCCGAAATGCGGGAGATGAAACTCGTCGTTCCGGCGCCGCCGAGCCCCGATGCGTCGGCACTCGACGCCATGAGCGGGTTGTGGACGCGAGCAGGGCTCGATGCGGTCCGCACGCGGGAGATCACGGTGGAACGCACGTTCGCGGATTTCGACGACTACTGGGCGACCATCCGCGGCGCGCCGAGCGCCGGATCGACCCTGGCAGCGATGGCACCGGAGCACCTCGCCGTTCTGAAAGCCCGCGTGCGCGCGCGCCTCCCAGCCGATGCTGCCGGCCGCATCACTTACAGTGCGCGGGCCAACGCCGTGAAAGGTCGCGTGCGGCGTTAGAACGGCTGCGCACAGAGTAGACTCCGTTTGAAGCCGAGGAGGAGCGAGCATGTTGAACTGGAAGGCACCTGTTATCGCCACCGTCGGCCTCTGCGTTGTGGCGCTCGCCGTCACTCACGCGCAGGGCAAGAAGAAGCCCATGGTGCTCAGCGGCACCGACTACGCGGAAATCCAACAGCTCAGCGCCCGATACTCCCAGGCCATCGACACATGCGCCGACGATGGCTATGAGTACGCCCGCCTGTACACGCCCGACGGCATGTTCATCGACATGTGGACGCAGGGGGCGATCGACGCTGGCGGTGCAAAGTGGCAAGGCCGCGAAAAGCTCCGGGAAATCTCTTCGGGGCTCAACGTCACCGGTTCACCGTGCTCGAGCACGAGATTCAGCGGCAGCGTAAGCCACCTGATTCTGAACCTCGTGATCACGCCGACACCCGAAGGAGCCACGGGCAACTCGTACATGATCGAACTTGGAGGCCGCGATCCGAACCTCATTACGCGAATGGGAAATTATGAGGATGTTTACGTGAAAACGCCCGAGGGCTGGCGCTTCAAGACACGCACGCACTCGCGTGCGCCGAATGGCACCAGGCCGGTGCCGACGGGAACGGTACCATCGCAGCCGCCGCGGTGAGTTTCGCACCGGCGAGTATCGTGCGATCATGGCCACGGCGATGCCATTGACCCGCGCCTACCGGGCCGGCGAATCCCTCGAAGATCTGTGCCGCGCGTGCAAAGCCGACCGCCTGCACACCGTGATCGCGGCCGACGCAGACGGTGTACCCATTCGCGTCGTGTGCGGGTATTGCCACAGCGAGCACAACTATCGCGGCGGCCCGGCCGGCGCGTCATCGCCGCGACAATCGCCGGCGACACCCTCGTCGGCCGATTCCCGCCGTGCACCCTCGAACCGGGCGGCGTTTCCCATCGTCAGCGACCGCGAGAGGACATCAGCCATGCCTGGGAGTCAAACACCAGCGGATCTCGAAGTGCTGCTTCGGCGAATCATCCGCGAGGAAACCGGCATCACACCGGTGGTGCCCGCCGATAAATGGCGCGACGGTACGCTCGTGCTCCGTCCAGGGACCCCGGGACTGCAGGAGAAGACGTGGCCGATCGAGACGTTCTTCCACAAAGTGGTCATGCTGCGGAACCGCCTTCGCACCCTCGAGCAGCAGGTCAACGCGTCCGACTTGCCGGACACCGTGAAGGTGAAGCTCCAGAGTTATGTGAGCGGCTGCTACGGCTCGCTGACCAGCTTCAATGTCCTCTTCGCGGACGAGGACGATCAGTTCAAGGGCAGCGGCGACTGACTCGCAGCGCTGCTCTCTCCGTCCAGCCACGGGCACCGGTGAGCTGGTCCTTTAACACGCGCGTGAGTCAGGCGGCAGGCGGGGTGCCATAATTCCTGTATGCGCCTCATGATTCTCGCCCTCCTGGCGCTCACGATGGCGGGTGCGGCCGCACAGGAGCGGCCGCTTCCCGACTTCGACGCCTTCGCGGCTCGCGTCAAGAACCGCCTCGCCACGGACGAAGAGCGGCAGAGCGGCTACATGTTCGTCGAGCGGCGGACGGAAGAGCGGCTGGATGCGTCGGGGCGCCCACAGGTCGATTCCGTCAAAGTCTTCGAAGTGTACCCGGGTCTGCCTGGAGAAGATCGCTATCGTCGTCTCATCGAGGAAGACGGAAAGCCCGTTCCGCCCGACACCCTGGCACGCCAGGATCGCGAGCGTCGGCAGAAGGTCGAGGCGTATGCCAGGAAATCATCGTCCGATGCCGAACGGCAGCAGAACGCACAGCGATTCGAACGGCAGCGGCAGCGGTATCGTGCGGCCGTAGACGATCTGTTCCGCCTCTACACCATGCACCTGGTTGGACGGGAATCTGTGGAGGGACACGACACCATCGTGGGAACGCTGACGCCGAAAGCTGGCGTGAAACCGCTGACGGACGATGGCGCGATGATGGTGCACTTCAAGGCTCGTGCGTGGATCAGCGAGTCCGACGCGGAACTGGTCCGCGTGAACATCGAAGCCATCGACGATCTCTCGTTCGGCTGGGGATTGCTCGCGCGTGTGCACAAGGGCGCGGTCGTCACTTATCAGCGGCGGAAAGTGGACGACGAGACGTGGCTGCCCGCGAAGGTGACATGGACAGGCAGCGCACGAGTGC
>Ga0136846_1229524_pt1 | contig 11566 bp, 14 predicted proteins | sample HopSoiMetagenom2_FD_96841 | JGI IMG/M metagenome (GOLD analysis project Ga0136846, IMG submission 96841) | Grasslands soil microbial communities from Hopland, California, USA - 2 Assembly 2016 (version 4) | ecosystem: Environmental > Terrestrial > Soil > Grasslands | place: USA: Hopland... | reverse complement strand
TTCCCCGTCCCGGTCGCCTTCTTTGCCGTCGTCTCGATCGGCGTCATCGGCCTCTACGTGGCGTTCGCCATCCAGATCTTCCTTCGCTGGCGGGCAGGTGACTCGTTCGTCCCGGGCGGCTGGACGCTGGGCAGCAAGTACAAGTGGATGGCGATCGTCGCCCTCGGCGAGATCGTGATCACTTCCGTCTGCGCGATGCTGCCGACATCCGCCCTCGGCGCGCCGTGGTACGACGGCTTCGAGTGGAAGTACGTCAACTACGCGATCCTTGTCGTACCGGGCGCGCTGCTCCTGCTCTGGATCGGCTGGCACGCGTCGGCGAAGAAGTGGTTCACCGGCCCCAAGATGACGATCGACCTGCCGGCCGGTGTCACCAGCGCCGACGAGATCGCCCTCGAGCATCACGGTAAGACGGCGCACCAACCCCCCGGCACCTGAGCCCGCACCCGCCTTACCGCCTGGTGCGGTGGCTTTTCGGCCACCGTTCCAACCACACCAGGCGGGAAGGCGGCGAGGGCGGGCCGGCAGCTATCCCGGAACGCGACGAAGCCCCGCGGCGCTTGCGCCGCGGGGCTTCGTCGTGCGGCGGGCTACATATTGTCGAAGGTGAAGCTGCCGCTCGCCGGCGCGCCCGAGGACGGGGCGCTCGGCGCGGCGGTCGGCGCAGCCGTCGGCGCGGTCGGGGTGACCCCGGGCGCCGGCGCCCCCGCGGCCGTCCCGGCATCGGGCGCCGTAGCTGCGGCGGCGTAGTGCTGGTCGAGCGCAGTCAGCGCGGCAACGACGGCCTCGCGGTCGCCGCCGCGGCGCTCCGCGTTGTACACGGCTTCGCCGAGCGTGCGCTGCAGCTCGTGCTCGGAGCGTCCCTGCTGAATCGTCTGCACCTTGGCCTGGCCCTGCTGCGCCAGCTGTTGCGCCTGGGTTTTGGCCTGCAGTGCCGCTTCCTTCGCCTTGTCCATGAAGCCCATGTCAGTCCGTCCCTCCAAAGAGTCCGCCGAGCGGATTGCTTGCCTTGTCGTCGCCCGAGTGCGAGTTCTTGACGATGGCGTGGGCGAGCGACTCCATCGTCATCGACTGCAGGATCACGAGGCCGTCCCCCTCGAGCGTGGCCTGGTTGAAGCCGTTGCCGCCGAGGAGACCGCTCATGACCGTTTGACGATTGAGGGCGCCGATGCGTTCCACGCCGTAGCGCACGGTGTCCTCGAACGCGACCAGGCAGCCGGTGTGCACCTGGATCTTGCCGCCGTAACTCGCCGGGTTGAGTTCGATGAAGTTGCCGGCCCCGGCGATGAGCAACGTCCCGACGCCGGTGAACTTCTCGAGGATGAAACCCTCGCCGCCCTTCCAGCCCGACCGTAGACCACTGAACGCGATGTCGAAGTTCACGCTCGACTCGGCGGCGATGAAGGCGTCCTTCTCGGCGAACCAGCCCTTCGTCCCGTCCAGCTCGATGACCTTCATCTCGCCGGGCAGCGTGCCGGCCAGGCTCAGCAGGCCGCTGCCCCCGGTGCAGGAGAAGTACTGGAAGGCCAAGGACTCGCCGGCCAACATGCGCTTGCCGGCGTTCATCACCGTCCCCAGCAGACCGCCGCCACCCGGCTGCCCGCCGCCCTGGTTCGGTGTGCTGATGCGGGTCTCGACCCCGACGTTGGTGGTCTTCCAGAGGAACTTGCCGGCCTCGGCGTACAGGGTCTGGCCCTGCTCCAGTTGGCACACCGCCAGCTGCATTGCGTTACCCATGACCTTGGTCGCGATCGTCATGCCCGCACTCTCTCCCATCGTCCATTCCGAGGTGCCTAACCTGTCACCGCCGGTGAGGAGAGAGCAAGGTGCAGCGGCAATACGTCACGGGCCCGGACGGCGCGATGCCGTCCGTGCCCGTGGGCAGGCGTGAAGGGCTACTCGTCCTCCAGCGCCTCCTGCTTCTCGTCCAGGGCGTCGGCCTTCTTCTCGTGCGCCTGGGCCTTGGCCCGCTCCTTGGTCTCGCGGGCCTCCTCCTCGCCCTTGCGCTGCTGCGCGTCGCCCTCGGCCTGCAGCTCGTCGGAGTCGACGAGTTCGCCGACCTTCTCCTTGACCGATCCCTTGAGGTTCTCGCCGATGCCCATCAGCTCGTCCGCTCCTTCGTCCGCTGGGCCGACCGCTGAGCGCTCTCGGCGGTCGCGGCGCGGGCCTTGTGCGCCTTCGCCTTCGTCTCGGCCTGCACCGCCTTCACCCGCTCGGTGCCCTTCTCCTGCTGCACCTGTCCGGCCTTGCTCAGCCGGTCGCGCTTGGTGACGGTGCCGACGATCTCCTTGCCGAGACCGACGACCTTGTCGGCCAGTCCCAGCACGTTCTTGGCATCGATGCGCGGAATCTGCACGATTGCCCTCCCCTGCATCGCGTAGCCAGACCGTTGTCGGCCCGGCACGGCGCCCGTTCGCGCCGTCAACGAATCGGTACCCGCTGGTGGACGGGCCTCAACCCGCAACGTGTTCCCGCCCACGCCGACCCCCCGGCGGCGCGGCCTCCCCCGCCCACCTCCGAAGACCACCGATTTCCTTCACACGGATCTAACTTCGTGTTACGGTGCCGGACGGGGCCTGCGGGGGTCGCTATCGAGACCGAGGTGACCGCCATGACCGCCCACCCCGCGCACTACGAACCGCGCCACATCGACCAATCGGTCGATCCGGGCGTCGCCGACGACGTCGATGAATCCGAAGCGTCGGGCGCCGCAGCTCGCGAGCATGCTCTCGCCCTCCTCGGCGCTTCCCCGGTCTACGCCCGTGTCGCCCGGCTGCTCGGCCTGGACGGCGACGGCCCCTTCGCGGCCGGGCGAACCGACATCGGCGCCCGGCTCGCCGAGCTACCCACCGGCTGGCGCGTCATGACCGCGCCCGGTCTCGACCACCTGGTCGTGGGGCCCGGCGGCGTCTTCGCCGTCAGCCTGCAGCACCATCCGGACGCCGCCGTGGCGGTCGACGGGGACGGGTTCAGGGTCAACGGCCGCCACCACCGCTGCATCGCCGACGTCCGACGCCAGAGCGCCCGGGTGGCGAAGTCGCTCGCCGGCGCCGTCGGCCACCCCGTCGCCGTGCGTCCCGTCGTGGCGGTCAGTGGCGCGCAACGCGGCTTCGCCATCAAGCGGCAGCCGCGCGACGTCACGGTCGTGAACCGCAAGACGGTGACGCCCTTCCTGCACGCCCAGCCGGTCGCCCTCGACGCGGACACCGCCGAGCGAATCACCGCCGCCGCGGCCCGCCTCGCCGGCGGGCGGTGAGCCCTCAAGTCCGGCGGCGTTCCTGCCGATTCTTTCCGGTGATGTCCGCCGTCGTCACTGATCGAGCTCCAGCCCGCGTCATCGAGATGCCCGGCTGGCGTCCGATCCTGCGCCAGGTGCTGATCCGGGTCGTCCTCGTCTCGTTGCTGCCGATGGCCGTGTTCTACGTGACGCTCAACCTGTTCGGGCTACGCACCGCCGCGCTCACCACGGCCTCCCTCTACTACGCCGCGCTACTCGCCCGCCTCGTGCGGCGCAAGCCCGTCCTCACCGCGGCGCTGCTGACCGCCGGCCTGCTCACCCTGCGCACGATCGTCGTCTTCTGCACCGGCAGTGCGTTCCTGTACTTCCTGCAGCCGGTACTGGGCACGGTCGCAGTGGCCACCACCTTCGCGACGAGCGCGCTCGCCGGCCGTCCGGTGCTCGATCGGCTGGCCCACGACTTCTGCCCCATCAGCAGCGAACTCGCCGGCGAGCTGCGCGAAGCGCGGTTCTTCGGCTGGCTCTCCGTCGTGTGGGCGATCACCTACGGCGTGAACGCGGTCGGCACCGTCTGGCTGCTGACCAACGCCTCCCTGAACGGCTTCCTCGTGATCAAGGCGATCTTGGGGCCGGTGATCACGATTCTCGCCGGGGTGGGCTCGTACCTGCTGTTCCGGGTGACCATGCGCCGCCAGCAGGTGCGGTTGCGTTGGGCGCACCACCAGCCGTGGACGGCCCGCGGCCTCGCCTGAGCCGCTCAGCTCCTACTGCAGCCCGCCACAGCCGTCCTTATCCGGCGTTTGACGCTGCCTTGGGGCGCCGATGATGCGGCCGGTCGCAGCGTGGAGGAGCCGCGGCGCTCCCGATCGCGGTCACCGGCGGACCGGGTGTTGCGCGGTCCGGACAGGAGACCCTCGTGTCTCTCGACAATCACCCTCCGCACGGCTCATCCGTCGCACCGCCGACCGCCGAACCGGATGCCGTCCGGGCCGGCCGGCGGCGCGGCGTCCGCATCGCTCTGGTGGGTGCCGGCATCGTCGCCGGCGCGATCGGCGCGACCGCCGTCGGCGCCTCCGCGCAGGGCTCGAGCTCCTCCGGCTCCTCGGGCTCGTCCGGCTCCTCGAGCACGGCGACCTCGGCGTACGGCGCCTCCGCACCGGCGGGCGCTCCGTCCGGCGCTCCTTCCGGCGCACCGTCGGGCGCTCCCTCCGGTGCCCCGGGGGCGGCCGGTCACGGCGGTCCCGCCGGTCCCGGCGGCGCCAAGCCGGTGCGCAGCGACGAGAAGTCCGTCGACAGCGCGACGGCGGCGAAGCTCAAGGCGGCCGCGCTCAAGGCCGTGCCGGGCGCGACGGTCATCCGGGTCGAGACCGACTCGGGCGACGCGACGTACGAGGCGCACGTGCGCAAGTCCGACGGCTCGCTCGCCACGGTCAAGTTCGACAAGAGCCTTGCGGTGACCAAGGTCGAGTCGGGCATGGGCCAGTAGCGCCCGCGGGCGATCCCGCCGTCCGGGCGGCGGGATCGCCCCAGCCGCGTCGCCGGGCTCCGTGCTGCCCGGCTACGCGTCGCGGGCTCCCCGCTGCCCGGCGGGGCGCGATGGTACTGGCCGCACCGACGATTCGGCCGCCGCCCGTCCACAGCCCACTTCACCATCCACAGCCAAGGCTTCGACACGTCGCGCGGACGGCCGTGCGACCTAACTTTCGTCCGGTTCATTCCCTATCCGGACGGAGTTCTGGTGCACGCAATTGCTCGTCTCAGCCTCGCTCGTCTAGCCGTCGCCGCGCTCGCCGCGGGCGCCGGCGCCCTCTGCTGGCTCGGCGCCCCGCCGGCGGCCGCAGCATCCTCACCGGCCCACCTCGTCGCCGGCCATCGCGTCAGCCCGCACGTCATGGGCCTGCATCACCGCCGGCACGGCCCCAAGCAGCAGTCCCTCAACTGGTCGGGCTACATCCGCACCGGCCACGGCTTCACCAGCGCGTCGGCGTCGTGGACCGTGCCCACGCTCACGTCGAGCCACGACGGGTACTCCTCGACCTGGGTCGGCATCGACGGCGCGACGAGCAGCGACCGCTACCTGATCCAGACGGGTACCGAGGCGGACGTGAGCGGCGGCCGCCGCAGCTACCGGGCCTGGTGGGAGGTCATCACCCCGACCGACGTCGCGCCCGAGACGCTGTTCGAGCGCCTCACGATCCATCCTGGCGATCACGTCTCGGCGTCGGTGTCGCGCCTCGCGAGCGGTAAGTGGGTGATGCGCCTGCACGACTCGACGACCAAGCACAGCGCGTCGCACACGACGACGTTCAAGGGCCCGGGCTCCACCGTCGAGTGGATCCAGGAGGACACCGACGTCAACGGCTACATCTCGACGGCGCCCGATTGGCACGCGGTCACCTTCCGCGCGGTACGGCTGAACAAGGCCAACCCCAAGTTGCAGCCGAGCGAGGCGGTCGACCTCGTCGACTCCCAGGGCACCCGGGAAGCGGCAACCGGCGCGCCGACCACGGCCGGCGACGGGTTCACCGTCACCTGGCTAGCGCCGGGCACCCGCACCTACGCCGGGTGAGACCGGCGCCGAACGACGGCGGCGGGCGGGAGCGGGATCGCCGCTCCCACCCGCCGCCGGGAGGGTCGTCCAGGTCAGCTGGCAGGCTGGCCGGTCACCGGATCGAGCACGAACGGCTTGCCGTTCGGCGCGGTCGGGTGCGGGTGGTGCCGGGTCGGGCGCCGGAAGGCGAACAACCCGTTGAGGCCGCCGGCGATCTTGTCGAAGCTGCCGGCGATGCGCGGGAGCTTCCAGTTGTCCTCGACGAACCGGATGATCGACGACTGGTCGGTCAGCGTGTGGTCGACCGCGTTGTGCTTCGCCCAGGGCGAGATCACCACGAAGGGCAGCCGCGGGCCGTAACCGCAGCGACCCTGCTCACCGGCGAGCGGGGTGCCCTTGCCGCAGAGGCCCGCACCGGTCAGCGCGTCGGCCACCGAGGCCGAGGGGTTGTGCACGCCGGAGTACGCGTGGTCGTACCAGCCGTCCGAGTCGTCGTAAGCGACGATCACGGCGGTGTTCTTCCAGTCCGGCGTGTGCTGCAGCGCGTTGATCTCGTGCACGATGAACTGCTGCTCGTCGAGCGGGTTGGAGTACGCGCCATGGCCGTCCTGGTAGCCCGGCGCCTTGAGGAAGCTGACCGCGGGCAGGGCCGAGGCGGGCAGCTGCTTGTGCCGGATCGCGCCGACCAGCTGGTCGAAGTCGCTCGTGTCGTACTGGTGGTTGGCCGTGTCGAACTGCGGCTGGCCACTCTTGTAGTGCTGGGTGTCGCGGCCGATCTTGCGCAGCCCGGGCAGCGTGTCCTTGCCCTTCGCGTCGGTCGCGACGGTCAGGTGGTGCGGGTTGGCCGTCGAGGCGTAGTACTCGAACGGCTCGTGGTGCGGGATGTAGTCGTTCTTCCAGCCGTACTGGCCGGTGCCGGTGCCGAGCGAGGCGGGCAGCCCCGCGCCGACCGGGTGAACGGCGTTGCACAGCGACTCGTTGGACGAGTGCGGCACCGAGGCGTTGAGGCCGGCCGCCTTGAACTCGTCCGGGATGAACGTGGAGGTCGGCTGGCCGACGTGACTCGTGGCGGTCAGTGCGTCGGCGTAGGTGGTCGTCGGCCGGAAGCCACCCTGGAACCAGCCCCACGACAGCCCGGCCGCGTTCAGGCGGTCACCGATGTTCTTGCCCTTCATCGCGACGGCGTCGCGGGTGGAGCAGTCGTCCCAGTAGGGCTGGGCGTCGCTGGTGAGCGAGTAGCCGCCCTTGCCGTCCGGCGTGATGTCGCCGTTGGGGTCGCCCGCCGTCGAGATGGACGGATCGTTGGCGGTGTGGGTCATGTCCACGTTGCCGGTGTTGCCGGAGGCCAGGTTGATCGCGCCGGGGGTCGACGGACCGAAGGTCGTCCCGTACGAGTTGTCGCTCATCGAGTACCGCTGCGCGTAGTTCCACAGGGCGGTCACGGTGTTGCCGTCGTAGTAGTTCATGACGTCCCCGGCGACGCAGTCCTGGCCGGTCGGCGACTTGCCCGAGCCGTTGCCCACGGTCTGCGGGAAGTGATCCATCTTGCCGCCGTCGAAAGCGGCCTGCTCGTCGGCGTAGTCGTGATCCTGATCGCAGGTGACCACGTCGTTGACGTTGGTCGGGTCGTACCGGCGCGGGTTGACGCCGTTCGGGTTGTCCTGCAGCAGTCGCGGCGTCAGGCCGTTCACCCGCGGCGTGCTCTTCGACCCGTGGAACTTCTGCCCGCTCGTGTTGTACGCGTAGGGATAGGTGCCGAAGTAATGATCGAAGGAGACGTTCTCCTGGAAGATCACCACGAGGTGCTTGATCGGGGTGCGCGCGGCGTGCGGGTTCGGTGCGGCGACCGAGTCGTTCGCGCCGGCGAACGCCGTGGTGACGGCCGCGCCGACGGCGAGCGTCGCGACGCCGAGGCGCCGGACCGTCCGAAGCTGGGTCATGCAGACCTCCAGTAACGATGAGTGGACGTGGCGCAGTCGAACCGGCGCAGGTGACTGGAAGGTGACGGGTGAGCAAACCCCCGGAGCCGCGTTCACGTCGAACTCTCAGCAACGGTTTCGCGCGTCGTCCCCGCGCCGTCCCGGCTCGGTCCGGGGCACGGGTGAAGATAGAGGGGTGTCCGACGAGAAGTACCTGACCAAACTGGCCGCCCTCCTCCGCCAGGCGGAGTCGACGAGCAACGAGCACGAGGCGGAAGCGTTCATGGCCGCGGCGCAACGGCTCGCCACGGCGACGTCCATCGACCTCGCGGTGGCCCGGGCCCACGCGGCCCGCTCGGAGCAGCGCTCGGCCCCCATCGCCAAGCGGATCGAGATCGGCCCGCCCGGCAAGCGGGCCCTGCGCACCTACGTCCAGCTGTTCCTGGCGATCGGCCGCGCAAACGATCTGACCTGCGACCTGGCGACCAACTCGACCTACGTGATCGCCTACGGGTTCGAGAACGACATCGAGACCTGCGAAGCGCTCTACGCCTCCCTCGTCGTGCAGATGGTGCGCGCGTCCGACGCCTACCTCCGCTCGGGCGCCTACCGCCGGGAAACGCACTACGTCGAGGAGCGGGCGTGGGACGGCCGGCGGCGTACCGTCCGCAAACCGGTGCACGGCATCACGGCACGCATCAGCTTCCAAACGTCGTTCGCCCAGCGCATCGGCGAGCGGCTCACCGCCGAGCGGGAAGAGGCGACCGCGGAGGTCCTGCGCGAGACGCCGGCCGGCTCGACCGGTACCGCCCTCGTCCTGCAGGAGAAGGCGGTCGAGATCTCCGATTTCTACGCCCGGACCTCCACCGCCCGCGGTTCGTGGCGCGGGTGGGAGGGCACCGGCCGCTCGTCCACGCTCGCGCAACGGGCCGGCCGGCGCGCGGCTGATGCGGCCCGCACCCGTCCGCTCACCGAACTGCCGGAGCAGCGGCGCGCGCTGCCATGACTATCGGCGACCCGCAGAAGCTGCGGATCTACGAGGCCGAGGGCGTGCTGGCCGCGCTGATCGACCGCCGGGACGAGTTTCCCCTGGCCGAGGCGTTCGGCTCGCGCGTCGCTGTCCCGGACGACCGAAAGTTCGGCGACGTCGCGGCCGTGCAGCGTTACGTCGACGCCGTCCTTGCCCTTGACTGGGTCCGCCGGCGCGCGCCCGAGGCGGCCGCCTGTCCGGTGCTCGTGCGGGCCCGGCGCGGTGCCGCCCGCGCCGAGTACGACGTCGCGCGGCAGACGATCGCCGTGCCCACGCATCGGGTGGGCGGGCGGTGGGCGATGCGGGAACTCGTCGTCCTGCACGAGCTGGCCCACCACCTCGCCGGCGGCACCGCGCACGGACCGGCCTTCGCGGCCACCATGCTCGAGCTCGTCGAGGGGCTCATCGGTGCCGAGGCCGGGTTCCTGCTCCGCGCCTCGCTGCAGGACGCCGGGGTCCAGGTCGCCTGACGATGCGTCGCGGCGCGGACGCGGCAGGATGAAGGAGTGCCCCGTCCGCGTCGGAACACCCGACCCCGCGATGAGCTGGGACGGCCGCTCCCGTACGGCTCGGCCGGCGTGGACGGCCCGCCCGAAGGCGTCGTGCGCACGCCGCAACAGACCCTCGCCGAGGCGGCCGGGCTGCTCGCGGCCGGCCGGCCCTTCCACGCGCACGAGGTCCTGGAGGACGCCTGGAAGACCGGCCCGGAGGACGAGCGTGACTTCTGGCGCGGCCTCGCGCAGCTGGCCGTCGGCCTGACGCACGCGGCCCGCGGCAACCCGGCCGGCGCCGTGCGGCTGCTCGAACGCGGCGCCGCGAACCTCGTCGCGACGGCGGGCGGTCCGACCCACGGCGTGGACGTCCCGGCCGTGCTCGCCTGGTGCCGAAACGCGGTGCGGGACGCCGATGCCGGCCGGGTGCCTAACCCGCCCCCGCTGGGTCAGTAGCCTGCCGGAGTGCCCGAACTGCCCGAGGTGGAGTCGGCCCGCGCGGTGATCGAACGGGCCGCGCTCGGCCGGCGCATCGTCGACGTGGATGACTCCGACACCTACGAGTGCCGGCCGCACGCACCGGGCGAGATCCGCTCCGCGCTGGTCGGGCGGCGCCTCGTGGTGGCGGCGCGGCGCGGCAAGTCGATGTGGTGCGAGACGTCCGGCGTCGGGCGCTCGCGCACACCGGGTCCGGTGCTCGGCATCCATCTCGGGATGTCGGGCAAGATCGTCATCGCCGACCCCGGCGGCGCGGAGATCGACGGCGGCGACTACTGGGAGCGCGGCCGGTCGGCGGGCGACTACCGCTGGTCGCGGTTCGCGCTGAGCTTCGCCGACGGCGGCCGGCTGCTGCTGGTCGATCCGCGCCGGCTCGGACGGGTCCGCCTCGACCCGCCGGTCGAGCGGCTCGGCCCGGACGCGCGCGACGCGACCCCGGCCCAGTTCCGCGCCGCGTTGGCCCGGGGCACGGCACCGATCAAGGCTCGCCTGCTCGACCAGGAGATGATCGCCGGTATCGGCAACCTGCTCGCCGACGAGATCCTGTGGCAGGCGCGCATCCGTCCGGACCGCCGCATCGTCGACCTCGACGCGGCCGACGTCGAGCGCCTGCGCCGCGCGACCCGGCGCACGATCGACCGGGCGATCAGCGGCGGCGGCGTGCACACCTTGCCGATCGTGCCGTTTCGGAAGGCCGGTGCCGCGTGTCCGCGGTGCGGAGCGCCGATGCAGCGGGGCACCGTCGGCGGGCGGACGACGTGGTGGTGCTCGCTCGAGCAGGTCTGACCCGGGGTCACGGAACGGGTGACGGCAGCCGCTGCCAGCTGCGGCCGGCGTCGGTGGTGCGGAAGATCCGTTCGGGTGCGTAGTGGTCGGGGCTGAGCGTGAACCCGGTGCTGGCGTCGACGAACGTGTGGGGCCGGCCATCCCGTACTCGTCGCCACGAAGGACGACGTGCCAGTGCGCGCCGCCGTCGAAGCTGACGTTCAACTGGCAGCCGAGGCCGCCGCCACTGACGAAGAAGGCGTGTCCCTGCCCGTTGTCGCTGAGCAGCGTCGGCCATCCGGTGCGGGCCGGGTCGGCCAGCCGGCGCCACGTACGGGCGCCGTCGCCCGAGGCGTAGACATGGTGCCGGGTCGACTGCTCCTGCGAGGACTGGCGACCGTCGTAGCAGTCGAGCAGCACCGCCTGCGGATGATCGAGGGCGACGCCGACCTGGGCAGCCCCACCATCGCCGCGTCGACAGGGGCTGCCTGCGGGGCGGAAGGAAGCCCCCTCATCGGAGCTGATCCACAGCGCACCGCGATCGGCCGCCGGGGCGTCGGCCGATCGCATGGCCAGAAAGTCGTCCCCGGTCTGCAGCACCACCAGCGTGTCGTCGTCGGCGGCGAGGACGTAGAACGCCTCATGCGAACCGGGTAGCCGCGGCAGGTCGAGCCGGCTCCACCGGTCGCTGCCCGGCACCGTACGAAGGAGTTGCGGCGGGCGGACGCCGTAGGCGGAGAGCGCATAGAGGTGGTGGCGACCGGCCACGACTTGACCGACCGCGGGCCCGTCCACCGGCCGCCACGTCGACCCACCGTCCCGGGTGACGAGGGCGCACGCCGCGGCGCACCGCGTGGACACGAACACGTACCCGACCTTCGTGCTCACGAAACGCAGTTGGACGAGGCCTTCCGCCACGGCGCCGGGGTCGCGGCCCGGTAGGTGGACGGTGCTGGTCACCGTGGCCCAGTGCGTTCCGGCATCCGCGGTGTGCCAGATGCGAGCACAACCGCTGCACCTACCCGGACCGAGCGCCCACCCCTCCCCGGCCGAGACGAAGCTGATCGACTGCGG
>Ga0136846_1224520_pt1 | contig 11566 bp, 5 predicted proteins | sample HopSoiMetagenom2_FD_96841 | JGI IMG/M metagenome (GOLD analysis project Ga0136846, IMG submission 96841) | Grasslands soil microbial communities from Hopland, California, USA - 2 Assembly 2016 (version 4) | ecosystem: Environmental > Terrestrial > Soil > Grasslands | place: USA: Hopland... | reverse complement strand
GCTCGGTCGATACCGATGCGTCGTCCTCCACCGCGTGGCGTGGACGCCCAAGGTCGAACGGTTCGTCGCGCGCGCACGGCGCCACGGGACGCCGGTCCTCTTCGACGTCGACGACCTCGTGTTCGAGCCCGCCGCGGCTGGGTTGCCGACTGATCGCCTCGACGCTGCGGCTCGCCGCCGTTTCGACGCCGAGGTCGCAGCGCTGAGGTCGACGCTCGCCGCCTCGGACGGCGTCCTGGTCAGCACCGAGCCACTACGCGCCCACGCAGCCGCCGTGAACGCACAGGTCGAGATCGTCCACAACGCTGTCAACGCCGAGCTCGTGGAGCTCGCGGAGGAGGCCGTCGCAAGGCGCGGGGAGCGCTCGACCGACGTCACGTTCGCGTATGCGAGCGGGACACCGACGCACGACCGCGACTTCGCCGTCGTCGCGCAAGCACTCGTTCATGTCCTCGAGACGCTTCCGCAGGCTCGCCTTCGCGTCGTCGGCTTCCTCGAAGCGGACGAGCGGCTCGCTGCGTTCGGCGAGCGTGTCGAGCACATCTCCCCCGTCGGGTGGCGTGAGGTTCCGCGGCTCCTCGCGACGGCCGACGTCAACCTTGCACCGCTCGTCCGCTCGCCGTTCACGGAGGCGAAGAGCTGCCTCAAGTACGTCGAGGCCGCGCTCCTCCGGCTCCCGACGGTCGCGAGCCCGAGATCGGATTTTGCCCGCGTGATCGTCGACGGGGAGACGGGGCTCCTCGCCGAGAGCGTGCCTGAATGGAGTGCGGCGCTCCGGGCGCTCGCCGAGTCGCGCGAGGCGCGGGAGCGGATCGGCGCCGCTGCCTACGCCGACGTTTGCGCGCGCCATACGACGCGGGCGCGCGCCGACGAAGCGCGTCGCGCGGTTCGCGCGCTCACGCGCGGCCGCGTCGGCGGCGATGCATGAGCAGCGGATCGTCGTGGGAGGATGGCCGCGTGGGACAGCCGCGCGAACCGAGCCACGAACGCCTGCGACTCGAGCTGTATGAATGGCACCAGCGCGCGCTCGACGCCGAGGCGAGGAATGCCGCATGGGATGCGGTCACGCGCACGCGCAGTTGGCGGCTCTATCGTCGCCTCGTCGCGTCGGCGCGGACAGCCGTGCCGGAGGGAACGCGACGGGCCCGGCTCGTGCGAGCGCTCGCGGCGCCAAAAGCACGCTCTCGTGGCCGCAGCCGCTCGACGCCGCCGGCAACAGCTGAGAAGTCCGTCCTCTTCTGCTCGGATCTCGGCGGCGACACCGTCCTCTATCGCTGCCACCACGTCGGCGAATCGCTCGCCGTCGGCGGACTGACGTACGACGTCCTCCACACGTCCGCCGTCGACTTCGAGCGGGCGCCCGACCGGTACGGATGTTTCGTCCTCCATCGCGTGCGATGGAGTCAGCGGGTCTCGGAGTTCATCGACGAGGCGAGGCGTCGCGACCGGACGGTCCTCTTCGACACGGACGACCTGGTGTTCGACCCGGGAGTCAGACCTCCATACACTCAGGCGCTCCAGAGGGGAACCGACCGCGAGACGTTCGTCGAATCTCTCCATCGCTTCCGTGCGACGCTCGAGCTGTGCGACGGTGCTGTCGTCAGCACCGACCCGCTCGCCTCCCGTGCGCAGGCGGTGAACCCACGCGTCGGCGTCGTCTACAACGCGGTCGGGTCGGCGCTCGTCGCGGCGGCGGATGCCGCGCGCGCGGCGGGAGCCGCCACGCGGCCGGCGGGCGAGGTCACGATCGGTTACTTCAGCGGGACGCCGAGCCACGACGCCGACTTCGCGCAAATCGCAGGCGCAATCCTGCGCGTGCTCGACACGGTTCCGGCCGTACGCTTTCTTGCCGTCGGCTACGTCTCACTCGACGCACGCTTCGAGCCGTTCGCTCAGCGGATCCTGCAGATCCCGCATCAACCGCGAGCACGGCTTCCGCAGCTCCTTGCCTCGACGGACGTGAACCTGGCGCCGCTCGAGCCCGACAGCGTCTTCGCAGAGTCGAAGAGCTGCGTCAAGTACCTCGAAGCCGGTCTTCTCGGCGTCCCGACGATCGCCAGCCCGCGGAACGACTTTGCCCGCGTCATCGACGATGACGTCAACGGCGTCCTCGTCGAAGAAGAAGGCGAGTGGGAAGACGCCCTTCGACGCCTCGTCCTTTCGCCGGATCTTCGCGAGCGGCTCGGCAACGCCGCAGCAGCCGACGTTCGCAGGAACCACACGACCGCCGCACGCTCGACCGCCGTCGTCGAGACGTTCACACGCCTCGCCCCGTCGCTCGCCGGAGCGGCGCGCGAGCGCGACGCCGCCGCGAGTTGAAGCTCCGTCGGTTCGTTCGTCGCGCCACGACCGTCCTCCGCTGGACGTTGACGCTGCAGCTGCGCGCTCGTCTTCGCGAGCGACGCGAGGGGCCAGTCGGCGCAGCACTCGCCGCGGCTTCGATCGACGAGCAGTACGACGCGTGGGTCTCGAGGTACGACACGCTGACGGAGATCGACGTCCGTGACATCCGACGCCGTGGTCGACGGATCCGGCAACCACCGCGCGTGTGCATCGCGACAGCGGCGACCGGCGCTCCACCTGATGCCTTCGCGCGATCGCTCGCATCGGTGAGCGCGCAGGCGTTCGAACGCTGGCAGCTAATCGTCGCCACCGATCGTGCCGCGACGCCGAGGATCAAAGCGCTCGTCGCCGGAGATCGCCGGACCTCGGTCGTCGAGGTCGAGGAGACGACTACCGCAGGCGCGCTGGGTCGGGCAGTTGCTGCCGGCGAATGCGACTACCTCACCGTGCTCTGGCCGGGCGCGACGCTTCGCCCGCATGCGCTCGCCGTCTTTGTCGCCGCGATCGTCCGTGACCGCGGCAGCGCCCGGGTGCTGTACGCCGACGAGGACACGCTTTCCCACGACGGCACGCGTCTCGCACCGGTGTTCAAGCCCGATTGGAACAGAGCGCTGCTGCTCGGTACGCCCTACGTCGGCGACGTACTCGTGTGCGAGCACGCACTCGTCGAGGAAGTCGGCGGGCTGCGGCCCGCGTTCGGGCGCGCGTCGATCTGGGACCTTGCGCTTCGGCTCGCCGAACGCGTCGATCCGGCGAGGATCCGCCATCTTCCGTACGTCCTGCACCACACCGACGACGTCGCCGTCGACCGCCCGGCGTTCGCCGCCGCAGGACGCCGAGCGGTCGACGACCACTTCCGTCGGACCGGACTGCCGGGTGCGGTCACGCGCGTGACCGCAACGGGCAATCGCCTGCGGTTCGATCTGCCGGAACAGCTACCTCGCGTTCACGTCGTCATTCCGACGGGCTTCAGGCACGAGGCGGTCGGCCGATGCTTCAGCAGCCTGCTCACGCGGACGGAGTACGCGAACTTCGTCGTGACGGTGCTGACCGACGACGCCAATCGCGCGCGCGCCGAGGCGGAGCCGTCTCTCGATGACCCGCGCGTGCGCGTGTTGACGTATCCGAAGCGGCGGTTCAACTACGCCCGGACGATCAACGAGGGCGTCGCGAGTCAGGCGACGGAGATCGTGTGCCTTCTCAACGACGACGTCGAGATCATCGGCGGAGGCTGGCTCGGTGCGCTCGTCGCGCGCACCTCTCTCCCGCGAATCGGCGCGGTCGGCGCGATGTTGTACTACCCGGACGGCACCGTGCAGCACGGCGGCATCATCCTCGGCGCCGGCCGTGTCGCAGCGCATTACCAGACCGGCCTCCCGCGGGGCGATCCCGGGTACTGCGGCCGCGCGGCGCTCGACCAGGAACTCTCCGCCGTCACCGCGGCGTGCATGGTGCTGCGCCGCGAAGCGTTCGACGAGGTCGGCGGATTCGACGAGGCGTTCGAGGTTGCGTTCAACGACGTCGACTTCTGCCTCAAGCTTCGGCGCGCCGGATGGCGGATCGTCTGGACCCCTGACGCTGAGCTCTACCACCTGGAGTCGGTCTCGGTCGGCGGCATCCACTCGCCACAGCGCCGCGAACAGTTCCTCGACGAAATCGCTCGGATGGAGGATCGCTGGGGACGTGCGGTTCGCGAAGATCCGTTCTACAACCCGAACCTGTCCCTTGGCCGCCTCAACACGCTCGCGTTCCCACCGCGCGTCGATGTGCTCGCAGAGCTCCCCGGAGCGTTCCCGCGAACGCGAGGAGCGCGGCGCGCACGGCCGGGAGGACGGCCTCGAGCGTGAGATCCCGCGCTACGCGCGTGCGAGCATCGGCGAGGCCGACCGGTTGGTCTCGTCCGCGGCGTCAGGCGTCTTCTGCGCGCGAAAGTGCACGGAGACGCACCGCCGCATCGGAAACTCGTCGTACGGCGTTTCGCCTCGCCACAGCTCGTGCGCCTCGGCCGAGAGGAAGTAGGTCTCGACGTCGTCGTCGATGCGCGAGAGCACGGCGTCGAGCTCATGCGCGGGAAATCCGAGCCCGCGCGCGATCGCGTCGAGCTTCGCGCGATGCTCCGCCGCGCCGAGCCCCTTGTGCACGTGGTCGACCGCGTGGATCGTTGTGCCGCCAGGTGTGAGGAGCCGGTCGACGGCGCGGCAGACGGGCTCGAGCGCGTCGAGCGGGACGTGCTCCAGGACGGAAATCGAGTAGATGCAGTCGAATGCGCCGGCGAGATCGTGGGGAAGCACGTCAGGGAACGTCCCGCGCAGGAAGCGCACGCTCGGAAAGCGTTCGCGGATCTCGCGAAAGTCCGACGGCCCGCCGTCGCGGCCGTCGTAGGGATCGACGACCCAGACGCGAAACCCGAGCTCGGCCAGAGCCGCCGCCACATGCGGCTCCCCTGCGCCGATTTCCAGCACCGTCGCACCCGGTGACGCCGACGCGACCACCGCCTTGAGCGCCCATGGTCGCTGGACGTCCTTCAGATCGGAGGCAAGTGAGGAGAGCTCGCGGACGTGCGCACGACTGTCGACGAAATCGCGGACGGTCGCGTAGGCGATGGGTTCGACCCGTGCATGCCGGTACAGCGCTTGCCGCGCGGCTCCCCGAGCGACAGTCGGCTCGTCGAGAGGCGGCGCGGCGATCCGCGTGTACAGCTCCGCCAGGCGAAGAGCGCTTCGATCCCAGCTGAAGTGCCGAAGCGCGAAGCGGCGCGCGCCGTCGGCGAGCCGTTCGCTGAGTGTCTCGTCCACGAGGATGCGCTCGACCGCGTCGGCGATCTCGAGTGCGTGGCCCTCGGAAAGGAGCAGGCCGTCCCGGCCGTCGACGACCTCCGAGCCGATATTGCTCCGAGGCAGGATGACCGGACGCCCCATCGCGAAGAACTCCGGCAGCTTCGATGGAAGCCGGTAGTCGTTGAATTCGTCCGAGCGGCCGGGTTGGACGAAGGCGTTCGCCAGCGCGAAGTAGCGCCGTAGCTCGTCTCGCGACTGAAATGGCACGTCGACTACAGCGCCGGAGACGCTCGCTTCGGCAGCGCCGAGAAAGTCCACGAACGTCCGCCCGAGCCGCACGAGCCTGACGCGGTGGCCGCGTCGGTTGAGGAGCGCGAGGGCGAGGTAGAGGCTACGCACTTCGGCGGCGTTCGTAGCGTGGACGTTTCCGGCGTAAACGAGGACGAACTCGTCGTCCGCCAGCCCCAGCGTCGCCTTCAACTCGTCGTCGGCGGGTTGGGGCGCGAACAACTCGGGCTCGAACCCCGGGCGGATCTCCTGCGTCTCGACGCCGGGCGGAACGAACTCGACCAGGCTCGGCGTGACGACGGTGACGGCCGCTGCGCCTGCGACGAAGAGCTGCGACCGCGTCGGGTGAGACAGGGCGTCGGGGAGCCGATCGAACGCCACATCGTCCAACTCGTGCAGGTCCGCGACGTCGACGCCGAGGTGGCCGGCGACGATCGAGTCTTCGTTGTCCTCGAGATGCACGACATACGGAAGCCCGCTTCCTCCGGCAATGCTCTCCGTGAAGCGGCGGACGTTCTCGCGCGGGGTCCAGGCATGCACGAGCGTGGGCCCCGCACCGTCGCGAAAACGAACGGCCGCGGCGCCGGCCTCGACGGAGATCGTCGAAAACCGCGGATGTCCGATGAGCTGCACCGTCTCGGGGTCGCCGGGGACGCAGACACAGCAGTCGTCGCCGAGGTCGACCAGGCGATTCGCGAGATTGAAGATGTGGATCGCGCTGTTGCTGGAGAAATCGTGGTAGTTGACGAAGAGAACGTTCACGCGGAGGTTCGGTCGAGCTGTGCGGCAGGTACGGCCGCAGCGCCAAGCGCTTGACGCGAATACGGATCGCCCGCGCGGAATGTGTCCCGCCAAACGTCGCAGAGAAGTGCGGCGTCGAACACATCCGCCTCCGGGTCATGAGGCGCCGCGTGCGCGCGCAGAACGGCAGCGGGGTTCACGAGCACCGACCTGCCGGCGGAGCGCACGCGAAGGCAGTAGTCGACGTCGTGTCCGAACGCGCGATAGTCCTCGCGGAAGCCGCCGACGGCCGAAAACATCGAGCGGGACGTCGCAAGACATGCGCCTCTGACCGCGGAGACCTCGCGGACGCACGCGAGCGACCCCGCATAGCCATCGGACTCCCGTGCAACTCCGACCATGACGTCCTCCACGTCGCCGTCTGAACCGAGTGCGACCCCGGCGGTCAGGATCGCGTCCGACGCGTCGACGACCACGGGGCCGACGACCCCGACGCCCTCGCACTCGAGGAGCCAGACAAGCGATTCCAGCCACGTCGGAGTACCGACCGCGTCGATCCCGCGCGCGAAGACGAGATAGTCGGCCGTCGCGACGGCGGCCGCGGCGTTCCAGGCGCGCGAGACGTGGAACGGATCATCGGTTTCGAGCGACCGAACGCCGGATGCCGGGTCGACCGCCGCCGTCGAGTCGACGACCGCGAGCTGCGACGCCGGGTATGACGACGCCGAGCGGATGACGTCGATCGCGTCGACTGCGTTGCCCGCGTCCCCGGCGATGATGACGCTCACGCGCGGCCAGTCGGACCGCGGCGGTGAATCGAGCACGACGCGATGCGGAAGCGTGCGGTGCGCGCGCGCGACCGCAGAGATGCCCTGCCGCCGTAGATGACGCGTCACCGCCTCCACCTGAAGCGCCGGAACCTGTTCCTTTGCGTACGGATCGGCAGCAACGCTTCCCGGCAGCTTGCGCCAGTGGTACAGCGGCTTCGCAACGTGGCCGATGACTCGTACCCGTTCGCTGACCCTCAGCATCAGCTCGAAGTCCTGGACGCCGTCGAAGTGCGAGTCGAACCCGCCCACCGCCGTCACCACGTCACGCCGGATCGCAAGGAGATGGCCGACGTACATGACGCCGCGAAAGTAGAAGGGCGACCAGTCAGGCTTGTTGAACGGCTCGACGACGCTGCCGTCGACGTCGAGCTTGTCCTCGTCGGTGTACACGGCGTCGAGCCCCGGGTCGGCCGCGAACGCCGTCGCCACCTCCAGCAATGCGTCTGGCGCAAGCTCGTCATCGTGGTCCAGGAACGCGACCACGTCGCCGGACGCGAGCTCGAGCGCGCGGTTCGTCGCCGACGAGATCCCACTGTTCCCCGCCGAACGGTCGACTCGGATCCGCGGGTCGGTCGCTACGGCACGGTCGAGCACCCTCCGGACGTCCTCCGAGTCCCCGTCGTCGCAGACGCAGAGCTCCCACGATGCGTACGTCTGCGCAACGACCGACGAAATCGCGCGCTCGAGGATCGCGGGAGGTGTGTTGTACACCGGCATGAGCACCGAGATCGCCGGACGTTCGTCTCCGGCGTCGGGCTCCTCCACTGCCGTCGCTGTCCCTCGCGGCGGCTCTTTTCGCGCTGCTCGCGGGATCAGCGGAGCGGCCGACCGCCGGACACGCAGCCCGCGCAGGCCCGAAAGGCGGTGGCGCAGGGCGCCGATTCGGCGGACGGGTGCCGTCGCACGCCACGTCCGCGAACGGTAGATCGCCTCGAGTGTCGCGCTGTTCCGCGCGAATTCGCGGCGCAGCCGATCGACCTCCGCCCGAAGCTCGTCCAGGCGAAGCCCTCGCTCGACCGCCTCCCGCTCCTCACGCAACCGGGTCGCATCCGCCTGCGCTCGTTCGACGGCGGACGACAGCTCCGCCACCGCGTGCCGTTCGCCGCGCAGCTCGTTGCTCAGGCGCTCGGCGCGCGCGGTCGACGCAACGCGCGACCCGAGCGCAAAGAAGAACGATCGCGTCTCCGCGACGTGCTGCTCCGCGAACGCGAGGAAGTTCGAGAGCTCCCTGGTCGGGCTCGGCCCGACCGCGAGGATGCCGAGCCCGTGGCCGTGCGTGAACTCGAAGTTCGGATAGCGCCCGGCGACCTCCTCCCAGAGCTGCCAGACGCCGAATGGCGCGTCTCGGACGTTCGTGTCGTGGAGCAGAACGACGCCGCGGTCGCTGAGCTTCGGCAGCCACGTATCGAAGTCGTGCTTGACGGCGTCGTAGGTGTGACATCCGTCGACATGCAGGAGGTCGATGCTCCCATCGGCGAATTGCGCACGCGCCTCGTCGAACGTGTTTCGCACCAGTTCCGAGAACGCGCCGTAGCGCGGATCGTGGTACGCCTTCAACTCGTCGAACACCTCCGCCGGATACGCGCCGGTGTGGACGTCACCCGCCCAACTGTCGACGGCGTAGCACTTCGTCGATACCTCGAGCGCCGCGACCGCCTGGCAAAACGCGCAGTACGAATCGCCCTTCCAGGTTCCGAGCTCGATGAATGTCGACGGCCGGATCAGGTCGATCGCAAAGAAGGCAAACGGGATGTGCTCATGCCACGAATCGATCTCCGTCAGCCGGTGCGGCTGGTCGAACAGAAGGCGAGAGGAAAACGGACCGAACTCCATTTTGCGCTGCGATAGCCTACCCCGGCATGGTTCGACGACGGTCATGACGCAGCCGCCCGACAGGCGGCTTCGGGGGTCGACGCCGTACGTCGGGACGGGCTCGTGAGCGTCGAAGACCGCCCTTCGGTCACGTTCGTCCTCGTCAACCACAACGGCGAGAGACATCTCCATGACGCCCTCACATCGATTCGCGCCCTCGACTACGACGGCGAATACGACATCGTCGTCGTCGACAACGCGTCGACCGACGGCTCGCTCAAAATTCTCGGCGGGTTCAACGAGGTTCGTGTGCTCGCCGAGCCGACGAACCTCGGCTTTGCGGCCGGGTGTAATGCCGGCGTCGCCGCGAGCGACGCCGAGTGCGTCGCGTTCGTCAACACGGACATGCGGCTCGACCCCGGCTGGCTGACGCAGGCCGTTGCCAAGTACGACCCCCGGTCCGGCTACTCATGCGTTGCCGGGCTCATTCTCGATTGGGACGGCGACCGCATCGACTTCGCCGACGCGATCGTCAACTACCACGGCATGGCGAGCCAGGTCGGCTTCGGCGTGCGCGTCGACAAAGCGGCGGTCGAGGACGGCCGCGAGCTGCCGTTCGCGTGCGGCGGCGCGATGCTCATCGGCCGAAGCGCATTCCTGGACGTCGGGGGCTTCGACCCCGCGTACTTCGCGTATTTCGAAGACGTCGACCTCGGCTGGCGGTTACGGCTCGCCGGGAATCGGATCCGGTTGGCGGCCGGCGCTCGCGCCTTCCACCGGCACCACGGCACGGCCGGGGCGTACCCGTCGTTTCAGCGGGCGCTCCTGCTCGAGCGAAACGCTCTTCGGTCGCTGATCAAGAACGTCGACGACGAGAATCTCGGGCGCCTCCTTCCGGCCGCGCTGATGCTGCTGATCGAGCGCGTGTTGGTCGCGAGCGGCTCCGACCGCGCCGACTATGACTTCGGTGCGCGGAGCGAGCGCGAGACCGAGACGATCGCGAGAAGTGCCCTCGCCCCGCTCCACGCGGTCGGAGACATCGTCGCGGAGCTCGACAGCCTGATCGACGAACGACGTCGCATCCAGGCCCGACGGCGTGTCTCGGATCCGGACGTTTTCGCGTCGTTCGGACGCCCGTTCGAGCCCCTCGGATCGGCGAGCGAGGGGTACCTCGAGGCGATGACGAGCGTGACACAGGCGCTGCGCATCGACGATCTGTTCGGCCGGCGGCGAGCAACACGCGTCCTCGTGATCGGCTACGACGTAATCGGCGGACGAATGGCCGGTCCGGGAGTTCGCTCGTGGGAGCTCGCGCATGCGCTCGCACGCCACGCGCCTGTCACACTCGCGTTCACCCATCGGATCGAGCGCGAATCGCCGAGCGTCGACATCGCATACTTCGCCACCGGCGAGGAGCTCGGCGCGCTCGTCGAGGAAGCGGACGTGGTCGTCTTCCAGGGTTTCGCGGTCGAGGGACACCGTCTCCTCACGGCCGGCCGGGCGATCAGAGTCGTCGATCTCTACGACCCGTGGATCTTCGAGCACCTGGAGGACCAGCGCGCACGATCGCCCGCCTCTGCGCGAACGGTTCTCCGCCGCGATGTCGACGTCCAGCGTCAGCTCCTTTCCGCAGGCGACTTCTTCATCTGCGCGTCGGAACGGCAGCGCGACTACTGGCTCGGAATGCTCACCGCCGTGGGCCGCCTCGACGGCCCGACCTACGAGCACGACGAGACTCTGCGCTCGTTGATCGACGTCGTTCCGTACGGCTGTCCGGAGGACGAGCCGCCGCGCGCCTCGGGAACACTGCGCAACGACGAGAACGGCATCGCCGATGACGACTTCGTCGTCCTCTGGACCGGCGGCACCTGGGAGTGGTTCGACCCGATTGTCGTGCTGGATGCATTCGAGAGCCTGAGGGAGGCCGTCCCGAACTCACGTCTCGTGTTCATGGGGCTCGAGCTCGAGGGCCGCGGCGTGCCTGCACAGCAGCGGGCGCAGGAGGTTCGCGACGAGTGTGCGCGGCGCTCTCTGCTCGGCGACGGCGTCGTGCTCGCAGACTGGATTCCCTACGACCAGCGCGGTGCATTCATGCGCGAGGCCGACGTCGCCGTGATCGCAACGCGCCGACTCGCCGAATCGCGGCTTGCTTTTCGCTCGAGGACGATCGACCACTTCTGGACCGGGCTTCCGACCGTCACGACGAGCGGCGACGTGCTCGCCGAGGTTGTCGAACGTGAAGGTGCCGGCATCGTGGTCGAGCCGGGCGACGTCGCGTCGCTGGCCCAGGCGCTGACGCGTCTGGCCTCCGACGCCGACCTCAGGCACGCGATGTCGGCGCGTGCACTGCGGCTCGCGGACGACTACCGGTGGACGAAGGTCGTCGAGCCGATGCGCCGCGTCATCGAGGAGCCATGGCGCTGGCGCGCGCTCCGCGCGAACCGCGACACACCGGTCGCGATGACGGAGGACGCGCAGCGCTTGCTCGCCGAGTGGCGGCGCGCCGTGCCGCAGGCGACAGCGCCGGCCGGTGGCCGTGGCGTCGCCCGGACGGCGTGGTCACGGACGCCCGAGCCGGTCCGCCGGCGGCTGCGCCCGATGCTGCGGCGCATCAGGTAGAACCGGCGGCGTGCCGTCGCGCTCCGATCAGCAGGCCGTGGCTCCCGACGACTCCCACGAGACGATCGCACGTCTCGAGGTCGCGCTCGACTCCGCGACCGCAGAGCTCGACGCGTTGCGACGAAGCCGCACCTTCCGCTACACCGCGCGCCTACG
>Ga0136846_1216303_pt1 | contig 11567 bp, 10 predicted proteins | sample HopSoiMetagenom2_FD_96841 | JGI IMG/M metagenome (GOLD analysis project Ga0136846, IMG submission 96841) | Grasslands soil microbial communities from Hopland, California, USA - 2 Assembly 2016 (version 4) | ecosystem: Environmental > Terrestrial > Soil > Grasslands | place: USA: Hopland... | reverse complement strand
GGCGGATTTCTCAGGACCTACGCCCACGCATCGACCGATCCCGATGCACTCCTGCGCGACCTTGGCGAGAGCTGGCGCATCATGCGTTGTGCGATCAAGGCCTACGCCTCCTGCCGCGATACGCACGCCGCAGTGGATGCGATCGGCCGAATCCTGGCTCATCGCGCGGTTGAACCCGACAATCTCGCCTCGGCGTCGGCACGGCTCAGCCCATTCCTTGCGGGGATGGTCGGCGGACGCGACGTTCGCTCGCTGCCGGCTGCGCAGATGAGCCTTCCCTACGCGATCGCCGCGCGCGTCGTGTATGGTACCGCCGGTCTGTCGGCCTACACGGCCGAGCGGAGGTCCGACCCTCGCCTTGCTGCGCTGATCAAGCGTATCTCTATCGAAGTCGACGAAAGCGTTACGGGAAGCGATCGTGCATCGGTCACGCTCGTGACGCGGGATGGCGAGCGGATCGAGGAGCCAACTAAGACGGCGCTCGGCGCACCGGAGAACCCTCTTTCCGATCGCGACCTTCTTGCGAAATTTGACGAGCTTGCACGATATTCGCTCGACCCTGCGCAGGCCCGCGAACTCGCCGAGATGACTTTGGCGCTCGATGGAATGCGCGACGCAAGAAGCTTGCTTCCGGTCTTGCGCATCCCGATTGCCGATCCTCTGCAGCGCGAAGCAGCTCGGTGACTCGCAACATCATGCTGTTCCCAGGCGGTAACGCAGGAGACATCACGCGACCTGGCTGCACCGTGACGATTCGGGCGATTGCGAAGAGCTATGGCTCGTCGGTACCAGCACTCGACGGCGTATCGCTCGATATCAGGGACGGCGAGTTCGTGACCCTCCTCGGTGCGTCTGGTTCTGGCAAGACGACGACGCTCATGATCGTTGCCGGCTTTACACCGCCAGACGCAGGCGACGTTCTCCTCGACGGTCACTCGATCATAAGCCTGCCGCCGGAACGTCGCGGCATCGGCGTCGTCTTTCAGAACTACGCGCTGTTCCCGCACATGACCGCCGTGCGCAACGTCGCTTTCCCGTTGCGAATGCGAGCCGTTCCGCGACGCAAGGCGCTGGCGCGAGCGGAGGCCGCTCTCGAGCGAGTAGGCCTTGGCGGATTTGGCTCTCGCCTGCCATCCCAGCTCTCTGGCGGCCAACAGCAGCGTGTCGCACTCGCCCGTGCCCTCGTGTTCGAACCGGGCCTTCTGCTCATGGACGAGCCGCTCGGCGCACTCGATCGGGCGCTCCGCGAGCAAATGAAAGCCGAAATCCGCCGCTTGCACCGCGAACTAGGCATTACGATTGTCTACGTCACTCATGACCAGGAAGAGGCGCTAACGCTCTCGGATCGAATCGCGCTCATGCACCGGGGCCGGATCGTTCAGATCGGAACCCCGGCTGATCTCTACGACCGTCCAACAAACGCGTTCGTGGCAGGCTTCATCGGCGAAAGCTCGCTCGTCGAGGGCACCGTCGCGCATTTCGGCCGCACAGAACATGCTCTCCTCCCAACCGGTGGCGGTCCTCCTCTTCATGCCCGCGCGTCGCACTTGCCGGAAGGCGCTCGCGCCATGCTGCTGTTGCGCCCCGAGCGGGTCGCCGTTCACACGGATACTCCTGGAGGGAGCGGCCAATCCGCCGAGATCGTCGACTCTGTCTATGTTGGCGATGTCACGCGCCTGCTTCTAAGGCTGCAGGGAGGCGCCGCTCTCAACGCAAAGTATCTGAATCGCACTGGCCTTGCCTCGCTCGCACCCGGGATGCGGGTTCACGTGACCTGGGACCCGCACGACGCTATTCTTCTCCCAGCGGACGACTCTCGATGATGGAGGACACAGTCATGACCACGGCCGCGAAGCTGTCTCGACGCAGGGTTCTCCTTGGTGCTGGCGTCTCCGTAGCGGCGACTGGGCCGTTTTTCCACGTCACCCCGGCCAAAGCGGACAAGGGCGAACTCGTCGTCGTCGGATGGGGCGGCTCGCGTGCCGCGGCAATGCGCGAAGTGATGTTTCAGCCTTTTGAGCGCGCAACAGGCATCCGCGTGCGCGACGACGGGCCACCCGAGGCAGCTAAGGTGAAAGCCATGGTGGAAAGCGGGAACGTCACCTGGGACATTCTCGACACAGATATCCCAGCCATTTTGACGATGGCGAAGAATGAGCTTCTGACGAAGATTGACTACGCAAAGATCGAGCGATCAAAGCTCGAGAAGATCCCTGAGGTGCTCCGGCATCCCTACGGCCTCGGTCATCTCATCTACTCGTTCAACATCGTCTACAACACAAAGACAATTCCCGCTGGCAAACACCCTCCTTCCTGGGCCGATGTTTGGGATGGGCAACGCTACAAGGGAGCGCGCTCGTTTCCTTTCCGAGGAGGAATCTCGCCCCAGCTCGAAATGGCCCTGCTGGCCGATGGGGTGCCGATCGACAAGCTCTATCCGCTCGACCTCGAGCGCGCCTGGGCCGCCATGGACCGGCTGCGGCCGCTTGTAACCAAGTGGTACGCAAATCACGCTGAAGCCATCCAGCTCCTCTCGTCCGGCGAGATCGACATCTGCTGCACCATCGGCCCGCGCGGCATCACAGCGAAACGGGAGGGCGCGCCGATCGAGGTCGAATATAACCAGGGTAAGCTCGCGCCGGACAACTGGGCAATCGTTAAGGGAGCACGGAACATCGACGCCGTGTACCAGTTCCTGAGCTTCGCCATCGATGGAAAGGTCCAGGCCGAATTGGCGAAGCGCGTACCCTACGGGCCATCTTCCCAAGACGCCTTCAACTTCCTTACCGAAGCCGAGGCAAAGGAGCTGAACACAAGCCCGGCTAATATTCCGCGCCAGTTTTGGAACGATACTGCTTGGTGGGGCGAGATCGGCCCGGACGGCAAGACGAACCAGGAAGCACAAACGGAGCGTTACGCCAAGTGGATGGTGCGACGCAGCTGAGCGCCGCGATCGGCGTGGCAACCCTGTGTCCGTCACATCGCGGGCTTGGCGGGCGCGGCCGGAGGCGCTGGCGCTCGCGGCCGTTCTCTTTGGGCTGGTCGTCTACCTTATTCCAATGGCCACGCTCGCGACGTGGGCCTTTCGCGACCGCGGCGGTTTCACGCTATTGCACGTGACCCGCCTAATCGGCGATGAAACCTACCACGACGCCTTTGTTACGACCTTCCGAACGGCGACGATCACGACCGTCGTTTGCATCGCGCTCGGCTATCCCCTTGCGTACCTGATGGCGACCACCGGACCACGCGCGCGGGCGCTACTCGCGACCGCGGTGATGGTGCCGTTCTGGACAAGCGTGCTCGCGCGCAGCCTTGCCTGGGTCATCCTCCTCGGCCGTCGGGGAGTTCTGAATGCGTGGCTGTTGTCTCTCGGCGCGATCGATCAGCCGCTGCCGCTGCTCTTCAACAGCCTTGGCGTGCAGATCGGAATGGTCCACGTCCTTCTACCCTTCATGATTCTGCCGGTTTGGTCGGTGCTGGCGCGCCTTGATCCGGCCTTGCCGCTTGCGGCGCGCTCCCTGGGGGCCAGTCCGGCGCGAACCTTTCTTCATATCGTACTGCCGTTGTCGGTGCCCGGCCTCGCGGCTGGCGTAACACTGGTCTTCATGCTGGCGGTCGGCTTCTACATCACGCCGGCTCTGCTCGGCGGTCCAAACGACCTGACCATCGCGTCACTTATCGAGATGGTCGTGCGAGATTTGTTGGATTGGTCCTTCGGAGCAGTGCTGAGCCTCGCGCTATTGGCAGCCGTCGGTGCGATCTTTGCATTAGGCGCCGTGTTCGCCGGCGTCGATCGAATTGCAGCTCGCGAGGGACGTGCATGAGCTCGGGGCGTCTCTGGTTATGGGCGTTCGGAATGATCGTGGTGGCATTCCTGATTGCGCCAATATTCGTGATCATCATCGTGTCGTTCAATGACACCGCGCTCTTCAGCTTTCCGCCGACGGCTTGGTCGCTTCGTTGGTACCGGGCGCTGTGGGATAGCCGGAGTTGGAGGGAAGCGGGGGCTCTGTCTCTCTACCTCGCGGTAGCGGTGACCATCGCGTCGCTGTTGCTTGGCATCCCCGCCGCTTACGCTCTCTCCCGCTCTCGTTGGCGGGCCACGCGGCTCGTTGAGTTTATGCTTGTGTCCCCAGTTGTAATACCGGTGATTGTGCTCGCGATCGGACTTTACTTCTTCCTGGCCCCCTTGCGCCTCATCGGCACGCCGGCAGGGCTCTTTCTCGGTCACACCCTGCTCGCGTTTCCCGTGGTCATTGTAATCGCTGGGGGAGGGTTCCGGAGGTTACCCGAGGCAACCGAGCTGGCTGCCCGATCTTGTGGTGCAACATTCTTGCGAGCTTTCTGGCACATCGCCCTCCCGGCAGTACGGCCTTCGATCATCTCGAGTGCGGCATTCGCTTTTCTGACCTCGTTTGACGAGGTCGTCCTCGTGCTTTTCCTGGGCGGCCCGGGTACAAACACCTTACCTAAACGAATTTGGGAAGCAGTGAAGTTTGAACTCGACCCTTCACTGACCGCCGTTTCCACGCTTCTGATTGCTTTGACCGTGATCGCGCTCGGGGTCGCTGAACTCGGCCGACGAGCTCGTCATGCAGCACCCGCCGGAGAAGCTCTATGAGGCCAATCGACATCGTGCCTGTTCCCGCGAACAGCGCGGACCCAGCCCCCGTATTTCCCTGGCCAAATCAGGCGCGCTGCGTCGTTTTTCCGTCTTTCGACGTGGACGTCGAAAGCGCCTGGCTTTCTATGGATGTCAAGAATGTCGACCGGCTAGTTACGCTCTCCTTTGGCGGCTACGACACGCGGGTCGGAGTACCGAAGATCCTTGAGTACCTGCGTGCGATTGAACTCAAAAGCACGTTCTTTATTCCCGGGTGGGTCGTCGATGCCCACCCGGCAATGTGCGAGGCAATCGCAAAGGACAGTCACGAGATCGGCCACCACGGCTATTCGCATAAGCGCCCCGAGCCTCAGGAGTTTGAGCAGGATGTGGAAGAGATCGACCGCGGTCTCGATGCGCTAAAGCGGGTGCTCGGCGTTGTGCCCGTGGGCTATCGGGCGCCTTCCGGAGAAAACTATGATTGCTTGCTAAAACATCTGCGTGATCGAGGTATTATTTACTCTTCCTCTTGGCGTGACGACATAAGGCCTTACCGTCATCGGTTGCGGGACGGCTCGGAAGGCCCGATCGAGCTGCCAGTGAACATGTCCTTTGATGATTGGCTGTACGGGATGAGCAATCGCTTTAGTCCCCGTCAGATGTTACCGAAAGAGCACGTCCTTTCGATCTGGAATGGAGAGTTCGATCAGACGCGGGAGTGGGGCGGACTTGTCACAATGGTCCTGCATCCCCAGGTAACCGGCCGACCGATGCGGCTCGGTATCTTCCGCGAGTTCATCGCGCGTGTCCGAGGCATCGGCGACGCATGGCTTGCCACTGGTGAGCAAATAGCCCGTCACTACGCCGCTTCAGAAACGAAGCTGAAGACAGCGAGCCGCTTGCGCGCGTCTCCTGATGGGTTCGTTACGCGGGCTGCGCGCTCAGAACCTGAAAACCTATAGGATCAACTGAGGCTTACCAGCCGCGGTGGTGGGGTTGCAGATGTTCAAGATGGCGAGGAGATAAACGCGGATCATGTCAAGGAAGTCGACCACATCGACGCGCTCATCCGGCATGGTGTTGTAACGGCCGCCCGGTCCGCAGACGATGCCTTCCATTCCGCCGGTGTGCTGCAAGTGAGCGGCGTCTGTGCCGTAATATCCGGGTGGGCGAATGGAACCCGTGGGCTGCTTAGAGCCCCTGACCCGTTCGTAAGCGTTGTTGATGGCCCGGACGATGGGCGACGTCTTAGACACCTCAAATGTGGGCATCATCGGCCTTCCCACAAGGTGCTCTGGCGTCAGCCTAGCCTGCAAGCCTGGAAAGCGGCTCTCGAGGTCGCGGAGCACGCCCTGCATGTCGTCGAGCACCTGCCTCTCGTTCTGCCCCGGGGCATAGCGGGCGGAGCCCTTGATCTTCACGTAGTCGGCGACTTGCGGCGGACGCCATTCCGCAAGGTCCTTGCCCAACGCACCGTGCAAGACGCCGACGTGGCAACGGTTGATGGAACGGTGCTCTTCGCTGCTCGCGCCAGCGAAGGTCATTGCATTGAGCCGCGGAACGAGATCGCAAGCGGCAACGATCGCATCCACAGCTTCCTCTCGCTTCGAAAGGTGGCGCGTAACGCCAACGAGTTCGATAATGAAGGTGAACGCTGCCGCATGCATGGTGAGCGCCTGGAGATCGGTCGGCTCGGCGTTGATAAAGTAGTCCGCCCGGATGCCGTGACGCAGCATGGCCAGCGTGCCCACTCCGCCTTGCAGCTCACCGACGACGAAGCTCAGGATGACATCGCCCTTGAGCTTCACGCCCGCGTCGATCAGTGTCTTGACCGCGCAGAAATAGGCGGCATCGCCTGCCTTCATATTTGAAACGCCGATTCCATAGATGAATTTGTCATCGACCAAACCGCCCCACGGGTCGACCGTCCAGCCTTCCGTAGCCGGGTTCGTGTCGACGTGGCCGTTGAATAACAGGCTCTTGCCATTGCCCTCTCCACGCCAACGCCCGATAGCGTTGACGCGTTCACCCTCCACCTGCTGTAGCTCGGCCTCAAGCCCGAGCTCGCGCATCCGCTCGACCATGAAGCTCGCCAGCTCTCGCTCGCCGTCGGTCTGCGAATAGCTCTTGTGCCGCACCATCGCGGCGAGGAATTCCAGCGAGCGCTTCTCGTCGATGCTATGGATCAGCTCGGTCGGGTCCATGTGTTTCTCCCGGGCATCAGGCTGCGAGCAAGGTGGGAACGGCAGCGATGAGGCGCGCCGTATAAGGATGACTGGGGCCGCGAGCTGCGAGATCGTCAGCCGATATCGCCTCAACGAGCTCTCCGCGATGCATGACGATGATTCGATGCGCGATCTGACGCACTAGGTTGATGTCATGGCTGATGAAGAGATAGGCGGTCCCGGTCTCGCGCCTCAGCTCGACGAGGAGGTCGATTACAGCAGCCTGCACTGATACGTCCAAAGACGATGTAACCTCATCACAGATCACGAGCGCTGGCCCAGCAGCGAAGGCCCGGGCGATGGCGACTCGCTGTTTCTCCCCACCTGAGAGCTGATGTGGGAAGCGGTCCACGTAGTCCGGCGGCAGCTGCACCGCCTCAAGCATGTCCCTAACGGCGCTCCTGATCGGCTGGGTGCCGGCGCGGCCATAGAGAGCGAAAGGTCTAGCGAGGATATCACCGATGCGCTGCCGCGGGTTTAGCGAGGCGTCCGGGTGTTGGAAGACAATCTGCACGGTTCGGCGATAGGCCGAGTCCATGTCCGCGATGCTCGCGATCTCACGACCACCGACAAGAAGTGTGCCGGTGAAAGGCGCAAGGCCAGTTAGGGCGCGGGCAAGGGTCGACTTGCCTGACCCGGACTCGCCCACGATCCCGAGGATCTCCCCGGGCGCGAGGTCGAAAGAGACATCCCGCGCGCCCGCCGTGCCGAGACTCTTCCCGAAGAATTGCGGCCGGCCGTATCGGACCGTCAGCCCGCGGACTTCGACCAAGCGCTTTTCGGACATCGTTACTGTGGAGGACACGAGCCGGCGCTCAGGCTTAGGCACGGCGTCGAGCAGCGCGCGCGTGTAACTGTCGCTCGGTGCCGTGAACACATTGGGAACGGAGCCTTCGTCAACGATTCGACCGCGGTGGATTACGGCCACCCGCTGGGCAATGCGCGAGACGACGGCGAGGTCGTGCGAGATGTAAAGCGACGCCACGGCGGTCTCGGCCTGGAGGTCGCGCAAGAGGTCGAGGATCTGGCGAGCGGTAATCACGTCGAGCGCTGTCGTCGGCTCATCGAATAGGATCAGCTCCGGACGACAGGCAAACGCAGTCGCGATCACGACGCGCTGCTTCTCCCCACCGGAAGCCTCATGAGGATAGCGCCGCATTATCGCGGCTGGATCGGACAGGCCGACCTTCGCGAAGAGCTGTTTTCCCGCTTCCCGAGCAGCCTTGGTCCGTAGGCCCATATGGGCGACGAGCGCCTCAGTGATCTGCGCCCCCAAGGTCATGGTCGGGTTGAGTGAGGCTGATGGATCTTGAAAGATCATGCCGATGCGCCTTCCTCTGATCGCGCGGACGGCGCCCGGCCCAAGCTGCCTAAGATCCTGGCCGGAAAGCTTGAGCGAGCCGGCCAGCTCGACGGCATTGGACGCGAGCGCGCGCATGATCGCCCAAGCAAGCGAGGTTTTCCCCGATCCGGACTCGCCAACGAGCCCGACCACCTCGCCCCTCGCAATCCGGAGGTCGACGCTATCGAGTGCTCGGATGGGACCGGCTCGCGTGACGTAGTCGAGCGTGTAGCCCTCGACAGAAAGCACGTTGGCCTCGGTCGCCATCAGGTCCGCGGATTCAGGGCGTCGCGCAAGCCGTCACCGAGGAGATTAAAGCCGACCGCGACAAGCGCGATCGAAATGCACGGCCATAGGATCATCCAGGAAGAAAGATGCATGAACCGCCTCGCCTCGGAGACCATTAGCCCCCACTCTGGCGTTGGCGGCTGGGCTCCGAGGCCGAGGAAACTTAAGGTCGAAAAGAGCATCACGGAGAAGGCGAAACGGATCGTCATCTCAACAATGATGGGTGCGAGGGCATTTGGCAGCATCTCGCGCAGAATGACGAAGCCTGCTCCTTCTCCCCTAGCGATCGCGGCGCTTACGTAGTCCTGCTTGCGCACCGCGAGCGCGACCGATCTCGATATGCGAGCCATGCCCGGGGTGAAAGCGATGGCGATCGCGATCACCGCGTTTGTAGCGCTGCGCCCGAGCATCGAGACCACAAGCAGCGACATGAGGAGGCTCGGGATCGCCATGACCGCGTCGACGGTCCGCATCATTAGCTCGTCAACGCGGCCACCGAGATACGCGGATCCCGTGCCGATCAGCGATCCCGCCAGGGTTCCGGCGAGGGTTGCGATGATTGCCATCGCCACGGTCGCCGAGGCACCGTGCAGAACACGGGAAAGCAGATCGCGGCCGAGATGGTCGGTACCGAGGAAATTCACCGGCCCGGGTGGGCGGTAGCGTTGGAGCGGACTGATCGCGAAAGGATCGCGCGGCGCGAGCCATGGCCCGAACAGCACGGCAATCAACACCAACGCGATGATCGCAAGCCCGATCGCACCCTGGGGTGTCCGGACGAGACGCCGCAGGACCTCAGCCATACTGGATCCGCTTGTCCAGGAGAGCGTAGCCAAAGTCGGCCACTAGGTTCATGACCGCGTAGGTCGAGGCGAGCACCACGGCTCCGGCTTGGATCATCGGCAGATCGCGAGCCTGGATCGAAACGATGAGCTGCCGGCCGAGTCCCGGGATGGCGAATATCTCTTCGACAACGATGATCCCGCCGAGCACGTAGCCCACGTCAAGCGCAACGATTGTGATGGTCGGCAGGAGCGCGTTGCGCAGCGCATGGACATAGACCACCCGGTTCTCCGACAACCCTTTGAGGCGCGCCGCGCGCACGTAGTCGGAGTGCAGGGCATCGACCATCTCAGATCGTACCATGCGCGAGACATGCGCTATGAGGATGATCGAGATCGTTAACACCGGCAAGGCGAGATGCCTAAGGCCGACCCAGAGATTGTCGGTTAGAGGCACGTACCCCGTTGCCGGGAGAAGTTGTAGCCAATCGGCGAGCAACAGAATCACCAGCGTCGCGGTGACGAACTCGGGCAATGACACTCCAACATAGGACACCAAGCCGAAGAGCACATCGACCGGCCCGCCGCGCTTCGTCGCCGCAAGAATTCCAAGCGGTAGCGCAACGACCAGCATCAGAGCAATGGACAGGGCCGCAAGCGTCAGCGACCGCGACAAAGCCTCAAGGATAGTGGGCAGGACGGGCTGGCCCGTGCGCATCGATGCCCCAAACTCGCCGGTCAGCACGCCGGAGAGCCAGCGCAGATACTGGACGACTCCCAAGTCGTTCAATCCGAGCCTGTCGCGGAGCGCCGCGAGCTGCTCCGGTGTGGCGTTCTCGCCCATGATGACAGTCGCGGCATCCGCCGGCAGGATCTGAGTAACGCCAAACACGATGATCGACACGACGAGGAGCGTGTAAACCATCGCCAGCAGGCGACGTGCGAGGTAGGAAGCGGACAAGGGCTGCTCCTAACCCCTCCGTGGCGCACCGTCCCTCAGCCAGACCTGGTCGAGCCTGAACACAGCTCCACGCGGATGCAGACGATAGCCTTCCACATAGTCGCGTGTTGCGGTTAGGAGGTCGAAGAAGACCGGGATAATCGAGGGCACTTCCTTGTACATCAGCGCCTGCGCCTGCCCGTACAGCTCACGACGACGGCTTTGGTCGACGGTGGCGCGCGCCTCGGCCACCAGACGATCGAAGGCGGCGTTGTTCCAGCGCGTCTCGTTCCAGGCTGCGTTCGAGGTGTAGAGGAGCGAAAAGATGCCGTCGGCTGTCGGCTGCATGTTGTAGAAGCCAATATAGAAGCTACCCTTGCGCCAGACCTGATCTAGATAGGTCGCGTGCGGCATGGTCTGGACGGCGACGTCGAAGCCGGCGGGCAACGACATCTCACGGATCGCGACGGCGAGTTGCGTCCGTACAGCCGGGCGATCGGACGCGATTAAGGTCGCCTTGAGACCGTTCGCGTGACCGGCCTCGGAGAGCAGCCGACGCGCGCCGGCGATGTCAACCTTCTTTGCAGGCTGCTCGACAAAATAGGTATAGGCCGGGTTCAGCGGCGTGTCCTGCCCTTGGGTGCCGAAGCCTTCCGCTACGAAGTCCACGAGCGCCGCTCGGTCCACGCAAAGCGCGAGCGCCTGCCGCACCCGCATATCGTTGAAGGGGGGCGCGTCGCAGCCGAAGTTCACATTGCAGAACTGGCCGGAGGGGGTGCGAAGCGCCCGCAGCCCTTGAGCCCTCTGAAGACGAGCGTACTCCGTGGGAAGCGCTGACAGCATCATGTCGGTCGCGCCGGAGATAAGAGCGGAGCCTTCGGCGGTCGGATCGGGGTAGACTACGACCTCCACCCGGTCGAGATACGGCCGCGCCGGATCGTAGTAGCGGTCATTGCGCTGAACGACGATAAGGCGATCAGGCTCGTAGGAGATGAGGCGGAAAGGACCGGTGCCGATCGCCTCGCGGTCCAGCCGCGTCATCTCCCCGCGCGCGATCGCGGCCGGAATGATGCGGGCGTTTGTGTAGGCAAGCATCACCGGCAGGTCGGCATAGGGCGCCCGCAACTTGAAGACCACTGTCGCCGAATCGCTCGCCGTCACGCCTTCGACCGGGCCAATATTGTTGCGGGCCGGCGAGGCGGTCTGCGGGTTGAGCATCGCCTCGAAGCTCGCCGCGACATCGGCGGCGGTGCAGGGCGTGCCGTCGTGAAAGAGAAGGTTCGGTCGGAGCTTAAAGGTCCATTCGGCAAGGTCGGCGGAGGGAGCCCACGACTCCGCCAGATCCGGCTCTGGCGTCATGTCGGTTCCTAGCCGTGTGAGACCT
>Ga0136846_1234407_pt1 | contig 11569 bp, 10 predicted proteins | sample HopSoiMetagenom2_FD_96841 | JGI IMG/M metagenome (GOLD analysis project Ga0136846, IMG submission 96841) | Grasslands soil microbial communities from Hopland, California, USA - 2 Assembly 2016 (version 4) | ecosystem: Environmental > Terrestrial > Soil > Grasslands | place: USA: Hopland... | reverse complement strand
GCTCATGACTGCAAGTGTCGGCGTGTCCCCAGGAAGGCTCGCCTGAGGTGCAGGGTTCATCATGACGCAGTTGTTGAGCAGGGAGTGAGTTGAAGGAGGGCTCAATCGATATTCCACTGCTCACAAACTGCTTTCCGTCCAGCACTGCGCTCACTGCGTCGAGTAACTCGCTCCCGATAAGGTCCTTTATAACATAGCCCCGGGCGCCTAACTGAAAAGCGTGTTGCACTACATCGGCAGAGGCTTCTTGGGTTACGAATAGGAGATTGCATTGCGGTGCAAATTCGAGTATCTGTCGGGCAGCTTCGATCCCGTTTAGCTTGGGAAGCCCAACGTCCATGATGATCAAGTCGGGGCGCAAATCCTTGGTCTTCCGAACTGCCTCCAGGCCATCCCCTACCATACCCACAACCTGTAGTTCTGGCACGCCTTGCAGGATCCATCGGATCATCTTCTGAAAAGGTAATGAATCTTCTACGATGAGGACACGAGCCTTCTGCTGCAACCTACCCTCCCAAATCAAAGTTCAGCCGGCAGTCGCTGGCCGCACTGAACACCTAAGTCAGAACAATGACATAGGCACACATCCGGTGCGTTGCTCTCGAGCAACTGTCTGATTGCTCCATCGCAATTGGCTAAGTATTTGTGGGCGATGAGGTGACTCTGATCAGGAGGGCTGAAGAGGCCTGCAACTAGCGCCGCCGCAGACGTCGTTCTAGGTAAATCAGTGTAGATAGGCGTCAGCAAGTCTTTTTGGGCAAATGCCTTGACACCATGACCTCCTGCGCGCTGCGAGAGCTTCCTGCACAAATTCTGCTCCGGTAATTCTTAGAGCAAGGCGAGATCCTGCGGATCGTTCGACCGACAGATCGAAACTGGAACTGACGGTTCGAACGGTGGGTCGGAGCGGAATGCGGTCCGGCGCTCTGTCATTTTTGCCAGATCAATATCACCTCGTAGCTGCCTAACATCGCCGCAGAAGGAGGCACCATGTGGAATTACAATATTCAGACGTTTTCTCGGCGTCCGTTCCAATTTTCGAGACAATACGGGTCCCTCATTCTTAACTGCCTTTTAACCCTGATGTGTCCGCTGAACTGCCTTTTTGCTCAATCCGCCGTGGAGCAGGTCCACATAGCGCCTCGTACAAACCTCCTGGAAAGAACTCCTGATAAACCGTTAAACACGCGGGAGAAGCCGTTCCTTTCCCGGGTCGATCTTGTCCTGGTTCCAGTGTCCGTGTCCGATCCCTTGAATCATCTCGTGTTGGGATTGGCTAAAGAGAATTTCCAGATCTTTGACAACAAGGAACTTCAATCCATTGATCACTTCTCCAGTGAGGACGTGCCAATCTCTCTGGTCATCGTTTTGGATACCAGCGCAAGTATGGCGAGCAATAACAAGATTGGGAATGCCCGCGAGGCGGTGTTGGAGCTTCTGAACACTTCCAATCCCCAGGACGAAGTACTGCTGATAACGGTGGCTGATAAGCCGGAGTTGCAGAGTGTATTCACGAACTCCATCGAAAACATTCAAAGTGCGCTGTTCAAGCCTCTGGTCCGGGGCAGCACAGCTCTCTTGGACGGTATTTATCTAGCTATCAGCCAGATGAAGCATGCGAAGTATTCGCGGAAGGCGCTGTTGATTATCTCGGATGGAGGAGACAATCACAGCCGCTATGGCGAACGTGAAATAGTGGATTTGGTCAAAGAATCGGATGTGATTATTTATTCCCTTGGTATCTACGACCAGTACTTTCAGAGCGAGGAGGAACGTTTGGGTCCGCAACTGCTGTCGGATGTGAGCGAACTCACGGGTGGACGTCTCTTCACCGTGAACAATCCGAATGGTCTGGCCAATGTAGCCTCTAGTATTGGAGCCGAGCTTCGAAGCCAATACGTGCTTGGATACAGCCTCAAGACACCCCTTCGGGATGGTAAATGGCACAAGATTAAGGTGAAATTCTTACGGCCAAAGGGGCTTCCGCGCGTTCAGGTGAACGCGCGAAAGGGGTACTATGCGCCGAGTCGGTGAATCGCGGAGCGACAGCGCGCAACGCTAGTCCGTACTCTATTTGCCCGGTGGCAAAGGATCGTAGCCACACGATCTCTTGCTCGCCAATCTGTAAAGACGTACCACGAACCGGGCTTGCTGTTTCTGTGCTCTAACTTCTAACTATCAGCAGCAAGAACATACAGACGAGAAACGCACCGAGTGTTGAAGCACAAAGCTTTTCCCATCCGCAACTAGTTCGTTCATCTTCCAGCGTCAACTCATTGTCACCGAAAGGAGGCACGCGGTTAGGACTGAGGGACTCTCGATAGTCAGTGGAGGAATCCAAGTATTGGATTTCTGCCCACAGGTAGCAATCCTGTATATGGACCCCCGCCCCGTCCGTTTCTTTCTCGTGGGGTAAGTCAGGCATAGGGATTCTTGTAGAGGCGTTGACTCGAGCTGCCAACTGGCAACGTTGACAGTAGCGAGAACAGCCGTACCTGAGACTCGATAAAAGCGCGTTGAAGGTTCTCGGCTTAGTACTGTCTTTTGAATGCCGTCAGCTTTCCACATCGATCTCGCATGCCCGGTGAATCATTTGGCTTTTATGGAACTTGAGATCGATACGATGCTTGCGCAAGTCTGTCCCTGAATGAATCTCACCGTAACTGATGCATTAACCATAAATTGTGCTGCGACATCTCCGCAGAATGTCAGATTAAGGACGGCGCCGCCCTGTGGAGCAATACGCACGAGGGTGTGCGGTGGGCTTACTCCCGAGACAGGTTGGCTCAGTGTAACAACTCCGCTTATAAACATCATGGTATCCGGCACGATCGACACGATCTTGGAACAGCCTTGTCCCTTAGTAAAGTTCACAGTAGTGAACGTATTCAGGACGAAGCCATTTACCACATCCCCGCAGAAGGTCAGGGTCCCCAAAGGCCCGGCTTGGGGCGTCTGCGAGATGAAGGCAACGCTAGTTGAAGGCAAATTCCCGGCATTGAGCTGTACTAAGCTCACAAAACCACTCATGGATAGGAAAGCATTACCCGGTGGAGAGACCACGTGCGAACGCGCGTCTTTGTTCATAAGGCCACCGCTGCAGCCGAACAGGATTACCAGAGGCATAACAAAAACCGCTTTCATAAGTCCTCCATTGAGTTCTCGCGCCGTAAGGAGAAGTGTTGGAACACTGCGTGCAACCAAAGGAGTATGGTTCTCCGCCATACTCCATGCCCCGAGCATAAGCCTCTCCCATCGCGAGGCGTTGATTTGCCGAATAGGCTATTTAGAGCGAGCTATCGGCGGCTGCGGTACTTGGATGCCTTTACTGTTTCTCAGGAGGCCCAGATATGCTTTGCGACTAGGTGAAGCATGACGAACAGGGGCATACCAGGCTGACGCAGACGGACGTCCAGGTTTTTCGCAACCCTGTACTTAGTGCCAGTTTCCGCTGGCAAGTGGAACCGGAAAATCAGAGCTGGATGCAAGGTGTCCCGGAGCCATAATAAAGGAAACCAGGATGACGCGAAACCGGGCCCCCCGGAGGCGTTCGCTCGCTTGTGTCGCCCTCGCTGGGATCATCATTATGTTTCTCTCCATGCTAATTTGGAAAGAGTAGTGCTCGGAACTTCTCTGGGTGATAGCTGCGCTAGCCGGCCTTTGCATGGTGATGAAGCGTCTCACCAGGGTCATTGGTCCACTTCCACACAAGCAGACCAAACCTAGTGAAGTTCTGCCTTGCCGGAACGTCGAGTGGCATAGAAAACGTTTCCATTAGACTGATCACCCCTCATCTGGCCGAACAATAGTCAGTTTGACTATTGATGCTGAGCGACTGTCAAGAGTAACAGTTGTGATCGAAGTCACACGGACCAGAACATTACTGTTTAGGCGCTCTACCTTTTTCTGGCGTCACTCGATCCCTTGTGGAGGCGGCATGCGTTCGCTTTCGCTGCATGTAGCAATGTTGACTCTTTTGTCTGCCGCGGTGTTTTTGCACGCGCAAGATCACGGCAAGTGGAATGTTAATATTGGTGGTGGACCCGGCTTCCCCTCCGGCGACCTTAGTTCGTTTGTGAATACGGGAGCTCATGTCGTCATTGGGGGTGGATATAACTTTAGCAGGTTCGTCAGCATGGACACGGAGCTCATGTGGCACGATCTGCCTGTGAATGATGCAACCAGAGCACATTTCCAATCGCCCAGCGTAAGTGCCCGACAATACTCATGGACCGTAAATCCAATTGTGCATGCTCGGCTGGGGAAACTTGGGGGCTACATCATCGGTGGAGTCGGTTGGTACCACCGGTCCGGAGAGACCGCAGTTCCAGGCTTCGGCGTAGTCTGTGATCCATACTGGTCGTGGTGGTTCGGGTGTGCAGTCGGAAGTGTCAATATCGTGACTGCAAGCAGAACGGTAGACGCATTCGGCGAAAATATTGGTGGAGGTCTCACGCTTCCCCTGGGCAGGGGAGGAGCAAAGTTCTATACGGAAATCAGGTATCACCATGCATCCTACGACAAGATTGCAACCGATCTGCTTCCACTTACCTTTGGCATCCGCTGGTGAATAACGTTGCCTTGATATATGCACGCGGCGGGCATTCCATGTGTCTCCTCATGCTGTAGAAGTGCCAAGCTCGTCTGAGTTACTTCCAAACAATGGTCCAGACCAACGCTCCGGTGCAGAAATAATGTTGACGGCCCGGTCCCCATTTTAAGAATGGCAACTCGTTCGGATCAGCCACGACGACGTCGCTTGACCTGCAATTGAGCCAGGGAGCGGGCAAGGGAAGCATTGACCGAAGCCACTTCCTCAGAAGAGATCTTTTCACGAAGGCGAGCCGCGGCTCGTTCACGTGCCTGTTCGACTTTTGCTTCGTCGATGTTTTCGACAGTAATGGCCATGTTCGTGACGACAGATACACGCTCTCCCGTTACTTCAACGAGCCCTTCCCCTACCGCCAGAAAATTATCATGTCCGCCTTTTTGCACGATCATTTCGCCGGGGACAAGCTGTGTCACCAGCCGGACGTGATGAGGCAAGACCCCCATCAAGCCTTCAACCCCCGGCAGAGTGACCATATCAACGTCTTCCGAGTAAACGGTACTTTCGGGTGTCACAATTTCTAGTCTTATGGTATCGGACATCTTAATTCCATAATGCCTGAGTGCCTGCCGGTTTCAGGCCACAGCCCTCAAGTCTCGGATTTCCTCAATGGGTCCCTTCATATAGAAGTTGCCTTCTGGCACGTCGTCGTGTTTGCCTTCCAAAATTTCCTTGAAGCCACGAACGGTCTGCGCCACTGGAACCTGCTTGCCTTCCCGGCCGGTAAACACTTGCGCCACGCTAAATGGCTGGCTCAGGAAACGCTGAATCTTGCGTGCACGGAACACCGTAACCTTGTCTTCTGGAGAGAGTTCGTCCATCCCGAGAATCGCAATGATATCTTGCAGGTCCTTAAAGCGCTGAAGCACCTTCTGCACTCCACGTGCAACGTCGTAGTGCTCTTGTCCTACGATTTCGGGCGCCAGCGCTCGTGAGGTCGACGCCAGAGGATCCACGGCCGGGTAGATACCCAATTCAGCGATCGAACGCTCAAGTACGATGGTCGCGTCCAAGTGCGCAAAGGTTGTGGCGGGTGCGGGATCGGTGAGGTCGTCTGCTGGGACATACACGGCTTGAAACGAAGTGATCGAGCCTTTTTTGGTCGAAGTAATTCTTTCCTGAAGCGCTCCCATTTCCGCTGCGAGGGTCGGCTGGTAACCCACCGCACTGGCGGTGCGGCCCAGCAAAGCAGATACCTCGGATCCGGCTTGAGAAAATCGGAAAATGTTGTCGATGAAGAGCAGCACATCCTGATTTTTCTCGTCGCGGAAGTATTCGGTAATGGCCAGGCCAGACAAGGCCACACGCAGGCGAGCTCCCGGCGGCTCGTTCATCTGACCGTAGACCAGGGCGATTTTGGATTCCCGTAAGTTCTTTTGGTTGATGACGCCGGCTTCCGACATTTCGTGGTAAAGGTCATTACCCTCCCGAGTGCGCTCACCAACGCCTGCAAACACCGACACGCCGCCGTGCAGCTTGGCGATATTGTTGATCAGCTCCATAATCACAACTGTCTTGCCAACCCCCGCTCCGCCGAACGCACCCACCTTGCCGCCCTTTAAGAACGGGCAGATCAGATCGATGACTTTGATACCGGTGGGGAGCACCTGTGGAGAAGTCGATTGATCAATGAGGGGCGGCGGAGGGCGGTGGATTGGATAGTATGTCTCGGCCTCAACCGGTCCGCGTTCATCCACCGGGTTACCAGTAACGTCGAAGACGCGGCCCATAACACCTTCTCCAACCGGCATACAGATGGGGCCTCCGGTGTCCGTGACGTTGAAGCCCCGTTTGAGACCTTCCGTGCCCGACATCGATATCGCACGAATGCATTTGTCTCCGAGGTGCTGCTGCACCTCAAGCGTAAGGGTTGTGGGCTGGTTCTGAACCTTAAATTCGACGGTGAGTGCGTTGTAGATTCCGGGTAGCGCTCCCGAAAATTGCACGTCTACCACCGGCCCGAGGACTTTAACGATCTTCCCTGTGTTCATATCCACGCTCGCTACGCTCAATCTGTTTCAATCGGACTGCCCACCGGCGATCTCCAGCAGTTCCTTCGTGATATTCCCTTGCCGAAGCTTGTTGTATTCAAGACTCAAGTCTTTGATCAGGCTTTCAGCACTGTCAGTGGCATTTTTCATCGACACCATGCGAGCACTCTGCTCGCTGGCTTTAGCGTTTAGCAAAACTTGATAAATGAAGATATTGAGATATTGCGAGAGCAGATATCCGAAAACAAACTCCGGATTCGGCTCAAACAATGATTCCCTAGCGTCCCCGGGCATCTCCTCTTCAGGCTTAACGCCCGGGATCTTCAATCCCTTGATTTCGCCCACGGGAAGGTATTCGAGGCAGACAGGATATTGCGTCAGTGTATTCATGAAACGCGTGGCAATAACCTGGACCTGGTCTACCTCTCGTTTCAAGAACAAGTCGCGAGCAAAGGAGGCGATTGCGCTCGCCTCAGGAAATCGTGGCGTATCGCCGTATACAAAATCGGCTGCAAGCTGCCGACCAGTGCGAGCGATGAATTGCGCAGCTCTACGTCCTGCAGTGATGAAAATGGTCGACTTTGGATCGAAGTCTGCCACCAATCGAAAAAGGTTACTGTTGAGCGCTCCACATAAACCCTTATCGGCGCCGATCAATATGACCGCTTGTTTGCGGACCTCACGCACGTCGACTAAAGGGTGCTTGAACTCACCCATGTGCGTCGTGGCTTCACGCTGGATACGGTACAACAAATGCACAAATGGACGGCTGACCAGGGCGGCCTGTTGCGCTTTGCGCATCTTGGACGCGGCGACCATTTGCATCGCTTTGGTGATTTGCGCAGTACTGCTTATCGATTGGATTCGCCGGCGCAAATCGCGTGGGCTATTCATTTCCAAGTCTCTTTGAATTGGTTGGCGGCGGCCTTCAGTTCGTCCGTCAAGGCAGCACTCAGAGTTTTCTCTTGCCTAATTTTTCGTAGCAGTTCCACCTTCCGGGTGTTGAGGAACTCCGTCAGGGTGGCCTGAAACTCTTTGATTCGCTCCACCGGGATATCATCCACATATCCGTTTTGAACTGACCAGATCACCGCTACCTGCACTTCGACGGGAATCGGACTGTACTGGGTCTGTTTAAAAACCTCCATAATGCGCTTGCCACGGTCGATTTGCGCCTGTGTCTTGGGATCCAGTTCCGAGCCGAATTGCGCGAAGGCGGCGAGTTCCCGGAACTGAGCGAGATCGCCCTTAAGTTGTCCGGCAACTTGCTTCATAGCCTTGAGCTGCGCCGCTGAGCCAACCCGCGAAACTGATAATCCCACCGAAATGGCAGGCCGCATTCCCTGATAGAAAAGGTCCGTCTCCAGGTAAATCTGGCCGTCAGTAATCGAGATGACGTTTGTAGGGATGTAGGCAGAGACGTCCCCTGCCTGTGTTTCAATGACGGGCAGCGCTGTCAGAGAACCGTTTCCGTATTTCTCTCCTACCCGTGCTGCCCTTTCCAGCAATCGACTGTGCAGATAAAACACGTCTCCTGGATATGCTTCACGACCGGACGGCCGCTTCAAAACGAGCGAGACCTGCCGGTACGCCACCGCGTGCTTGGACAAGTCGTCATAAATGATCAGCGCATCCATGCCATGGTCCATGAACCACTCGCCGATTGCCGCCCCCGCAAAGGGCGCCAGGTACTGGTTGGTTGCCGAGTCAGACGCCGGAGACGCAAGAATGATCGTGTAAGGCATCGCTCCGGCAGATTCGAGAACGCTTATGATGCGCGCAATATTTGATTGTTTCTGTCCGATCGCGACGTAGATGCAATGCAACGGACGATATGATTTGTCGCCCGCAGCTTCGGCCTCTTTGTTGAGGCGAGCTTGACTGATGATAGTGTCGATACAGATCGTTGTTTTACCTGTTGAGCGATCGCCAATAATAAGCTCACGCTGGCCACGGCCGATCGGGATCATGGCATCAATGGCCATGATGCCTGTCTGCACCGGTTGGCTCACTGGACGACGCCGGATAACGCCGGGTGCGATCTTCTCCACCGGATAAGCATCGTCACTGTTGACAGGCCCTCTTCCATCCAGCGGCTCTCCGAGAGTATTCACGACACGACCCAGCAGACCTTTGCCGACAGGAACCTGCAGCAGCTTGCCGGTTGTGCGGACTTCATCTCCCTCTTCCAGCTTGGTGTAGTCGCCGAGAATGATCACACCAACTTCGGTCTCTTCCAGGTTCAACGCCAAGCCCGTAATGCCGTGGCCTAAGTCGAGCATCTCGTTGAGCATGGCATCGGAAAGGCCTTCGACTCGAGCTACACCGTCGCCGATCTCGCGAATAACACCCACATTTTGCTTGGCTGTTGTTGTCGCCTTGGCACTTTCAATTTGAGCTTCGATTTCTTTGAGAAGGTCAACCATTGCTTTCACCGGGATTGAGCTAAATTTATAAATGTCGATTCGAGATCAGATCACGTTTTCCATCCGTTCGAACCGGTCATGCCAAAACTCTTAGCCAGTGCGGACAGCCCGGAACGAATGCTGCTGTCGTAGACGTCGTTACCCACTTGAATGCGCATCCCGCCAATCAAGTTCGGCTTGTGAGCGAAATGGGTCGTTAACCCAGACCCGTATAGAGCTTCGATTCCGCCTCGAAGCCTCGCTTGCAAATCAAATGGCAGCGGCACGGCGCTTTCCACCTCCGCAGTGCGCCGGTCGCACTCGATCTTCACCAGTCGATGGAAATGGCGTAACAGGATCAAATAGCCACGCCGCCGGGATTGGATGGCCACCTGGACGACCTGGCGAGCGCGATCCTCATCCAATTTGCCATTGACCATGCACAGACCGAGCAATCGCTTGGCTTCACGTCTTGCCTGTTTGCTTGTCCTGATCATGTGTTCGGTTCCGATCTCAACTATGCCGCCATTCGTTTGACCGTGTCCTCCGCGAGTCGCTTCTGATCCTCGGCCGTAAGAACCTTGCCAATCACGCTAGCCGTGGTCTGAACTACCAATCGGCCCACCTCGCGTTTGAGGTCAGCAAGCATGCGGGCATAATCCTGTGCAGCCGCCTCGCGGGCCTTAGTGATGATCTGTTCGGCGGCGGCAATGGCCTTCTGGGTTTCCTGCTGCTGTACCCGGGCCGCTGCTGAATGCGCTTCTTCGATCAACTTGGTAGCCCGAGCATTGGCCTGCATCAACACTTGCTGGCGTAGGATCTCAGTCTGTGCCAGTTCGGCCTTGATCTTCTGCGTGTCAGCCAGACCCTGTTCAATTTGCCGCCTTCGCTCGTTCAACATCTTGAGAACAGGCTTGTAGGCGAAACGCCGAAGCAGAACACAAACAATTCCGAAGCTGATAATCTGGGCTATCAGATGAGACCAGTCCACGCCAAAGGTCCGGGCAATTTCAGCGACCTGACCTCCGCTGTCCACCTCTGTTAGCAATATCAGCGCATTCATAAATTTTTCTCACGATTTGTGAACGCCCTTGTTGACGGCGCACTCAATTTCCTACTTCGCGAGGAACAGGGCGTAAAAAACGATGGCTTCGGCGAAGGCAATGGCTAAAATGGACTGCACCAGAATCTTCGTCGCCGCGACCGGGTTACGTCCTACTGCTTCTGAAGCTTTCATACCGATTAACCCCACTGCAAGAGCCGCTCCTAGTGCGGCCAAACCCACATGCAGGCTTCCACTCATATGTTTTACCCTTTCCTTCGCGCCGGCTCCCGCGATTGAACACGGTCAAGCCGCCCTTTATTAATCAGGTATGTGCCCCAACCGATCCCTCTGTTTCGTGCTGGCACATCAGCATGGTGAAGACAGCGGTTAACAACATGAAGACCAGCGCTTGAACCAGGCCCATCAGTAATTCCAGGAAATAAAATGGGATTGGCACCAGCCAGCCCAGGCCAGGCACCAGCTTTGCCATCGATTCCAAAAGATTTTCACCGGCAAAAATGTTTCCGTATAGACGAAAACTCAGGGAGACTGGGCGGAACAAGATCGAGATGACCTCTAAACATCCGGCCGCGAAGAACACAACTACCATCAGCAATCTTAGAAGACCTTCCGTTTCTCCCTTGGGCGCAAACAACTCCTTGAAAAAGCCGGCAACGCCGATTTCCCGAAAAGCCCAGACGATCCAGCAAGCGAAGAAGATGAGGGCCATGGCAAGCGTCAAATTTACATCGGCATTGGCGCCACGAAATAAAGGTTGATCGACTTTGAAAGCATGCGATGTCGTATGTCCCCATCCCACCGACCCAACTCCGGGGATAAGCCCTACCCAATTGGCGGAAAGAATGAAAATGAAAATGGTGGCGAAAAACCAAAACGTCCGGTCCGCCAGATGTGGACCAATAATTCCGACGATGAACTTGTATAAGCCCTCAACCAGCCACTCCAGAAAGTTTTGTGCGTCTCCAGGAACCTGCTTCATCTTCCTTGTCGCGAGTTGTGCAAAGATGATTAGACCCAGTGCTACCACCCAGCTGACAACCATCGAATTGGTAATAGGAAAGTTGAAGGGCCGGGCGATCTCCACGGCTTTCGGGGACAAGCCATGCTCCTGCGGTTCAGACGGTGTCCCCGACCGTTTTGCTTCAGTGGATATGGACGAAGTGACATGCGTCGTCACGTCCGCCGCGAATGTTGGGCGACTGGTTACGCCCACGAAGAGAGCTACAAGAATGGCTATAGGAGTAAGGAAGAGCGCTAAAACTGTCGAGAAAGAAACGACAAAGGGCCAGGTGTTGGCGGCTGGACATCTTCTAGGTAGATTCCGACGTTGTGGGGCCGCGGCTTGTTGCATGAAGAGCACCTCTATGCGCTTAGCTCCACGACCGAAGGCTAGGGCTTGTATTCGAAACCGTACACTGCCAAAAGTGACAGTGCGTCTCTCTGCGCTTGAGTCATCCGAATGTAGTGGTGTGCTGAGACCCGACGCCAAACTTTTGAT
>Ga0136846_1229685_pt1 | contig 11569 bp, 10 predicted proteins | sample HopSoiMetagenom2_FD_96841 | JGI IMG/M metagenome (GOLD analysis project Ga0136846, IMG submission 96841) | Grasslands soil microbial communities from Hopland, California, USA - 2 Assembly 2016 (version 4) | ecosystem: Environmental > Terrestrial > Soil > Grasslands | place: USA: Hopland... | reverse complement strand
CTTGATGCGCTGTTTGATGTCCATGCTGTCGATTTTACGCCCTTCCTCCGGAAACCCGGCCGATCCCAGCCAGATCGGGCCACGTCTGCACTTCTTCAAGACCGCTCGACTGCAGGAGCGAGCGCACGGCCGCGTCCTGCCCCCGCCCATGCTCGATGAGCAGCCAGCCTCGGATTGCAAGGTGCGGGCGGGCCGCCGGCACGATTTCCCGGATGGCGTCGAGGCCGTCCACGCCGGCCTCCAGTGCGGACAGCGGCTCGAAGCTCAGAGCCGGGAGATGGGGATCGCCCGCGGCCACGTAGGGCGGATTAGCGACCACGACGTCGAACCGCTCGCCCGCCACCGCCTCGAACCACCGGCCGTGGCGCCAGCCGATTTCCAGGCCAAGGGCCACGCCGTTGCGTTTCGCCACCACCAAAGCCGCTGCGCTCGCATCGACCGCCACTACCCGCGCAGCCGGCCGTTGATGCTTGATAGCGAGCGCGATCGCTCCGCTGCCGGTGCCCAGGTCGAGGGCGCTCGAGAACTCTCGCTGCAGCGCCAGATCCACGAGCAGTTCGGTCTCCGGCCGCGGTATCAGGACGGTGGCATTGACCGACAGGCGCAGGCCGTAGAACTCCTTTTCGCCGAGGATGTACGCAACCGGCTCGCCATTCCTGCGCCTCGCCGCTGCATTCAAGAATCGGTCTTCATCATCAGGCGGCAGAGTGCGTTCTGGAAATGCCAGCACGCTTGCCTCGCTGAAGCCGGTGAGACGCGCGAGGAGGAGCCGCGCTTCGCGCGGGTCGATGCCGCTCGAGCGCAGCGCGTCCTGGACGGTCAAGCCGCTTCTTCGGCGAGCGCGGTGAGCTGCTCGGTCTGATACTCGCTCGCGAGCGCGCTCACGATCTCGTCGAGCTCGCCGTCCATGATGCGCTCGATCTTGTAGAGCGTCAGGTTGATCCGGTGGTCGGTGACGCGACCCTGCGGGAAGTTGTAGGTGCGGATGCGCTGCGAGCGGTCGCCCGAGCCGATGAGCGACTTCCTCGTCGAGGCGGTCTTCGCCTGCTGCTCGCTCGTCTGCTTGTCGCGGATGCGCGCGGCGAGCACGGAGAGCGCCTTCTCCCGGTTCTTGTGCTGCGAGCGCGAGTCCTGGCACTCGACGACGATGCCGGTCGGCAGGTGCGTGACTCGGATCGCCGATTCGGTCTTGTTGACGTGCTGGCCACCCGCGCCGGAAGCGCGGAAGGTGTCGATGCGCAGCTCCGCCGGATTGAGCACGACGTCGTTCACCTGGTCCGCTTCCGGCAGGATGGCGACGGTGCACGCCGAGGTATGGATGCGGCCTTGCGCTTCCGTCTCGGGCACGCGCTGCACGCGGTGGCCGCCGGATTCGAACTTGAGCTTCGAGTAGACGCCCTGGCCGATGATGCGGATGATCACTTCCTTGTAGCCGCCGAGGTCCGACGGGCTCTCGGAGATCACCTCCACCTGCCAGCGCTGGCGCTCGGCGTAGCGCGTGTACATGCGGAAGAGGTCGCCCGCGAATAGGCCCGATTCGTCGCCGCCCGTGCCGGCGCGGATTTCCAGGAACACGTTCCTCTCGTCGTTCGGGTCCTTCGGCAGGAGCGCCTTCTGCAGCTCGGCCTCCAGGCGCTCCATTGAAGCGTTCGAAGCCTTCAGGTCCTCGGCGAGCTCCAGCTCGCGCGCGGCCTCGGCGTCGCCCTCGGCCTTCTTGTAGTCGTCGTACAGCGCGGCGATCGACGAGACGTCGGCATGCTCGCGCGAATAGTTGCGGAATTTCTCCATGTCGCGCGTCGCGTCCTCCGAGGCGAGCAGCCGCTCCAAGTCGGCGCGCCGCGCGACCAGGCTGTCGAGCTTGGTACGCAGCGTCGGCTTCACTCGATGCGGAAAAGGCGCGCCAGGGTCCTCGCGAGCGTCTGGCGCTCCTCGCCGACGGTCTCGTTGAGTGCCTGCGTCGGCGGATGCATCAGCTTGTTCACCAGGCCCTGCGAGAGCGCCTCGAGCACCTTTGCTGGATCGTCGCCACGCGCGAGCATCTTCTGCGCGCGCTCGAGCTCGTCGCGGCGCAGCTCGTCGGCCCGGCTGCGCAGCGTGCGGATCAGCGGCACGCTCTCGCGCGCTTGCATCCAATGCATGAATTGGCCGACCTGCGTCTCGATGATCACCTCGGCTTGCGCGACGGACGAGCGGCGCGCATCGACGTTGGCGCTCACGATCTCGGCGAGGTCGTCGACCGCGTAGAGGAACACATCGTCCAGCTCGCCCGCCTCGGGCTCGATGTCGCGCGGCACCGCCAGATCGACCATGAAGATTGGGCGGCGGCGCCTCGCGCGCAGCGCGCGCTCCACCAGACCCTTGCCGAGGATCGGCAGCGACGAGGCGGTGGACGAGACGACGATGTCGTATTCGTGCAGGTGCTCGGGCAGCGATTTGAGCTGCAGCGCCCCGCCATTGAAGCGATGCGCAAGCTTTTCCGCCCGCTCGAGCGTGCGGTTGGCGACCGTGATGCGCGCCGGCCCCTGCGCGGCGAAGTGCGTCGCGCAGAGCTCAATCATCTCGCCCGCGCCGATGAAGAGCACGCTCTGGTCCTTGAGGCTGGGGAAGATGCGAGCGGCCAGCTTCACCGCCGCTGCCGCCATCGAGACGCTGGCGGCGCCGACCTGCGTGTTGGAGCGCACCTCTTTCGCCACCGCGAACGAGCGTTGGAAAAGCTTGTGCAGCAGCGTGCCGAGCGTGCCGGCCGATTCCGCGGTGCGGGCCGCTTCCTTCATCTGGCCGAGAATCTGCGGCTCGCCGAGCACCATCGAATCGAGCCCGGATGCGACGCGGAATGCGTGTCGCACCGCCTGCTCGTGCGGCAGCGTATAGAGGTAAGGCCGCAGCCCATCGGGCTCGAGTCGATGATAGCGGGCAAGCCATTGCGCTATGGCAGCCGGCTCGTCGCCCGCCACGTACAGCTCGGTGCGGTTGCAGGTGGAAAGAATCGCCGCCTCGCGCGCGAGCTTCTGCTTCAGCTCGCCGAGCGCGTCAGCCAGCCGCTCGACGTGGAAAACCACGCGCTCGCGCACGGCAAGGGGCGCGGTTTGGTGATTTAGTCCGAGGGCGTAGAGCGACATCGCAGCTAAGGCCGCAGATTATAAGGGTTTTCGCCATTCCAATTTTTTCGGCGCGGGGCATTCACGCATCACGTCGGCGCCAGTGCGTTGGCGCACAGCGCCGCTCAGAAAGCACCCGCTTGCGCCTTTCGACCGCCCAAGCCGGCGCCAGCGCGATGCGCAAGCGCGCTCTGCCGCGAGCTATTTGCCCCGCAGCGAATACGCAGGCCAAACCCTTCATTGTTTCCGGCGCCGGTGCGTTTGATGAAGCCCCCACCTTTTTGCGCAAATCAGGTGGCGCGCTGCATCCGCAGCGCGGTGCAAACGTCAACCCACTCGAGGAGAGATTCATGTCGAAGAAGCCGCTCGTGAAGAACCCCGCCAAGAAGATCGCCGACGCTCGCCGCGTGCGCTACGGCGCCGGCTCCGCGCCGCGCGTCGTCCGTGCGCTCGACAGCGCGACTCGCGATTCGCGCGCCGTCCGCTTCGGCGCCGGCTCCGCGCCTGCCAGCCTGCGGAAGTAAGCCGGGCCATGAACGGAACACCCCAGCCGAACCCCGCTGTCACGTTTTACGGGGCGGTACCGGGCGTTCGCGCGCCTATTCGCGCCGACGCCTCTGTGCTCGGGACGCTGCCGTCGCGCGGCTTCCAGTACTGCGAGGCCCTGAGATCGGCTTCGTCCTTCGGCTGGTATGTGTTCTCGCCCATCGACTTCACGCTGCAGTGGGACGGCGCGGAGATCATCTGGACCTACCGCGGCGCTAAAGCGTGGTACCCGCTAACGAGCGCTCAATTCCCCGGCTTCTCCGCCGCCTTCGATCGTGCGGCGCCCAAGCACCTGCGCGGGTTCGCGCCGCCTTTCCTCACCGCGGTGCCCGAGCCCGGCATCGTGCAGCTCTGGACGGGGCTCTTCGTCGAGAGCAGCGAGAACTGGAGCATCCTGGTGCGGCCGCCCGCCAACCTGCCGCGCAATCTGGCGTACGACTTGTACGAGGGGATCGTGGAAAGCGATCGCTGGTTCGGCCCGCTGTTCACCAATTTGCGGCTGATCAAGACCGACGTGCCGATCGAGTTCAACACCGAGCGGCCGCTCGTCCAGGTGCAGCCGCTCCATCGCAGCACCTATGCCGACGAGGTGCTGAATCATTGCCGCGTCGTGCCGGGCATGGGCGATTACGCGGCGGACACCTGGGCGCGGTACGAGCAGAGCATGGTGAAGCCGAACCTCGATCCGGCGCGACCCGTCGGCGCTTACGCGAGCGAAGTGCGCAAGCGCAAGCGCGGCGTGTGTCCGGTCCACGGGTAGCGCATTGAACGGGTATCTCGCCGCGGCGATCGCGGTTCTAATCTGGGCCTCCTATCCCGTCGCCACGCGCGCGGGCGTGATGGGCGCCTTTGCGCCCGAAGAGCTCGTCACGCTGCGTTTCGGCGTGGGTGCGCTGCTTTTTCTGCCGTACCTCCTCTGGCATTGCCGCGCCATCGGTCGCACGGCTTGGCTGAAGGGCGTGCCGCTCACGCTCTTCCAGGGCGCCGGCATGGGCGCGCTGGTCATCGGCGGGCTGCAATTCGCCCCGGCGAATCATCAAGCCGCGCTCGGCCCGGGCATCTCGCCGGCATGGGTGGCGCTGCTCGGATTCCTGATCTTCGCGCGCCGTCCGTCGTCGCGCGCGGTTGTCGGCGCGACACTGTGCGCGATCGGCGTGGTCGGCCTCGCCGGGTGGAGCGCGCTGCGGCTCACGCCAGCGGTGCTCCTCGGCGACGCCATGTTTCTCTGCGCGTCGGCGCTCGGCGCGCTTTACGTCCTGCAATTGCGCAGCTGGGGCGTGGGGGCGATCCCGGCAGCGGCGATCGTGTCTTTGTATTCGGCGCTGGTAGTCGTGCCGTGGCACCTCTTTCACGCTCACGAGTCGCTGTGGCGTTTCGCGCCGCTCGACCTCTTGTGGCAAACGCTATGGCAGGGCGTGCTGATCGGCTGCATCTCGCTCGTTGCGCTCAATCGGGCGATCGAGCATCTCGGCGCGGAGCGCTCGAGCGCGCTGGTAGCCCTCGTGCCGGCGCTGAGCGCGCTGCTTGCGCTTTTTTTCCTCGGTGAAATCCCGTCCGTCATGGAGACGGCGGCGATTCTCGCCATATCGGCCGGGGTGACCGTCGCGGCGGCGCCTGCGCCGCGGGCGCGCGTTACGGGGGCAGCCCTGCTTCGAGGAGCGCCGAGATGAAGCGCGCAGCCTGCGGGCTATCGCGTCCCGGATAGCGCTCACGCAATGCACCCGCCGTCAGAGCGGGCTCGAGGCTGCGCAGCTGCGTCATGGTTCGTCGTGCTTCGTCCATGCGCCCAAGGAGCGCATAGGCGGCGGCCAGCGTGCGCAGGGTCGGTGTATGCAGCCGGTTCTCGCGCAGCGAGCGGCTGGAGAGCTCGATCGCGCGCTCGTAGTGCTCTGCGATCAGGTTGGCCATGCCGGCGAGCGAATTGAAGTAGTACATCATCGGATCGAGCGGCGAGAGCGACAGCGCCTGGTCCGCGCACTGCACGGCCTCGGCGCCGCGGCCGCGCCAAGCGTGCGTGATCGCGCTGTGCAGCCACGCAAGCGGCTCGTTCGGATTCGCCGCGAGCGCTTGCGCAAGATCGCGCTCCGCCGCGTCCAAGTCGTGGCGCCATCCTGCGACGAGCGCGTCAACCGCCAGTGCCAGCGCGTCCTCCGGGTCGCAGGCAAGCGCCTGCTGTGCGCACGCCGCAGCCGCGGCGTAGTCCTGCGCTGGGTCTTGGCTAGCGCCCAGCGCGATGCGCATGACGTGCCACTTGGCGAGCCAGGCGTGCGGCGCAGGCGAGACCGGATTGCGCCGGATCGCCGTTTCGAAAGCCTGGCGTGCCTGCGTGAAGTCCTCCGGCGAGAGCCGGTGCATGAGCTCTACGCCGCGCAGCGTCATGCCGTAGGCGTCGAGGTCGTCGAAGCTCGCGATACGCGCGCGCTTGAGCTCGATCGAGCGGACCACGGGCATCATGCTCTGCGCCACCTTGCGCGCGAGCTCGCCTTGCATGGCGAAGACGTCCGCCAGATCGCCGTCGAAGCGCTCGCTCCAGACGATGCTGCCGTCTCGAGTGTCGGCCAGCTCCGCGACGAGCAGCGCGCGCGGGTGGGCGGTCTGCACGCTGCCGGAGAGCACATACTGCACGCCGAGCATCTCGCCGATGCTTTTGACGCCAAGCGGTGCGCGCCGGAAGGCCATGGTGGAGAGGCGCGAGGTGACGAAAAAGTCGGCCATGCGCGAGAGCGCGGCTATGGTTTCGTCCGCCAGGCCATCGCCGATGAACGCGAAGCGCGCATCGTCCGTGCGCAGCTGGAAGGGAATCACGGCGACAGAAGGGCGTCCGTTCGCGCGCACGGCGCTCGCGACGCTCGCCGGCCTGACCGGCGCGCCCTCGTGGGCCGGCGGCCAGAGGCGGAAAGCGCGCACCGGTCGCTCGCGGTTACGCAGCCGCTGCTCGCCGAGATCCTCGACCGACGCTTCTACGCCGCTCGTCAGCTCGTCGCGCACGGCCGCCGAGACGACCGTCTCGCCCGCGTTCGCAAGCTCCGCCAGGCGGGCGGCGACGTTCACGCCGTCGCCCAGGACGTTGAACGTCTCCACGATCACCTCGGCGACGTGGATGCCGATGCGCAGGCCGAGGGGCGGCGCATCGGCGGCGGCGGTGGACCGCGCGAGGTCCTGCTGCAGCTGGAACGCGCACCGTACGGCGTGCAGGGCATCCGGAAACTCGGCGAGGAAGCCATTCGACAAGGTGCGCGAGAGGCTGCGCCCGGCGTGGGTCGGGATCACTTCCGCCGTGGCGTGGGCGAAGAAGCTGCGCCAGCGCTCGAGCGTGCGGTCCTCGTCGCGCTCCATGAGCTCGATGGAATCCAGTGCGTCGGCGACGAGCACGGCGCGGCGTTGGCGCGGCGCGCCGACGCCGGTGATGGGGAGCGGCGCCGTGAAGGGCGCCGCGGCGACCTCCTCCGGGTTGGTATCGGCCACTAGCTGCTGGAGCGCGGCGACGTCGCCGAGCAGGAGCGAGCGGCCCTGGCGCTCGAGCACGCCTTGGCGGGCGAGGCGCGAGAACTCGCGCGTCACCTCCTCGCGTGAGGTGCCGACGCGGCTCGCGATCTCGTTGTGGGTCGGGGCACGCTCGATGCGCGCGCGGTTGCCGGTGACGCCTGCCGAACGCGCGAGGCGCAGTAGCTCGGTCCACACGCGGGCCTGCACGCGCCGCGCGCCGAGCTCGACGAGGCGATTAGCGAGCTCCCGCACCGACCCCGTCAGGCGGCGCAACAGCCGCTCGCGCACCGATGCGTGATTGGCGAGGATGGCGCGGAATACGTCCGGCGGCATCGACGCGAGAAGCGACTCGCGCACCGCGACGGCGTCGGCAAAGCGGCTGCGGCCATCGAGCGCGGCGTGCTCGCCGAACATGTCGCCGGCAGGCACGTCGCGAAAGATGATGCGCCGGCCGCGGCCGGCGCTCGCTGCGACGCGCACCATGCCGGCGATCACGAAGTAGACGTCGCGGTCCGTGCCGTCGCGCCGGAAGACGGCATCGTTGCGCTTGCAGCGCAGCCATTTGCACTGCAGGCCGATCTCGCGAAGGCTGGCGGTATCGAGTCCACTGAAGAGCTCGACCTTCTGCAGCCCGAGCACCGCGGACATGCGCGGCGCGGGCCTTTCGCGCTCCTTACGTCCCGTCGCCATTGGCGGACTTTACCGCTGCGCTCAGGCTGGTGCAAAGGAGGCCGAGTCTATAATCCGATCGCTTGGATACGCTGAACCGCATCAAGGACCTCGCCTCGAAGGAGTTCTCGCTCGACGCCGGCGCGCTCGACCCGGCGGCGCCGCTCGACAAGCTCGGCATCGATTCGCTTTCCTTCATCGAGTTCATGTTCAAGGTGGAGGAGGAGTTCGGCGTCAGCGTGTCCGATGAGGACCTGAAGGGCATCCGCACGCTGGCCGATCTCGAGCGTCACGTCGCCACGGCCCTCGCCAGCGCCGGCAAGGCCTAAGCCTTCCCATGTCTGAACGGCGCGTCGCGGTGACGGGGGCCGGCGTGGTCTCGCCGCTCGGCTGCAGCTTCGACGAATTCCACGCCGCGTTATGCGAGGCGCGTCCCGGCATCCGCCGCCTTTCGCCCGATACCGCGCAGGGCTCGGGAGTCCAAGTCGGTGCGGCGATCGACTGGCAGCCCACTGCTCACTTCAAGGAGGGCGAGGCGGCGAACCTGGACCGCGCTTCGCAGTTCGCGCTCGTCGCTTCCGCTCAGGCCATCGCCGCGAGCGGTCTCGACGTGTCCACCGAGCGCGAGCGCATCGGCGTTTACTGGGGAACGGGGCTCGGCGGCGCCACCACGCTCGAGACGGCTTACAAGCAGGTCTATGGCGCGGGCGAATGGCGCGTGCGACCCCTCACCGTCGTCATGGCGATGAACAATGCCGCCGGCTCGAACGTCGCCGTGCGCCACGGCTTGCGGGGTCCATTCGCGAATTTCGCCACCGCCTGCTCCTCCTCCGCCATGGCGCTCGGCGAAGCGATGCGCGCCATCCAGTCGGGGCGCGCCGATGCCATGGTGGCCGGCGGATCGGAAGCCTTGCTCGTCCCCGGGACGCTCGCCGCCTGGCACGCCTTGCGCACGCTCGCCGCCGCCGACCCGGCGAATGCCGCAGCGAGCTGCAAGCCGTTCGACAAACGGCGCGCCGGTCTCGTGCTCGGCGAAGGCTCGGCGGCGTTCGTGCTGGAGGAGGAGTCACGCGCCCGGGCGCGCGGCGCACCGGTCCTTGCGCTCCTCACCGGCTACGGGAATTCCTGCGATGCCACGCACATGTCGCGTCCCGATCGCGACGGCCAGATACGCGCCTTACGGGCCGCGCTAGACGATGCGGCCCTAGCCCCCGACGCGATCGGGTACGTCAATGCCCACGGCACCGCCACCTCGGTGGGCGACGTGGTGGAATCCGAAGCAATCAACGCGGTATTCGGCGCCGCTACCGAGGCGCTGCCCGTCAGCTCGACGAAGTCGCTGCACGGCCACCTGCTCGGCAGCGCGGGCGCGCTCGAATTCGGCGCGGCGCTGCTTCCGCTCCTTCGCGGCGTGTTGCCGCCTACGGCGTTCCTCGATCAGCCCGACCCGGCGTGCAAGCTGCGCCACGTGCCGAAGGCGGCGCAGGAAATCGCGCCGCCGCGCGCGGTGATGTCGAACTCGTTTGCCTTCGGCGGCTCGAACGTAGTACTGGTCGCGGAGCGCGTCTAGGCCGTTTCCTGCAGCAGGCGCTGCAAGGCGCTGAACTCCACCGGCTTCACGAGGTGGTGGTTGAAGCCGGACGCCGACGCCCGCGCCCGATCGTGCATCTGGCCGTACCCGGTGACTGCGACGAGCAGGGTGCCGTCGAGCGCGTGATCCTCGCGCATGTGGCGCGCGAGCTCGTAGCCATCCATGCTCGGCAGCCCGATATCGAGCAGCGCCACGTCCGGCTTGTATTGGCGGGCGAGCGCCAAGCCGCTGGCACCGTCGGCCGCAACGCGCACCTCGTGGCCATCGCTCTCCAATAGCAGCTTCAAAGCCTGGGCCGCGTCGTGGTTGTCGTCGACGACGAGGATGCGCCGGCGTGGGCCGCCTGCGGGCTCGGCCGCGCCTTTACCTTCGCGAACGGGGCGAACGATCGGCTGTTCCGGCTTGAGCGGCAGGCGAATGATGAACTCGCTGCCTCGATCGGGACCTTCGCTCTTCGCCTCGACGCTGCCGCCGTGCATCTTCACCAGCCGCTGCACCAGCGTAAGACCGACACCCAGGCCGCCCTGGCTCCGGTCGAGCCCCTGATGGGCCTGCTTGAAGAGCTCGAACGCGGTGGCGAGCGTCTCGGCTGTCATGCCGATGCCATTGTCGGCGACGCGGACCAGCGCGTCGGCGCCGTCGCGCCGCGCCTCGAGCTCGACGCGACCGCCCTCGGCCGTGTATTTGGCCGCGTTGTGCAGGAGGTTCTGCACCACCTGAAGGATGCGCACTTCGTCGCCTTCGACGACCAGGCGTTCGTCCGGCACACGGACGCTGAGCGCATGGTGGCGCTGCTCGAACCACTGCATGGACGCGTCGGCCGCCTGGCGCAGGAGCGCGCGCAGATCGATCGCCTTGCGGTCGAGGACCAACGCCGAGCGCGTGATACGGCTCACGTCGAGCAGATCGTCGACCAGGCGCGATAGCTGGCCTGTCTGGCGCTGCAGCACGTCCCGCACCCAGATCTCGGCGGGGTCGGCGGTCGGCTTGCGCGACAGGAGGTTCAGCGCATTGGAGATCGGGGCAAGCGGGTTGCGCAGCTCGTGCGCGAGCACGGCGAGAAATTCCTGCATCTGCCGCTCCGAGCTCTCGAGCGACTCGATGCGCTTGCGGTCGCTGAGGTCGCGCGTCACCTTGGCGTAGCCGCGCAGCACGCCGGCGTGGTCGCGCACCGGTGTGATCACGACGTTGGCCCAGAAGGCGGTGCCATCTTTGCGGATGCGCACGCCTTCTTCCTCGTAGCGGCCTTCGTCGCGCGCTCGGCGCAGCTCTTCCTCCGGCCAATGCCGCTCGCGCGCCGGCGGGTTGTAGAAGATGCGAAAGTGCTCGCCGATGATCTCGTCGGCGCGGTAGCCCTTGATGCGCTCGGCGCCGGCATTCCAGCTCGCCACGCGCCCTTGCGTATCGAGCATGAAGATGGCGTAGTCCTTCACCGACTCGATGAGCAGGCGAAAGCGCGCCTCGCTTTCGCGCAGCATCTCCTCGTTGCGGCGCCGCTCGGTGAGGTCGCGCGTGATCTTGCCGAAGCCGCGCACCTCGCCCGCTTCGTCGCGCAGCGCGGTGATCACCACGTTCGCCCAGAAGAGGGTGCCGTCCTTGCGCACGCGCCAGCCTTCGTCCTCGAAGCGACCGGTCCGCGCCGCGACCTCCAGCTCGTGCTCCGGCCAGCGCCGCTCGACTGCTTCCTTCGGATAGAACGTCGAGAAATGGCGCCCGAGGATCTCGTTTGCCTCGTAGCCCTTGATCCGCTGCGCGCCGCGGTTCCAAGACGAGATGTGTCCGCCGCGATCGAGGAGGAAGATCGCATAGTCGTCCGCCTGCTGGACGATGCTGCGGAAGGGGTCCGCCATGCCTTCCAGCTTGGCGCCTAAGTTTTCGGCCTCGGCCATGCCTCTCCGCGAAAAGGCCGACTATAGCCGCGAATGCGGCGCGCGCGCTGTCACCAAACCACTACAAGGAGAGGGCAAAAAAAGATGGTGGCCAAGGCCGGAATCGAACCAGCGACACACGGATTTTCAGTCCGCTGCTCTACCAACTGAGCTACTTGGCCGGAATGGGGGATGACTGAGTGCGGGAAGGCGCGGATTATAGCTTCCAAAAGAAAAGGGCCCATCGCTGGGCCCTTCTCGATTGCTACGGGTACGGCGATTACATATCCATGCCGCCCATGCCGCCCATG
>Ga0136846_1228359_pt1 | contig 11570 bp, 12 predicted proteins | sample HopSoiMetagenom2_FD_96841 | JGI IMG/M metagenome (GOLD analysis project Ga0136846, IMG submission 96841) | Grasslands soil microbial communities from Hopland, California, USA - 2 Assembly 2016 (version 4) | ecosystem: Environmental > Terrestrial > Soil > Grasslands | place: USA: Hopland... | reverse complement strand
GCCGACAAGTTCACCCGCCAATCGGCTTGAGCGATGCCGTGTCGCCCCAGTAGCTGATTTCGCGAACTACTGCAGCGCCCAGCGGTACCCCACCGTCGGGGCTCGCCGCACACCCGGCGCGACGCCAACCGTCGGCCCGGTGTAGGGCTTATCGGGTTCGGCGCGTCGTAATAGCTTGCCGTCCGCGGGCGCCCCCTCCTTGGCGACAATCTGCTGTGAGATCTCGGGCACGAGATCGAAATTCACGCAGTTGCGGGTCTGCCCCGGCGGGCAGGCCGCGAACGCGCCGGAAGCGGCTGCCAAGATTGCCGTTAAAGTCGCCGCCGAGAGACGAGTATGCATCTCAGCCCCTCCCCTGCCCCAGTCGAGAGCCAGTGTTACACAAAAATTGAGCAACGCCGAATCGAATCCAACCGGGAATGCGAGGATACACGGCGCATGTTTTCTTTGCGATCGGTCGTGCCAGGATGGATGAGTCTTCTGCGGTAGGGCCGAGCTTTGTCCGCAGGCTGTGCTGATGAAGAGATCGAGCGTTTCTAAACCGAGGTGATGCGCGGGTGGCCCGACCTTCTGAAAAGCCGTGCCTAACAGCCATGCGGCCTGCGCAGAGCGGGCCCGCCTTGCGCAGAACGCGAACAGCCCGTAGCGTGTTAGAGAACGTTTTTGTAACGAATAACCTCTTGACTACGCATCCTAAGGTTGTCCGACCCAGGGGCGCGGGCTCGCGAAAGCAGCTTGCGCGAATTGATCGGGGAACTGGAAATTCGCCGCCGCCGTTTCCAACCCGCAGCAGGCGCGAACCGCGCCGGGATCACGCAACAAGCGAGGCCATCGTGTCCACACCCGCCCCCCTCCCCCAAGGCCGGGTCATCGCGCAGCGCGGCCTGACCGCAACCGCCGCGGTAGCGCTCGTTGCGATCCTTTCATTGCCGCTTCCGGCCATGGCGGCAGAAACCGGCCCCGCCACGCCGGCCTCGGCCGGGATCAGCACCGCGGCGCTGCAACCGAACGAGGCAGCCGCGGCCCCGGCCGATATTCCGGCCGTTCCCGAGACCGAGCTGAAAAAGCGGCTCGACACGCCCGGTGGCCTCGCCCTCGCCGGCGAGCGGCTGCATACGGAACTGCTGCGGCGGTTCTATGGCTCGCACAATTACGAACCGCTCTGGACCGAGCGGCAGGGGCAAGTCGAGGCGCTGCGCAGCGCCCTGATGCGCGCTGGGGAGCACGGGCTCGATCCCAACCTGTTTCACGCCGCGGCGTTGTCCAACACGCCGCGGCTTTCACCGGTCGACCGCGATCTGCTGCTCTCGGACGCGTTCCTGTCCTTCGCCGACGCGCTGGCGCGCGGCGCGGTGCCGCTGGAAGCGCGATACGATGACGAGGATCTGCGGCCAGAGCCGGTCGATGTCGCCGCCGAGCTTGATCGTGCCATCGCAAGTCCCGATCCCGCCGCAGCGATCGAGCGGCTGGCACCGCAGACCCAAGCCTACAAGGCGCTGCAGCGGGCCCTCCAATCCGTTCAGCATGCGTCGGCAGCGGGTGAGCCGCCGCCGGTCGCCACCGCCACCGGGCGTGGGCAGCCGACCCAGCAGTCTCGCGCCAATGCCGGCTCTCGTCAGACCGTCGCGGCTAACGGCGATGCCCGGCTGCGGCAGATCGCGGTCAACCTGGAGCGGCAACGCTGGCTGCCGCGCTCGATGCCAGCCGATCGCGTAGTCGTAAATACCGCCGCCGCCCAGCTTGTCCTCTACCGAAGCGATCGGCCGGCCTTTACCACCCGGGTCGTTGTAGGCGAGCTCGATAAGCAGACGCCGGAGCTGCAGACGACCATCGACGGAGTGCTGTTCAACCCGCCTTGGAACGTGCCGCCCTCGATTGCGCGCAGCGAGATCCTGCCAAAGGTCGCCAGCGACCCGGGCTATCTTGCTCGGCACAACATGGTGTACCGGAGCAACGGCGCGATCCAGCAGCTTCCTGGGCCGCATGCCGCGCTCGGGCAAATCAAGTTCGAGATGCCGAACCGGTTCGACGTGTACCTGCACGACACGCCGATGAAGGCGCTGTTCAGCCAGGACAACCGGCGCCGCAGCCATGGCTGCGTGCGGGTACAGAACCCGCGCGAGTTGGCCTCGCTCCTGCTGCAGGAGCCGGTTGATGCAGTAAACCGCGGCGTGTCAGTGGGCTATACGCATCGCAAATCGCTGTCGGCCTCGGTGCCCGTGTTCTTTGTCTATCAGACCGCCTTTGCCGATGCGGACGGCACCATCGAGTTCCGTCCGGACTTCTACGCGCGAGACGAGGCGATCTGGCAGCGGCTGCACCGGGCGTCGCAGGTGCCGATGGCCCAGCACGAGCCGCCGGGCGAGCGGCGCAGCTGAACAGGCTGCGCCCAAAACGAGCGGCGTAGCTGAACAGGCTATCCCGTTAAGCAACCAAGAAACGAAAACTCGCTGAAAAGGCGTTTTATCCGGCGGTGCCGGGCATAACAGGCTTGTCTCACCGGAGTAGCGATGCTATGGCGGTCCCCAGGGGAATTGGGGGGATTGACCATTGCGATCGTCTGCTCTGTTGAGCCGGCGCCGACTGCTGGTTGGTGCCGCTGCCGTATCCGGCGTTGCTTTCGTCACACCGACACCGGCCGTATCCTTCGCGCCGCGCTCGGTTTCGCTATATAACACCCACACGGGAGAATGGGTCCGCACCGTCTATTGGGCGGATGGCCATTACATCCGTGACGCGGTTCGCGACATCAATTGGGTGTTACGCGACCATCATTCCGGCGAAGTCCGGCCGATGAACGCTGGGATGCTCGATCTTTTGGGCATGTTGCGCGATCGGCTCGAGACGCGAAGCCCGTTTCTGATCATCAGCGGCTACCGGTCTCCGGCGACCAACCATGCGATGCATATGCGCAGCGGCGGCGTGGCGAGCCACAGCTATCACATCAAGGGCATGGCGATCGATCTTCGCGTCGAGCGACGTGACCTCTCGCATGTGCGGGGCGCAGCGGCAAGTCTGCGCGGCGGCGGCGTCGGCTATTACCCGCGATCGGATTTCGTCCACGTCGACTGCGGACCGGTCCGTTATTGGTAATCGGGCGGCCGAATAGCCGGCTCGCGGAACGGGAGAGTACCGGGCCGGGTTTATAGCTGAACTGAATGCTATATACCCGGTGAAGCGATGCTCGGCACAATCCTCCTTATCATCCTGATCCTGCTGTTGATCGGGGCATTGCCGACTTGGCCCTACAGCAGCGGCTGGGGCTATTACCCGAGCGGCGGGGTCGGCCTCCTGGTCCTGATCATCGTTCTGCTGCTGATCTTCGGCCGCCTCTAGCTAGGGACGGATCAGGCTCCCGGGCACGCCGCAGCACGTCGAGGCGCAACGGCAGCGGCTTGCCTAGCCAAAGCGCGTTAAGCGTGTGGTCATCGTAGGCGTCGCCGGTCTCGGGATGCACCAGCACGTCGAGCCCGGCCCGGTTCAGCATCAGCCATGGGACCAGCCGCGGGAATTCCTCGACCGGGAAGGCGACCTGGTACATCGCAACGGAATGCGGCCCGACCGGCTCGTCATGCCAGTTGCCGACCCGACCGGTGAAACCTCGGCCGATCGCCTCACGCAGCCGCGCCGCGATCTCCTTCGTCGCCGCCGGGTCGTAATAGATGTGCGCGTGATAGCCGCGGATCTGCCCTGGATCGATAAAATCTTCCGTCATCGCGTCCTCCTCAGTCATCCTCGGTCTAGCCCGGCAGAGTATCCGTGCCAGGGCCCAGCGCACGCTGCATCAAGACCGAATCGACCCAGCGGCCGAATTTGAAACCGACGCCGGTCAACACGCCGACTTCGGTAAAGCCGAGGGCGGCGTGCAGCCGGATCGACGGGATGGTTTCCCGGCCACCGATCACCGCCACCATCCGCCGGTAACCGAGTTCCTCGCATCGCGCCAGCACGGCGCTCAGCAGCTTGCGGCCAATGCCCCGCCCGACCGCTGCGGGATCGATATAGATCGAGTCCTCGAGCGTATAGCGATACGCCACCCGCGGCCGGAACGGCCCGGCATAGCAATAGCCGAGCACCTTTCCGTCTGCTTCGGCGGCCAGATAGGGCAAGCCCCGAGCCAGGATGTCGCCGCGCCGGCGGGCGATCTCCTGCGGCTCGGGCGGCACCTCCTCGAAGGAAGCAAGCCCGTTCAGCACATGGTGAGCGTAGATCGCCGCGAACCTCGGCACGTCCTCATCCCGCGAAGAGCGGATGATCACGCCATCGCCGCTCATGCCATCAGACTTCTGCTAGGCATTCTCAGCTGATCACCCGCACCGGCTTCCCGTCCAGAAACGCTGTTATATTCTCGACAATCTGTGGGTAGCTGCTGCGGTAATTCTCGTCGGTCACATAGCCGATGTGCGGCGTCAGGATCACGTTGGGCGCGCTCCGCAGCGGGTGATCGATCGGCAGCGGCTCCTGGTCGTAAACGTCGAGCCCGGCATAAGCGAGCCGGCCCTCTTTCAACGCGGCGATAATCGCGTTGGTATCGCAAATAGGCCCGCGCGAGGTGTTGACGAGGATCGCCGAGGGTTTCATCAGTCCGATCTCGCGGCTGCCGACAAGCCCGCGGCTGCGCTCGCTCAGGACCAGATGGACAGACAGCACGTCGGACTGGCGGAACAGCTCATCCTTCTCGACCCGCTCGACCCCTTGCGCCGCGGCTTTCTCGGCGGTCAGGTTCTGGCTCCAGGCGATTGCCTTCATCCCGAAAGCGAGGCCGACACGGGCCACGGCGCTGCCGAGCCGTCCGAGACCAAGGAGGCCGATCGTTTTCCCGGCGAGCCGATGGCCAATGCGCGTCTGCCAGCCGCCATGGCGCATGAAGGCATGGTCCTCGGCGATGCGACGGGCCGCGCCCAGGATCAGGCCCCAGGCCAGCTCGGCGGTGTCCTCGTTCCCGCCTCCCGGCCCGCCGGTGCCACAAACGGTAACGCCACGCCCCTTCAGCGCCGTCATGTCGAAGGAGGCGTTGCGCATGCCGGTGGTAATCAGCAGCTTCAGCTTCGGCAGCCGATCGACGATCCGCTTCGGGAAGGCTGTCCGCTCGCGCATCGCAGCGACGATCTCGCTAGCGACAAGCGAGCGCACGACGTCGTCCTCGTCCGCGAACGGGAAACGCTCGACCGCGATTTCGATGCCGCGGTCGCGCACCGCCGACCAATTCGCCATGTCGAGGGCGACGCCCTGGTAGTCGTCCAAAATACTAAGCCGCATCGCCATTCTCTCCCTCGCAGCGCGGCCTCACGATGTCATCGCGAGCCAAGCGAAGCAATCCGGCCGGAATGCTTCGTACCTGCGCTCCTCACGAACTCGGCGTATCTACTTCAGAAGCGGGGCGTAGCGGTCGAGAACGCGCAGGATCTCGTCCCGGCTCTGATCGGGAATTTCGAGGACGGCGCGGTCGATCCCGGCCTCCTCGTATTCCTGCAGCGCCGCCTTGTCGGGTGGGGCGCGGAACACCGATGTGGACAGCGTCTTCGGATCGCGCCCGCCCTTCTCGGCCATCTCGCTCAGCCTGCGCAATTGCTCGACGATCTCAAAGCCGCGGCCCGGGCGCGGGAACCAGCCGTCGCAATATTCGACGACGCGGCGCAGCGTGTAATCGGTCTCCCCGCCGAGGATGATCGGCGGATGCGGCTTTTGCTTCGGCTTTGGCCAGGACCAGACCTTGTCGAAATCGACCATCTCGCCGTGATACTCGGCCTCTTCCTCGGCCCACAGGGCCTTCATGGCCAGGATGCGCTCGCGCATCAGCTTGAACCGGGTGTTGTAGTGCGCGCCGTGATTTTCCATCTCCTCGATGTTCCAGCCGCCGCCAATGCCAAAGATGAAACGCCCGCCCGATAGCCGGTCGAGGCTGGCGACGCATTTGGCGGTGACGATCGGGTCGCGCTCGGGAATGAGCGCAATGCCGGTGCCGAGCATCAGTCTCTTCGTCACGGCGGCAGCGAATGACAGCGCGACGAACGGGTCGTGCGTGTGCGCGTAGCGCTTGGGCAATTCGCCGCCGCCCGGAAACGGCGAGCGCCGGCTGACCGGGATATGGGTGTGCTCGGGGACGAACAGCGACTCGAAGCCGCGCTCCTCGAGCGCCCGAGCCAATTCGGCCATGTCGATGCCGTAATCGACCGGGAAGTAGAAGACGCCAATCTGCATGTCGTTGCTCCGATGTGTGGTGGCTCCGGTGTACCGGGCCTCCTGTAAACTCGCAGGTGATGATATTGGGCGCTCAGGCGACGCGGCTGGGCGCCGGTAATGGCAAGGCGGCGACCTCCGCGCCGAGCGGATCATCGACGCTCGGCGGCAGCGCCGTGCGCAGGGTCAGACCTCCGACGGCGAAGTTGATCCCTTTCTCGACGAAGACCTGGTACATCCGCTTCAGGTATTCGCGCTGCACCCAGGTCGGTTTGACCGGGCGGGCGGTGAATTTGAACCGTACCACGACCGCATTCTCCACGATCTCGGCGATGCCCTGCATCTTCAGCGGCAGGATCACTTCCGCGGCAATTTCCGGGTTTGCTTCCTGCATCGCCAGGCCGATCTGCTTGGCGGTCTTGCGCACCAGCTCGATATCGGTGCCGAGTTCGAGCCGGAGATTGAACTTCATCGTCGCGAAGTCGCGGCTCAGATTGGTCACCGCGCCGAGCTGGCCGTAGGGCACCGTATGCAGCGGCCCGTTGTGATGGCGCAGCTTTATCGAGCGGACACCGATCGCTTCGACAATTCCCCTGAGGCGACCGGTATCGATGTACTCGCCGATCCGAAAGGCGTCGTCCCACATGTAGAACAGGCCGGAAATGATGTCGCGCACCAGCGACTGCGACCCGAACGAGATCGCCAGCCCGAAGACACCGGCGCCGGCGATCAGAGGGGCGGTGTCGATCCCGAGATGCGACAGCACGATCAACAGCGCCACGACCGCGATCACCGCCGCGAAAACCGCCCGTACCATCGGCAAAATCGTCTGCAGCCGCGAGCCGGTCACCGCCTCCTCTTCCTCGGCGTCAGCACCCGGCATCTTCGGCCCGGTGCTCACATCCTGCAGATGCCGGTCGATCGCCAGCCGCGCCATCTCCCAGACCAGAAAGGCTACAAACAAGGTGCCGACCGCGATCGCGGTCGAATTCATCACCCGGGCGGCGTCAGCGGCCGCCAATTCGATTGCATCGGTCCAAATCCAGGCGAGGACCAGCGCGGCGACCAACACAACAAGGACGCGCAACACACGGTGGAACATGCGCGCAACAAGCCGGTCGTCGCCGCCCTGCTCGCGCACGAGCACCGCATCGTGCCATCCCCGCTCGGTGAGCTTTTCCAGCACGAGGACAACGAACAGCACGGCGAGGGTCGAGACGAAGGCGTGGTAGTAGGACAACAGGCCGAGAGACAGCCCGAAGATGAAGAACACCATCAGCACGCCCACCGCGGCGAGGCCGATCGGTACCCAGGCTTGCGCGACCTGCGCCCGCATTGCGCCGATCAGTCCGCTGCTGCGACCGCGGATCAGCGCCTCGACAGCAATTCGCGCACGGAACACGATGACCGCGTAGAGGGCGAAGACGAGAGTGCCGACGATCAACCCCACGATGTGCGAAGCACCGCTGTCGACATCCATCAGCCCATAGCGCTCGAACCCGAGGAGAGCGATGATCGCGAGGATGATCCCGGACAGGAACCGCGCGAGGCGCCGGGCTTCCGCGTCCGGAACCTCGATCAGCCGCGCCGCAGGCTCGCCGGGCCGCAACAGCGCCCGCACGGCGAGCGCGGCGAGACGCCAGCCGATCAGGACGTTTGCGGACAGGACCACTAGATTGATCGTGGCGCCGGCGCTCATCAGCCAATGCCGGCTGTAAACGAAGACCCCGGCGAATATCGCCAGCCCGACCCCGTCGTACAGCGCCAGCAGCAGCAAGCGGGCGAGGGTCGGACCCTGCGCTCGGTTGCGCAGTTCGCGCCGGACCCGGCGGCTCAACCCTCGGGCCACCAGTCGCTCAGCGCACAGCGCGACGAGCGCAGCCAGGACCGCCCAGAGGAGATCGACCAAGGCGCCGAGCGCCGAACCCTCGCGATCGAACGAACGCCATTCGCGTTCGAGCGCGCCGGGGGTGTCCGGCAGCATTTTAAAATCGTCCTTGGCCTCGGTTTCGAGCTGCACGACGAGGCGTTCCAGCCAGCCTGCCGAGCTCATGCTCATCTGGGCATCTGCTGGCGGGGGCGGGCCGACCGGCGGTACGTCAGCGGCTCGGGCGGTCATCCCGGCGAGCCCAAACCACACCAGCAGCACGAACACCGGCAACAGCCGCCAGCGCCAGGGCGCAAGCCCAACGCCGATGGTCCTCGCCCCAAGCCGCATGGCGACGGCCTCCCCGCCTCAATCAGCGGAGTTTAGGCCCGTCACGGGCTACCGGCGCGCCCTTTTTTCGGGATTTAAGGAGTTTAGGTGAGATGGTGGTAGCGGTGCGGAGGGCCGGCGCGACCTATCCTAGGTCGCGCCGGCCCGGTTCAAAAGCTCTCAGCTGCGTCGCTCGTGCTGCGCGTGCCGTGGGTGGCGTTCGTTCCGTCGCCCGCCGCGCTGCTCGCTATCCCACCAGCCGCCGAGCTGCCAGCCCCAGTTCTGCCATTGAGTGTGGATCAGATAAGCCAAACCGTAGCCGACGGCACCGGCGACCAACAGCGCCGGCAGCGGATACTCGTTGACGTTGCGGCTGACGTAATCGCCGGCGCGCGCGCCCTGCTGGTACAGTGCATCGCTCGCGGCTGACGCCTGCTCGCCCAGGTTCCGCGCCACGCTGCCGGCCTGCTCGATGACGCTGCTGGTGCTCATACCGCTTCCCGGCGACCCGCCGCTCCCCTGGCCCGTCGTGCTGGTAAAATCGGACCCCCGGTTCGAGCTGTCACTGCCCTTGTCCATCTGTCGGCTTGCCTGTTCGGCCATCGCCTACTCCTGTTTGCGTCAAACGCTCGACAGGCAAACATTCGGCGAACATAAATGCTCCCGTAGAGAACAAAACCGCTGGTTGTAGAGAAGGCGCCGAATCGCAAGCAGTGGAACCAATGCCGGCGCCATGTCGTTCCACAACCAGGGATTTTATTTTCGAAGGAGGAATGCTGTGCTGAAGACAACTATGACTGCGGCGTTCGCGCTGATGATGGCGGCTTCGCTGCCCGTCTCTGCGCAGACCAGCTCGTCCGGAACGGCCGCGGCGCCTGCTGGCAAGGTAAGCGCAACCCATGTACAGCCGGGGCAGATCCGCGCCACCGAAATGGATGGCTCTACCGTTTACGACACGCAGAACCAGAAGGTTGGCGACGTCAAAGACATCATCCTGGATCGCGACGGCAAGGTCGCAGCGGTGATCCTCGACGTCGGCGCGTTCCTCGGCATGGGCGGCAAATACGTCGCGGTCGCAATGAACGATCTCAAGGTTACCGAAGAGAAAAACAGCAACAAGCACCGCTTCACGGTCGATATGACCAAGGACCAGTTGAAAGCGGCCCAGGCCTACGACTTGAACGCCAACAACAATAACCGAACCGGGACCTCGGCCCCGCCGGCCGACAACCGCCCGGCGAACGCGCGCTAAGCGCCGGCTGGTCGCATTAAGAAATCGCCCGGGCGGAGTGCCGCTCGGGCGATTTTCTTTTAAAGATCAGCGTGCGCCGAGCGCGGCGAGACGCTGCTGCGCATCCATAACTGTGGCTCGCGCCTCGCCGGCCGGCGCCAGGCGAAAATCGAATTCCGCGGCACAGTAAGGTCCGGTAATCCCGGCCCGCCGCGCCGCCTCGTCCGGTGCCTCGTGCTCGACGAAATCGCAGATCAGTGAATCCTTCACCGCAAACACCGCATCGCTCTGCAGGTACGGGTCGGTGCGATCGAAGATGTGCGTGGTCACTGGCTCGTAGCCCTCGGCCGAGACCACGAAATGGGTGTGCGCAGGCCGCCAGGGATGCCGACCCGTGGCCTTCAGCATGCGGCCGACCGGCCCATTGGACGGGATCGGGTAATTGACCGGGCGAACCGTCCGGATCAGATACCGCCCCTCGGCATCGGTGCGGAATTTGCCGCGCATATGCAATTCGTCCTGGTGTGCGTCCTGCGCGTCATAAAGCCCGTTGGTCTGCGTCTGCCAGACATCGAGCAGCGCTCCCGCGACCGGCTTACCATCGAGGTCGAGCACCCGCCCGCCGATCAGCGTCGGCGTGCCGGTCCGATCACGGTGGGCGATATTGCCGCCCATCGGCATCTCTGGCACACCAAGCCGATGGAATGGACCAAATACCGTCGATTCGGTCGCGCCGTCCGGCTTCCGATGATCGATCAGGTCGACCGCCATCGATACGCCGAGCGTATCGGAAAACAGGATGAACTCCTGGCGCTTGTCGCTGCACATTTTGCCGGCTTCAGTCAGGATCTCGATCGCCTGGAACCATTCGGCCTCGGTCAGCTGCACTTCTTTCACGAAAGCGTGCAGGTGCTTGATCAACCCCATTATGATCTCGCGCAGCCGCGGATCGGGGGTGGCGGCGAAGCGCTCCAGCACCTCGGCGGTGATGTCATCCTCGGTTTTGTTGCGCCGCGCCCCGTTCTGCCCATCCGGCATTTCGACCTCCTCGCTTCAGTATCGCGATTACTGCGCGGCGGCCTGGGCCGCCGACGGCGGCGCGAACCGCCGTTCCATGTCGCGGCGCACTCGCACGGCCTCATTGTCCACCGCAACGACATCTGACCAGCACACGGTTCGGCCAGCCGGAATCTCGCGGACCAGCTTGATCCCGTGCGCCAGCCCGATCGGCACCGCGCCTTCGGAGAGGCTGCGTGCGGCCGGAACCAGCTTGCCCCAGACGGTATAGCCGCCCTCGCCATCAAGGCTCTCGCCAGCACGAAGCGTGCGCTTCGCCACCGCGACTACGTCACCGGTGAAGTCGCGGGTTTGGCCGGTCGGCTCCCCCCGGAGCGCCGCAGACAACACCGAGATGCCGAGTTCGAGTCCGATGAGGTGATAGGGCTTGTACATCGCCGCGTACCAGCCGCTGACGTCGGTCTTCAACCCATATTCGCGGAAGCAGACCCGCGCATATTCGTTTGGCGCCTTCAGCACGACATAGACGCCCCAGCGCAGGTCGCGAAATACCGGGCGGCCGTCGCGCTCCAGGCATGAGACGACCTCGACCATGCCGTCCCGCGGCAGAACCCCACCCGCCTTGTAGCCGCGCAGCAGTTGCGGCAGGTCGTCGACCCCGCAGGGCGGAAAGCCGAGGCCATCCTCCGGCACTGCAAGGCCGGTGGCATTGGCGATTGCCGCCATCTCGATTGCCGATTTGGTGCCGTCCAGAAACGAGTTGAACATCTGCGGGTTCATGCCGGCCGACTGCGCTTCGCCCGCGGTCAGCCCGTAGTGACCCCAGACGCCATCAGGCGTGACGTCGTGATAGGCCGGCAGGTATTTTGTACCTTTTCCGGCAACAACGACGCGGAAGCCGGTGGCGCGCGCCCAGTCCACCAGTTCGGCAGTCAATGCCGGCTG
>Ga0136846_1238858_pt1 | contig 11572 bp, 9 predicted proteins | sample HopSoiMetagenom2_FD_96841 | JGI IMG/M metagenome (GOLD analysis project Ga0136846, IMG submission 96841) | Grasslands soil microbial communities from Hopland, California, USA - 2 Assembly 2016 (version 4) | ecosystem: Environmental > Terrestrial > Soil > Grasslands | place: USA: Hopland... | reverse complement strand
GGGGTGCATTTCGTCCACGAGGAGCACATCTACGAGCGCGGCTTGCGCTACGAGGATCTCGTGCACGCCGTGGATGCGGTCGTGACCAAGCCAGGCTACGGGATCATTTCCGAGTGCATCGCCAACAACACGCCAATGGTGTACACGTCCCGCGGACGGTTCCGGGAATACGGCGTCCTCGTGCGCGAGATGCCGCGGTACTTGCGAACCGCCTACATCGATCACCCCGATCTGCGTGCCGGGCGCTGGCGTGCGGCCCTCGACGCGGCGGTCAGCGCGCCTGAACCGCCCGAGCATCCGGCAACCAACGGCGACGCAGTCATCGCCGAAATGATTGCCGCTACACTGTAACTTCCGCCTGAAGGCGGAAGCCACGAGATATCCTCTCTGGATCTGGTGCCTGCCGCCTCCAGGCGGAAGAACATTGGAAGGTGCATTTCCAACCTCGTGGCTTCCGCCTTAGGCGGAAGGTGCATTCCCAAGCTCGTGGCTTCCGCCTTTAGGCGGAAGGTGCATTCCCAACCTCGTGGCTTCCGCCTTTAGGCGGAAGAACATCTGGGAGGAGCTTCATGGTCAGTCGTCGATCTTTCCTCTGGTCCTCCACCGCCGCCGTCATCGTCAGCCGCGCGCCGTGGCTGTCTGCGCGCGATGCGCAGCGGCGGGGCGAGGGCGGAACACTGGACTCCGGGCCTCTGCCGCCGTCCATCGCCGCACTGACCTCGATGCGCGACCAGGCGCGGCCGATCACGAACGAGGAGCGGCACAAGCGGATCGAGCGTGCGAAAACACTGATGGCAGAGTCGAAGATCGACGCGTTGATGCTTACGGGCGGCACCTCCATGGCGTACTTCACGAACATGCGGTGGGGTGGCAGCGAGCGGCTGTTTGCGGTGGTGATCCCGCTCAAGGGGGATCCGTTCTTCGTCTGCCCCGCTTTCGAACGCGACCGCGCGGAAGAACTGATCGCGCTGGGCCCGTTCGGCGGTGACCAGGCGGATATCCGCACGTGGGAGGAAGACGAGAGCCCGTTCGAGCGACTCGTCCAGGGTTTGCGCGATCGCGGCATCGTGGCCGGACGCCTGGGCGTGGAAGAAACCGTCAGGTTCGTGTTCGCGGACAGCGTCGCGCAGGGGGCGCCGCAGCTGAAGATGGTCAGCGGTACACCCATCACCGCCGGCTGCCGCATGATCAAGGACGATCACGAGATCGCGCTGATGCGCCTCGCGTCTCAGGCCACTCTGAAGGTATACGAGGCTGTGTTCCGCGCGCTCCAGCCCGGGATGACGCAGAACACGGTGTCTGGATTGATCGAGCAGGCGTATCGACGCGTCGGATTCCCGGGTGAAGCAAGCGTCCAGGTCGGCGAGTACACGGCGCTGCCCCACGGATCGATCCAGCCGCAAACCATCAAGGAAGGCTCCATCGTCATGCTCGACGATGGCTGCACGGTCGAAGGCTACCAGTCGGACATCACGCGGACGTTCGTGCTGGGTAAGGCGACCGACAAGATGAACCGCGTGTTTGGCATCGTCAAGCAGGCGCAGACTGGAGCGCTTCAGGCCGCACGTCCAGGCGTGCCGCTCGAGCAGCTCGATGCCGTCGCACGCAGGATCATCGTCGACGCGGGGTACGGCCCGGGCTACAAGTACTTTTCACACCGACTCGGGCATGGGATGGGCATGGACGGTCACGAGTGGCCGTACCTGGTGAAGAACAACATGTTCGGCTGGGAGAGAGTGCTGACGCTACAGCCCGGGATGGTCTTCAGCGACGAGCCGGGGATTTACATCCGCGGGGAGTTCGGCGTTCGTCTCGAAGACGATCTGCGCATCACCAGCGACGGCGCGGAGCTGTTCACGCCGCAGTCAGAGTCGCTGGAGAAACCATTCTGAACTCAATCGACTTTGCAGGGCGGATCTTCAGACCCGCCGCGCGTCGCTGAACGCCGGATCTGAAGACCCGGCCCTAGCTGTCATTTCACGCAAGTGACCAGCGACCAGATCTTCGGGATGTTCACCTTTACAATCGACACGGGGTTCAAATCTGCCTGCGCGACGAAGGCGGGGAGGTCCAGATCCGACTTGAAGCCGATGTGAACGGTGAACGGAGAGATCAGACGCTCGATGCGCGACAGGACCAGGTTCGGACTGAGGAAGTGATTGAGGAAAATGATCCGTCCGCCCGGCCGGCACACACGGCGCATCTCCTGCGCGACCTTCACCGGATCGGGCACGACGCTGATCAGATACGGTGCGTAGACGATATCGAAGGAGTTGTCCGCGAACTTGAGATCCGCGGCGTCCATCTGCAGCAGCCGGACGGGGGCGGCGTCCTTGCGCGCCGCCCGCTCGCGCGCCTTCTCGAGCATGGACGAGGAGAAGTCAATTCCGGTGACCGCCGCTTCGCGCGGGTAAAGGGCCAGGTTGATTCCGGTGCCGACCCCCACCTCGAGCACGCGCTCGCCGGGCTGGATATTCATCCGCTGGATGGCCTGGATGCGGCCGGGGTGTAGCGTCGGTCCGAAGATGACGTCGTAAACCTTCGCGAGCTTGTCGTAGACCCCTTCGACGAAATCGTTTTCGACGGCGGCGACGGACAGCGCGCGCGTGGCCGCGTCACCCGTGACGTTTTCACTCTCTGTCTTGCGATCGAAGGCCATCAAGTCGTCTCCGCCCCGCTCTCATGACCGGCAGGGCCCGACCGAAGTGGTGCATGCTCGGTACCCACGACCGCGCGCGAACGGGCGGACTCCGGACTATATCTCGGGTCGACAGAGGTCGGCAACAAACACGGACGAGCCGGCGCTGTTCAGACGGAGCACGTGTGAAGGCGCGAAGCGCCGCGGACGCCACGTCGACTTCCAATGCACAGGTCAGGCGGACACGGCTTCGACGATGCGGAACACGGCGTCGATGGCTTTCGGAGACATCGAAATCTGCGCACCCGCGACGAGCGGCCGCACGTGTGCCGCGATCTCGTGGGCGATCGCGAGACCCTCCTCCGCGCCCCGGCCGTCCGCTTCCGCGCGTCGAATCCGTTCGATGACCGCCTCCGGCACGCGAACGCCGGGAACCTCGTTCGCCATGTACTCGGCGTGTCGTGTGCTCTGGAGCGGCAGGATGCCGGCGAGGATTGGAATGGCGTGCAGACGCACGCGCGCGATGAACGCTTCGAACTCCGATACGTCGAACACCGGCTGGGTGATCGCGAACTCCGCGCCCGCCTGCACCTTGTACTCGAACCGCCGCAGCTCTTCCTCGAGATTGAACGCGCCGGGGTTCACCGCGACGCCGATGTGAAACGCGGTCGGCTCGCCGATCGGCTGACCCCCGATATCGAGCCCGCGATTGAGCTGCGCGACGACGTTGGTGAGGCCGATGGAGTCGACGTCCTGGACCGCGGTGGCATCGGGATAGTCGCCGATGCGCGGCGGATCGCCGGTGACGAGCAGCACGTTGCGAACGCCCATCGAATGCGCGCCGAGCAGGTCCGACTGCATTGCGAGGAGGTTGCGATCGCGGCACGCGTAATGAAGGATCGTTTCCACGCCCGCCTGCTGCTGCACGAGGACCGCGGCGGCGAGCGCGCTCATGCGGGTGCTGGCGCGGGGACCGTCCGGGATGTTCACGAGATCGACGCCGCGAATCTTCAGCTGCCGCGCCTGCTCGATGAGGGCGTCCGTCTGGTAGCCGCGCGGCGGCAGCAGCTCCACGCTGACCGGGAATCCGCCACGCGCGAGCGTGTGCGCCATGCGGGACTTCTGCGCGCGCGGCACGGGCGTTCCGCTCGGCTTGCGTGCCGCGCTGCTCGCGCGTTCCCGCTTCTGGCGCACGGCCGCCGGCGCGAGCGCCCGCACCGCCATCTTGATGTGCCGGATGTGATCCGGGGTCGTGCCGCAGCAGCCGCCCACGAGGCGTACGCCGCTGTTGATGAAGCGCCGCGCATACGACGCCATGTATTCCGGCGAGCACAAATAGAGGTTCCGACCCTCGATCTCGCGGGGCCGGCCTGCATTCGGCTGCGCGGACAGCTTCACGTGCGTGACGTGCGACATCCGCTCGATTGTCTCGAGCATCGCGGCCGGACCGACGCTGCAGTTCAAGCCGACGACGTCCGCCCCCGCCGCCTCGAGCTGCGGAACGAACGTTTCGGGCGCCACGCCATCGAGGCTGTTGCCGTCCTCCTCGGTCGTCATCTGCGCGACGATGGGCAACTCGCAGATGCTCCGGACGGCGCGAACCGCGGCGCCAAGCTCGTTGACGTCGCGAAACGTCTCCAGCACGAACAGATCGACACCACCCTCGACCAGCGCCTTTGCCTGCTCGCGGAAGTACTCTTCCGCCTCGTCGACGCCGGTCTTGCCCCATGGCTCGATGCGAATGCCCAGTGGCCCGATGGCGCCGGCGACGTAGACGCTCTCGCGCGCGGCGTGACGCGCGATACGCGCCCCCTGGACGTTGATCGCATGCACGCGGTCCGCGAGCCCGAAGGCGCTCAACTTCACTCGATTGGCGCCGAACGTGTTCGTCTCGATCACGTCCGCGCCCGCACGCGCATAGGCCTGGTGCACTTCGGCGACGAGGTCCGGCTGCGTCAGGTTCAGCTCGTCGAACGAGCGGTTCAGGAATACCCCGCGGCCATACAGCATCGTCCCCATCGCGCCATCGCAGACGAGCACGCGCGTGTCGAGTTCGTGTCGGAAGTCAGGCAGTGCCATGGCATTCGTAGTCGAGCGAACGGCTGTCGATCAATAGATACGAGCGCGTGACGAGGTCCAGCCCGACCGACCGCACGCCTTCCCGCTCCTGTTCGCTGAAGCGGTGATGATGACCGAAGAGGTGCAGGTGCGGCTGCATCGCCGCGAGCACCTCGTTGATCTGACTCTTGCCCGCGTCAGGGCCCCGTCCCCCCGGGAACGGCCGGAACGGTTTCGCCGCTTCGTGGGTCAGCAGGACGTCGACCTCCGCGAGCCGCTTCGCCACCTCGACCTGCTCGCGCACGAAATGCCGTCGCTTGTCCGCGAGCTCGGTGGCGCGCGCGCTTCCTTTTTTCGGATGCGGCAGTTCCGAGGCAGGCGTGTCGTACCACGTGGGGGCGAACGTCCCGCCGAGAGCCGCGACGCGTACGCGCCTGCCGGGTCTGGAAACCCCGGCGATGTCCACGGCTGTCCCGTTCGGGATGTACCGCAGATCGGCCGGAAGATCGCCGCTGGCGATCGCATCGAACGAGTCGTTGTTGCCGTGGATCCAGTAAACGGGCGCGCCGAGTGGCTCGTATCGCCCCTCGTCTGCCGCGATATCTCCGACACACAACCAGAACGGCACCTCGCGATGCCGCTCGATCACGCGCCGCGCCTCGTCGAATGCGCCGTGAATATCGCCTAGCGCGCCGAAGACGCCGGCGTCTGCGGATTCACCGTCGCCGGAACGAGGAGATCGGTCTTGTCCCAGATGAAATCCTTGTTGCTGTAGACCGCGAGCTCGTAGTCCTTTCCCATGAAGATCGCGGACACCGGGCAGGCTTCCTCGCAGTACCCGCAGAAGATGCAGCGCGTCTTGTGGATCTGGTAGACCTTCGCGTAGCGCGGACCCGCCTGGACGCTGCCGTCGTTCTCCGCGGCTTCCAGGTAGATCGCGTCAGCCGGGCACGCCACAGCACAGAGGCCGCACGCGACGCACTTCTCGAGCCCGTTCTCGTCGCGCATCAGCACCTGCTTGCCGCGCCATTTCGGAAAGACCGGGATCTTTTCGTCAGGGTAATTGACGGTGATTTTCTTCTTGAAGATGTGCTTGAAGGTCGTCGCAAAACCGACGATGAACGGACGGATCATATCTGGTGATGATATCAGACCGACGAGGTGCGAGGCGCGATGTGCCGAGGTCGAGGTCCAGGCTCGAGGTCCGAGGTCGGACATCCGAAGGTTCCACGTTCGAGTGTGGAGGCCCACATCGATCGGCAGGCTGACGCTCCGAGCTGCGAGTTGTCCTCCGCAGCGCGTAGCGCGCAACGTGCAACGGCGCAGCGAACGCCCGCCAATGCACCCGGATCCGGCGCAGAAATCAGGCATTTCCGCACCTCGCACCTCGGAGCGCGCACCTCGGCCCGCCGATAACGACTAGCCACTGATATACTTACAGCTACAGTGGAAAGTCAGTCGAGGCTGTTGTCGAGCGAGCAGGTCGTCTTGACCACGCTCATGGCGAAGCTCGCCGTCGGCGCCGTGCTGTCGACGATGCTGGTGCGCTTTCCCTGGTTCCGGAAGATCCTGCTGACCGAGAAGCGGGACTGGCCCGAACGGCTGATTTTCGCGGCAAGCCTCGGGCTGCCGCTGACCGCCGGCGTGCTCTGGCGCGTGCTCCTGAACAACAACGCCGCCGACCTCACGTTGTCGGGGGCATTCCTCGCCGGACTGCTGGCCGGGCCATATGCCGGCGCGATCGTCGGCGCGATGGTCGGTATTCCTGCATTCGCGGCGCGGGAGTTTGCCGCGCTCCCCTTCGCGGTCGGGTGCGGGTTCGCCGGGGGCGGTTTACGCGAAATCTGTCCGCCGGAAGCCATCTGGCATTTTTCGCCGCTCTTCTTCACCGGACTGCATCGGCACGTCTGGAAGCTGGTACGGCGCTTCGAGATCGACTGGGTCGTGATCCTCCTCGCCGTGCCGATCGGCCTCGAGATCATCCTGCAGGCAGTCGGCTACCGGTGGCCAAACCGGGTGTTCGTGATTCCGGGCCACACGCCCGTGCTGTGGTTCTGCGTGATCCTTGCAACGGTGCTGTCCGTGGCGATCCCGATCAAGATCTGGAACAGCGCCCGGATCGAGCACCGGCTCCAGGAACAGGAAAAGCTCCTGATGGCCGCGCAGCTCGATGCGCTGGCGAGCCAGATCAACCCGCACTTCCTGTTCAATACGCTCACGTCGATTTCATCGCTGATCCGGTCGCAGCCGGAAACTGCCCGCACGCTGATTGTGAAACTCTCGGGTCTGCTGCGGCGGCTGCTGCGCAGCCAGGACTACTTCGTGCCGCTCCGCGAAGAGATCGAGGCGATCGACGAGTACCTGGACATCGAGAGTGTTCGTTTCGGCCCGAAGCTCCGCATCGAGAAGCACATCGACCCGTCGACGCTCGACCTGGTCGTGCCCAGCATGCTGCTGCAGCCGCTGGTCGAGAACTCGATCAAGCACGGCCTGTCGCAGAAAATCGGTGAAGGCTGCATCACGATCCGGAGCTCGCGCGAGAATGGCCACACGATTATCGACGTCATCGACAACGGCCTTGGCGTGGCAGGAGACGGCTCGCGCGCGAAGGGCAGCGGCATCGGACTTCGCAACGTGAACGAGCGGCTGCGCGTGATCTACGGCGCGAATTACCAGCTCCAGCTCGATAGCGTGCCGGGCGAAGGCACCTGCGCGCGCATCGTCATCCCCGAGCTCGAGGCGCCGGCGCGCATCATCGCGTGAACATGAACGACAGCGAAGGACTCCGGACCGTCGTCGTCGACGACGAACAGCTGGCGCGGGAGGAGTTGTGCTTTCTCCTGCAGCAGGTCGGGGGGGTCGACGTGGTCGCTCAGGCCGGGAACGGTGTCGAGGCGTTGCGCGTCATCGAAGAGCATCAGCCGGAACTCGTGCTGCTGGACATCCAGATGCCTGGCATCACGGGGTTCGAGGTCGCCAGGCGCGTGATGCAGTCGGGTCTGGAGTCCCAGGTCGTCTTCGTCACGGCATTCGACCAGTACGCCATCGAAGCCTTCGACGTGAACGCGGTCGACTACGTGCTCAAGCCGATCGAACCGGCGCGGCTGACGACCGCAGTCGACCGGGTCCGCCGGCGGTTGTCCGCCGAGCGGACAGTCCAGAAGCCGCGCTCGGCCGAAGAACTGGACCGGCTCCTCCAGGCGCTTTCGGAGCGGCACGACCGTCGCGAACAGCTCGCGATCAAGGTAGAGGAACGATTCCTGCTGATCCATACCGACGAGGTCGTCCACGCTTCTGTTGAGGACGAGCAGATACGGGTTGTAACGAACAGCTTGTCTGGAACGTCCAACTATCGGACACTGGATGAACTGCAGGCTCGACTCGATCCTGCGGTATTCTGGAGAGTGCATCGGTCGCACCTCGTCAACATCAACAAAATCAAGGAGATCGTCCCCTGGTTCAGCCGCAATTACATCCTGAAGATGAAAGACGGGAAGGGGACCGAGATCCCGGTGAGCCGGTCGCAAACGCGCCGTCTCCGGGAGTACCTGAAGCTATGAGCACCACCAACGAGACTCCATTCGAATCGCCCGCATTCGAGGCGCCAGAGCCCGAGCGGTTTCAGCACCCGGTTGTCGAGGCTTACGGCGCGCCGCCGCTCGCGGAAGAGGTGATTGTTCCGGGTGACCAGGGCGCAGCGGCTGTGGCGGCGCCAGCGCCGGACCCGCGGCTTGCGATCGACAGCAACTCCGCGTGGCTGACGCGGCTCGGCGACGAGTTGATTGCGTGGTTCAAGACGCTCGCGTCAGCGGCGGTGTATGCGACGCTGATCGTCACGTTCGGCTTCCAGGTGGCGCGCGTCGAAGGCATGAGCATGGCGCCGACGCTGCAGGATCAGGATCGGCTGATCGTCAACAAGCTCGCGTATCGCGTAGGCGACCCCCACGTCGGTGACATCGTGATGTTGTACTACCCGCTGAAGCCCGAGAAGTCGTTCGTGAAGCGGGTAATCGCGGAAGAAGGGGACCAGGTCCGCGTCGTCGACGGGCGTGTGTACCGGAACGACGTCCCGCTCGACGACAGCTTCGTGCCCCCGGAGTACCGCAGCCACGACGACTGGGGCCCGCAAGTGATTCCGGAAGGCTACTACTTCGTCATGGGCGATCACCGGAACAACAGCTCCGACAGCCGTCACTGGGGATTCGTGCCAAAGAAGTACATCATCGGCAAGGTGCAGCTCCGGTGGTGGCCGCTCGGACACGCGCGCGTGTTTTAAGCACGGAGTTCTGAGCTGCCGCCGTCAGCGAACCGCCACAAGGCGGTATCGGGCGTCCTGTTTCGAGTTCTTCTCCTGAACCTGGCCGTCGCCGGCGCAAAACTGATCCTCGGTTACGCGACCGGCGCCGTCAGCATCGTCTCCGACGGCTTCCATTCCCTTACCGATTCGGCGTCGAACATCATCGGCCTCGTTGGGCTCCGGGCATCGCGCAAGCCGCCCGACGAGGATCATCCCTACGGTCACCGCAAGTACGAGACGCTCGCGGCCGGGGCGATCTTCGTGTTCCTGCTGCTCGCGGTGTTCGAGATCGGGCGCACGGCGCTGGCGCGGCTGAGCGCGCCGGCACCACCCAGGGTGACCTGGCTGAGTTTCGCGGTGATGATCATCACGCTCGTGATCAACCTGCGTGTCGTGCGCTACGAGGCACGTGCGGGGCGGCGGCTGAACAGCGAGCTGCTGCTGGCGGACGCGTTGCACACGCGCACGGACGTGTTCGCGACACTCGGCGTGCTCGTCTCCCTCAGCGGGGTCTGGCTCGGTTATCCGCTGCTCGACCCGGTCGGCGGGATCGCGATCGCGGTGGTCATCGCGCACACCGGATTCGAGATCGGCCGCGACACGTCACGGATCCTGTCCGATCGCGTCGTCATCGATGAAGACGCCATTCGCCGCGTGGTCATGAGCGTGCCGGAAGTGCTCGGCTGTCACCAGATACGATCGCGCGGCACGTCCGATCACGTCTTTCTCGACCTGCACGTGTGGTTTCCCGCGGACGCGCCGCTTCGCCATGCGCACGAGGTCTCGCACATGGTCAAGGATCGGCTGCTCGAGAGGTACCCGCAGATCGTCGACGCAATCATTCACATCGAGCCGCCTCCGTATGAGCGATGAAAATGGCTCAGGGCTCATGACTCAGGGCTCAGGGTGGCTCAGGACTCATGCCTCACGGCTGACGGCGGCTCAAGCCATAAGCCATGAGCCACCATGAGCCCTGAGTCGTGAGCCCTGAGCCTTCCTACCCTCCGTAGATTTCCTCGATCTCCTTGCGCCAGTTCTGCTCGATTGCCTTGCGGCGAATCTTCAGCGTGGGCGTGAGCTCGCCGGATTCGATCGAGAACTCGCGGGGAAGAAGCCGTATTTTCTTGATGCGCTCGAAGTGTGCGAGCTCCTGGTTGAGCGCGTCCACGATCTCGTCATACAGCGCGACCACGTCCGCCCGCTGGACCAGTTCTTCGTGCGGTGCCAGGGGGCGCCCGAGATCTTTCAGGCGACGCTCCAACGCCGCGAAGTCCGGAACGATCAACGCGGCCGCGAATTTCCGGCGGTCTCCGAGGAGGATTGCTTCCGAAACGAGCGGGCTGCGCTCGATGATTGCCTCGATGGGCTGCGGCGCGATTTTTTTCCCTCCCGATGTGACCAGCAGGTCCTTCTTTCGATCCGTGATCGTCAGGTAGCCGTCGGCGTCGAGCGTGCCGATGTCCCCCGTGTGGAACCATCCATCGCGCAGGACCTCCGCCGTCTCGGCCGGTTTGTTGTGATAGCCAACCATGATGTTCGGCCCGCGAGCCAGGATCTCGCCGTCGGGTGCGATGCTGAGTTCCACACCCGGAATGGCCCGCCCCACCGAGCCGGCGCGCATCGCGCCAGGCGGGTTCCCCGTCAACACCGGGGACGTCTCAGTCAGGCCATAGCCTTCGGTGATCGGAAGGCCGATGCCGTGGAAGAACTCCGCGACCGTGAGCGGGAGCGGCGCGCTCCCGGAGATCATCGTGTGCAGGCGGCCGCCGACGTTCTCGCGGATCTTCGACCAGACGAGCCGCTCGGCGAGCGCCGCTTCCAGCTTGAGCACGCCCGAGAGCTGCCCTCCGTTCATCTCGGCCTTCGCCCGGACGTTCGCGACCTTCACGCCCCAGTGAAACAGCGTGCGACGGGGCTGCGGCAGCGCATCCCCCTTCTGCTTGATCCGCGCCTCGAATTTTTCGTACACGCGCGGAACCCCGGTCATGAGCGTCGGGCGAACGGTGACGATGTCGCGCGCGACAGTCTCGAGCGATTCGGCAAAGACAATCGTGACGCCGTTGTAGAGACCGACATACGCCAGCATCCGCTCAAACGCATGACTGAGCGGCAGGAACGACAACGCAACCTCCTCGTCGCCCATGCGGAGAATCGTCTGTGCGCCGAGGAGATTCGACGCAAGATTGCGATGCGTGAGCATGGCGCCCTTCGGCTCGCCGGTCGTGCCGGATGTATAAATGATGGCGGCGAGGTCCGAAGGCCGCACCTTGCGCGCATCATCGCGGAACGAACGGCCGATACCCCACTGAGTCATCAACTGCGCATGGCCTCGCTCGATTACTGACGCGAGCGACAGGACCGATGGTGACGAGGTCGGCAGCTCGTCGAAGACAACGACCGCTTCGAGTGCCGGCAGCTCGTGCCGGACGCGCTGAACCTTGTCGAGTTGCTCCTGGGACGACACGAACACCATGCGTACGCCGGCGTCCGACAGGATGTAGCGCGCCTGTGGCGCCGAGAGCGTCGGATACACGGGCACGCTGACCGCCCCGTACACGAGCAGCGCGAGGTCCGCGAGC
>Ga0136846_1222500_pt1 | contig 11572 bp, 13 predicted proteins | sample HopSoiMetagenom2_FD_96841 | JGI IMG/M metagenome (GOLD analysis project Ga0136846, IMG submission 96841) | Grasslands soil microbial communities from Hopland, California, USA - 2 Assembly 2016 (version 4) | ecosystem: Environmental > Terrestrial > Soil > Grasslands | place: USA: Hopland... | reverse complement strand
GTGTGTCGAGACCTTGTCAGGCTGCGCCATCAGCAGCTCGCCGGTGAACATCTCCACCGCCACCTCGCGGTCGTCGTAGACGGTGAAGGTGACCATGGGCAATCCGCGCATCGCCGCGCTCCACGGCAAGATGCCCAGCCGCACGCCGGGATGCATCGCCATCTGCCGCAGCCGGTCGAACTGCGCGGCCATCACCGTCAGCTCGCCGGGCCAGGTGCGCAGCACGCCCTCGGTGATCAGGAAGGTGAACTCGCGGCCGTCCTCGAACAGCACCGACTGCCGCTCGGTGTGCGTCAGCGCGGCCTTGCCGACCTCGCGCTCGGACAGCCACGGCGTGAGCCGGTTGGCGTCGCGGGCGTACTCGGCGGTCTGCAGCAGCCGCGGGATGATCGAGTTGGAGAACGTGGACACCGCCGAACAGGCGCGCTCGCGATCGGCGATCTGGTTCAGCAGGGTCAGGCCCTTGCCGTACCCGCGGTTGCTGGCGGCGTCGGCGGCCGCCTGGCTGAGCAGGTCGAAAAGACTCTCCTGCTCCTCGGCCGGCAGGTTCAGCGCGCTGACGATCCGGGCCAGCACATCGCGGCTCGGGACCATCTTGCCGTGCTCGACCTTGGACACCGCGGACGAGGTGACGGCAGCGGCGGTCGCCAGATCGCCGCTGGACAGAGCCCGCTCGTTCCGGAACTGCCGGATCCGGCCGCCCAGCTTGGCCGCATAAGGACTTCGCACCGCACTCATACCCATTGGTTCTACACCACTTGTGAGGAATCGGTGACCGATCCGCGCAGGATCAATGGTCTGCGGTCACCTGTATGGATTGTGTTGGACTGGGCTGACGACTCGACCTGGACGGGCGGGGTACGCGGTCGGCGCGGCCGGGCGGCCCGGCCGCGCCGACCTGTCAGCCGGTACCTGCCCCCGCCGGGGCCGGGATAGACGCCGTCGGCCGCCTGTCACCCGTAAGGAGACCGGTGACGGTCTCCAACTCGTAGTTCGCGACGGCGGCGTACCCGTCGAGCACGGCCACGTGCGCCGCGATCTCGTCGGCCCGGGACAGCAGATGCTCGCCGGTGTACGTCTCGACCGCGACCGCGGCGTCGTCGTGCAGCGTGAAGCCGTACAGCGGGAACACCTCGTGCACCGCCGCGGCGTCCGGCACGATGCCGATCCGCACCCCGGGCAGCGCCGAGAGCACCCGCAGCCGGTCGGCCTGGGTGGCCGCGAGCGTCGGCGGGCCCGGACACAGCCGCAGCGCGCTCTCGGTCAGCAGGAACTCGAAGCTGCGGCCCTGCTCGAACAGCACGCCCTGGCGCTCCAGATGCAGCGCCGAGGCCCGGCCGAGTTCGCGCTCGGACATCCAGGGCGTCAGGCGCGCGGCGTAGCGGGCGTAGTCAGCGGTCTGCAACAGCGGCGGGATCATCGAGACGGAGAAGGAACGCAGCACTCTGGTGTTGCGCTCGCGCTCGGCGATGGCGTCGAGCAGCGCCAGGCCCCGGCCGTGCCGGCGGCGGTCGGCGGCGTCGTCGACCGCGCGCGACAGCAGGTCGCGCAGGTCGGCGCGGTGCTCGTCACCCAGGCCCAGGACGCCGAGCACCCGTTCCAACACCTCTGCCGAGGGCAGCATCATGCCGCGTTCGATCTTCGACACCGAGGGCTGTGTCACACCGGCGCGCGCGGCGACCTCCAGACCCGACAAGCCGAGGTCCAGTCGGTGCCGACGCAGACGCCGACCGAGTTCTTCAGCTAATACGCTGCGTGCTGGGCTCATTCCCACAGTGTGGCCGGACGGGTGCCCCTTGGGTGGGGGTTTCCGAGACTAATGCCGTTTGTATCACCCGGTCGAGTTACCATCATTCGATGCGATCATGGACTTCCGCCGACGGAGGAGGACGAGAGCCGCGCCGGGCCCGCTGCGGGCTCGCGACTCCTCGGGCCGAGCGGTAGGTTGACGCCCGTGAGCGCCTCGTGAACGCGGCCGCCCTTCTCACCGCCTTCGGGGTGGTGTTCCTGGCCGAACTGCCGGACAAAACCGCCATCGCCTCCCTGGTCCTGGGGACCAAGTACCGCCCGTCCTGGGTGTTCAGCGGGGTCGCGGCGGCATTCGCCCTGCACGTGGTGCTGGCCGTGGCCGCCGGCTCTCTGCTCTCGCTGATTCCGGAACGGCCGCTGCAGGCGATGGTGGCCGCGCTGTTCCTGCTCGGCGCGGTGCTGATGCTGCGCAGCCATGGCAAGGAAGAGGGCGAAGAACAAGCCGAGGAGGTGCCGGACCTCGGCGCCCGGCCCGGCTTCCGCAAGGTGGCCTCGACCGCGTTCGGCGTCATCCTGGTCGCCGAGTTCGGCGATCTGACACAGATCGTCACCGCGAACCTCGCCGCCAAGTACGGGGACCCGCTGGCCGTGGGGATCGGCGCCACGCTGGGCCTGTGGGCCGTCGGCGGTCTGGCCATCGTCGGCGGCCGCAGCCTGCTCAAGGTGCTGCCACTGCACCTGATCGTGCGGATCGCCGCGCTGGCGATGGTGGTGCTGGCCGGCGTCAGCCTGTGGAAGGCGATCGCCGGCTGAGCACCTCCGGTCGGGAACCGGCGGCGGCTGCCTGCTCGCCGTCCAGCGCGTCGGCCAGCCGGCGCAGCCCGGCGGCCAGATCGGCGCCGGTCGGCGTCCGGTCGGCGTCGGCGAACCGCTGGATCAGCAAGCCGGCCATCAGCGAGTAGAGCACGGCGCCGGCCGACATCTCCATCTCCCGATCCACCTGGGCTTCCGGGATTCCGAGGATGAGATCGACCAGACCGGTACGGGCATCCGGCAGAGCTTCCATGAACATCTTGCGCGCGCCGGGGATGCGGTCGAGTTCCATGATCAGCTCGAAGCTGGCCATCCACAGCTCGCGGTTCTCGTCGAACGTGGCGGAGACTTCGTCGAAGACGCGCGCGAACCGCTCGGCGACCGGCAGATCGGGGCCGGCCTTGGCGAATGTCTCCTCCACGTGATCGCCCCACTCCACGATGGCCTGGAACATCGCCTCGTTCATCAGCGCGTCCTTGGACCCGAAGTGGTAGCCGATGGCGGCCAGGCTCACGCCCGCGGCCTGGGCGATGTCCCGGGCGGTGGTGCGCGCGTAGCCCTTCTCCAGCAGGCACTTCTTGGCACCGGCCAGCAAGTCTTCACGGTTGCTCATGCAGCGAGCCTACAGCGGTCTTAGACGATTGTCTTGCTCAATCGTCTTGAACATACGTCTTGCACGATCGTCCAAGACGGTTGTACGGTCTTCCCATGACGACGACCCAGAGCACTGAAAACGCCGCCCCGGCACCGCGCGCCGGACGCAAGGAGTGGATCGGCCTGGCCGTCCTGGTCCTGCCGTGCCTGCTCATCTCGATGGACATGTCCGTGCTGCTGTTCGGCCTGCCGTTCATCAGCGCGGACCTCAAGCCGAGCGCGACCCAGCAGCTGTGGATCATGGATGCCTACGGATTCGCCCTGGCCGGACTGCTGATCACGATGGGGGCGATCGGCGACCGGATCGGCCGCCGCCGGCTGCTGCTGATCGGCGCCGCCGGCTTCGGCGCGGCATCGATCACCGCGGCCTACTCCGGCAGCGCGGAGCTGCTGATCGGGACCCGGGCCCTGCTCGGCGTCGCGGGCGCCACCCTGATGCCGTCGACGATGGCGTTGATCCGCAATATGTTCCATGACGTGAAGCAGCGGCAGACCGCGATCTCGATCTGGACCGGCGGTCTGATCGGCGGCGTCTCGCTCGGCCCGATCGTGGGCGGCGTGCTGCTCGACCACTTCTGGTGGGGATCGGTTTTCCTGATCAACCTGCCGGCGATGGCCCTGCTCCTGCTGATCGGCCCCTTCCTGCTGCCGGAGTACAAGGGGCCGAGGAGCACGCACCGCTTCGACGTGGCGGGTTCCGTGCTGTCGATGGCCGCGATCTTCCCGACCGTGTACGGCGTCAAGCAGTTGGCCGTTGACGGCTTCAGCACCACTGCGGCCGCGGCGCTGGCGTTCGGTGTGGCGCTGGGGATCGCGTTCATAGTCCGGCAGCACACTGCGAAGAACCCGCTGCTGGACATGGAGCTGTTCCGCAAGCCGAACTTCCGGGCGCCGATGCTGGTGAACCTGTGCGGCAACTTCGTCCTGATGGGCTTCAGCCTGTTCAACACGCAGTACCTGCAGTCGGTCGCCGGGATGCGGCCGTTCACCGCGGCTCTGTGGTCGCTGGCGGTGATGCCGTTCATCAGCCTCGCCATGGGCCTCACCGGCGGTCTGACCAGCAAGGTCCGCCCGGCGAAGATCATCGGCTACTCGTTCCTGGCCTCCGCGGCCGGCGCCTTGGTGCTGCTCTTCGTCGACCCGGGCAACCCGGTCGTGGTGCTGATGATCGGTGCGGGCATCGCCGCCGGCGGTGTGGTGTCGGCCCAGAGCATCGTCGGGAACATGGTGATGGCCGCGGCTCCGCCGGAGCGCGCCGGCTCGGCCTCGGCGCTGAACGAGACCGGTGCCGAACTCGGCAGCTCGATGGGTATGGCGCTGCTGGGTAGCCTGGGCGCCGCGATCTACCACCACAAGATGAGCACCGTCGGGGCGCCCGGCGTCCCGGACAGCGCCGTGCACGCCACCCACGAGACCATCGGCAGCGCCGCTGCGATCGCGGAGCAGTTCCCTGGTACTGCGACGCACAGCCTGTTGACGACTGCTCGCGACGCCTATTCCTCGGGACTGCACTTCGCGGCGATAGCCGGCTCGGTGATCCTCGCACTCACCGCGCTGTACGCCCTGCGGGCTCTGCGCGACGAACCGGTTCTGCCGGCTGCACCGAAGAAGCCCAAGAAGACGTCAGTCTCTACGCCGGCCGAGCCGGTGGGCGACCACGCCGCAGCCGTATAGCGCTGCCACGCCAAGGATGGCGAAGCCGAGGAACGGCAGAGCGTTGGGAACCGCGGCACGGACAGAGCTTCCGCCGGTCATCCTCCGAAGCATCGGGGAGACCGGCGGAAGCTCTTTGATGAGCAGCACGCTCAGAACGAGTGCTATCCCGGTCAGCGTCGAGACGCCGGTACGCACGATCACCGGCCGCGCGCACAGTAGTCCCAGACCCGTGCCGACAGCCGCACATGTGAGCTCTGCCGCTGCGCCTATCCCGAGGGCTGAAGCGGAGACCGTGTGGTGGCCCGACACCAACGGATACAGCAGGCCGACGATCCCTAGCGCTGCCTCATATAGGAGAGCGGCCACTGCGGTCGCAGCAGTGACATCGGATGTGCGCCGAGCATTGGCGAGCGCCACCCAGCGTGCCGCGGGGTCTTCGGCATTGGCGACCGCAACGGCGATCCAGACGGCTGCTGCCAAAAGGGATCCGGCCGTAGCCGCATAGACTCCGACCAGCGGGCCGGAGTCGTTGCTCGTGAGGACGGCCAGAAGCGCCAGGTAGAGAAACGTCGGGGCGACAAAGCGCTGCGAGACGAAGAGGTTGGCCAACGTATACCGGATCAACGCTTTCATCGGTGCCCCTGGCGACGCTGGAGCGACTTGCGGACCCGGCCGCCGTCGATCTCGTAGCGCTGTGAGGTTTCGACGCGCGCTATGGATTCGCGGTGATCGGTGAAGACGACAGAGCTTCCGGCAGCGGCGGTCTCGGCGATGATCGCGGAGAGGGTCCCGTGCGCGGAACTGTCGAGCCCGGACCACGGTTCGTCGAGGATCAACAGCTCGGGACGTTCCATCAGGGACTGCGCTAGCGCGACCTTCTGCGCGTTCCCCTTTGAGAGATCACGTATAGCGAAGTCGGGACCGGGCTCAAGCCTGAGGCGTTCGAGGAGATCCTCCGTACGCCGAGCCGCCTGAGGTGTGGACAAGCCCCGTATCCGTCCCATGTGGCACAGATACGCGTACGCCGACATCCGTGTGGTCGCGGAGAACCGCTCCGGTACGTAGCCGATGCTGTGGGGAAGATCCTTCAGCTTTCCCCTCGTGGGCAAGGTGATCCCAGCCAGGATCCGGAGCAGCGTCGACTTGCCCGAGCCGTTTCCCCCGACGACCGCGACGGTCTCACCGGCGTGCACCGTCAGGTCGACGTCTGTCAGAACCGGGTATCCGCGGCCGTACTGCTTACCGATCCCCACCAGTGTCACCACGCGCCGAGTATGCAACAGCGGTGTCCGCCGACCCAGGGGCCGGCGGACACCGCCGCCAGTAATTTATGCAGTTTTCAGCGTTCAGCCCTTGAGCGCCTCGGCGACCGCGTCGGCGACCGTGGTGGTCGGCCGGCCGATCAGGGTGCGCAGTGTGTCGGTCACCTGCGCCAGTGCGCCACCGGCGATCTGGACGTCCGCGTCGGCCAGGCCCGCGGCCAGGTACGCCGGCAGTCCGAAGCCCTCCAGCGTGGTGCGGTACACATCCGGGTCCAGGTTCACCGCGGCGATCTCCTTGCCGGTCTGGCGGGAGACCTCGGCGGCGATCTCGGCGCTGCTGAAGGCCCGGTCGCCGGTGAGCTCGTAGACCTTGCCCTCGTGGCCCTCGGTGGTGGCGACGGCGGCGGCCGCGGCTGCGTAGTCGGCGCGGCCGGCGTACGCGATCAGGCCCTCGCCGACCGAGCCGATGATGGCGCCGTGCTCCACGGCCACCGGCAGGCTGGCGGTGAGGTTCTCCCAGTACCAGTTGTTCCGCAGGAAGGTGTAGGGCAGCCCTGTCTCCTGGACGGCGATCTCAGTGTTCTTGTGGACGGACGCGAACCCGATGGGGTTGGTCTCGGCGTTCGGAATCGAGGTGTAGATCACGTGCCCGACGCCCGCTTCCTTACCGGCCTCGGCCGCGATCAGGTGCTGGCGCAGCCGCTCCTCGTCCGGGCCGAGACTGGAGATGAAGATCCACTTGTCGGCGCCGCGCAGCGCCTCGGCCAGGCCCGCGCCGTCGGTGTAGTCGCCCCGGACCACCTGCACGCCGCGCTCGGCGAGATCCTGGACCTTCTCCGGGGTGCGCACGACGGCGCGGATCTGCTCGGCCGGGACGCCGCGGCCCAGCAGGTCCTCGACGATGAGCCGGCCGAGGTGGCCGCCGGCGGCTGTGATGGCGATGGTCATGGCTGCTCCTTGTGGCACTTTCGATTGGTTAGCGCTGGAGCCACGATTGCACTAACTTTTGGAAAGCGCAACCCAAGAGGTAGCGCTTTCTCGTGGTAAGTATCTGGGGTACCGTGGACCCCATGAGTACGCGCGCCGAACCGGAGACCGACGAGCGCGCCCTCGACCTGGCCTACGACGTTCTGCAGGCGCGATGTCCGTCGCGCCTGACGCTGGAGCACGTGACCGGCCGCTGGGGCACGCTGATCATGCTGGCCCTGTACGAGGGGCCGGTCCGCTTCAACGAGCTGCGCCGCCGGGTCGCCGGCGTCAGCGAGAAGATGCTGTCCCAGGGCCTGCAGGCGCTGGAGCGGGACGGGTTCGTGGCCCGCGAAGTGCTCTCGACGATGCCGCCCCGGGTCGAATACCGGCTGACCGACCTCGGCCTTGAGACCCACCGCCGGCTCAAGGAGCTGGCGGTGTTCCTGGAGTCCCGGATGCCGGAGGTCGAGGCCGCTCAAGCGCGCTACGAAGCGGGCGGGAACGCGTAGCCGGCGCGCCAGTTGTGGCCGCGCTGAAGCCCCGGCTAATCGACGTCGAGGGCTAGCTCGATCGACAGCGGAACGAAGCCGTAGCGCTGATAGAAGCGGATCGCAGACCCGTTCGCTGCGTAGGCTGACACGTGCAGGCGGGCCGCACCCCGATCGCGACCCCAGGCGATGAAGTCCTCGACCAGGCGTCCGCCGATTCCCTGTCCGCGGTACGACGCGGCCACGTGCGTGCTTACCAATTCGGCGCGCGCCGCCGCCCACATCGAGGAGGCCGCGCTGAACGTGCCGACCAGGTGCCCGACCACCGCGCCGTCATAGACGGCCACCAACACCAGGGCGTCGGGTGCGGCGATGAGCCCCGCCAGCCGGGGACGGTCGTTGTCGCGGGGCCAGTCCGGGTCGCGCAGCCGGTCCCGCGTGACACCGTCCTCCGCGAACAGCTCGGCGCTGTCGTGGGCGAGCCCGTCCAGATCGTCCAGTGTGGCCGAGCGGATCTCGATGTCTGTCATTCTCAGGTGATACCCGTCAGCTGTTCTCCACGACCATCCGGGCGGCCAGGCCCAGCATGACGGTGCCGGAGATCTGTTCCATACGCCGGCGGACCTTGCGTCGGGTGAAGAAGCCGCGCATCCGCTGTACGAACCACACGTAGAGCGAGTAGTAGAAGACTTCGTATACGGCCCAGATCGCGGCCAGCAGGACCATCGTCGCCAGCTTCGGGGCGTGAGCCGGCACGAACTGCGGCAGGAACGACATGGCGAAGACGGCGGCCTTTGGGTTCGCCAGGTTGGTCAGCAGGCCGGCGCGGTAGGACCAGAGGGCGCCGTGGGTCCGTGCATCCCCGAGGTCGTCGGCCTCTTGGGCGTCTTCGTCGCGCTTCATCCGGCGCGCGGAGCGGAGGGACTGGACGCCGAACCAGACGAGGACGCACGCGCCGACGATGCGCATGCCGTCGTAAGCGATTTGCGATGCGGCCAGCAGCGCGGTGAAACCGAACGCCGCGGCGCAGCCCCACAGGAAAACTCCGCTCTCGTTGCCCAGGACGGTCGCGACCCCGGCGCGCTTACCGCCGCGGATCGACTGGCGGATGATCAGCGCCGTGCTCTGTCCGGGGACGGCCGCGATCGCCGTGCAGGCGAGAAGGAAGGGCAGCAGAGTAGCCAACATGTCCTCATGGTTCTGGGTGCACGACGGTCCCGGCAACGGGATATCGCATCCTATGCGGTCGCGTGGAACGTCTCTATGGCTTGTTGCACACGGAGTCCCGCTGCGAAGTCGGCCAGTGTCGAGGGATATCCCCGCACTGCGCGGACGAACTCCGCGAGCCGGGTGTCCTCACCGCCCCGGGGACCGGTGAGCTCGACCGGCTTCCAGCCGTCGGCATCGCCTACGGACAGATCGCCCCAGTCCGTGATGCGGTAGGAGCGCTGAGAGCCGTAGAGAGTCCATGTGTAGGTCTCGGGACCGGCGGCGACGTCACCGGTGAGGCGGACCGGGATTCCGTTGGCGGAGAAGAGCCCGGTGGCTGTGCTCTCTCCGTTCTCTCCGTATGTGACCTCTGTATGCAGCGGAGTAAGCGGTCCCAGGACGCGGTCTGTCAGGAACACATAGTGCGAGCCGACTTCCCGGAGGAAGCCGCCCTGCTCGCGGCCCGCGACCCACAAGGCGTCCTTCTGGAACTCGCGCGGCCATTCGGGGAAGAGGAACCGGATGTCCACGCCGAGGATGTCACCGGCTTCCCCGGTGCGTACTGCGCGAAGCACCTCTACCGCTGCACTGCGATCAGACAGTGTGTAGTTGAGTGCGTTGACCAGATCCGTCGCCTCGGCGACGGCCACCATCTCTTCGCCCTCTTGGAAGTCCACCGCGAGGGGCTTCTCACAGAAGACCGCCTTCCCGGACTTCATAGCGGCGATCGCATAGCCGGCGTGAGTGACCGGAGGCGCTGCGATGTAGACCGCGTCGAGCTCGGGGTGCGAGACGACTTCCGTCGGATCGTTCGTCAGGGCTAAGCCCGGATGCGCTATACGGGTGCGCTCTAACGCGGACTCACTGGGATCCGCAGCGAGTACCACGGTGACATCGGGAAGAGCCACAGCAATGGCGAGCATCTCGGCACCCATGGCACCGAGGCCGATGACGCCGAGACGGAGCGGGAGGTCGGTCATGATCGTTGGCAACCGTGGTGGTTGCTTTCCTGTTCCCGCGTAGCGGCATCAGCCTGTCAATCGCGCGCCGCACCGCCCAGGTCGCGCAGGCCGCGGGCGAGCAGCTCCGGGCTGATGTCGCCGAGCAGCTTGTGGTCGACCAGGTGGCCGGCGACCATCGTGAACAGGACGGCGCCCACGGCTTCGGGATCCGCGTCGGGCGCGAGCCGGCCGGCCTTCCGCTCCCGGCTCGCGACCTCGGTCCAGAACGCCCGAGCCTGCCGCATGTTGGCCACGACCAGCGGGGCGAGCTCCGGATCATAGGTGGCCGCCGACCAGACCTGCGGCGCCACCGACATCGGGCCGTCGGACAGTTCCTGCACCAGCGCGGCGAAGCGGCGCATCACCTCGTGCAGCGGCACCGGCGGGTCCTCGGCCAGGACGCTGTCGAAGAACGGGGCGAGCAGCAGGATGGCCCGGCTCGTCATCGTGGCGATGATCTCGTCCTTGCTCTTGAAGTAGCTGTAGACGGCGCCCGCCGACAGTCCGGCCTCGGCGAAGATGTCGTTCATCGAGGTGGCGTGGAAGCCCTTGCGGGCGAAGCAAGCCTGGGCGGCGGCGAGGATCTGCTCCCGGCGGGCGGCGGCGTGCTCTTCGGAGACCTTGGGCATGTCTCCAAAATAAAACGAATGCTCGTTCTTGACAACGGGGACGGGGTGACGCCACGATGGCGACATAAACAAAACGAGCGTTCTTTTTAAGGAGTGGGGCCATGAGGCACCTCGTCCGCACCACCCGTTTCGCCCTGGCCGCCATCGGGGTTCAGGCCGTGATGGTGTTCGCCTTCACCGCGCCGGCCGCTCACACCGCCCCGCACCGGATCCCGCTGGCGGTGGCCGCCCCGGCCGCACAGCGTGCCGTGATCGAGCAGCGGCTGAACCAGGCAGCACCGGGCGCGTTCGCCGTCCGCGAGGTTCCGGACGAATCGGCGGCACGCACCGCGCTTACTGACCGCGACGCCTACGGCGCCGTCATCGCCACTCCGCAGGGCTCGCACATGCTGGTCGCCTCCGCCGCCAGCCCGACCGTCGCCGCGATGCTGACCGAGGTCGGTTCCCACTTGGCGCAGGCCACTGCGGCTACCTCGACCGCTGAAGTGACCGACGCGATCCCGGCGGCCGCCAACGACCCGCATGGTGGCGCCTTCACCTCGATGATCCTGCCGATGGTGATTTCCTCTCTAATCGGCGGCGTGCTGCTGACCCTCAAGCTGCCTCGCCTGCGTGACCGTGCTCTCGGCGCTGTCCTGTTCGCCTTCGGCGGCGGCGCTGCTGTGGCCCTGATCGCGAGCCACACCCTGGCCTTCCTGCCGGGCTCGTACCTCGCCCTGACTGCGGCGATCGCCGCTCCGGTCCTTGCCGTCGCAGCCTTCACCATCGCTATGGCCTCCCTCATCGGCCAGCGCGGCTTCGCCCTGTCCGGCCTGACCATGATGCTTCTGGCCAACCCCCTGTCCGCGGCGTCAAGCGCTCCGGAGATGCTTCCCACTCCCTGGGGAACCGTCGGCCAGGACCTTCCCGCTGGCGCTGCCGCCACTTTGATTCGCTCGACGGCGTTCTTCGACGGTCGCGGAAGCGTGCACGCCGTGGTTGTCCTCAGCCTGTGGATTGCTGCCGCGGGTGCGATGCTGACGGCGGCTGGGCTGCGGGCGGCGCGGGTTTCGCGGGCGGTTACGGCGGCGGAACGTGTGGCTCGGGCGGCTGAGACCGCAACGGTCTGATCCATCTACCTCATAGCCAAGGCACGCCGGTCC
>Ga0136846_1236930_pt1 | contig 11573 bp, 14 predicted proteins | sample HopSoiMetagenom2_FD_96841 | JGI IMG/M metagenome (GOLD analysis project Ga0136846, IMG submission 96841) | Grasslands soil microbial communities from Hopland, California, USA - 2 Assembly 2016 (version 4) | ecosystem: Environmental > Terrestrial > Soil > Grasslands | place: USA: Hopland... | reverse complement strand
TCGAAGCAGCAATATCCGTATTGACGGATGAGGGCTTCAGCCTCCTGTTCGTCGGGGTCGCTCCCGGTGAGGAGGATCGACTTAAGCGGCCGCCAAGGGCCATGCTCGGCGGGAAGATTGGTGCCCGACCTATCGTCGGTAAGCGCCCAGAGATCGTCGGCACCGACAAAGCACCATGCTTCCAGAGGAAGGGCCGTCTCGCAATGCTCGTTTTCGCCTGGAGGCTTGGGCGTGCTCATTCGTCGAGTATAGCCGTGCGCCTCATCGATCGCACGCCGACTTTACGAACCCGTCGCATGCGGGAGCGGTGGCTGGCGCTTACCGAGCGCGACCTCGTAATCCTCGCAGCCGGCATTGCCCGCTGCGGCCCTGGCCCCTGTACGGATGCGCGTCGGGTCCAACATCCGCTGTCCGCGCGTTCGGGAGGCGTCAAAATCCGATAAGGTGGTAAAATGACTGTCGGACTCACAGGAGACAGGCCATGGATCTCGGGACAGAGCTCGCACTTCGCGCGATCGTACGAGGGCTTTTTCATACAGATGCCGTCAACGCCGATCAGGTTCGTGGCGTCATAAGTGCGTTGAAGGATGCAGCTGGCGCCGCCATGGATCGGCATGACCCGGCGACAGCCAAGGAACTGATAGCGCTGTGCAAGGGTGTCCGTCTGGATACCGCCGTCACTATGCACGAGCCGGTCTAAGCAAGATCACGCGGGTCAGCTTCGCTCACACACGACCGATTCGCTCGCCATCGATTTGCCTAGGGCAGATGGCAATTCCGGCCTTTTGCGGCGCCTGCCCGTGACCTGGGACAGCGGGAACCCCGCCCAAACATAGCCGACGGCGGCAGGTCCTACGACCGCTCCGGAAAGCTGTTGTCCGCAGCGCAAAAGCGCATTCTTTACCTGTCTCCGACGCCGCCGATGCGGCTCGAAACCACGGAGACAGCCACCTGTGACACAGCCCTCGGCCATCGTTCATGCGCGCGGCACCGCGATGCTGAGAAGCGCGCTCGGCCCGGCGATCGCCGCCTGGCTGGATGAGCCGCAGGTCGCCGAGATCATGCTCAACGCCGATGGCCGGCTCTGGGTCGATCGCCTCGACACCGGCATGGCGGCGACCGAGGAACGTTTGGTGCCGGCACAGGCTGAGCGGATCATCCGCCTCGTCGCGCATCATGTCGGCGCCGAGGTCCATCGCGGTGCCCCACGCGTCTCCGCCGAACTGCCGGAAGGCGGCGAACGGTTCGAGGGTCTGCTGCCGCCGGTGGTGACGGAGCCGGTCTTTTCGATCCGCCGCCCGGCGAGCCTGCCGCTCGCGCTCGCAGATTATGTCGCTGCCGGCACCATGACGGCGACCGCTGCCGCCTATCTTTCCCAGGCCGTCCAGACCCATGCCAACATTCTCGTCGCGGGCGGCACGTCCACCGGCAAGACCACACTCACCAATGCCCTGCTGGCCGTAGCGAGCGCCGGCAACGACAGGATCGTCCTGATCGAGGACACGCGCGAGCTGCGCTGCGACGCGGCCAATGTCGTGGCGCTGAGGACCGCTCCCGGCGTCACCATGACCGATCTGGTGCGATCGAGCCTGCGGCTGCGCCCGGATCGCGTGCCGGTCGGCGAGGTTCGCGGCCCCGAGGCGCTCGATCTGCTCAAGGCCTGGGGCACTGGCCATCCCGGCGGGATCGGCACGATCCACGCCGGCACCGCAACCGCCGCGCTGCACCGGCTCGAGCAACTCATTCTCGAAGCCATCGCGCATGTGCCCCGCGCGCTGATCGCCGAGACGATCGACGTGATCGCGGTGCTGACCGGGCGCGGTGTCGATCGCCGGTTGTCCGAGCTCGTCCGCGTCGAGGGGCTCGCGCCCGACGGCAGCTACCGAATCCTACCCCTTATTCCAGCCCAAGGAGCCGCATCATGAATCGACTGAAGACCCTCCGGCGCACCGGCCTCGCCACCCTCGCAACGCTTTACGCCATGCCCGCCTGGGCTGGCGGTTCGGGCATGCCGTGGGAGACGCCGCTCCAGTCGATCGTCGACTCGGTGCAGGGCCCGGTCGCCAAGGTGATCGGCGTGATCATCATCGTGATCACCGGCCTGACGCTGGCGTTCGGCGACACGTCGGGTGGCTTCCGTAAGCTGATCCAGATCGTGTTCGGCCTGTCGGTCGCCTTCGCCGCCTCGTCCTTCTTCCTGAGCTTCTTCAGCTTCGGCGGCGGGGCGCTCGTTTGATGCAGGAGGATCTGCCTGGGTTTGCGGCGCCGGTCCACCGGGCACTCGCCGAGCCGATCCTGCTGGCGGGCGCGCCCCGCGCGCTCGCGATCGTCAACGGTACGCTCGCCGCCGCGATCGGCATCGGCCTGCGGCTCTGGATCGCCGGGTTGGTGATGGCGGTGGTCGGCCACGGCCTCGCCGTCTTCGCCGCCCGCCGCGACCCGCAGATCCTCGCCGTCGCACGCCGCCACATCGCGCTCCCCACCCTTTTCGAAAGCTGATCTGTCATGATGTTCCTGCGCGAACATGCCCGCCGCGCCTCGCGGCTCTCGGACTTCCTGCCCTGGGCGGCGCTGATCGCGCCGGGCATCGTCCTCAACAAGGATGGCAGCTTCCTGCGCGTCGCCCGTTTCCGCGGTCCCGACCTCGACAGCGCGACCCAGGCCGAGCTGATCGCCACCTCCAGTCGCCTGAATAGCGCTCTCAAGCGGCTCGGGACGGGATGGGCGATCTATGTCGAGGCGCAACGCCGGGAGTCGCCATCCTATCCAATATCGGACGGGTTCAGCGACCCGGTCTCGGAGCTGATCGACGAGGAACGACGCCATCAGTTCGAAGGCGGCGATATCAATCAGCCGAACTTCACCAGCGCTTATTATCTGACGCTGCAGTGGCTGCCGCCGGCCGACGACACGTCGAAGGCATCCTCGCTATTCTACGAGGGCGGCGCGGAAGGCGTGGCGACCGCAGCCGACCATCTCGACGATTTCGAGCGCGACACCGGCAGGCTGCTCGATATGATCGAGGGCGTGATGCCCGAGGCCAGCTGGCTGTCGGATGCCGAGACGCTCACTTACCTCCATTCGACGATCTCGACGCATGAGCAGCGCATCGGCGTGCCCGAGACCCCGATGCATCTCGACGCGCTGCTGGCGGACGAACTGCTAGTCGGCGGTCTGACGCCGCAGTTGGGCAACAAGCATCTGCGCTGCCTTTCCATCACCGGCTTTCCCGCCGCGACGGTGCCGGGGATGCTGGACGAGCTCAATCGGCTGGGCTTCGCCTATCGCTGGACGACGCGGGCGATCTGCCTCGACAAGGTCGCAGCCCAACGGATGCTGGGTCGCATTCGCCGGCTGTGGTTCTCGAAGCGCAAGAGCCTGGCCGCGATCATCAAGGAGGTGCTGACCAACGAGGCGAGCGTGCTGGTCGACAGCGACGCCGCCAACAAGTCTGCCGAGGCGGACGCGGCGCTGCAGGATCTCGGCGCGGATATCGCAGGCTATGCCTATGTCACCACCACGATCGTGGTGCTGGGCGACACACCGCGTGATGCCGACCTGCGTCTTCAGGCCATCGAGAAGATCGTTCGCGGTCGCGATTTCGCGTGCATCGCCGAGGGACTCAACGCGCTCGAAGCCTGGCTTGGCTCCCTGCCGGGCAACCCTTACGCCAATGTGCGGCAACCACCGGTCTCGACGCTCAACCTGGCCCACATCATGCCGGTGTCGGCGGTGTGGGCGGGACAGGACCGCGACAGCCATTTCAAGGCGCCGCCGCTCTTCCATGCGCGGACGCAGGGCGCAACGCCGTTCCGCTTCTCGCTGCATATCGGCGATGTCGGTCACACGCTCATCGTCGGTCCGACCGGCTCGGGCAAAAGCGTGCTGCTCGCCTTTATGGCGCTCCAGTTCCGTCGCTACGAGGGCGCGCAGATCTTCGCCTTCGATCATGGGGGGTCGATCCGCGCGGCAACGCTTGCCATCGGCGGCGAGTGGCACGATCTCGGCGGCGCGCTCGGCGGTGATGCCGCCCCCGTATCATTGCAGCCGCTTTCGCGGATCGACGAACCCGATGAGCGCGCCCGGGCTGCAGACTGGCTTGCGGCGATCCTCGCCCGCGAGCAGTTCGCGATCACGCCCGAGGTGAAAGAGCATCTCTGGACCGCGCTCGGCAGCCTTGCCGACGCGCCGGTCCAGCAGCGCACGCTGACCGGCCTGACCGTCCTGATCCAGGCGTCCGGTCTGAAGCGCGCGCTCGCACCTTATACGCTCTCTGGTCCCTATGGCCGTTTGCTCGATGCCGATGTCGAGCATTTCGGGGAGAGCGACGCCCAAGCCTTCGAGACCGAAGGGTTGGTCGGCACGGCCGCCGCGCCGGCGGTGCTTTCCTATCTGTTCCACCGGATCGGGCGCCGCCTCGACGGACGGCCTACGCTGATCCTGATCGACGAAGGCTGGCTCGCGCTCGACGATCCACTGTTCGGCCGCCAGCTCAAGGAATGGCTGAAGACGCTGCGCAAGAAGAATGCGAGCGTGATCTTCGCGACCCAGAGCCTCGCCGACATCGAAGGGTCGGCGATCGCGCCGGCGATCATCGAGAGTTGCCCGACGCGGATCTTCCTCGCCAATGAGCGGGCGCTCGAACCGCAGATCGCGGGCGTCTATCGCCGGTTCGGGCTGAACGACCGCCAGATCGAGATCATCGCGTCGGCGACGCCCAAGCGGGATTATTATTGCCAGTCGGCGCTGGGAAACCGGCTGTTCGATTTGGGGCTCGGGCCGGTCGCGCTCGCCTTCGCCGCCGCCTCATCCCGGTCCGACCTGAACGCGATCACGGCGCTGATCGAGCGACACGGCGCCGCCGCCTTCGCTGCGGCCTGGCTCAGGCATCGCGGCCTCGGATGGGCCGCCGATCACGTCATCACAGATGCACTCGAACCTCAGGAGGCCTTCGCATGACCCGCTTTCATAAACCCACGCTCGCCCTCGGCGTCGCCGCCCTGGCGCTCATGATCGCCGCGCCAGCCGACGCCCAGTTCGGCGGGATCGTCTATGATCCCAGCAACTATGCGCAGAATGTGCTGACCGCCGCGCGCACGCTTCAGCAGATCAACAATCAGATCACCCAGATCCAGAATCAGGCGCAGAGCCTGATCAACCAGGCCCGCAACCTGGCCAATTTGCCGACGAATCTGCTCGCCCCGATCCAGCGTGATATTGACCGCACGCGCCAGCTGATCGCCCAGGCACAACAGGTCGCGTACAATGTGTCGGACATCGACCGGGTGTTCAGCCAGCGCTACCCTGCGGGATCCTTGTCCGGCACCTCGCAGGGCACACTCGTCACCAACGCGCAGACCCGCTGGCAGGACGCGCTCGCCTCCTATCAGGACACGCTGCACACCTCGGCCACCGTCGCCGGCAATCTCGACGACACGCGCTCGCATGTCGGCACGCTGGTCGATGCGAGCCAGAACGCGACCGGCGCGCTCCAGGCGACGCAGGCCGGCAATCAGCTGTTGGCGCTCGAGACCCGCCAGCTTGCCGATCTGACGGCGATGCTTGCGGCACAGGCGCGTTCCGCGAACATCGCGGCGGCGCGCGCCGCCGCCGACGAGGCGCAGGGCCGCGAGCAGGCGCGCCGGTTCACGCAGCCGGGCACCGGCTATGTCGCCCAGAGCGTGGCGCTGTTCCATGACTGAGGAACAAGCCCCGCAGCGCCGCTTCGTGTTGCCCGGCTGGCGCGCGCTGGCGGCCGGCGGCGCGGCGGCCGGCCTCGGCATCGTTGCGCTGGTCGCGCTGCATGATCCGGCGCCGGCGCCGGCACGCTTCACCGTCACGACGGAGCAGGAAGAGCCCCTGCCGGCGAAGGTGGACCCGCTCATGGCGGAACTGCTCCGCTGCCGCGATCTCCCCGCGGGCAGCGACGATGCGGTCTGCCGCGAGGCGTGGGAGGTCAATCGGCGCCGCTTCATGGGCGAGACCCGCAGCTATGTGCCGCCGGTGGCTGCCGCGTCGTTGCCGGGAACGGCACCGATCCCGTCACCGGCCCGCTCTCAAGCGGCGGAGCATTGAGCCATGGAAGGCACGGGCGTCATCGATCGGTTCCTCGATCTCTTCGCGCGCTACATCGATAGCGGCTTCGGCCTGATCCGCGGCGATGTCGGCTTCCTGGCCAGCGCGCTGATCGTCATCGATGTGACGCTGGCTTTCCTGTTCTGGACGTGGGGCGAGGGCGAAGACATCGTCGCCCGGCTCGTGCGCAAGACGCTGCAGGTCGGCTTTTTCGCTTTCCTGATCTCCAACTGGAACGGTCTCGCCAAGATCATCTATCTGAGCTTCTCGGGGATCGGCCTGAAGGCAGCCGGCTCCGGCAACGCGGATGATCTGCTCCATCCCGGCAAGATCGCTCAGACCGGTATCGACGCCGCCCGACCGTTGTTCGATCAGGCGACAGCGCTCGCGGGGCCCGTCGGCATCTTCACCAACGCCGCGCAGATCGCGGTGCTGCTGCTTGCTTTCGCGATCGTCCTGCTCGCCTTCTTCATCATCGCGATCCAGCTGTTCGTGACGCTGATCGAGTTCAAGCTCTCGACGCTCGCCGGGTTCGTGCTGGTGCCGTTCGGACTGTTCGGCCGCACCGCTTTTCTCGCCGAGCGTGTGCTCGGGAATGTCATGGCGACGGGCATCAAGGTGCTGGTTCTCGCCGTCATCATCGGCATCGGCTCGACCATCTTCCACGAGTTCGTGCTCGATTTTGGGGGCACGCCGCCGACGCTCGAACAGGTCGGTTCGATCGCACTTGCCGCGCTCACGCTGCTCGGCCTCGCCATCTTCGGGCCTGGCATCGCCTCGGGTCTGATCTCGGGTGGCCCGCAACTCGGCGCCGGCGCAGCGATCGCCACGGGCGCCACCGTCGCGGGGATCGGCACTGCCGCCGCCATGGGCGTCGCGGGCGCCGCCGGACTTGCCGGCCGTGCCACCTCGGCGGCGGCTTCTACGCTCTCCCGGTCCGCTGGTTCACCCCCCGCCGGCGGATCCCCATCGGCGCCGTCCGCTCCCCCGGCGCCGACGGGCGGCGCTCCGACGGTTCCCCCGCCGTCCGGAGCGCCGGGAGGCGGGTCTGGTGGTGGCAGCGCCTCAGCAGATGCCTCGGCCCCCGGGTCGACGAGCGGCAGCGATGGCGGCGCGGCGCCAGAGCCGCTCGGCGCGGAAGCCCCGCAGACGACCGCGTCGGGCGGGTCGGAAGCGTCGGCGCCCGCCTGGGCCAAGCAGCTGCGCCGGCGTCAGGCGATGGTCCAGGGCGCGACCCTTGCCGCCCATACCCTGCGGTCCGCCGACCATCACGGCGGATCCGCGCACATCTCGCTGGAGGATCGCTCATGAACCCGTTCCGTCGTCCCTCGTCGCGCCTCGGGCGCGAGCCCGTTCCCGAAACACCGTACCAGCGCGCCGGCCAGGCTTGGGACGATCGCATCGGCTCGGCGCGCGTGCAGGCGCATAGCTGGCGAATGATGGCGTTCGGTGCATCCGCGCTGCTGTCGCTCTCGGTCGTCGACAATCTGCGCCTGCGGTTCGGGTCGCATATCGTGCCCTATGTGGTCGAGGTAGACCGGCTCGGTGCGGCGCGCGCCGTGTCGCCGGCTGATGCCGATTATCGCCCGACCGACCCGCAGATCGCGTGGCATCTGGCGCGCTTCATCGAGAATGTGCGCTCGAGGCCGGCCGATGCGATCGTCCTGCGCCAGAACCTCGCCACGGCCTACGACTTCACGACCGAGCAGGGCGCGGCGGTGCTCAACGACTATGCGCGGGCAAGCGACCCGTTCGCCGATCTCGCCGACAAGCAGGTGTCGGTCGATGTGAAGAACGTCGTGCGGGCCTCCGCCGACAGTTTCCGCGTCGCCTGGGATGAGCGGCGCTACGACCATGGCCAACTCAGCGGCACCACCCATTGGACGGCGGTCCTCACGATCGTCGTCCGCACGCCCACCGACGCGGCAACGCTCAGCCGCAATCCGCTCGGGCTCTACGTCTACGCCATCAACTGGTCCCAGGATCTCGGAGAATGACCATGCGCACTTTGTTGTTCGCCACGCCCCTCTTGCTCGTCGCTGTCCCAGCGTTCGCGCAATCTACACCGTCGTCCGCGCGACCGGTCGCCGCGGCCACGGAGGCGGCGCGGATCAATCCGCGTGCCGCCGGATGGCAAGGCGCAACCCAGCTCTTCGTCTATGCCCCGGGCGGGCTTTACCAGGTCTATGCGGCGGTCGGGCAGGTCACCGACCTCGTCCTGCAGGAGGGCGAAACGCTTTCGGATACCGGCGCGGTCGCTGCCGGCGACACGGTGCGTTGGGTGATCGGCGAGGCGGCGAGCGGCTCTGGGCCGGGCCGCCGCACGCATATTTTGGTAAAGCCCACCGATCCGGGCATCAGAACCAACCTCGTCATCAATACTGACAAGCGGACCTATCATGTCGAGCTCAGGTCGACGCCCGGCGTGTATATGGCGAGCGTCGGCTGGTCCTATCCGCAAGATGAGCTCATCGCGATCAAGGCCCGCATCGAGGCTGCGACGGCGGTTGCCAACACCCAGGTCCAGGCCGGCATCGATCCCGCAAAGCTCGACTTCGCCTACCGGCTGTCCGGCGCGAACCCGCCCTGGAAGCCGGTCCAGGTCTTCGACGATGGCGCGAAGACCTACCTGCTGTTCCCGGAGACGATCGCGCAGAGTGAGTTGCCGCCGCTGTTCCTGATCGGTGAGAAGAACAAGGCGGAGCTCGTCAACTACCGCGTTTCCGGGCGCTATATGGTGGTCGACAGGCTGTTCTCTGTCGCCGAGCTCCGGCTCGGTACGAAGAAGCAGCAGACCGTGCGGATCGAGCGCACGCGCGGCCGGGAGATCGGCAAGTGAGCGGGCTGGACGATCAGGCGATCGATCCGGCGGCGAGGCCGCCGATCGCGACCCGCGCGCCGGCGCCGACGCCGCGACGCCTGTCGCGTAAGGCGCTGGTGACGCTGACCGGCGTCAGCGCGCTCGGGGTCGCGGCGGCGCTGGGGTACAGCCTGACGACAAGCCATCATACCCAGGCACCGCAGGAATCCGTGTCGGTGGATCGGCGCAACACCGATGCGCTTTCGGACGCACCGAAGGATTATGGCGATCTGGCGCGGACCGCCTCGGCGGGGATCTCACCACCAGCTCCGGCGACACAGCCCGCCACGACACCACCACTTTCCGGTCCGACGCCGGTGTCATCGGGCACGGCAAATGGAGCAGCCGGCGCCGACCAGCAGCGCCGCCGCCAGCAGCGCGACAGCGCGCTGGCGAGCAAGCTGTTCGCAGGCAGCAGCGAGGGCGCGAAAGGAGCCGCATCCGCGCCCGAGCCAGCCGTCGTGTCTCTCGGTGGAAGCACGGCGTCCGCGCCGCAGACGGGCGGGAGCGACGCGCCGGATCGCAAGGCCGCGTTCGTCGCGGGCGGGACGCCCGAGCCGACCGTCAACAGCGGCAGGTTAGTCGCACCTGCGGGTCGGTACGTCATCTCGGCCGGCTCGACGATCGCGGCCGCGCTGATCACTGGCTTGTCCTCAGACCTTCCCGGCCAAGTCGTGGCGCAGGTAACGGAGGACGTGTTCGATACGGTCACCGGCCAGACCCGCCTCATCCCGCAGGGGTCGAGACTGATCGGCACCTATGATGCACGGGTCAGCTACGGCCAATCGCGCGCGCTCGTCGTCTGGACAAGGATGATCCTGCCCGACGGGCGCTCGATCGATCTCGATCGGATGATCGGTACAGACGCGGCGGGTCAGTCTGGGTTTGCCGATCGGGTCGACAGCCATACGGGCAAGCTGCTGATGGCCGGGTTGCTCTCGACGCTGTTCGGCGTCGGCGCAAATGCCGCCACGTCCGGCGGCAACAACGCCGATATCGCGTACGCGATTCGGGAGAGCGCGGGGCGCTCGGTCGAAACCGCGGGCGACAAGATCGTCAGCCGGCAGCTCGATGTGCAGCCGACGATTACCGTGCGGCCAGGCGCGCGTGTGCGCGTGCTGGTTTCGCGCGATCTATTGCTCGCAGCATGGCCGGGGAGCTGAACCGATCATTCGGCGTTCTCACGTTCGGAATCTGCGGGGATAGCGCGCAGGCTATCAAGGGCGTGATCGAGGTAGATCACGGCGATTTCCTCGGCTGGATCGCCAAGCATTCCCATTGCAAGGTCGATCAGCCGTTCGGCTTCTGCGCGGCAGACATGCTTTTTTGATTCAAGCACGGACATGGTGGTCTCGGCAGTATGAATCGACGAGCCCGATGCTCGACGTGAGATACAGTCTTACATCAAGTTGGTGTATCATCAACCCACCGTCACGGTCTTCACATCAATTTGATGTGAGGGCGTGTGGCAAAAGGCATCCACGATAGCCGCTATCGCTGGATGATTATGCAACTCGTCCAGGCGCGGAAAAAACAAGGGTTGTCGCAGGGCGATGTGGCGGACCGGCTTGGCAAGCCGCAGCAATATGTGTCCCGCTATGAAGTCGGGGAACGGCGACTTGATATGGTTGAGTTTCTCGACGCGGCGGGTGTCCTCGAAGTCGATGGCCTGAAAATAGCCGCCGAGGGTATGGCAGGCGCGAAGAGTTGACGCGGCTTGTCCTGCCTTACGCATGCTGTTGACCGCGGTCGGCGTTGCGTGCGTGTCGTCGGACGCAGGTCAGCAGATTGTGCCGGATCGGGTTGCGGTCTGCGCGCGGCCAGACGGCCTCGATGGTTGCAAATGCCTTGTCGTCGACGATTGGAAGATAGGTGATGCCGGGGCGTGGAACGGCGGCGCAGGCGAAGAATACGGTGGCACCCAAACCCATGCGGATCATCTCGAGGAGCGCACCGCGCGAGACGTCATGCAGTTCGCAATCGAGGGCTTGTTCTCCTGCTCTGGCGAGTATCGCGCGATAGCCTGAGAGGTCACCATCGCTGGAGCGGGTGATGATCGGAAGACCTGCAACGTCGTGCCAGCGTACTGCGGGTGTCCCCGCCAATGGATGATCATCGCGGAGGGCGAGTACCAATCCTTCGTCCCAAAGGCCTTCTTGAATGAGAGAGGCTGAAGAGAGTTGGGGCAGCAACGCCACAAACATGATGTCGATCGCGCGTTCGTTGAGTTGGCGATGAAGCTCGCGCGGCAGGCCTTCGACAAGGCGGAGCTGGATGTTCGGAGACTGGCGGGCGAATTCGGCGATGCCGTCGTAGAGAGGTCCGGAGGCTATCCCCGGATAAAAGCCGACGGTGAGCGTGCCCGACTGGCTCTGGGCAGTGGAGATCGCCCGGCTCATTTGCTGGTCGATCGTATAGAGCAGCGAGCGAGCCGATGGCAGAATGGCGCGGCCAATCGCCGTCAGTGCGACAGGAGCGCCCCGTCTGCGCTCGAACAGGTCGCCGCCGACGATGTCTTCGAGGCGGGCGACCGACTGGCTAATCGCTGACTGACTGCAGCCCATCTGTTTAGCAACGGCGGCAAAGCTTCGATTCTCGGCAACCGCCAGGAATATTTCCAGCAGGCGAAAATCGGGTC
>Ga0136846_1227835_pt1 | contig 11573 bp, 10 predicted proteins | sample HopSoiMetagenom2_FD_96841 | JGI IMG/M metagenome (GOLD analysis project Ga0136846, IMG submission 96841) | Grasslands soil microbial communities from Hopland, California, USA - 2 Assembly 2016 (version 4) | ecosystem: Environmental > Terrestrial > Soil > Grasslands | place: USA: Hopland... | reverse complement strand
TCTGACCCGAGGAGAAACCCATGAACACCCAACTCACCGACCTGATGCACCGCGCCACCGAGAACCTTGAACCGGTCAGCCCGGACCTGCTCGAACGCACGGTCCACCAGGGACTCCGGCTGCGCCGCCGCCGTACGGCGTTGCACACCGCAACCGGCGCCGGCGCCGTCCTTGCCACCGCCGGCCTGATCGCCGGTGGAATCCACGTGCTCGGCTCCCCGTCCGAAGCGGCGGTCGCCGGCAATCCGGCGCCTGCAGTCAAGCCGTCCGCGCCGAGCAAGCCGTCCATGCCCGCGAAGACGACGCCGGCCAAGACCGGTCAGATAACCGCCAAGCAGACTCTGGCCACGCTGCGTTCACTCGTCCAGGCCCCCGGCCGTCAACTGTCGAACCCCGAAGTCTGGGGTGGCGGCACCTTCGCCGGAGCGGCGTACGTCGTCAACGACGGCAAGGGCGCCGCACGCGTCGACGTCATGATCTCCGGCGGTGGCGAAGCCAACCCGTGCGTCCCGGTCCGCTCCGGCTGCACCACGCTGCCAGACGGGTCCTTCCTGTACACCTCGAAGGAGAACCCGGAGTACTCCGACAGCCGCCAGGCCGAGTACGGCGTTGTGAGCAACCTCGTCATCCTGTTCCGGAGCGACGGCCGCAACATCAACCTCACCAGCTACAACGCCCCGGCCGAGAAGGGCAAGCAGCACACCCGACCGAAGCCGCTGTTCTCCGTATCGGAGTTGACTGCCTTGGCCAAGAGCAAGTCATGGAAGCTCCCGGCGGTCGCGGCCGGGCGCACCGACAAGCCCACGAAGTAGCCCACGCGAGAGGCCCGGTCACCGAGCGGTGACCGGGCCCACGGCATCCCCGACTGAACTCTGCGCTAGACCGGTGGTTCGACGTACCACCTGGGCAGCTCGCTCGGCTGCAGGTCGGTCGGGTCACCGGGCCGGCTGAGCGTCAGGATCGCCCGTTCGATCTCCGGGCGTTCGTTGAGCGCGTCCTCGATGCGGTACAGGCGGGCGGCGACTTCGGACTCGGGAGCGTTGCCGGTGACATCGACCGCCGCGACCAGGAAGATCTTGTCGGCGCCGACCCACTCCATGTGCAGGAACGTGATCCGCTCGATGTCCTCGTGGGCCAGCAGCGCCCGCAGCGCCCGGTTCCGCGCCAGTGGCGTGACCGCCTCGCCGGTTAGGAAGTCCATGTTCCGGCTGATCAGGAACAAGGCCACAGAACCGAGCAGTACGCCGACCACGATCGAGCCGATCGCATCCCAGACTGCGTTGCCGGTCAACTGGTGAAGCAGAATAGCGACGGCCGCAATCACGATGCCAATCAGCGCTGACAGGTCTTCGACGAACACCGCGCGCAGCACCGGGTTCGACGTGAGACGCACGTACCGCCAGGGGCGCACCATCCGCTGAAACGCACCGGCCTTGGTCTGCCGCAGCGCCTGCATGAACGAGATCCCCTCGAGCACGAACGAGATCCCGAGCACGGCGTACGCCCAGGTGTACGACGCACCTTCTTGCTCCCCGTTCCGCAGCGACTGGAACCCATGCCAGACCGACACCGCCGCGCCGACCGTGAACAGTCCGAACGCGGCGAACATCGACCAGATGTAGCCGACGCGCCCGTACCCGAGCGGATGCGTCCGGTCGGCCGGCTTCTGCGCCCGCCGCTCCCCGACCAGCAGGAACACCTCGTTGCCGCTGTCCGCCCAGGAGTGCGCCGCCTCCGCCATCAACGACGCGGACCCGGTGGTCACCGCGACGACCGTCTTCGCCACCGCGATCAGCACGTTGGCCGCCAGCGCGACCAGGACTGTCAGCAGGCTCTCGCCTCCGGCCGAATGATCCTCGCTGCTCACAGTCAGACCCTAAGCCTGCCAGGCCGAAGACCACGCTCACATGCCGCCGGTCGGACGCTCCGACGACGGGCGGCTCGGGCGCCGAGGACGCGGTCAGTCACGCGTCAGGCAGCGGGACGGAAGGTCGAACCAGCGGAGATGGTCGAAGTCAGTGTTGACCTGACCTTCGGAGTCCGAGTGGTTCTCCTCGCAGGCGGAGAGAAGCTCTCGAGCCTCGGCAAGGTAGTCGTCGAGGGCGGACTCCGGTGCGGTGTGGTCGTGGCGTGGGTACCCCAGTTTGCCGTCGGCGTCGTACCCGACCTGGGACAGGCGCAGCGGAGGTTCGACCGGGCCGCGGTGGTGCCGCCAGAGGCCGTTGGTGGGGTTGAAGCGGTAGTCGCCGAGGAGCCGCCAGCCGTCGCGCGCGATGAGTTTGACCGCTTCGACGACGTACGTGAAGACCGCCTCCGAGATGAAGTAGTTGAAGTTGACGCGCACCCAGCCGGGCTTTATCCCCTCGCAGCCGTGGATGATCTCCTCCTCGAACTCGTGCGACCGTTCGAGGTTGATCCCGAGCAGCGTGTGCCCGTACGGACCGGCGCACGAACATCCTCCGCGCGACTGGATACCGAAGAGATCGTTCAGCAACGCGACGACGTAGTTGTGGTGCAGGTACCGCCCGGACGGCGCCGTCACCACGAACGACACGATGGACAGCCGCTCGGAGTCCAGGTTGCCGAGGATCTGCAGGTTCGGCTCCGCCTTCCACGCCTCGACCGCACGCCGCAGGTACGCGTCCTCGTGTGCGCGGATCACGTCGATTCCGACCGCCTGCTTGAGCTGGAAGGCCAGCCCGGCGCGGATCGACCCGATGATCGCCGGCGTCCCGCCCTCCTCGCGGTGCACCGGATCGTCCAGATAGCGATGCTCCAGCGGGTTCACATAAGCGACCGTCCCGCCGCCCGGCACGTCAGGCACCCGGTTGCGCAGCAACTCCCGACGAGCGACCAGTACGCCGGGAGTCCCCGGACCACCGATCAACTTATGCGGACTGAGGAAGATCGCATCCTTGTAGGACAACGGGTCCTGATCGCGTCCGCCGTACATATCGATCTCGACGTACGGCGCGGCGGCGGCGCAGTCCCAGAACGACAGCGCGCCGTACTGATGCAGCAACGCCGACACCCTGTGCGTGTTGCTGACGATCCCCGTGACGTTGCTGGCCGCGGAGAACGATCCGATCTTCAGTGGTCGATCGGCGTACTCGATCAGCCGTTGCTCGAGTTGCGGGATGTCGATGTGACCGTCGTGGTCCTGGCTGATCACCACAACGTCGGCGATCGACTCCCGCCACGGCAGCTCGTTCGAGTGGTGCTCATACGGCCCGATGAACACGACCGGACGCCGCTCCGGCGGGATCTGGTCGGTCAGGTGGTACAGGTCGTCCAGCTCGGCCGGGATCCGCAGACCCATGATCCCGATCAGCTTGTCGATCGCACCGGTCGCACCCGAGCCGCAGAAGATCACCGCGGTCTCGTCGTCCCCGCCGACGCTCTGGTGGATGATCCGCCGGGCGTCCTCGCGCAGCCGCGTGGTCTGCAGGCCGGTCCCGCTCGACTCGGTGTGCGTGTTCGCATACCGCGGCAGGACCTCCTCGCGGATGAAGTCCTCGAGGAAGGTCAGCGCGCGTCCTGACGCCGTGTAGTCGGCATACGTGACGCGGCGTGGACCGTACGGCCCGGGCATCACCTGGTCGTCCCCGATCACCGAGGCCCGGATCCGCCGCAGCAACGGCGTGTCCGGCGGCATGTCGCCGCGCTCCCCCTCGCGCTCCCCCATGGTGCTCATGGCTCAGAGTAAGGCACGAGTGACCTACATCTCATCGACTCGTGACGTCCTGTGGATAAGGTCGGTGCCAGTCGACCGCGAGGGAGTTGGGATGACGTTTTCCGGCGAGCTGTGGGATCGCGGCGGGGCCTCCGTGTACGACGAGATCATCCGGCATCCGTTCATCACCGGACTGACCGACGGCAGTCTCGACCACGACGCCTTCCGGTACTTCGTCGTACAGGACAGCCATTACCTGCGCGCGTACTCCCGGGCGCTCGCCCTGGTCGCCGGCCGCGCGACCGACGAAGACGCGGTCCGTATGTTCGCGCTGCACGCCGCCAACGCGATCGCGGTGGAGCGAGATCTGCACACGTCACTGCTGGAGTCGCTGGGCCTCACCCCGGCCGATGTAGACGCGGCCGGGTCCGGTCCGACCACTACGGCGTACATGTCCTATCTGACCGCCGTCTGCGCCACGGGAACGTACGCCGAGGCTGTAGCCGCCGTACTGCCCTGCTACTGGATCTACCGGGACGTCGGCCGGGAGCTGCTGAAGCGGTCCTCGCCGGACCCGCTGTACCGGCAGTGGATCGAGACGTACGGCTCGGAGGAGTTCGACGCTGTAGTCGAGGCGGTCCTCGCGGTGACCGACACACTGGACGTCGGAGCCGCGGAGCGGGAACGTTGTCACCAGCACTTCGCCACGACGTGCCGCTACGAATGGATGTTCTGGGACGCCGCTTACCACAAGCTCGATTGGCCGGTGGGATGAAGGACTTCTACGACGTCGTCATTGTCGGCGGTGGGCACAACGGTCTGGTCGCCGCCACGTACCTGGCTGAGTCCGGGCTGTCCACTCTGGTTCTGGAACAGCAGGGCCACACCGGTGGCGCAGCGGTCAGCGAACGGGTCTTCCCGGGTGTGGAGGCGCGGCTGTCGCGGTACTCGTACCTGGTCAGTCTGCTGCCCGACAAGATCGTCGCCGACCTCGGGCTCGACCTGGAGCTCCGGTCCCGAACCGTCGCGTCGTACACGCCGGTACGGCGCTCTGGCCGCAACGTCGGCCTGATGGTCGAGCGTCCGGAGGGTGCTGTCACGCGGGAGTCGTTCCTGACGCTGACTGGCAGTGATGCGGAGTACGAGGCATGGACGGACTTCTACGGCTCGGTTGGGTCGCTGGCTGCTGCTCTGGCGCCCACACTCCTCGAGCCTCTCCAGCTGGCCGCTGACCTGCGCTCGCGCGTCGACAGCGAGCTGTGGGATGAGTTGGTCGAGCGTCCGCTCGGCGAGACCATCGAACGACGGTTCGCCGACGACACCGTTCGCGGCGTGGTCGCCACAGACTCCGTCATCGGCACGTTCGCCGGGCTGCATGACGAGTCGCTGATCCAGAACCGGTGCTTCCTGTACCACCTGATCGGCAACGGCACAGGTGAGTGGAGAGTGCCAGTCGGTGGGATGGGGGCTGTCACTGATGCGCTGGCTGCTGCGGCCCGGCGTACTGGCGCTGCACTGGTGACCAACGCGTCAGTGACCTCCATCGAGGTGGACGGGGTGAACGGCTCGGTCACCTGGCTCGGTGGCGACGGCGAACGGTCGGTGGACTGCTCCTGGGTGCTGTCGAACGTCGCACCTTCCACTCTGGCTGCGCTGCGTGGCCAGACCGGCGTGGAGAAGCCGGAGGGGTCGCAGCTGAAGATCAACCTGCTGCTGAGCCGCCTGCCCGCGCTGAAGTCGGGCGACGACCCGAAGCGGGCGTTTGCCGGTACGTTCCACATCGACGAGGACTACAGCCAACTGGAGACGGCGTACCAGTCGGCTCGGGACGGTCAGTTGCCGGCGGTTCCGCCGTCCGAGGTGTACTGCCATACCCTCACCGATGCGTCGATCCTGTCGCCTGAGCTGACTGCTGCCGGCTATCAGACACTGACCGTCTTCGGGGTCCACTTTCCGGCACGATTGTTTGCCTCCGACAACGATGCTGCCCGCGCGAAGGCGACCCGCCGCGTCCTGGTCGGCCTCGAGTCGTACCTCGCCGAACCGCTCGATGACTGCATCGCCCGCGATGCCGAGGGCAACCTCTGCATCGAGGCCAAGACCCCGTTGGACATCGAGGAATCCGTCGGCATGCCCGGCGGCCACATCTTCCACGGCGACCTCCAGTGGCCATGGGCCACCGACCCGTCCGACGTCGGCCGGTGGGGCACCGAAACCGACGCCGCCAACCTCCTGATCTGCGGCTCCGGCGCCCGCCGCGGCGGCGCCGTCTCCGGCCTCGGCGGCCACAACGCCGCCATGACCATCCTCACCCGCTAACCGATTGCGCATCTCCCCCACGGCCCTGCTACGATCCTCTTCGTTCGCAAGCAAGACCAGCGCCGCTAGCTCAATTGGCAGAGCAGCTGACTCTTAATCAGCGGGTTCGGGGTTCGAGTCCCTGGCGGCGCACAAAACTGCAGGTCAGAGGCGGGTTCCGCCTCCGAGAACCCATCCCAGGTGTGACTTATGGGGTGGGTTTTGTCGTTAGAGATCATCAGCGATCGCCTCCAGCGCATCGGCGGCTGCCGGGTTCTTGGCCTTCCGGCCCATGTATACGTCTTGGGTCAGCGACGGGCGGGCGTGACCAAGCTGGTCAGCGATCTGGCGGGCGGTTTGGCCGGCATCGTCCAGGATCGTCGCGGTGGTCTTCCGGAACGCGTGCGATGTGATCCACGCCATAGCGTCCGCTGCGACGGGCTTTGCCGCCTCAGCCGCGATCTCAATGACCTCCGATCGGCGACCTGCCGGTGTGCCATAGGCGTCGAGGATCGTTTCGACCTCCCGGACCTCGATCTGTACTCGTCCGTTCTCCATGAGGCTGACTCGGTTCTGGGCGCACCCAATCGAAGCCGCGGCCTCCTTCTGCGTGAGGCCGGCCACCTGCCGGCATTCCTTCAGCGCGCGACCGAGATTCCGCCGAAGTTCCGAGCCGATCGGCGAGCGAGCATCCCGGAAGGAACGGCGGGTGTTCGAGGGGTCACGAAACCCACCTGAACTGTCAGAGAAGACCGGATCGGTCAGCCGGACGCCCTGGACGAAGCGAGCGCGCAGCATCGATACGCACCACGAGGGGATCTTGAGCACCCGCTCCCCCGCGCGAGACTTCGTCTTGGTTCGGAGCAGCCCCTCGCCCTTGGCCCGGACGATCTGGTGTGTGATGGCGACCTCGCTGGTGAAGAAGTTGACCTGTTCCCAGATCAAGCCGAGTGTTTCGCCGATCCGAACGCCGGTGGCCAGCATCAAGACGGTCAGGTCGAAGAGATCAGCCTCGATCGCCTTTGGATCGGAGCTGAGCATCTGGAACCACATCCGCCGTTCATCGGCCTCCAACGCACGAGGGTTGCGCCTGCTCTTGCCGCCCTCGATCCGCTCGATCTCGCGAACCGGATTCGTCTCCATTGCTCCATGACGAACAGCCAGCCCGCAGACTCCCGAGATCACCGAACGACTCGTCTGGGCAGTTGGTACGCCGACCTTCGCCTTGATCTGCTTGATCACCCTATCGACGAGTGAAACGGAGAACTCACCGAATCGGATCTCCCTCAGAGCTGGCAGCACGTGGTTACGAAGCGCACGCTCGTAGGCATCGCGGGTACCGGTCGAGCGGGTCCCGTCCTTGACTTTCTGGAGCACTTCCTCGTACCAGAGTTCGGCGCCAACAGAGAAGCGGTCCATCGAGGTCAGGCTCCCGCCGCTTCGTGCCCTGACTCGCTCGCGGAGTCTGTCCTTCAGGTTCGACTCTGCTTCCGTCTTCGTTCGGCCATAGGCCGGCACATGTCGCGTCATCCCGTCGAAGTCCCGGAAGTACGTCTCCGCACGGTACCGATCCGGCTTGCCCTTCTTGTTCTTATGAGACACGTAGATCCTGATCGTGCCCCAGGTCCCGAGCGGCAACGGCTTTCGTCCCATGATCAGCTCTCCCCTATGACGCCGAGCGGCGAGCCTTCACCCAAAGGAGCTGCCGCGGACAAACAACTCCGACCGCGGCGCGGGAGGCTGCACCCGGATGGAGCTGAGCTAGCTGTACTGACCAGGTAGGGCCAGCCGCAATCTCAGCAGACGAGAACAGAAGCTCGGCCGGCCGTCTGCATAGTGCAGCCGCCGATGCGCGCGGTCTTTCGGGCATGCTGTCACGGGTATGAGCCTTCGTGGCGGGCTTGACATCCCGCTTCTCGGCCCGCTTGACCAGCTTCTCCTGCTCCACATCCTTCTTGTGTAGCTTCTTCTTCTTCGCCTCCTTGGCCTTTTTGCTCGTCTCGTCCATCATGGCGCGGATCGAGCTCATCAGCTGGTCCTCGTCCAGGTGGGCGTACCAGAGGTCCATTGTCGGCATCTGCGCGAACCCCGGCGGCTTCTGGGTGGCGAGCACGAACGGCAGTCCGCAGCCGCACGGGAAAGCGGCCATGGCCTGCCGGTAAGCCGTCACTGAGGCCAACGTCGCCGCCCGGGTGTCGGCCTGGACAACCCGTTGTTGCGGCCTGCGGTGGTGAAGCTCGCCGCCATCCGCTTCACGTCGTACTCGAACGGTCCCCGTAGCGTCTCGTCGAAATCGTTCAGGTCGAGCAGCAGCCGCCGTTCCGGGGAGGCGAACAGGCCGAAATTCGACAGGTGGGCGTCGCCGCACAGTTGGGCCTCGAGGCCGGCCACCGGCAAGTCCTTCAAGTCCGCCGCCATGATCTTGGCCGCGCCCCGGTAGAACATGAACGGCGAAGCCATCATCCGGCCATGACGTACCGGCACCAGATCCGGCTCGCGGGTGACGTTCTACTCCTCCAGCAGGCCGACCGGAGCCCGCCGCAGGCTTCCACTTCGTATGGCTCGATGGAGCTGTCTGATCCCGGCTCTCCAACCCCCTAGCCGTTGCGATCGTAGATGCTCGGATGCACGATCGTCTTCGCCACCATCTGGTCCATCTCCTTTTCTGAGCGTCATTCCCGGCCCAAGCCGCCCGCGCTGCCGTGTTGTGTGGCGAGCCGGAACGGTCCGGTCACAGACGGGTTGAGTCCCGCGCTGTTCGCGTTGGGGCAGGTAGGTGCCGGCGGCACCTATTCGCGGGCGAGCATTGCCCGGGCCTCGCGCTCCAGGTCAACGTAGGGGTCGCCGCTGACGTCGACCGCGACCTGCTTGATCGTGCCGCCGGTGAAGGTGTGCGGGTGTGTGCCCGGGTAGTCGTCGGTGACCGGCTCGCCGCTGTCGCGGCCGACGCACAGGCCCTCTCCGGCGACCGAGAACATCCCGGGCTGGGTCTTGATCCGGCCTTCGCCGACCTTCGTGTCGCCGTGGTAGAGGGACAAGATCCCGGTGGACACCCCGGGCGGGTCCTCGCCGTCCTTTGCGAACGACGCGGACAGGAGCAGGTTCTCACCGGTCGGAAGATCGTCGGTTCCGTCGATCTTCTGCTCCATGACGCCGACGAAGTTGTTCACGTAGTGCAGCCGGTTGTCCTTGACGTACAAGGCGTGCCCGCCGAAGCGTGCCCCCTGGGCGAACAGCACGCCCTGCGCGCCCGGAGCGGGGATGTCCACGACCGCGCCGATCGTGAACGATCGGTTTCGGATGTTCACCGCCTGTTGTTCGGGCACCTCGGCGACGCCGGTGTAGTAGGCGTAGCGGTCGCGGGCCGAGGCCAACAGCGGCCGCGGCGTCAAGAGGATCTCCAGCGCAGACCGGTCGTCCAGTGGGAAGGCGCCGTTCTCGCCGGCCTCGGCGAACCACAGGTTGACCAGCTCGCGGAGTTTGTCGGGGTGCTGCGCGGCAAGGTCGTGGAGTTCGGCGCGGTCGGTGTCGGTGTGGTAGAGCTCCCAGGTGTCGTCGTTGAAGTCACTCCAGCCGCTGATCGTCGGGTGGGTGGTGACGGCCTTCCAGCCGTCGTGCCAGATCCCGCGGGAGCCGAGCATCGAGTAGAACTGGGTCTTGCGTGCCGAGGGTGCTGACGCCAGCTCGGCGGTGTAGCGCATGCTGATCCCGTCGAACCGGCTTTGCACATGTCCCTTGATCGCCGTAGGTGTCTGCACGCCGAGGCTCTCCAAGACGGTTGGCACGATGTCGATCGCGTGGTGGTACTGCTCGCGGATCTCGCCTTTGCCCGCCGTGGTCCCGGGCCAGGAGATGATGCACGGATCGGCCGTGCCGCCCTCGAACTCGTATCGCTTCCACATCTTGAACGGCGTGTTGAACGCCATCGCCCACCCGGTCGGGTAGTGGTTATAAGTCTTTGGCCCGCCCAGTTCATCGAGCATCGCCAGGTTCTGCTGCAAGTCATCGGGCACGCCGTTGAACAGCTTGTTCTCGTTCACCGACCCGTTCGGGCCGCCCTCACCGCTGGCCCCGTTGTCCGACACGAGAACCACCATGGTGTTGTCCCGCTGCCCCGATTCCTCCAGATAATCCAGCAGCCGGCCGATGTGATGGTCAGCGTGCGCCAAGAACCCCGCGTACACCTCCGCCATCCGGCAGAACAGCTGCTTCTCCTCCGCGTTCAGCGAGTCCCATGGCCTGGTGACATCCAAAGGCGGGAACGGCTTCCCCCCGGGGCCTTGACGGGTCTGCGGGGTGCCGATCGGGTTGATGGGGGGAAGTTCGGTGCTGTCCGGGACAATCCCTATCTGCTTTTGGCGGGCCAGGGTTTGCTCGCGCATCGCCTCGTAGCCCATGTCGAACTGACCCTTGAACTTGGCGATCCATTCCTTCGGGGCGTGATGAGGCGCGTGCGCTGCGCCCGGCGCGTAGTAGAGGAAGAACGGTTTGTCGGGCGCGATCGCCTTCGCGTCCTTGATGAAATCCAGCGCCTTGTCGGTGATGTCTTCGGTGAAGTGGTAGCCCTCAGCCGGAAGCTTCGGCTGATCCACCGGGTGGTTGTCATACACCAGGTCCGGGTACCACTGGTTGGTCTCCGCCCCGAGGAAGCCGTAGAACCTCTCGAACCCGCGGCCGGTAGGCCAGTTCCGTCGGGTGGAGGCGAGGTTCATCTCCACCGTCGGGCACAGGTGCCACTTGCCCACCATGTAGGTGTTCCAGCCCAGCTCGCCCAAGATCTCCGGCAGCATGCCGTTCTCTGGCGGGATCGTCCCGCTGGCGTTCGGGAAGCCGATCGCCGCCTCGGTGATGCACGCCATCGAATTACGTGTGTGGTTGCGCCCGGTCAGTAGGCACGAGCGGGTCGGCGAGCACAGCGCCGTGGTGTGCCACTGCGTGTAACGGATCCCGTCCGCGGCGATCCGGTCGATGTTCGGCGTCTCGATCGGACCGCCATAACAGCTCATCGCCGAGAAACCGACATCGTCCAGGACGATGTAGACCACGTTCGGCGCCCCATCCGGGGCCTTCGGCGGCTCGAACGGTGCCCAATCAGGCACCGAATCCCTGATGTCTACATTGATCATGCCCCTGAACGACGTGCTCACAATGCACTCCCTCCCGCTCGAAGACGCGTGGCTGGTTCCGCGTTGGACGTTCCTTCCCGACGAAGGCCGCCTCACCGTCATCCACCCGACTCGCCCGCACCCTTACGATCCTTCGCGCCGGCACGTGCCCTGCGCCCAACAACGTGACTCGGCGGCAAACGCTTTCGTCTGCAGCCCCCTGCCCACTCATCTGACAGCGGCCCGTTCCGCCGCACATCACCCACGAAGGATGAGCCCCGAACAAGCTGACGCGGCGGCGATATCGCGCTTGAGTACCTCCTGTCGCGAGACACGCCCCGCGACACACACGGCTGGGCGATCCCTACGGCCCGTGCGGTGCCCGAATGGACCATGCATGGACCTCGGAGTAGTGGGCCAGGCCCTCAGCGGCCTCGGCAAGGCCGCGGCACCAGCCCTCATCGCGAGAGCCAGGGAACTGGGGATCCCGCTTCCGG
>Ga0136846_1238271_pt1 | contig 11574 bp, 4 predicted proteins | sample HopSoiMetagenom2_FD_96841 | JGI IMG/M metagenome (GOLD analysis project Ga0136846, IMG submission 96841) | Grasslands soil microbial communities from Hopland, California, USA - 2 Assembly 2016 (version 4) | ecosystem: Environmental > Terrestrial > Soil > Grasslands | place: USA: Hopland... | reverse complement strand
GGACGACCAGGTTAACCTGTTTTTCCTCAACGATCTGAAGCGTTTCAGTGGATGTGCCGGCCTTGGAAACCTCGTATCCGTGCTTGATCAAATAAAGCGAAAGCAGGTCCCGCATCTGCTCCTCGTCATCCACGATCAGGATGTGTTGCTTCATACCTCTGTGTTGGCAAGCAAGGTTTGAACCAAGTGCAAAGATTGCGCTTTGGGCAGCATTTCGCATGATTGTGGTGTGCAATTGGATGAAATTCAGCGGGCGGCCCAGGAGCAATTCGCCCGGCAAAGCCAGCGCTATGGCCGTGGGCATATTCTCGAGAATATTGAAGATGTTGCTACCGCTCTAGGCCGCATTCCACTGCGTTCGCCGGCCCGTGTGCTCGATGTTGCGACGGGTGGTGGGCACACCGGGTTATATCTGGCGTCGCTCGGTCACAAGGTGACGCTCGCGGACCTGGCGCAGTCGATGTTGGATCGTGCTGCGCAAACGGCGAAGGAACGCGGCCTCGCGGTGGACACTCGGCAGCACGTCGCCGAAGAATTGCCCTACGCAGATGGCTCCTTCGATCTCGTGACGTGCCGTGTGGCTGCGCATCATTTCAGCTCCCCGGAACGATTCATTGCCGAGACGGCGCGGGTCCTTGGTGCTTCTGGTTATTTGCTCTTGATCGATGGGACGGTGGAAGACGGCGAGCCGGAAGCGGAGCAATGGATGCATGAACTGGAAAAATTTCGTGATCCAAGTCACAACCGCTTTCTGACGCCCGGGCGGTGGAGCAAACTTTGCGACCAACACAAGTTGGAGGTGAAGGATGTAATACTGACGCCATTCAAACAGCCGGACTTAAACTGGTATTTCGACACGGCGAATACTTCGGCTGAGAATCGTACCAGGGTGCTTGAACTTATTGCGAACGCGCCCGAATCGGCGCGGCGCTTGTTTAAGATTGGAAGCGAGGAGGGGAAGATAGTTTGGTGGTGGCAGCGTTTGACTCTAATTGCGCGTAAGGAGATCTAGGAAGAAGTTCGGACAAATTCCTTGTGTAAACGCGCGTAGTGGCCGCCTTTGGCGAGAAGGTCTTCGTGGCGGCCTTGCTCGACGATCTGTCCCTGGTTGAGCACAAGAATGCGGTGTGCGTTCCGCACAGTGGAAAGCCGGTGCGCAACGACGAAGCAAGTTCGGCGTGCGAAGAGCTCTTCCAGCGCGTGCTGGATGGTCTTCTCGGTGGCGGTATCGACGGCGCTTGTGGCCTCATCAAGAATGAGGATCCGCGGCTGGGCGACCATGGCCCGGGTGAAAGTTAAGAGCTGCCGTTCCCCTGCGCTGACATTGCCTCCCCGTGCGCTGACTTTGGTTTGGGAGCCATCCGAGAGCCGCAAGATAATCTCGTGGGTGCCGAGAGTTTTGGCGGCCTCGATCACTTGTTCGTCGCTGGCAGTCGATCGTCCAAACTTCAAGTTCTCCATGACCGTGCCGGTAAACAGAAAGTTCTCCTGGGTGACGATGCCGATCTGTTGATGCAACGACTCAATGGTAGCGGAAAGGAGGTCGATGCCATCGACGAGAATGCGTCCTTGCTGTGGTTCGTAAAAGCGCGTGATCAAGCTGATAACGCTGGTTTTCCCAGAGCCGGTGTGGCCAACCAACGCGACCGTTTCCCCGGGTCGGGCTTCGAAGGCGATATCGCGCAAGACCCAGGTATCCGCGGGAGTGGTATCGTAGCGAAAAAAAACATGCTCGAATAACACATGTCCACGAATTGTTGGCAGCGGCGCGGCATTCGCCCGATTTCTCACCTGGGGTTTGGTGTCGAGCAATTCGAAGATGCGCTCAGCGCTGGCTGCTGACGAGAGGACGGCATTGTAGAGATCACCCATTGTTTGGATCGGTCCGAAAAACATGCTGAGATAAAGAATGAACGCGGCCAATTGGCCGACCGTAATCTGGTTTTGCAACACGAGATGGCCGCCATAGCCAAGAATGATTGCGGTGCCGATTCCTGACATCATACCCAGGAAGGGCATGTAGGTGTGAAAGACCCGGGCTGAAACCAGAAAGCGGTCGAAATAGACGTCCTGCAACTTTTCGAAATTAGCCAGGTTTTCCTGTTCGCGCGAGAAAGCCTGCACTACTCGGACGCCCGCGATGTTTTCCGCCAAAGAAGCTGTGAGCCGCGAGGCTTGCTCACGGACTCCGCGATAAGCGCGCATGCCGAATTTCTGAAAGAGATGCGTCGCGATTGCAACCGGTGGCAGCACGATGCTTACGGCCAAACAGAGGCGCCAGTCATATTGGAGCATGAGCACGACGACGCCGATGAGGGTGAGGAGGCTGGCTAACATCTGGTTGGCGCCCCAGGTCATGATTCGCTCGAGGGACCCGATATCGGTATCGGCGCGACTAATGATGCGACCCTGGTGCGTCTGATCGAAATAATTGAGCGATAAGCGTTGGATCTGCTCGAAGACAGCCAGGCGCAGATCTTCAAGGGCACCGTGGCCGATGGCAATGGCGGTTTTTACCTGGATGACCGAGAGCACCCAGTTGAACAAGAGGTTTGCGAGGTAGAGGGCGCTGATAACCGCGATCCCGATCATAGCGGCGCGCGCCGTGCTGAAATTCGTCAGATATTTATCAATGCCGAGTTGGATGAATTTCGGGCCAAGCAATTGCGAGAGCGTGGCCAGAATCGTAAAAACCAGGTTAAGAGCAAAAGTGCCCTTGTAGGGACGGACATAGCTGGCCAGGCGCCGAAATGTCGAAGCGGTCATTCGCTTTTGGGCGAATTGTTCCTCGAGGAGGATATCGTCGTTAGCGGGCATCGGGGGAGGAGTTAGGTGTGCATTCGCACTTCGGCTCCCACTTTGTCGTCCACTTTGTCCCGTTCCCTGGTCTGCGACAAAGTGGACGACAAAGTGGGAGCCGAAGTGGGGACTAGGCCAGAAGCTTTGTCACTAACTCGCCGCTCACGTCGGTTAAACGAAAATCGCGGCCCTGAAAACGGTAGGTGAGTTTTGTATGATCAAAGCCGAGCAGGTGGAGAATGGTGGCGTGCAGATCGTGAACGTGAACGCGGTCTTTCGAGGCGTTGAAGCCAAAATCGTCCGATTCGCCGAGAGTTCCCGGCTTTATGCCGCCGCCGGCGAGCCACATGCTAAAGCAATTGGGGTGATGGTCGCGGCCGTCGTTGCCGCCCTGGACCATCGGTGTGCGCCCGAATTCGCCGCCCCAGATGACGATAGTATCTTCGAGCATGCCCCGTTGCTTTAGGTCTTTGATCAGGGCGGCGGAGGCCTGATCTGTTTTCTTGCATTCGGAAGTTAAACCTTTAACCAACCCGCCATGATGGTCCCATGACTCATGGAAAATCTGGACGAAGCGGACACCGCGCTCGACCAGCCGGCGAGCCATCAAGCAACTATTTGCGAAGGACGCTTTGCCCGGCTCAGCGCCGTACATGTCGAGGATGTGCTTCGGTTCCCTGGCAATGTCCATGAGCTCGGGAGCGCTGGATTGCATTCGATAGGCCATTTCGAAGGAATTAATCCGGGTGGCGATTTCGGGATCACCCACAATGTCCAAATGCTTTTTGTTCAGCTTATTGACGGTGTCGAGGGTGTCGCGCTGCATCTCGGTGTCGACACCCTTGGGGTTGGAGAGATACAAAACCGGATCGCCTACGTTGCGGAAAAGGGTTCCCTGGTAAACTGAGGGCAGGAAGCCAGCGCCCCAGTTTGAGGAGCCGCCGCTGGTGCCTTTTTGGCCGGTGCTGAAAACGACAAAACCGGGCAATTCCTGTGATTCGCTGCCTAGTCCGTACGTGACCCAGGCGCCGAAGCTCGGACGGCCGAATTGTTGCGAGCCGGTGTTCATGAAAATCTGCGCGGGCGCATGGTTGAACGCGTCGGTGTGCATCGACTTGACGACCGCGAGTTCGTCAACGACTTCGGCGAGATGTGGCAGCAACTCGGACAATTCAGTGCCGGATTGGCCATATTTTTTGAATTTGAACTTCGGCCCGAGCAGGGAGGAAGAGGTGGGCGAGATGAAGGCCGCGCGATAACCTTTCAGCAACTCCGCCGGCGGCAGCTTGCCATCCCACTTGGTCAGCTCTGGTTTATTGTCGAATAATTCGAGATGGCTGGGCGCGCCGGCCATAAAAAGATAAATGATCCGCTTCGCCTTTGGTTTCAGCGGGGGTTGTTTTGGCGCCAATGGGCCTAACACACTGGGAGCGGCCCAGCCGTTTTGTTGGAACAGTCCTCCCAAGGCAATCGCGCCAAGACCGACACCGCATTGTTGGAAGAACCAGCGGCGAGTAACTTCGGTGCGATTGATTCCGCGATAGAGATGTGATTGGCAGTTCATAGGCTGAAAATCATTCCTTTCGTCATTCGAGCTTCGTCATTCGTCATTGCTCTGGATGTCATTCCTTTGAAATCGTTTCGTCGAGGTTCAATAACACCCTCGATACTACTGTGTAAGCGGCTAACTGCGCGGGGGATGTGCCTTTCGGCAAATCATCCACTTTGAGAACGTCGGGCTTTCCAGTGGCCACTTCGCTGGGATTGATCCAGCCGTCGGCGATACGCTCGCGCTGTTTTTTGAGCAGGGCAAGCAGGTCGGTCAATTCTTCGGCGGTTGGCTGGCGGGAGAGGGTGCGCCTGAAGGCATAGGCGATTCGTTGTTCGTCGGTCGTGCCGCCATTGGCCAGGGCTTTTTTAGCCAGTGCCTGGGAGCATTCGACGAATAACGGCTCATTCAGGGTGACCAAGGCTTGCAAGGGAGAATTGGAGCGCTGGCGGCGGACACAGGCGAAATCTGCGTTGGGAACGTCGAAGGTTTGCAACGCTGGATACGGTGTCGAGCGGCGCCTGAAGACATAGAGGCCGCGGCGGTATTTCTCTTCGCTGGTATCGTGCTTCCATGGGAAAGGGGCGTAGCTTGCGGGCGGATTGAAGATAAACTCAGGGGCCGGTGGCATCACACTGGGACCGCCCATCTTTGGGTTGAGGAGTCCGCTGGCCCCGAGGGCGATATCCCGGACAATTTCGCCTTCGACGCGGCCACGCGGTCCGCGCGCCAGGAATCGGTTGTAAGGGTCAGTTTCGTAGATCTCCGGAGTAACTCGGGAGGATTGACGATAAGTTGCCGAACCTACAATGACTCGATGGAGCCACTTGAAACTCCAACCATGGTCCATGAATTCGGTCGCCATCCAATCGAGTAACTCTGGATGGGATGGGGGCTCGCTTTGAGTGCCGAAATCCTCGGGCGTTGTGAGGAGCCCAGTTCCGAAATAGCCCTGCCAGACGCGATTTACTATGACGCGCGCGGTAGTTGGTGAGCGTCGATCGGCAAGCCATTTGGCGAAGGTGAGGCGTGAACCATCAGCCCCCTCCGGAAGCGGATGGAGAAATGCCGGCACGCCCGGGTTTACTTTCTTTGCTGGTTTCAGCCAGTCACCCCGCTTGAGAAGATGGGTTTCCCGAGGTTCTTCCCGAACCAGTAGCGTCAGCGAAGTGGCGCCTTCCGGATAGTCGTTCCAAAGAGCGGCGATTTTCTGGTTGGAGTCTTTCCAATCTGCGACGGTAGTCCGCCAGTAGCTAAAAAGCGTGGCTTGCTGAACGGGACTTCGCTTTCCGGGGAGGACCTGCAAAATATCGCGCACCTTTTTTGGCAACGGATCGGCTTTAAGCGGGGCCGGCGCTTTGGTCATACTGACACGAAAGCGGCCGAGGTTGTTGTTCATGTGGTCGTCGCTATTCCAGCCGCCGTGATTTTGTTGGAAGCCGATGCGCCAGGAGGTGCCGTTGGTGAATCCCGCAGCCTTGGCGGCGACGAAGACAGCTTTGCGGTCTTGATTCCGCAACCCGGGTCCGGCGTCAATGCCCCAGGCCGTTTTGTCATTGCCATCGATGGCAAAACCGATCGGGCCGGTGGTGCGGCTGTTGGTAGTCTTATCGAAGAAGTTCGTGGCGAGCAGACGCTCAGGTTGATTGTAATCGGCGGTAGCGGAGGTCCATTTAACCTTCGCCTTGTTGGTCGGAGCCTTGATGTCGGTGGTTTCGACCAAAAACTCACTCAACGCGCAGGTGCCATTAAATGCGCGGCCCGGTCCGCCGTAAGGGAGATTGGGATCGGTTAACAGCTCAAGACGGAAGGCTGTTACGCCGGTAAGATCGTTCGTGGCGCGAAACCATTGTGTAAATTTGGTGGGCGCGTAGCCGCAGGCCAGGAGCGAGCCGTCCTTCTTTTCTTCGTAGCGCTGATCCTTGTCGCCTTCCTGGACAAGGTTCGTCACGACGGTCCACTCGGGCTGATCATCCTTCAGCGATTGTTCCCACTGGGCGATGCGGCTCTTCCAATCAGGGGTTGTCTCCTTCAAAGCGGCTTCGATCTCAGCGGCTTTTCGGTGAATGTCGGCAATTTTCATTTGCTGCGCGGGGGTGTAAACCACCGGCCTGGCTTCGTAGTCATTATTGATGAAGGCAAAAATGCGGTAGTAATCCTCCTGCAGGATTGGGTCGAACTTGTGATTATGACATTGGGCGCATTGAATGGTGACCCCGAGGACGGCCTTACCGATGGCATCCATGCGATCAAACATGGCTTCCATCCGAAACTGCTCGGGATCGATGGCTCCTTCCATGTTGACCATGGAATTGCGCAGGAAACCTGTGGCCACGACCTGGTCCGGACGCGCATTAGGTAACTGATCGCCCGCAAGCTGCTCGATGATGAACTGATTGTATGGCAGGTCGTTGTTGAATGCGTTGACTACGTAATCCCGGTAAGGCCAGACCTCACGCGACATGTCTTTCTCGTAGCCATCACTATCGGCATAGCGGGCGGCATCGAGCCAAATGCGGCCCCAACGCTCGCCGTAATGAGGTGAGCGGAGCAGCCGCTCGACTTGCTTTTCGTAAGCGTCGGAACTGCTGTCAGCCAGGAAGGCATCGACTTCTTCGACGGTTGGAGGCAAGCCGACCAGGTCGAGAGACAGTCTTCGCAGGAGGGTGACTTTGTCCGCCTCGGGTGAGGGCTTGAGCTTGTCTTTGTCGAGCCGCGCGAGGATGAATTGGTCCACAGGGGTGCGAATCCATTTCTTTTCTTTAACTGAGCGGAGCTTCGGTTTGACAGGCGCTTTGAAAGCCCAATGGGCGTATTTATCGACTATTTGGACTGAGGCGCTGTCGGGCCATTTAGCGCCCTGATCGATCCATGCGCGGAGCAGGCCGATTTTGTCTGCCGAAAGGCGATCGCCCTTCTGTGGCATGATCGAGTCAGGTTTAACGCCCGAGACAAGCTTGACCAGAAGGGAGTCGGCGCTTTTTCCGAGAACGATGGCGGGCCCCAATTCGCCGCCGCGCAAGGCGGTAGCCTTATGGTCGAGCCGGAAGGCGGCTTCCTGTTTTTTGGGGCCATGGCAGCCGAGGCAGCTTTCGGCAAAAATGGGCTGAATGTCTTTGACGAAGTCAACCTTCCGCCCGGACGGGGGAGGCAGATTGACGGGCGCCACCGAGGCAGCAGCTCCCGCTGACGGGGTGTCAGGCTCCGCGGCTGCGAGAAAGCCGATGGGGGATGGCGATAGTGTGCCAAGCACTAAAATCGCTGTGAAACGATACTTGAGCCGAAGGTTCATTTTACGATGGTTCATCATGCCTGCATTGGGCCAGAGAGTCCATGGCATATCTTTCTTGACGCGAGAGCTAAACCTGCCATTCGGCCAATAAAGAGCACCGCACAGTTTGCTTGTCATTGGGTCGGAAAGTTGCCATTCTAGGAGACGCTTTTCCCGAAAAATGTGTCGCAGCCGAGCTGCGTTTACGTGGCAGAAAGCCGGGTTATGTGTTGTAACATCAATGAAATCACGATGCTGGTTGTTGTTCCTGGGGTTCGCTGTTGCCTTCTCTTTCACCGCCCCGCGGGCGTCCGCGGCGGCACCGGTCACTAATACCTTAATTGCTGTCCATAGCGTCTGGAAGTACCTCGATAACGGGTCGGACCAGGGCACGACCTGGGTAGCCCCGAGCTTCGATGACTCGAGTTGGACCAATGGTCCGGCCGAATTGGGCTATGGGGATGGCGACGAAGCCACTGTTATCGGGTTCGGGCCTGATGCCAACAACAAGTTTGTCACGAGTTACTTCCGGCGAACGTTCCTGGTCGATGATCCGGTGCGAGTCCAAAGTCTCATTCTCAACCTGCTGCGCGACGACGGGGCCGTCGTTTATATTAATGGGGTCGAAGTCTATCGAATCAGCATGCCCGCCGGACCGATCTCGTACACAACGTTTGCTTCGACAGCCGCCGAGTATACCTTCGTGAAGACTACCTTGGGGGCAACTAATCTGGTCGCTGGGACGAATGTTGTTGCATGCGAGGTTCACCAAGGTACGGGGAACAGCACGGACGTGAGCTTTGATTTGGAACTGCTCGCCGTCATGTCCGGCTTAACCAATTTCCCTCCCCTGGTAGCAATTACGAATCCAGTGAATGGTGCGATTTTCGGAACGCCAGCTTCGGTAACCATTCGCGCGTCAGCTTCCGATTCGGACGGCACTGTCACGAACGTGGCGTTTTACGTGAACAACGTAAAGCAGGTCGATGACACGGTGAGCCCTTACTCGTTCGATTGGCTGAATATACCTGCCGGCAACTACGCCCTGACTGCCATCGCTGCTGACAATGTGGGCCTCACGTCGACGTCGTCAGTAGTCAACGTGACCGTGAGCACAAACACCGCTCCACCAATCATTTTCGCGAAGGTACCTGTACCTGGTTCGGTAACGAACCTGTCGCAGATTGCGATCACGTTCAGCAAAGCCGTTGCCGGAGTGAATGCCTCGGACCTTCTTGTCAATGGAACCCCAGCGAGCGGGTTCAGCGGCTCCGGAAGCAATTACACGTTTACTTTTACGCAACCGGCTTACGGAACAGTTTCGATTACCTGGAGTGGCGCTCACGGAATCAGCGACCTCTTTACCCCGTCGCATCCGTTTGACCAAAACGGCCCGGGCGCGACCTGGCAATACCAATTGCTGGATGTAGTGCCGCCCGCGATGACTTCAGTAGATCCGGTGCCGAATTCGACGGTGGCGGGGCTAACGAACATCGCGGTGCTGTTCAGCGAGCCGGTGACTGGCGTTCAAGCGACCGATTTACTCATCAACTCGATCCCGGCCAGCACATTGTCCGGTTCAGGAGCGGGACCGTATCAATTCGGCTTTGCGCAGCCTCCAGTCGGGACGGTGCACATAAGTTGGATTGCCGGCCATGGTGTAATAGATGCCTCGAGCAACCCGTTTGCGGGGGGAATATGGAGCTATACATTGGACACAAACTCGACTGGAGTGGTTATTTCTGAGATCATGTATCATCCGTCCTCGGAGAATGTTCTTGAGGAGTACATCGAACTTTTCAACAAGGGCGCTTCCGCGGTTAATGTGGCCGGGTGGCAACTCAGTGGGGGAATTGATTTCACGTTTCCCAGCGCAACGATTCCCGCGGGAGGATTCCTGGTCGTGGTCGCCAACACGTCGCGCTTCAGCGCCAAATATCCGGGCGTGACGAACATCGTGGGCAACTGGACTGGGGTGCTTAACAATGGTTCAGACAACATCAAGCTGAACGATGAGGATGGGAACGACGTCGATGCAGTGCGCTACGCGGATGAAGGAGATTGGGCCGTTCGCCAGCGGGGCCCTCTGGACATGGGCCATCGCGGCTGGGAATGGTTTGCCGAACATGACGGGTTGGGCAAGTCACTCGAATTGATCAATCCGAAACTCTCTGGCGCCTTTGGACAAAACTGGGCCTCCGGCCGGATCGTCAATGGAACACCCGGGACCATTAACTCCGTTTCGAGCAACAATGTCGCTCCACTGATTCTGGACGTGATTCACTTCCCGATCGTGCCGCGGTCCACGAATAACATTAGTATCACGGCGAGATTTCTGGATGAGGCCCCGGGGGGATTGTCTGCCACCCTGTTCTACCGCGTGGATAGCGCCACGCCTCCGGCATTTACTAACGCGCCGATGCACGACGATGGGCTCAACGGCGATGCGGTGGCGAGCGACGGGCTTTACACGGTGGTGCTGCCGCCGTTTCCGAACAACAGCGTAATCGAGTACTACGTAAGCGCCAGTGACCTGCAAGGCAACACGCGCACCTGGCCAGCTCCGGCCATCCCGGCGGCGGATCAATCCGGGCCGTCGATGCAGGTCGTTAACGCGCTGTTCCAGGTCGATGACTCGACCTACGCGGGAACGCAACCGCTCTACAAGCTGATCATGACGGAGAATGAAAGGGCGGAATTGGCTGGAATTCCCTCGATCAGCAGTTTGCAAGGGCCGAATTCGCAGATGAACGGAACTTTCATCAGCGTGGATACCGCGGGGACCGAGCTGCGCTATACAATTGGTATTCGGAACCGGGGCCACGGGAGCCGCACGGCCAATCCGCCAAACTACCGGGTAGGCTTCCGCAGCGATCAACCGTGGAAGGGCGTGACTTCGAAGAATCTTAATTCCGTCAATGTTCACGTCCAGCACCTGGGCAGCGTGGTTGCGCGGAAAGCAGGCGTGGCAGGGGCGACGACGATTCCCGTTCAAGTTCGTGTCAACAACGTTAATCGCGCGGCGAGCGGCCAACCGATGTTCGGCTCTTACGCAGCCAACGAGGACCAGGGCTCGGATTTCGCAAAGGCCCATTTCCCGCTTGATCCAGGGGGAAATGTTTATCGCGCCGTTCGTGATATTGCGCCGCCGGATTTCACTTACCGAGGCGAAAGCAAAACGGCCTACGCGAACACGTGGTTTAAGGAATCAAATTTGAGCGAAGATGATTGGAGCGACTTGATTCGCATGTTGCGCACGGTAGGCATCAACAACACAACGCCCTTCACCACGGATAACGTTCGACAGGTCGTTGATGTCGAGCAATGGCTGCGGCATCTAGCGGTGATGAACCTGTTCGGTAACAATGAGACGGGGCTGAATACCGGGTACAACGACGATTACTTCATGTATTGCGGCGTTAAGGATCCGCGCTTCCTCCTGACCTATTATGACCTGGATACCATTTTAGGAGAAGGTGGATCGCTCGCGCCCAATGGCGACATCTTCAGCGCCACACTCAATAACGGCTCGGGGCAGGCGATGAGCCGGTTCATGCATTGGCCCGATTTTGAGCCTGTTTATTATCGCATCCTGAAAGAGTTGCTCGACACGACCTTTTCGCAGCCCGAATTCAACACCCTGGTCGATCAAGCGCTGAGCAGCTATGTCGCGCCGGCCACCGTGAGCTCGATTAAAAGCTGGATGGATTCCCGTCGTGCTTATGTGTTGTCGGTGTTGCCGCCAATCACGAACAATATTCCGCCAATTGCCCAGATCTCGAACGTGCCGCGTTCACCGACTCCCGCCACGGTGGCGAACCTCACGATCAGTGGCAAGGACGTGGTTGCGTATCGTTATTCACTGAATGGTGCGGCTTATACCGCGGAAGCTCCGGTTGCCACGCCCTTGAACCTTTCCGGTCTCGCTAACAGGACAAATAGCGTGGCGGTGATC
>Ga0136846_1239979_pt1 | contig 11576 bp, 5 predicted proteins | sample HopSoiMetagenom2_FD_96841 | JGI IMG/M metagenome (GOLD analysis project Ga0136846, IMG submission 96841) | Grasslands soil microbial communities from Hopland, California, USA - 2 Assembly 2016 (version 4) | ecosystem: Environmental > Terrestrial > Soil > Grasslands | place: USA: Hopland... | reverse complement strand
GAGGCGTCCGATTCGTGTCTCGCGGCGGAGGGAAACGCGTGCGTGCAGTCCGGCGCGGGACGACGAGTTCGCCGCAGGGACCAGTGTTGGCGGTGACCGAGAGGCATCGACGATGCCGTGCACGGTTCGCGAACACCTCGGCGGCGGGACACGCGCATGCTCCTCTCCCGCTAGGCATTTGTCAAGGGGAAGAGCAGCCGCAAATGCCGGGGAACGCCCGTTAGAATGTCTTCTCCCGTATCTCGGATCGCGGCCTGATGGATCATCACCGGCGTCCTCATCGCAAAGACAGGTTCCTACGTGCGCCGTTCATCCTCGCGGCGACACTCATTGCGATCGGTCCGCTTGCATTCTGGTTCATCGTCGGCGACCTGGCCGCCGTCGAACACGCACCTCAGTGACCTGAAAAAAGACGGGCGCAGAGTGTTGACTCTGCGCCCGCATGGAGTCACGAAGTACCGGTCTCTAAAACGTCACACGGAAACCAAACCGGAACTGCCGGGAGCGGCCCATTGCCAGGCTGTCATCGGTCGAGAGGATCTTGCCGAAGTTCGAGCTGTTGACGTTCCCGTTCGGTTGATCGAAGTGCGGGGTGTTGGTGGCGTTGAACGCCTCCGCGCGGAATTGCAGATCGATCGTGTGATTGAGCTTGAACGTGCGAAACAGACTCAGGTCCAGATTCACCTGACCGGGTCCACGCATGGTGTTGCGGCCCACGTTGCCGAACCGCACCTCGGTGACGCGCGCGAATGCCGTGGTGTCGAAATAGGTGCCATCGTCGCCGACCTTGCCAAGGATTGCGACCTTGTCCTTGACCTGGTCTGGTGTCTGCTGGTTGCCCGGCATGTTCAGCGACGCGTCGGAGGCGGACAATGTGAACGGCTGGCCCGAGAAGGCGCTGAACACGCCGTTCAGCTGCCAACCGCCGAAGAGCGTGTTGCTCATGCCCGTCGTCGCCCACTTCTTTTCGGCGCCGAACGGCAGTTCGTAGACGGCCGCCAGCTGGAAGTTGTGGGGAGTGTCGTGCGAGGCCAGGGCGCGGTTGCGGGCGAACACACTTGGGGCGTTCCAGAGGAACCCCGTCCAGTCTTCATAGGTCGCCTCGTCGATCGCCTTCGACCAGGTGTACGCGCCTTTGATCAGCAGGCCGTCCTTGAAGCGCCGATTGATGGAGGTCTGCAGCGCGTGATAGATGCTGTGCGTCCGGCCGTCCCATTCTCTCGTGGTTGCTGTACGCCCGAACTCGGCGAACAGCGGGCGTCCCTCGTCTCCGGAGCCAGGTATCTGCGAGGCATTGATGTCGAGAAACGCGAATCCCCTCACGGAGGCCGATCCGACGTATCCAATGGAACCGATCAGTTCCGCGGGCAGCTTGCGTTCGACAATCAGGTTCCACGACTGGATATAGCCGCGGTGCAGCATCTCGTTCGCGCGCGGATAGCCGGTCTCCGCGACATTCGGCAACGGAACCCTGCCGGCGTTGATGTCGGGGCAGCAGATTGAGGGAATGCCGACGTCGGGACCGAGTGGTGCGTTCGGAACACCTGCCGCCACATATGCGCGATCCGTCGTCACGGGTTGGAATCCGTTGATGCCCGAGAACTCGGCAACGAGCGTCAGCGGATACCAGCCGCGCAGCGCCTGCGCGCCCCACGGATGCGAGTGATACGTGATGCCATAACCGGTCCGAATGACAGTGTTGTCGCCCAGTTGATAGGCGAGACCAAGGCGCGGCGCAAAGAGCTTCTTGCTGTAGCCGACGCCATTGTCGCGAGGAATACCGCCCTGTCCGCCGATCAACGCCTCGTTCGTGGTCGGGTCGTACGACTCGATTCCCATCCCCAGCGAGCGCCGCCGGTTCGGATAGAGCTCCCAGCGCAATCCAAGATCGATGGTTAGCTTCCCGGTGGCTCGCCAGCGGTCGCGCATGTACAGCGCGTACTGCTCTTCCATGCTGTTCATTTTCAGGAACTGGGTGCTCTTGCCCGAGGCCGTAGGTGTCCCGAGCAGGAATCCTGCAAGGCCGTTCCAGTCATTCTCGAACGAGGGCGTGTCTCCCTGGAAGCCGACGGAGGCTTCGAGCTCTTCAGGATTCAGCGCTGCGACCCCGGGATCGAAATGGAACGCACCACGCGGCCCCTCGCCAAGTTCCGGCTGCCAGTGGTTCATCAGGTGATGCACGAAGTCGAAGCCGAAGCGGATGTCGTGCAGCCCTTTCATCCAGCTTGCATTGGTATTGAAGGTGTACGACTGGTCGTTGCGAAAGAGCGGATTCCAGCTCTCTGAATTGCCGAGATCCGAATAGCCGGAGATGAACATCGGCGGCATGCCGCTTTCGCGCGGGTCCGGACCGTTCGTGCCCGGAATCCCGAGGACGTCCAACCCGAAGTTCGTGCCGAGATCGGGAGGTTTCACGTTCTGCCCGAACCTCGTCCAACCGAAGGTGCCATCGATCAAGAACGTCGGGGAGACAGTGTAGGTCTGTCCGAGACCCGCAATCTGCACGAGCGTGTGGCCCGTGCCGAGGCCGCCGCCGCACAGGCATTCACCGCCGGCTGCGCCGAGGGCGAAGTCGCCACTGACCAGCGCGTTCATGTTGCTGTACTTGAACCAGAGCTGATGCCGCTCGTTGCGGTTCCAATTGACCTTGGCGTCGATGTTGTTGCGGTTCAGGGGCTGAGTGGCCTGGTTGAAGTAGTTGTCCGTGTCACCATCCCGATTCGGGAGAGGCACAAGCGCCAGCATCTTCAGCATGGGACCGTTCAGGCGGCCCTGCGGAATGACATTGAGTTGCCCGCCGCTGGAGAACACCGAGCGCCCTGTGCCATCGGGATTGCCCGAGAAGGGATCGAAAATCATCCCCTCCCTGAGCGCCGTCGTGCCGCCCTCCGTTGTCGGAATCTGAATCGGGGTGCCGGCCGCACTCAGAATCGGTGCCCCGAGCATCCGGTTGAAATTTCCGCTGCGGAAGTCAGCCGTTGGCACAGAGAAGGTATCGGAGAAGCCAGTCCGTTCAAAGGTGCCTTCCCAGTTCACGAAGAAGAACAGTTTGTTCTTCTTGATTGGACCGCCGACGCTACCTCCGTTGATGCTTCGACGGCCGGACGGTTTCTCGCCCGCGCCGGCGCGATTCTCGTCCCACGTGAACGTGCGCAGCGCGCTGCTGTCGTACATCGTGAACGCCGAGCCCTTGATATTGTTCGTGCCGGACTTCGTGATCACGGTGACCGCCGCGCCGCCCGTCATCCCCTGTTCGGCGTCGAAGTTGTCTGTGGAGATGTTGACTTCCTGGATGCTCTCCACTGGCGGAACGTACACCGCGTGGTGAGGCATCGTGACCAGGATGTCGGCCGAACCGTCGACGCGCGTGTTGTTCGCGCCGCGCTCCTGACCGTTGACGTTGGTCGTGAGGGCGCGCCCCGGCGTATCCGTCACGGCATTCTGGGTCCGCGCCGGTGTGGCGCCCGGGACGAGATTGATGAGGGACTGGTAGTTGCGATAGCCGGAGAGCGGCAGGTTCTCCATCGACTCGGTGTCGAGACTGGTGTTCACATCCGTCTTTGTCGTCTGGAGGACCGCCGTGGTGGCCTCGACCGTGACCTGCTCGTTGAGCCCGCCCAGTTGCACCGCGACGTTGACCGTCGTCACGGCGTTGATCCGGACGACGACACCTTTCTGAGTGTAAGGTTTGAAGCCGCCTGCCTCGACCGAAACATCGTAGGTACCTTCGAGCAGGTTGGGTATTGAGTAATGGCCCGACTGGTCGGTCGTGGCCTGGCGGGATAGACCCGTGGACGTGTTCGCCACGCTGACCGTGGCCCCCGGGACGGTCGCACCAGTTTCGTCCGTCAAGGTCCCGGCAATAGATCCGTAAAGAACCTGCGCTGAAGCAGTGCGCGCGGCAGAACCCAATACGATGAGTCCGATGGCCAGACACGAGAGCACGAAGATCCCTCGTGAAGCCCTGTTCCTTGCTGTCACTATGCACCCCCCGTTTGCCGGTGATCCCGCCTGGCAGCGGACTGCTGCCGGGATCACGTCCGTCAACATTCGAATGAAACCATCCAGAACCGTGCGATTCGTCTCTCGCGGCGGGAAACGTGCGTGCAGTCCAACGCGGGATGGCGAGTCCGCCGCAGGGACCGGAGTTCGCCGTGACCGGACAGACATCGTCGGTGCGGTGCACGGCGCGCGAACAGCTCGGCGGCGGCCGGACACGCGCATGCTCCTATCCCGCTAGGCCTTTGTCAAGTGGAAGAGCAGCAGCAATACGGGGGAACGCCCGTTAGAATATCGGCTCCTCATCTCGAGTCGCGGCCTGATGGATCAATGGCGTGTACACAAATTCGGCGGGTCCAGCGTTGCCGACGCGGCATGCATGGAACGCGTGGGGCGAATTCTCGAAACCGAGACGTCGGCTCGCCTGGCCGTGGTGTTGTCGGCGTGCCGGGGTGTCACTGACGCGTTACTCGGGCTCCTGACGGCAGCAGAGCGGCAGATCCACGTTGCCGCCGAGCTCGATGCGGTTCGTCAGCGGCACGTCGCCATCGCCGAGGCGCTGCTCGACCGATCCGAGGCGGAGGCGTTCGTCGGCCAGCTCGATGGCGACTGCCGCGACATTCTCGGGATCCTGCATGCGGTTCACCTGACTCGCTCGGCTTCACCCGCGATCCGCGACGTCGTGGCGGGGTTCGGCGAGATCTGGTCGACACGCCTCTTCGCGCGATACTTCGCCGGCATCACGCGGAGGCCGGGCGCCGTGCACTGGGTGGATGCGCGTGAGGTGATCGAAGTCGAGTGGCGGGCGCTCGGGCCGGCCGTTCGATGGCCGGAGTCGCGGGCGAATGCCGAACGTGTGACGCCAAAGGAGGCGGCGGCCACCCTGATCATCACCGGCTTCATCGCGCGCGACGTCCGCGGGCTCCAGACGACCCTGGGCCGCAACGGCAGCGATTTCTCCGGATCGATATTCGGCGATCTCCTGGACGCTGACGAGATTCACATCTGGACCGATGTCGACGGTGTATTGAGCGCAGACCCGCGGCGCGTGCCCGACGCGACGGTCATCGACTCGCTCTCGTATCAGGAAGCAATGGAGCTCGCCTACTTCGGCGCCAAGGTGATCCATCCGCAGACGATGGCGCCGGCGGTGATGAGGGGGATTCCGATTCGAATCCGTAACACGTTTGCGCCCGAGCGGCCGGGCACGCTGATCTGCGCCAGGCCGGTGTCGTCACACGCGGTGAAGGGCATCACCAGCATCGAGGGAACCGCGCTCGTCAATGTCGAAGGCGCCGGGATGATCGGCGTACCGGGCACCGCGCAACGCGTGTTCGGCGCGCTGCGCGAGCACGGGATTTCCGTGATCCTGATCTCGCAGGGCGGATCCGAGCACTCGATCTGTTTCGCCGTGCCACAGGAGGAAGCCGACCGCACCGAACAGATCGTCCGCGCGACGTTCGACGCGGAACTGAGGCTGGGTCAGATCCAGAACGTCGATGTCGTGCGCGACTGCAGCATCCTGTCGGTCGTCGGCGACGCGATGGCGGGCACGCCCGGGGTGGCCGCAAAGGTGTTCGGCGCACTCGGTGCGGCGGGCATCAACGTCCGCGCGATCGCGCAGGGATCGTCGGAGCGCAACATCTCGGTCGTGATCGACGAGCGGCAGGCGACGCGCGCGCTGGGATCGGTGCACGCGAGCTTCTACCTGTCGCCGCACACGATTTCAATCGGCCTGATCGGCCCCGGTGTCGTCGGCAGCGCACTGCTGGATCAACTGGCCTCGCAGACCGCCCGCCTGACGCGCGATTTTCATGTGGATCTGCGCCTGCGCGGCATCGCCTCGTCGCGCCGGATGCTGCTCGGGGATCCGCATCTTCAGCTGACCGAGTGGCGGACGCTGCTCGCCAGCGGACCGTCAACCGACCTGCAGCGGTTCGAAGCGCACATTCACGCGCAGCATCTGCCGCACGCCGTGCTCATCGACTGCTCGGCGAGCGCGGCGGTTGCCGAGCAGTATCCGCGGTGGCTCGCGGCAGGCATTCACGTCGTGACGCCCAACAAGCGGGCCAACAGCTCCGATTGGGCGCTTTACACGCGGGTTCAGGAGGCGCGCCGGCGCGCCGGATCGCACTACCTGTATGAAGCGACGGTTGGCGCCGGCCTGCCGATCATCCAGACACTGCGCGACCTGCGCGAGACGGGCGACCAGATCCGGCGGATCGAGGGAATCCTGTCCGGCACGCTGTCGTATCTGTTCAACGTGTGGGATGGACGCCAGCCGTTTTCCGCGCTCGTCCGTGATGCAAAGGCGAACGGCTACACCGAGCCCGATCCCCGCGATGACCTCTCGGGTACCGACGTCGCGCGGAAGTTGATCATTCTTGGACGCGAAATGGGCCTGCAGCTCGAGCTCGGTGACGTCACCCTCGAGAGCCTCGTCCCGCCGACGCTCGCATCGTGCAGCGTCGAGGAGTTTCTCGACCGGCTGCCGGAGCTCGATGCCCCGATGTTGAAACGTTACGAAGCGGCACGCGCCGACGGACGCGTTCTGCGGTACGTCGGGGCGCTCGATGCCGCAACGCGCCGCGCCACCGTGGGTCTCGTGGCGCTCGAAGAATCGCATCCGTTCTCCAGGATCAACCTCACGGACAACGTGGTCCGCTTCATCACGAGCCGCTACGACCAGAACCCGCTCGTCGTGCAGGGGCCCGGCGCAGGGCCGGCGGTGACCGCCGGGGGCGTCTTCGCCGACCTGCTGCGCGTGTGTGCCTATCTCGGGGCCAAGCTCTGAGACATAATTCGCGCATGCGCGAGATACTGGCGGCACTCCTCCTGGGTCTTCCGGCAGCCGCAGCGGCGCAATCGCGGCCGCCAATCGACACGGTGATCGGCTCCATCGAGAAGGTCCACTCGTTTTCCGAAACCGCCGTCAGCCCGGATGGACGGCGGGTCGCGTGGGTCGAAGACCTCACGCCAGCAGGCGAGAGCGGACCGACGGCGATCTGGGCGACGGAGCTGCCATCTGGCAAAGCGGTTCGAGTCTCGGCCGCTGCCGGGGCCACTTCCGAGGCTCATGAAGCCGGACTCGCCTGGTCGCCGGACAGCCGGACGCTCGCGTTCCTCTCCGACGCGCGATCCCATGGACAAGTACAGCTCTTCACGACCGACCTCGCGTCGCCTCCACGAAAGGTGACCGCAGCAGAAGGTCAGCTCGATCATCCACGGTGGGCGCCGGATGGCAGGCGAATCGCCGTCCTCTATGTTGCCGGCTCGACACAAGCCGCGGGCGCGCTCGTCGCGTACAAACCGGATGCAGGCGTGGTCGGCGACAGCACCGACGAACAGCGGATCGCAATTGTCGACGTCGCGTCGGCCGCGATCAAGGAGGTCAGCCCCGCGAACATGTGGGTCTACGACTACGACTGGTCGCCGGACGGCGCCTGGTTCGCCGCGGAAGCCACAGAAGGGTCCGGCACGAACAACTACTGGACGGCGCAGCTGTATACGGTGGACGCGGTGAGCGGCGAGACGAAGTCGATCTGGAAGCCGTCACTCCAGCTCGCGGTACCGCGCGTCTCGCCCGATGGCCAGTGGGTCGCGGTCATTCACGGCATCATGAGCGACGAAGGCGCGAATGGCGGCGACGTATACGTCGCGTCCGCGCGCGGCGGCGGCGTCACGAACGTCACGCCGGGCTTGAAGGGTTCGGCGCGATCGCTGCTGTGGATCTCGCCAGCCGACCTGCTGGTCAATGAATTTACAGACGGCGACTGCCGGCTCGTCACGCACCGGATAGGGCGCGACGGCAATGCGCAGGCGTCGACGTCGGCGGGGAAGACGGCTTCGGGACAATACGTGACGGCACTCTCGGCGAGCAAGGATGGCGGGGTCGTGGCTGCCGTCGTGCAGTCGTTCCATCACGCGCCCGAAGTGTACGCGGGGCGCGATCTGGGAACCGCGATCACATCCGTCAACGCCGCCGTCGTCCCCTCCTGGGGCGAAGCGAAGAGTCTGCACTGGAAGAGCGACGAGTACGTCATTCAAGGATGGCTGCTGTATCCGCAACCGTTCGACCCATCGCGAAAATATCCGATGGTCGTCTCTGTCCACGGCGGCCCGTCGGCGGCCCACTTTGCAACGTTTCCACAGCGATGGACGGCAGTGCTGCCGTCGCAGGGCTACTTCGTGCTGCTTCCGAACCCCCGAGGCAGCTTCGGCGGCGGCGCGGCGTTCGCCGAAGCCAATGTGAAGGACTTCGGATACGGCGATCTCCGCGACATCCTTGCCGGCATCGATGCCGCCGCGAAGGAGGCGCCAGTCGACACGAGTCGGGTCGGCATCACCGGCTGGAGTTATGGCGGCTACATGGCGATGTGGGCCGTCACGCAGACCAACCGGTTCAAGGCAGCCGTTGCCGGCGCCGGCATCGCGAACTGGCAAAGCTATTACGGACAGAACCGGATCGATCAATGGATGCTTCCGTTCTTCGGCGCATCCGTGTACGACGACCCGGCCATTTACGCAAAGTCGTCCCCGATCACGTTCATCAAGCACGTGAAAACCCCGACGCTCGTGCTGCACGGCGACCGCGATTCGGAGGTCCCGACCCCGCAGGGGTACGAGTTCTGGCACGCGCTGAAGACGCTGGGCGTTCCAACGGAGCTCGTGATTTACGACGGCGAGGGGCACGCCATCAGCAAGCCCGATCACCAGCGCGATCTGCTGCGGAGGCTCGTTGGATGGTTCGACAAGTATTTGCAGTAGCCGGCATCCGCTGATGACGACGGTGTCCATCGAGCGGCTCGGACGCGATGCTGCTCCAGGGGATGTCCACGACCTTGCGCTGCTGCTCGTGGACGCGATAGAAAGCGGCGCAGGCGTCAGCTTTCTCGCCGGCGTGACCCGACAGGAAGCCGAAGCATGGTGGCGCTCGGTACTCGCCTCATCGCCGGAGCGCGCGATCATCCTGGTTGCGCGCAGCGCCGAGGGAATCGTCGGGACCGTACAGCTGCAGCCGGCGTGGGCGCCAAACCAGCCGCATCGGGCGGATGTTGCGAAGCTGATCGTCCATCGTCGTGCGCGCAAGCGCGGTATCGCGCATGCACTGATGCGCGCGCTCGAGCGCGCCGCGGCCGACGCGGGGTTCACGCTTCTGCTGCTCGATACGTGCAAGGGGTATGACGCCGAGCGATTGTATGCGTCGACTGGATGGGTGCGCGTAGGCGAGGTTCCCGGCTTCGCGCTGAACCCGGACGGATCGCTCTGCGACACGGTGTTCTTTTATAAACGGTTGGCCGGTCACGAGAGAGAGACGTCGTCTCGAGGCGCACATGCGTGAACGAACGCTCCTGAAACAAGGCTGCTCGCAATCATCTTTATCCCACGTGCCGAGTACGCTAGGGTGAGCCCATCAAGGAGCGGCACATGAAACGAGTGATGGCGCGTCTTCACATCGTGGGCGCGATCGTGTCGGCGGTACTCGCGGCCGGCTGCGGATCCCCGAAACCTCAGGGTCCGCCCAAGCCGGACATCAAGATCGCGATGATCGCCAAGAGCTCCTCGAATCCCGTATTCACTTCTGCGCGTGCCGGCGCCGAGGCGGCTGCAAAGGAAATGCGGCAGCGGACCGGCGCCGTCGTTGAAATCGCCTGGCTCACGCCGGACACCGAAGACGGGTCGGTGCAGGCCCAGCGCATCGCGCAAGCCGTGAATGAAGGCGCGAACGCGGTGCTCATTTCCTGTTCCGATGCGGCCAAGGTGACGCCGGCCATCAACGACGCCGTCGCCAAGGGCGTACCGGTGATGACCTTCGACAGCGACGCGCCCGACTCGAAACGTTTTGCTTTCCTGGGCGTCGACGACACGAAGGCGGGGAAGGAGGTGCTGGAGGAGCTGGCCAGCCACATCGCCGACGCGGGCAGCATTGCGATTCTGGCCGGCAACCAGAACGCGCCGAATCTGCAGAAGCGCGTCGCCGGCGTGCAGGACGCCGCCAAGGCGCATCCCAAGATCAAGATCGTCGGCACCTTCTACCACGTCGAGACGCCGCAGGACGCGACCGCCGAGGTATTGCGCGTACAGAAGGCGAATCCTCAGATCAAGGGCTGGGCGATGGTCGGCGGCTGGCCGCTGTTCACCGACACGCTGTTGAACAGCCTGGACCCGGCGAAGGTCAAGATCGTGGCAGTCGATGCGCTCCCCTCCGAGCTCCCGTACGTCCAGAAGGGTCTTGCGCCGGTCCTGCTCGCGCAGACGACGTACGACTGGGGACACGAATCGGTGCGGAACATCTTCGACAAACTGCGCACGAAGAAGAACGTGGGCCCCGTCATTCACATGGATCTGTTCCGGGTCTCGTCCGATAACCTTGGCACATGGGCCCGCCAGTTGAAGCGGTGGGGATTCACGGACATCCCCGAGCAGTACCTGTCGCTGCCGTAGCGGGACTCTTCCAGGCGATGAGGCCATGAGCAGAACCAGAGTCGTCCTGGTCGGCGCGGGGTTCATCGCCGACATTCACGCCGAGTCGTACCGCCGCTTCGTTCCCGATGCGGAACTGGTCGGTGTGTATTCGAGGCGCGAGGATCACGCGCGCGCGTTTGCACAGAAGCATGGCATCGCGCGCTGGTTCACCAATCTCGACGAGGCGCTCACTCGAGAGGAATGCGACGTCGTCGATATTTGCGTGCCGAATCACCTGCACGCGCGAATCACGATCTCCGCGGCAGACGCCGGCAAGCACGTCATCATCGAAAAGCCGCTCTGTCTCACGCTGGAGGAGGCAGACGAGATGATCGCGGCCTGCAAGGCTCGCGGCCGCAAGTTGATGTACGCCGAAGAACTGTGCTTCGCCCCGAAGTACGAGCGTGTCCGTCAGCTGGTGCGCGAAGGCGCGCTCGGAACCATCTATTACATGCGCCAGTGCGAGAAGCACTCTGGCCCCCACAGCGACTGGTTCTACGACCTCGACCAATCAGGCGGCGGCGCGCTGATGGACATGGGCTGCCATGGGTTCGCCTGGTTCCGATGGATGCTTGGCACTGGGACGCGAGTGAAGACGGTGTACTCACAGATGCAGACGGGGCTGATCCACGGCCAGCGCACCCGCTGCGAAGAGAACGCGCTGTCGATCGTCGAGTTCGAGGGCGGGGTCGTTGGAATCGTCGAGAACAGCTGGGCGAAGCTTGGAGGAATGGACGACCGGGTCGAGGTCTGCGGAACGGGTGGAATCATGCACGCGGATCTCTTCATGGGGAATTCCGCGTTGACCTACAGTGAAAAGGGGTACGGCTACGCGATGGAGAAGGCGGGTTCGACACAGGGTTGGACCTTCACAAATGTCGAGGAAGCGTTCAACCAGGGATACCCGCAGGAGTTGAACCATTTCATCGCGTGCGTCCGGAACGACACGCCGCCGCTCACGACGGGGGAGGATGGGCGCGCCGTGCTGGAGATGCTGAACGCGGCCTACTACTCGGCACGGATCGGACAGAAAGTTCCGCTGCCATTTCGGCCGACGGTTTCGAAACCGATCTACTTGTGGCTCGGTACTGCGGATGCATCTTCTTCGATTC
>Ga0136846_1239655_pt1 | contig 11576 bp, 7 predicted proteins | sample HopSoiMetagenom2_FD_96841 | JGI IMG/M metagenome (GOLD analysis project Ga0136846, IMG submission 96841) | Grasslands soil microbial communities from Hopland, California, USA - 2 Assembly 2016 (version 4) | ecosystem: Environmental > Terrestrial > Soil > Grasslands | place: USA: Hopland... | reverse complement strand
TTCGCGGTGAGCTGATCCTGGCCTTTCGGAAACCCGCGCGATGAGGCGAGCCCTCGCCCTCCTCATCGCCATCTGCAGTGCCGCTCTCCTCACGCCGCTTCTTGTGCCGCTGTTTTCGGGACGTGTCTTCGTCTCCAACGACCTGTCCTGGTTTCACCTGCCGATGCGGCATCTGTACCGTCAAGCGCTTCACGCTGGCGACACGGTCCTGTGGACGCCGTCGATCTTTGCCGGCTTCTATACGCACGGCGAGGGTCAGGTTGGTGCCTTTCACCCCTTCCATCAGGTGCTGTACCGTCTGCTTCCGCTGCAGCCGGCGTTCAACCTCGAGTTCATCGCGAATTACATTGCGGCGTTTGGCGGTACTGTCTGGTTTTTTCGGCGCCTTCAGCTCAGCTCGACGGCCGCCCTGTTCGGCGCCATGCTGTTTACCTTCAGCGGCTTCAATCTACTGCACCACCAGCATATGAACATGGTCGCGGTCGTCGCGCACATGCCCTGGCTGCTGGCCGCGAGCGACGTGCTCATCGTCGAACCAGCGCGAAAAACGGCAGCGTTTGCGGGTGCGGCAATCGCGGTGATCTTCGGGTCCGAACTCCTCATCGGTTTTCCGCAGGCGGTATGGTGGAACGTGATCGCGCTTGGCGCATACGCGGTATTCCGCGCGGGCGAAACCGGGCGGTGGGGCCGGCTCCTTCCGTGCGGGGCGGCGGTCATGATTGGCGCGATGCTCGGAGGAATCCAGCTGCTGCCCACCGCCGACGCTGCGGCACACTCCGAACGGGTCGCGTTTTCTTCCGACTTCGCGCTCACTTACTCGCTGCACCCGATCAACCTCCTGCAGCTCTGGTCGCCCTACGTATTTGAGGCCGGCAGCTGGAGCCAGCGCGATCCGCGGTGGTTCCACGAGTTTGGGATCTACTCGGGAGCCATTCTGCCGGTCGCGACGATCTGGGTATGGATGCGGCGGCATGACTTGCGAGAGCATCGGCACTTGGTCGTCGCGGTGACCGTCTTCGCCGCAGTGACGCTGCTTCTGGCATTCGGCCGGTACGGCGGTCTTGCCGTCTTGCTGTCGCATTTACCGGTCTTGCGGACGCTGCGCGCTCCGACACGATACATCGTGCTCGTGCAGTTCGCACTCGCGATTCTCGCGTCGATCGCCTGGGACGACCTGATGGCGATCGTCGAGAAAAAAAGGGCTCGCGTCTCTGGGATGATGCCGGCACTGTGGATCCCCGCCGCACTTGGGATCGCCACAACTCTGGCGCTGAACACGGGGGTGCTGCCGTACGGCCCGCACACATTTGCCAGCGCGCGGGTCGCCGGAGCAGGGGCGGCAGTTGTCGTCGTGGTGACGCTCCTCGTGATCCTGGCTGCGCAGCAGAAGCGATGGGCGATGATCGCACTGGTGATCGTCACGGCCGCGGATCTTGGCGTCTGGGGCATTCCATACATTTATCGGGAAGCGCCGCGAACGATCGCGCAACTGACCGACGGGATTCCCTCGGCGCCGGCCACGCCGGCTGATTCATACGCGTTCACAGAAGGTCGGGGCCTGTACCCGAATGTGCTCGTGTTGCGCGGGTACCGACTCACGACGGGTTACGTCGGCCTGTTTCCCGCAGCGTTCTATCCTCTCGACAGCTATGCAGCCGCGCGGTTGTCAGGTGCGAAATGGTATTTCACTCCTGACGGATTGAGGCAACCGATTCAAGGAGGGCTGGAACGTGTTCGACTCATCGACGACCTGGGACAGGTCGCAACCGGGACGGCGTCGATTGTCGTCGATCGTCCTGGGCGACTTGTCATCGATGTCGTCGTACCAGCTCGACGCACTGTTGCACTGACCGAACGGTTCCACGCAGGATGGTCAGCAACCAGCGACGATATCTCTCTGCAGACGGTGCGGGTGGATCATGATTTCCTCGGCTGTGTGGTCGAGGCTGGCGTGCACCGGGTGAGTCTTCATTTCATGCCGCGCAGTTTCGTCTACGGATCGATCGCCTCGGCGATCGGCGCTGCCTTCCTCGCCGGCGCGCTGATCGTCGGGCTGAAATAATCGCGGGTTCCAAGGAATCAGGATCTGTCCGGAAGACCCGCCGGTGGAATCAGAACTGAAAGTAGATGAATTCGCCGCCGCCGAAATTCCCGAACAGCATGATGAGATAAAACGTCGCCGCGTACACAGAGTATCGAACGGCGCGCGGCAGCCGGGGCACGATCAGCAGGTTGTCGTAGGCCGCCTCGCAGACATGCACGAGTAGAAGGGGTGTGACGTACATTACCAGCGGCACCAGCAGCGCTTCGGTATTGATCGCGCGGGGCGCGAATCCGGTCACGAGATCGGCCGTCAACGTGCCGAGCTGCCGTGCCGATCGGGATCGGAAGATGAGCCATCCGTAGCATGTCAGGTGGAACATGATGAACCAGGACGTGATGCGCGCGAACACGGCCGGCCCACTGATCCAATCGTTGAACCACTTCAGCCGCTCGCCAGCGCGATAGGCCACCAGCAGCACGCCGTGATAGAGGCCCCAAATGACGAAGGTCCATGCGGCGCCATGCCAGAGGCCGCCGAGCACCATCGTGAGCAGAAGATTCCGCGCCGTGCGCGCCTCCGACCGGCGGCTGCCGCCAAGCGGGATATACAGATAATCACGCAGCCATGTCGACAGGCTGATATGCCAGTTGCGCCAGAAGGACTGCGGGCTGCGGACGAAGTACGGAAATCGGAAGTTCTCGATCAATTCGATGCCCATCAGTTTCGATAGCCCGCGAGCAATGTTCGAGTACCCGGCGAAGTCGCCGTAGATCTGGAACGCGAAGGCATACGTTCCCAGCAGGACATTGACGCCGGGCTGGTGCGCCGTCGGGTTGAACACCATGTTCGTGACGCTGGCGAGATTGTCGGCGACGAAGATTTTCTGGAAGAAGCCCCAGGCGATCAGCCACGCGCCATCCCGCATCTGATCCCGTCCGATGCGCCTCGGCGCATCGATCTGCGTCAACAGCCGTGAGGCGCGAAGAATCGGACCCGCGACCAGGTGCGGGAAGTACGCCACGAAGACACCGAAATCCACCAGGTTCCGCGTCGGCGGGAGTTCGCGCCGATACACGTCGATCACATAGCTCATCGTCACGAAGGTGTAGAACGAAATTCCTACCGGCAGCAGGACACGGGCGGTGACGAAGTCGAGCTGCCAACCGAGCGCGCCGAATAGTCCCTGCAGACTGTCAGCAAAGAAATTGAAGTACTTGAAGAATCCGAGCATCGACAGATTGAAGCCGAGACTCACGCACAGGATGGCGCGTCGGCGTGCGTGCGACTCGGTGTGCCCCAGCAGGAGTCCGCAGGTGTAATCGACCAGCGTCGATCCGATCAGGAGCCCGAGAAATCGCCAGTCCCAGGCCGCATAGAAGTAATAGCTGGCGATGAGGAGAAGCCAGTTCTGCGCGCGGTGCGGCAACACCCGATACAGCGTGTAAACCGCGACGAAGAACCAGACGAATTGTAGCGAGTTAAAGACCATCGAGCAGCCGCGACTCGCGGAGGAACCGGTCGAGCGCTTCGGCCACGATTTGGTGGCCGCGCGGAGTCAAATGGACCGTTCGCTGAAAGAACACATCGGCGCCCACGGCGCGCAGCGGCGGCAACACGTCGAGTCTTTGCACCGGGATATCTCGCAGTGCCTGGTCGATGCGCTCTCCCGCCGCGTCGCGCACCAGCGTTCCCCCCGACTGCGTCACCGCGTCGCGCAGGTGCCCGTAGTCCTCGTCGTTTACCTGGAAGCGAGCCGGCATCAACATGACAGCCGTGCGAGCGCCTGCCGCACTCCCTTCCTGCTGCATTTGCTGGATGACGCGGTGAATGATCGCCAGCCCGCGGTCAATTCTCGGTGCCGGGTGGGCCGCATAACTTTGCAGCGGCGGCTCCGGCGGTCCTGCCGTCCGCGTGAAGCGCTGCGTCGCGGCAAGTACGCGCAGCCGCAGCACCTGTAGGACCATGCTGCTGCGAACAATGCGGCGAAGCCGCGTGATCGTCGCCTCGCGGACCGTATCCGTAATGGGCCGCTGCCGCGGCTCGAGCAGCGGCTCCGCACCGGACGCGTCCTCGATGTCGTTGCCGACGAAGAGCGTTTCGATAATGAGATCCGGTTTGACTACCGGAAGCAGGGAGCGGAGCAAGAGCAGCTCCTGGACGGGTCCGTATCCTTGCACGCCGCCGTTAATGACGCGGTAGTGCACCGGCGATCCACGGCTGTTGAGGCGTCGTTCGAGCAGCTCGCCAAAGGTCTGTCCGAATGGTACCTGGACAGACAACACGAGTGAATCGCCGAGAATCAGAATGCGCCGTTCATTCGGCGGCTTCTCCCCGAGTTCTTCATCGTCGCGCACACCCGCCGAGTTGATACGAATCTCGGTGGCGAACTCGTCGGTCGCAAATCGGGTGTTGGCACCCGGCTTCAGGCGATAGCCGAGGACCGGGTCGTTCTCGAAGAGACCCTGAAAGGCGGGCGCCGCCTCCGAGCTGCCCCACGTTCGCAGCCCCACCTCGAAAATCGCGAACTGCAAGGCCAGGATGGCGGCAAAGAGCGTCAGGCGGCGCAGACGATCGCGGCTCACGTCATCGGCCACGGATTAGCTGCCCTGAGCATTCGACACAGTTCAACGGTTTACGCGTGCTCATTCTACCGGTCGGTAAAACCGCTCGCCCCCGACCACGCGGTCGTACCTGTAGGACCGCAGAAGAGTATCAATGACCGGTTTCCCCAGATTGACATTCGAATACCACCCGGAACCCGCGGCCGTCGTGGGGTCGTGTTCGAGCACCACACAAGTGAACTCCCGGCGCTGCAGACGCGCCGTGAGATCGTCGACGACCTCAGGATGGTTGACCGCAACAACCCGGAAAGCGAACGGATCGAGCATTACCGGGCGTTCGCCCGCGAGAATCGGGATCAGCGGCGATTCGGCCAGCATCGATCCGCCGCAGTCGCTCAGGGTCGCGACGAGCTGACGCCAGCCCTCCCGCCGTTCGCGCACCACACCATGCTCGATCATGCCAGCAACGAGCAGCACATTCTGGGCAGCCGCCCAGACGGTGAGGATGAGAAGCGCTGACGTTCCGAGCGATCGGAGCGATCCGGCTTGCGCAGCGATCGTCGCCGTAATCAGGATGACGGCCGCCACCCAGGCATCAACGATGTGACTAGTCATCGTGGTGCCGGGACTAGTGAAAATGACGGCCGTTACCGCCGTAGCGGTCAGGAAATAGAGCGCGGGAAGCGGCTGCCGTGCCCGGGCTGAGAGGACGAGTGCCGGCACGGCAAGAAAGAAGACGACTGTAAGCAGATGCGACACCGTTATCAATTGCAAGGTGCGAGTAAGGGCGACTGTACTGAGCAACGTAGAAAGTGTGGAGCCCGCAAGTGCGCAGGCGCGGAACGACTCGATGGCGCGGCCATCGCTCGCGATGTTCACGACTGAGACGACCAGCACGATGCCGAGACCGGTGACGGCCGCCACTCGTGCTGCCGCCCACCTGCGGCCGGCCATGAACAACGCCAGCGTTGCCGCCGCAGGTCCATAAACGCATGTGATCTTGGTGATGAAGGCGCAGCTGAACAACGCGGCAGCGATCAGCTCACTCTTGATCGAGTCCGGCCGCTTCTCGATCGGTGCCAGCACGGCGAGGCCAGAGATGGCGAATGCCGTGGCGATTGGTTCGCATCGCACCGCGAATCCAGTCTGGTGGACGAAGTACGGCGCAACCGACAACGCGGCGCCAAGCGTCGCGAGCGGTGACGACACCGACAGCCGCTTCAACAGCACGAATACCGCGGTCACCATCGCTACGAGACCGAGCATGCTCACGGTCTCGGCCGCGGCAACCGGCGAGACTCCGGCACGCATCAGCGCGGCAGTCGCGACAAACAGCATCGGAAAGTAACGCGTCCCACCATACTCGACGCCATTCCAGAGCGGTCGATACAACACGCCGTCGTGTGTGTCACGCGCGAGCGCCAGCCAGACGCCGCTACTGAAATTGAGATAGAAGTGGCTCGAGATGCTGACGATTGCGTCCGCCGCCAGGACCGCCGCGGTCAGCAGCACGACACAGAGGATCAGTGGCCGCGTCCATCGGCTCAACATTCGCGTGATATCGTATTTTGGTTTAGATCGCGAAACCACCGACAAGGTTGCCTCGCCCCCGAGTTGGTGTCCATCGTGGCACACTGGCACGCACGTATCTGCGAGCCGATGTCAACAATCTCTAGTTCACCGCCGTCTCCGTCCGTCCCAATTACCGCGACCGAGCGGGTTCGTACCCTGATTCTCGCCGCATTGATCGGAGCGTTCCTGGGAGCGGCTGCCGTTGCGACTGCGTACGCATGGCGACCCGCGCTCGTCTTACAAATGGATCGGTCGCTTCCCCGACGATTCGCATCCGGGCTATACGACAGCGAGCGCGCCGGGCGGGCGACCTTCGCCTGGACGGCGCAGCGAGCGGACCTCAAGCTGGCGGAGATCAACCGGCGAATTCCCTGGACCTGCTCGGTGAGCGTTCGTGGTGGCCGATCCGATCCGGCCACTCAGCCCTCGGTGACCCTCGCGGCCGACGGCGTGGTCGCAACGACAGTGAAGGCCACCAACGAGTTCCAGGATGCCACGATAGTTCTGCCGCCGCGACGGCTGAGTGGCGGAGTCGTGACCCTCACCAGCTCCACCACGATCATTCCCGGCGGTTCCGATCCGCGACAGCTCGGCGTCCAGGTCAATCGGATCGCGTGCGCACCTTCCGGTGGAATCGCCTGGCCTCCCTCCGCGACGATCCGAGATGCGGCGGTTGTCGCGGCGATGTTCGGCGTCGCGTTCGTTTTGAGTGGCCTCACTCTTCGAGCAGCACTTGCCCTGACGGCAATTGTCGCCGTGCTCCAGGCGCTGCCCTTGTCCGCAGGACCAGCGCCGTACCTGCCTTTTTCGCAGACGATGCTCTGGTTTGCGATCGGCGTCTGTCTCGCGCTCCCGGCGCTGGTTGCCATCCTCGGTCGATTGGGCCCAGCCCGCCCTGAACAGGCCGCTCGCGTGGCGCTCGCGGTGTCGGCGGTGATCTTCTATCTGAAACTGCTTGGTCTCTTACATCCGTCGAAGCTGGTCATCGACGCCGTATTCCACGCGCACCGGCTCGAGTGGGTTCTGGCCGGCAGGTACTACTTCACGCAACCAATGCCGAGCGGCGTCACGTTCCCTTATGCCATCGGGCTGTACGTGTTTGCTGCGCCATGGACGACGTTCACGCACGATTACGTGACGCTGCTGCGGGTGGTCGTCTGTGCGGTCCAGGCGATTGCCGGTGCGCTGTTGTATCCGCTGATTGTGAAGGCGTGGGACGATCGAGTCGCGGCGGTCACCGGGGTGGTGTTGATCAATCTCGTGCCATTGCAGTACGGGCTTCTTGGCAATGCGAATCTCACCAACACCTTTGGCGAGGCCGTCGCGCTCGCGGCGGTGCTGAGCGCGTCGCTGCTTCCGAGCGCCGCCGGGCTGCCGCTGATCGTGTTTTTCTTTCTGACCGCCCTTGCGTTTCTATCGCACGTCAGCACCTTCGCGCTTCTCAGCGTGACTCTTCTCGCCCTCGCTGTGTTCTATCGAGTACTGGGAGAGCCATCGTTGCGACGAACGGCGTGGGCCATCGCGGGTGTGACGATCATTGCGGCCATCGTCGCGACCGTTCTCTACTGGGGCCAGTTCGGGGATGTCTACACGGATGCGCTTCGCGTTCGTGGCAACGCCGCGGCATCACAAGGCCAGGTTGAAGCTCCGACAGCAACGAACATTCCCGCGGCCCAGGACGTCGGCCTGGTGACCCGAATCACAAACGCTCTGGCGTTCGCGCTCGGAATGATCGGCTGGCCGATCCTGTTGTGTGCGCTCGCCGGTGTTTGGCGCGGGGCTGTGAACGGTGCGCGCGATCGCGCGTCGCTTGCCGTCCTCGCGTGGATGGTCGCATGTCTCCTATTTCTTGGCGTCGCGGTCATGCGAGTCGACGCACCATTCCAGCGCTACGCCGCGGAATTTTTTGGCCGAGTCCTGCTCGCGACCTTCCCCGCGGCCGTCGTACTTGCGGCGCGAGGCTCAGCGTGGGGATGGAATCGAGGAGGGCTGTCGCGAGTTGCCGCGGCGGTCGGTATTACGTGTGCCGCGCTGCTGGGGGTTCACAGTTGGGTGGGTTGGTTTCTTTAGGTTCTGCGGAACTCCTGCAGCCGAGAGCCGGGCGAGCGGTTGTCACTCGGGATCCCGGGGGCCGGTCAGTCCGGCTCGTATGAGTTAGAATACCAATCAGTTTCATCCCCCTTGATTCCCATCGGCCCACTTCAGTCGCTCCGAACAGGCCGAGCCAGACAATTCATGTTGGCGCTGCTTCCTGGGCTGTTGGTTGCCGCGCTTTACGAATACCACGCACACGCGGCCGCCGGTGTCTTCGGTTTCCCATTGGATGACTCTTGGATCCATGCACAGTTTGCACGTAACCTCGCGACTGGTCGTGGCTTCACCTACACCGGGGGGCAGTGGGTATCTGGCTCGACGGCACCGGGATGGACCATCCTCCTCGCGCTCTCGTACGCGCTCGTCCGCGACGCCGTAGTTGCCGGCATCGTTCTTGGCGGTCTGTGTCAGATTGCGACGGGCTACTATGCGATCAGGCTCACCGAACTGTTCGAAGTCCCAAGGCCCGTCGCGTGCCTGGCGGGAACGCTCACCGTCGTGACTCCCATTGTGGTGTGGGGGGCCGTCTCAGGGATGGAAGTCCCGCTCGCAGCTGCCCTCGTGTTAGCCGGTCTCTATCACCACTTCCGGGCGCGTGATCGTTCCGGCATACAACGTTACGTCGGGGTCGGGCTGCTCGGCGCGAGTGCTCTCGCTCGTCCAGAGAACCTTGCGGTGGTCGCCATCGTGGTCGTGGGCGAGCTGGGTGGTCGAACGGCAATACACGAGCGGGTCCGTCGGTTCTTCCTCGGTTCGCTCGTGGCAGCTCTCCTATTCGCACCGCTCGTCGGTTTCAGCTACACGACTATCGGCCGACCTTTACCCACGACCTTTTATGCGAAGAGCGGCCCAGGACTCGTTCGCGCGATCGACACCGGTGATTCCGTCATGGCTCGACGGGCGCTGTTGACATTCGGTCCGCGTTCGGCCGCGAGTTTCTGGTCGATCTTGCAAGATCAGCTCGGGTGGATGGCATGGTTAAGTGTTCTCGGAGCGCTGGTCAGCCTGGCCTCGCAACGCCGCGACCTGGCCTTCACAATAGTTGCCACGCTCGTGGTCGTTCCGTACGCCATGGGACTGGTGGCGCCGCAACGACTGAAGCCCGATAACGTTCGCTACGCGGCGCAACTTGTGGTGATCACATGTCCGCTCGTCGTTTTGGCCGTCTGGCGTGCGCTTCGGCGGCCCACCCTCGCGATCCTCTGTCTCGCCGCGATTGCCGGGGTCTGTGCGGTGCGAACGGCTCAGCGGGCGCCCGACTTTGCGCGATCGGTGAAGAACATCGAGGAACTGCACGTGACGACCGGACGTTGGATCTCAAGGCACCTTCCTGTCGACGCCGTGGTGGCCGTTAACGACGTGGGAGCTATCGCGTATTTCAGCGGTCGTCGGATTCTCGATCTGGAGGGCCTCGTGTCGCCCGACATACTTCCGTACCGCAGCCTGCCGGACCGCGGGATTAGAGTCGTTATGGACAAGCGACCGAACTACCTTGCCATCTTTCCGAATTGGTACCCAGACATCTCGCGCTCAGCGGCTCTTCACGAGATACACCGTGTTCACATTTCCGACAACTACATTTCGGCAGGAGATACGCTGATCGTCTACGACACCCCCTGGAGCCGGATCGCGGAGATGACCGGCTACAACCAGGCTGGCGTGCGCCTTAGTGCCACCAGTGAACGACCATGATCCCTCAGCGCAGAAGAGGCGGGACGCGTTCTCAATTAATCGGCGGGTTGTTCAATTGACAGGCTTGAGCAACGTTTCTCATACGGTCCTGCAGGCTGATGAAGACTGGTTCGACGTTGAAGAAGCGGTCGAACCCGCTAGAACCTATAATCCGGCACGATGCTCTCGCTCGTAATACCCGTCTACAAGAACGAGGCGAGTCTGTCTCGGCTCTTCGGCGAACTTGAAGCGCTTGCCGCGCGAGTGCCGGATCCGTTAGAAGTGGTGTTCGTGGTCGATGGAAGTCCCGACGCATCTCTCGAAATCCTGCGTGGGCGGCTGCCGTCATGGCCAGTGCGAAGTCAGTTGATTGAGCTCAGTCGTAACTTCGGATCATTTCCGGCAATTGCCGCGGGGATGCGTCACGGCACAGGCGAGTATTTCGCGGCGTTGGCTGCAGACCTTCAAGAACCGCCAGAACTCATCGTCGAATTCCACACGCTGCTGAGAGGCGGATCGGCCGACGTCGTGTTCGGCTACCGTGCCAGTCGGGCGGACGCGTGGTGGTCGCAGACCGCATCAGAGTGGTTCTGGCGGTTGTATCGGCGCTTTGTCGTCAAGGACATGCCGCGCGGCGGCATCGATGTGTTTGGATGCACGCGCGCAGTCAGAGACCGGCTAGTTGAACTCAGAGAAGTGAACACCAACCTGATCGCCTTGCTCTTCTGGCTGGGATTTCGTCGCGCGTTTGTCCCGTACGACCGCCGCGCGCGCCAAGAAGGCCGGAGTGCCTGGACGGTCAGCAAAAAGTTTCGTTACGCGTTCGACAGCGTCTTCAACTTCACGGACCTGCCGATCAGGGCGTTGCTGCTGCTCGGCGTCGTTGGCACATCGGCCGCGATGCTGGCCGGCGCGACGGTGTTGCTGGCCTGGCTGATGGGCCACATTCCTGTTCTGGGCTACACACCGCTGATGCTGGTGATCAGTTTCTTCGGTGGGCTGACCGCGCTCGGTCTCGGCATCGTCGGCCAGTATCTTTGGCTGTCGCTGCAGAATGCGCGCGGCCGTCCGGCATTCGTGGTCAAGTCGGTGTGGACTTCCGTGCCAGGACAAGACCCGCCCCGCGAATCTCACGTCGTCGCCGTGCCGCCTCTGGCTGAGAGAAATTCATCGTAGTCCCGAATGTAATCGCCCGCATCGTACGGATCTGACGCAAACACGAGCAACAAGGCATCGGCCGAGTATCGATACTGCACGGCCCAGATCATGGGTGGTAAGTAGAGTCCGATGCTCGGTCGGTCGAGCAGGATCTCCTCGCTTGATTTCCCATCGTCGAGAACCACCGAAAGGGATCCGCGAAGACACACGAGGAATTGGTGGCAGCGTCGATGCGCGTGTTCGCCTCGCACGTCTTTTCCTGGAACATCGAAAACGATGAAGTAACGCTTGGGAATGAAGGGCACGTGCTGCGGGAACTCGCCGACCGCGAGACTGCCACGAAGATCCGCGAAGAGCGGAAGGCGGTGGACCGTCACCCCGATTATTGACGTCTCTTGAATCTGCGAGTCGTCGGGTGCCACCATCTTCAGCGGGGCGACCGATTCACGCTTCGTATCGACATACCCGACGATACG
>Ga0136846_1236412_pt1 | contig 11576 bp, 7 predicted proteins | sample HopSoiMetagenom2_FD_96841 | JGI IMG/M metagenome (GOLD analysis project Ga0136846, IMG submission 96841) | Grasslands soil microbial communities from Hopland, California, USA - 2 Assembly 2016 (version 4) | ecosystem: Environmental > Terrestrial > Soil > Grasslands | place: USA: Hopland... | reverse complement strand
TTGATATGAAGGCACAATCCTTGATGCAGTCCACTGATAACCTATTATAAACTTAAACGGATCTATATGGCTAACACTAAATTAAAGGGCAAGAAAGTAGCCATTCTTACAGAGAATGGTTTTGAAGAAGTGGAATTAACCAGTCCTAAAAAGGCGCTGGAAGACGCTGGAGCAACAGTTCATGTTATTTCCCCGCAGTCTAAAAAAGTAAAGGCCTGGAATCATGATCATTGGAGCATAGAACTGAAAGTAGATAATACAATTGATAAAGCTGATCCTGATGAATATGATGCGCTGATGTTACCTGGCGGAGTAATGAATCCGGACAAATTACGGCAGAATGATGATGCGGTAAGTTTCGCTAAAACTTTCTTAATGGAGGGTAAACCTGTGGCAGCTATCTGCCATGGCCCGCAATTACTGATTGAAACAGGTTTGCTGAAAGGAAGAGAAATGACTTCTTATCCTTCCTTAAAAACAGATCTTGCCAATGCTGGTGTGAACTGGCAGGATAAAGAAGTGGTGGTTGACAAAGGACTGGTCACCAGTCGCAGTCCACAGGACCTGGAAGCATTTAATCGTAAAATGATTGAAGAGATTGGGGAAGGGATTCATGAAAGAGCAGCAATGCATTAATAGTTATTAGTTAAGGGGAGTGGCTTCGCCACACCCCTTAACTAATAACTATTTTACTTCAAAAGAAGCGCTTCCGCTTACAAACTCCCCTTTATCACTCATACCTTGTACTATTATTGTATATTTCCCTGGCAGATCCGAAGAATAAAATTGAATGCCCGCCTTTCCATTAGTCCCCGTATGAACTGAAGGAGCCCAGTATAAAGTATTTCTGAAATCAGGTATCCTCCTGTCCAGCATCTCCTTTGTGCCATAATCAGGGGAATAGAATTCCCGCTCCAGTTGCAATCCATTATAATCTACGGCCACCAGCCTGGGTTCAAGTTCAAAGGCCGCAAAACTGTTGTCATACGTATAGAAAGCCGTTATTCCATTGAAAGAGGATGGACCCAGTACATATCTGTTCCGGATCACGTCTATCTTTCTAACTTTCAGGGGATCATAAGAAAATATTTTGTCAGGGTCAGGAAGTGGCACCCCGTTCAGCAATACCAATGAGTTCCCCTCATAGAAATCATGCGCAATAGGGTTGAATAACTTAAATATAAGGTGCTGATTTCTTATTCCTACTCCTACTTCCCGCACATACTCCCTTAATACTTCTTCCATGGTGGTGAAACGCTTATAATCATCCAGGGCATAAGAGGTTTCCGGCTTGCCAAAGAATTGTAAAGTATCTGTAAGCACTGGATCATAAAAATTACGGAGGCTATCCCCCGTATAAATATTTTGCACCTGCATGCCAATGCTGCGTTGAAGTAAGAGATCCTTACTTTCTTCTGTTAACCGGTATACAGGATACTTATTATCTGAAAATGTTTCGGCAAATGGCTTAATGATCTCCGTCCTGTAAAATGAATCCGCTCCAAGATCAGGCTGTGCAACTACCTGGCCATTGCCATAGAAATTCCTGGTTTCAAAATAGACAATACCGTCCTTATCGCTCATTGAGGTATAAAAGCCAAATGGACGCCCAGGAATACTGAGGAAATTATTCAATCCTGCCACAAGCTGATCATTCCTTGAATCTCTTACCCGCCCTGTTACAATATGGCCATTGATCTCTGGCTTGTATTTTATAAAGCTCATTCCATCCAGCAAAAGATTTTCCCATTTGAATCTCCTCCAGCCATGGGTTAACAACAGGTTTTCTGTTGCTTCCGGAACTGAAGGATCATTGGAAAAATAATATTCAGGTGATTCCACTATGCCGGTAAGATCAGAAACCAGCCACATATAATCACTGATTCTCGTAGATTGCTCCGTTTGAAGACTATCAGTATAATAAACCGCAACCGACATATCCAGCGGATCAGATTTTGCATTACTTCCAATATCAACTTTGATGGGTTTACGGTTCCCATAAGATGACTGATCGGAACTAACAGTAATGCCTGAAGCCGATGACGATGGTCGCAAAAACACAAGACGCTCGGCAGCAGGTTGGCCATTTCCATTAAACAGCGTAAGTGTTGTTACACCTTTTTTAAGTTTACCCTTATCTATCAGGAATACTGTACTATCCCCGTCCCTGATGAAAGCTTTTTCGGCTAACACAAGCACCTGCCGTTTATGAGCAGTAAGCAATAGCTCTTCTGTATTTTGTTTGCTCAATAGTTTGGCCCTTACCGTAACCTTAATTTGCTGGCTACCGGCATCAGTCACATTCATTACATAACCAGTAGGGAATACCTGAGGTATCCGCCGATTGGTGATACTGCCGTCTGGCAAAATGATCACTGCCCGGTAAGTATGGCCTTCCTGGGGTGTGAAATAAAAGTTTCCTAGCCCAAATTTTAGAGGGACGAAGCTCGTAATACTGTCATTGTTCTCGTTCATTATAATTCCACGGCATTCATTCAGGCTGCCCTTACTATTATAAACATGGAAACCTACTCTTGAGGAAAGCCCATTTACAAGATCACCGCCTTCCGGGAAAAAATCGGCCACCGCCACGGAAGTATCTTTAATTGGAGAAGCATCCGGAGCCTTAAGTGTGTTGATGATGGTGATCTTCTTCTCAAAAAATAGAGTAGCATCAAAATTTTTCATCCAATTAGTATATGCTCGCAGGGAATAATTACCAGTAGGCAGCGCTGCGGGGAGGTAAAAAGACCCCTTGCCGGTCCCATTTTCCAATTCAATCTTTCCCTGCTGTACTGGTTCATTATTTGAATTGATTACTTCCACATAAGCCAGCTTACTCATGTTCATCGGTTCCAGGGTTGTTCCTTCCACATAATAAATCTTGAACCAAAGTATATCTCCGGCTACATACAATTCTTTATCTGAGTGTATGAATAATTTTTCCTGAATAGCCTTATCTGAATAGGATTTAAACTTTGCCGGAATGTCAGCAGTCTGGGCCATCACAGCACAGCAGGCAAATTGTAAAATAGTTATGAAAGTATATTTAATGATCCGATGCATATTCACATTAACTTATAGAATTACCAATAGGAAGGTTTTTTTGTGGTCCCGCTTCTCCTTGTACAATCCACGCACTGTGGTTCAGAACCTGAATAATATGGAGGCGGATTATCATACGAAAATGGAATCAGAGGTCCGCCTGGTCCAAAATAGAACCTGACGCTATCCGGAATATCTGGCACCCTGGTTATATTACAACTCATGAAGAAATGCCAGGGGATCTGAATAAACTTTCTTTGCTCTTCTACTGTAGAAGCTGTTACATAACCCAGCACATACTCCTTTTCATCTTTGACATTTTTAATATTCCCTCTTATTTCTGAAGGCTGCGGACTAAAAATATTGCCTATATCCTCCGTATTCTTTCTCATTAATTCATAAAAGTTATAAGCCTCTTTGTCCAACGCATATTGACGCAATAGTATACTATACCTGACCGCCAGTTTCTCACTGCCATTTGGAATGAATTGTACCGGCGCTTTGTAAATGATATCATCCTGCAACCTTGTGCTATTGGCCAGTATTATTGTTGAAGAAGATTCATACTTCCAGCAAACTGCCACATCCTCATCAGGGAATATTCTGTTTCGGATATTCTTGATAACGGGATCATAGATTAGATTGGAGGGAAATGAAGAATGTATCTCCCAGGTTTCATCCCAATCCCATCGGTAATACCTGGTCTGTCTGGTTACATCATGAGCATGAGCCTGAACCCTCAGGCCCAGGGATTCAAGTTCATACCCAATACTATCTATCACTGGCGTCTTCCTGGCTTTTACATAATCTGAAAGATATTCTTTGCCGTCACTTGTTTTAATATGCAACCGGTAATCTGCACCAATGGTCAGACCCATGCTGGGGTTATTATATCTTCCATTACCAATACTGAATAGCTGCCGAATAGAATTATCCCTGCCCTCCACTGTTACCTGCGCATTGAGCTCAGGTTTGATGGCACTTCCCCTTCCCAGCGGAACAGATTTTGTCAATAATATACTGGTCAATCCCTGCGGATTCAAATTTGCTTCCACTACAAGGAAAGTATTTCCTGAAGAAATTACTGGTGGATCATAACGCTGACGGCAGGACACTGCAACAAACAGGATCACCCAGATTATTTGCATTCTCTTCATATCAAAAGCGTATATTAAAATTAATAAAGGGGATCACACTTCCGAATATGGATAGCTTGTATCCATGTATCACCCCGTTCTCAGTTACAAAGTATACGGAATAAGGGTTTTTTCTGCCAAGCAGGTTATAGAACCCGATTGTCCATGAGTTATGTGTCTTCTGATGCACTTTATGATTGCCTTCAATATTCATGGCCAGGTCTGTACGATAATAATCAGGAATCCTGTAAGCATTCCGGTCTGAATACAATACCCTCTCAGCCCCGGCATAAACATATCGGCCAATTGGCAGCGTTATTGGCCGACCTGTGCTATAATTAAAATTCAATGAAACACTGAAGCGGTGATTGACTCTGAAATTTCCTGCCAGGGTTACATCATGCGGCTTGTCGTAATTAGCCGGATAATAGTCCCCACCGTTGATCTCAGCACCCTGTGTGGTATCATATGCACGCAATAATATCCTTGAATAGGTATAACTGATCCATCCATTAAGTTTTCCGCCGGGCTTTTTCACCATTACTTCCATGCCATAAGCCTTTCCTTTTGTATTCACCACATCAGTTTCAATGTCATGGTTCATGATAAGCGTGGCACCCGGTTTATAATCCAGGTAATCCTTTATCTTCTTGTAATACACTTCAGCCGATGTTTCAATGGTATTTGATTTGAAGTTTTTATAGAACCCCAACGATACCTGCTGACCCAGTTGTGGACGAATATTAGGATCACTCAGTTTCCAGATATCTGTAGGAGCTATAACAGTAGTATTGGATAACAGGTGAATATACTGGCGCAATGTATTATATGCCGCCTTCATTGAAAATGAATTAGTAAAGGCATAGCGTGTAGAGAACCTTATTTCAGGCCCGTAATAATTCTGAATGAATTTTCCTTTTTCATAAGTTTTAGTTCCTGTACGATTTGATTCGGTAACTGGTGCTCCCGGTGTGTATTGGCTTACAGTTGAGGGCCCAAGGAAATTATACATTGAATATCGCAGGCCACTGCTGATAGAAAGTTTTGAGTTAGGATTCCAACGATGCGTTAAATAGGCATTGCTTTCCAAACCCTGTTCTGTCTGAATCTCATCAGGTACAACAAGAGACTTGCTTCCTGCTGGTTTAAAAAAACCAGGACTTAGTTTATACCGTATGGTGCCTACTCCAAAGTCAAAACCATGTTTTGAATTCACATAATATTCAAAATCCGCTTTTGCATGTAATTGGCTGATTTCAAAGCCGAGCCTGAATGCATTCACCTCATTCTTTTTGCTGGTCACATCATACTGGTATTCATCAATACCCCCTGTGAGATACCCTGTAAACTTATTATTAAAGGTATGCTTCCACTTAATGCTACCGTTGCGGTTGCTATAACTGTACAAAGTATCGCTACCTAATGAAAACCGGTCGTGACTATAGTAAAAAGAAGCATATAGGTGATTGCTACTATCAAATGAATGTGTAATGCCAAGATCCACATCCTGGAAGGATGCAGTACTGTTTGCATATTCGTCTGGCAACAGGTTAAGTAACCAGTTGGCATAAGTAGTTCGGGCTCCGAGTATAAACGAAGTTTTATCTTTTGCAATTGGTCCTTCCAGGTGAATACGGCTGGTAACAACACCAATACCTGCAGAACCGGTCAGCTCTTTTTTATTTCCCTCCCGGCTTGATATATCCAGTACGGAAGAAAGACGCCCACCAAATTTGGCAGGTATGCTTGACTTGTACAACTGTATATCCTTAATGACTTCCGGGTTAAAGGCCGAGAATAATCCAAAGAAGTGTGATGGATTGTAAATAGTAGCCTCATTGAACAGGATCAGGTTTTGATCGGTTGAACCTCCCCTGACATTAAATCCTGTACTGGCCTCCCCAACTGTTTTCACTCCCGGCAAACTGGTTATCACTCGTAATACATCTGCCTCACCAAACACTGTTGGCACATTTTTAATATCGGCGATGGAAAGCCTTTCCACTCCCATTTGCACATTCCGGATATTGGATGTTTTGCGATTGGAGATCACCACCTCTTTTAACACACGGATCTGATCTTCTATATCCACATCCAGTTTACCATTGGAAAACACCATTAATTGAACACGAGTATCCTTCATGCCAATGGATTGCACATTCAACGTGCGGCGGCCAGGTGTAATAGTCAAAGAATATTGACCATACAGGTCTGTTGTGGTGCCATGAAGGCTATCCGTATAAACAGAAGCATTCACCAGGGGTTCTCCTGTTTTTGCGCTTCGGATATAGCCTGTAAGTATGACATTACCTGTTGCCTGTCCTTTCTTTCCTATTTCTATAAGCTTACCTGGAATCGCTTTGGCTGTTCGCCGGTTTTCCAGTCCAAAGTCAGCCACTGTATCCACAGTCGAATTCTTCGTTGCCATGTCAGCTGCAGACTGGAAAATATTTTGCGGCAGTTCTGTTACAACTGTCAATCCCCTTGTAATAAAAACATTATTGCGAGCAAAAGAAAAGTGAATATCAGTACCCTTAAAGGCTTCAGTCAGTACATCTTTCAAGGGCATGTTACTGGCCGTCAGGCTCACTGTAACAGAATCCAGTTTTTCAATATCGTAATAGAATTTGCAGGGAACCTGCTTTTCCAGTTCCGCGAAAAATACCGAGGGCTTCACATTAACGAAGTTCATGTTGATCCTCGCAGCAGCCACATCCTGTGCTTTCACATCCGCCGATGCGGATATACATAATAATAGCAATATCGCCAGGTTTCGCATAAAGTCAGCAGTTAGTTAGATTGGTTATACGCATCTGTAGCAGCAACTATATTCTGTTGTACATTTTTCCTGTATTTCAGTTTAAGGTTACTCAATGCCTGATTCACTTCCCGCCTGTGCTCCTTCAATAAACTTATCAGATCATTTTTGGAACGTATCATTTTGTATTTCCCGTCCTTCAGCACATAATACCGGGTTTTCATTTCAAACCAGCGGCTAATGCCTGTGATATCTACTTTTTCTTCAATGAATTTCTGCGTTCTGGCAAATGCGGTTACTTTTCCGGTGGAGAGTACCTGGTAGAAACCATCTGGCATCTCGCCATTTGTTGATTCCCTGCTGAGCCGCACAAATCTGCTTCCTCCAAAGCTGAACTCTTTAACTCTCGGACTATATAATGCCATGAACAGGCCGCCATCATAATTGGGTGTAACAATCAGCTGATCAGTCACCAGATCATATTTCATGAAAATTTCCTCGTATAAAATATCACTGAATATTACACTGCCTTTTTTCCATTCATCTGCCTGGAAATAGGCAATGCCATCAATGGCAGGTGAGTAAGGATAATGCTGGATACCATTATAAATGGCCAGTTGATTGCCCCGCTCCCTGTCATAGGATCTGCGGGTCTCATGCAGTTTTGAAAGAAGTGAGCTGTCAGCAAGATTCTCCTGCGCCTGAGCCCCGATGCTGGTTAGCAAAAGAAAAGCAACGAAAACACGGTTCATCTTTTGAAGATAAAATATAAATGCCAAATAGAAACAGCGAAATGGACGAATACAAAAATCTTCCGGACGGTTTTTACAAAGGGAGGCCAGGGACAATTTCCTCCTGTTTTTTTGAAGCCGTTGCAGGTTTTTGCATGTTGATCAGTTCAGCGACAAGAGCTGTCCAACCTGTCTGGTGGCATGCACCCAGTCCCCTGCCTGAATTCCCGTTAAAATATTCGTAAAATAAAAGAAGTTGTTCATTGCCAGGCTGCTGGTAAAACCAGTTGTACTCTCCATACGACTTTCGTTTGCCTTCGCTGTCCCTGGTAAACAGGCTGATCACGCGTTTAGTGAGCTCATCGGCTACCTGCTCAAGATTCATCATGTTCCCGGAATCATTAGGGTATTCTACCTGTAATGTATTTCCATAAAATTCGCCATATCGGCGGAGAGACTGTATGATAAGAAAATTGATCGGCATCCAGACTGGACCACGCCAGTTAGAATTTCCCCCAAACATATCAGAAGTGCTATCTCCCGGATCATATTTTATACTATAGGTAATTCCGTCAACCACCACAGAATAGGGATTCTCTTCATGGTATCTTGAAAGCGCACGAATACCTCCCTCGGATAAAAACTCTGATTCATCCAGTAATCTTTTCAACAGGTCAATGAGCCGGTCTTTAGGAACCAGTGACAATAATATTTCACCGTCATCGCTTCTCTCTTCGTTAGGCCAGAATTTATTATTCTTCTTGCGATAATTCTCAAACCAGGTTATTCGTTTTCTGAAATCACCTAATTGATTGGCTGCATTCCTGCCTATGGTGGAAACTGCGTATAAAGAAGTAATACCTACTATGGATTGAATCCGTAAGGGTATTGGATCTGCCCCCTGTACACACAATACATCATAAAAAAAGCGATCATCCTCATTCCAAAGGCGGTGTTCATTCAGCGATTCTGCAATCAGGATAAAATGTTCGAAGAACTTGGTAGCTGTATCCTCAAAGGAACTATCATGTAAAGCAATCTCAATAGCAATATCCATCATATCCAGTGCATAGGTCCCCATCCAGCTGGTGCCGTCTGCCTGCTCTAATTGCATTTCCCCGGGAAAATGGATCGTGCGATTAAATACTCCAATATTATCCAATCCCAAAAACCCACCTTCAAAGATGTTATTGCCGCGAATATCCTTCCGGTTGATCCACCAGGTAAAATTGATCAATAGCTTCTGGAATATCTTTTTGAGGAATACAATGTCTCCAACCCCCCTTTGCTTCTTTTCAATATTATAAACCTGGAAAGCGGCCCATGCCTGTACAGGAGGGTTTACTTCACTGAAATTCCATTCGTAAGATGGTAACTGTCCATCCGGCTTCATATACCATTCCCTCATCATCAACAGCAACTGATGCTTGGCAAAAGTGGGATCAACAATGGCCATAGGTATGCACTGAAAGGCAAGGTCCCAGGCAGCATACCAGGGATACTCCCATTTATCAGGCATCATGATGACATCCTGGTTTTTCAAATGCGTCCAGTCACTATTGCGCCCATTCATCTTGCCGATGCTGACTGGCGTAATACCATCATCATAATTCAACCATTCTTCTATATCATAATGATAATACTGTTTGCTCCAGAGAAGTCCTGCAAATGCCTGTCTTTGAATATTGACCAGGTCTTCACTCAATCCAGGTTGAAGAATGGCCCCATAAAAATCATCGGCTTCCTGTTTGCGGGTTTTGAATATGTCTTTAAAACCAGAAGCAAATGGGTTCTCGGTTAATCTATTATTCAGCCGGCAATAAATGGTTTTGGTAGCCCCACCATTGATCTTCAATTTATATACAGGAGAGAACTTGGTTCCTGATTTTTTTTTGGATAGTTCAGATACATTGGCTCCTTTGATGATCGCATCATGGAAAGCATCTTTTACAAAGATGCTATCATTCGGTTCACCCTTTATCTTTTCTTTATTTGTTTCATTCTCTGTAAAGAAGGCCTTGTCAGCTGGCTGGTAATAAAAATAATATTCTCCAAGCCTGCGATGCTCGGCCTGCACCGTGTTCTTATTGAGCTGTGTAATAGCCGGTTTTTTCTTCAGCTCTCCACCTTTTTGCTGCCAGCGATTATAAAACCACAGCGTTGGCAATACCGTACATTCAGCGGATTTATGATAGCGATTAGTGATATCTATTTTTATAAATATATCCTGTGCGCTCTGTTTTGCGTAGGTGATCCTGACATCAAAATACTGGTTATTGTCAAACACCCCAGTATCCAGTATTTCATACTCAGTATCTTCTTTCGTCCTTTTCCTGTTTTCATCCCGTAGCTGATCATAGGGAAATGCCTGTTGAGGATATTTATACAGGAACTCCATATAATAGTGCGTGGGAATATTATCCAGGTAATAATAGAGCTCCTTTACATCTTCCCCATGATTGCCTCTTGGATTGCTTAATCCAAACAGGCGTTCCTTCAATATAGGATCCTTTCCGTTCCATAATGCAACGGCGAAACAGAGATTTCCAAAATAGTCTGAAATACCGCCAAGGCCATCTTCACCCCAGAAATAAGCCCGGCTATGGGTATGGTCAAAGGGAAAGTAGTTCCACACATCACCGTGTGCGCTATAATCTTCGCGGACAGTACCCCATTGCCTCTCACTAAGATAAGGTCCCCACTGTACTAATGGAACGGGCCTACCTGCATTGACCGCTAATCTTTGTTGTTCTGCTGTCATTAGGTCTATTTATGATAGGAGGCAAGCTTCGTTATGGATACGGCAACTGTGCGCCGAACACCTGTAGGTGAAATTAACGCATAAGCAGCAAATTACTGCATGAAATGGGTAGTAATCGCAGAAACCAATACCCATCCATTTATTGATATTTATTGCTGAGGTCAAAGAGGATTTTCTTATCGGCTTCAGTTATCTGGTACAGGGAATCATTCTGTACAAAATGGATCTTGAATGATTGAATAGCCGCCACACTATCTTTTATATTATACCCGATCACCCGTAATGCCTGCATTGCATTGAAGCCAACTGGTATTTTCACATTGGTAGTGTCATACCAGAGACCAAATCCTCTATCGGCCAGTTGCTTCCAGGGGAAATACCGGCTTGGATCAACCTTTCGCCCAGGCGCCACATCAGCATGACCAATAAAATTGGCTTCTGGTATTGACCAGGTCTTCTTTAACCTGTCCAGCAATTGCAGTAAACTATTTATCTGCGCCTCCGTAAATGGTTCAAATCCATTATTATCAATTTCAATACCAATGCTGCTGCTGTTGAGGTCCACATTATTACCCCATTTGCTTACTCCTGCATGGTGGGCGCGCAACAGGTCATTCAACATATGAAATACATTCCCATCCCGACAAATCACATAATGTGCACTAACCGCTGTTCGGGGCAATGTAAAGGTCTTCAGCGTTTGATCACAACTATTTTGCGCGGTATGATGGATGACAACAAAATTGGGGCGACGCATGGAAAGATTGGTGGTACCCACAAAATTGCTGGTAGACAAGGCAGAATCCTGCAACGGATATTGCCGTAAAAGCTTGGCGTAATCTTTTACCTTTTTTTTGTAAACCTTATTGGTCTGGCGATATGGACTGGATGCACATCCCGCCAGTACTATAATTAATAAAAAACGGAATACTTTCATAAGTCGGCCCAAGGTAAGAAGATTACATGTTTCTTCTATACTGCCCGCCAACTTCATACAATGCATGCGTGATCTGCCCAAGCGAGCAATACTTGACTGTTTCCATGAGTTCGGCAAAAAGGTTGCCGTTGTGAATAGCCGTACTTTTTAATTTTTCCAGTACGGCGGCCGACTGTTGCTCATTCCGTTTTTGGAATTCATGCAGGTT
>Ga0136846_1226004_pt1 | contig 11577 bp, 11 predicted proteins | sample HopSoiMetagenom2_FD_96841 | JGI IMG/M metagenome (GOLD analysis project Ga0136846, IMG submission 96841) | Grasslands soil microbial communities from Hopland, California, USA - 2 Assembly 2016 (version 4) | ecosystem: Environmental > Terrestrial > Soil > Grasslands | place: USA: Hopland... | reverse complement strand
GTGCTGCCGTTCGTCGTCCACGGGCGCTCGACGATCTTCGTCGCGACGACGTGATCCGCGCCGCCGAGCTCATCCAGCGCAAGCGCGACGGCGAGGAGCTCCCGGCGGGCGAGCTCGCCGAGCTGGTGCTGGGGTACGCGCGCGGCGAGGTGCCCGACTACCAGATGGCGGCGTTCTGCATGGCCGTCTACTTCCGCGGGCTGTCGTCGGCCGAGACGTTCGCCCTCACCGACGCGATGATCCGAAGCGGCGAGACACTCGACCTCCGAAGCGCGCTGGGTCGCAAGGTCGTCGACAAGCATTCGACGGGAGGCGTCGGGGACAAGACCTCCCTCGCGGTCGGCCCGATCGTCGCGGCCTGCGGCGTGCCGCTCGGGAAGATGAGCGGCCGCGGCCTCGGCCACACCGGCGGCACGCTCGACAAGCTGGAGTCGATCCCCGGCTACCGGACGGAGCTGACGGTCGACGAGTACGTCGCGCAGGTGCGAGACGTCGGCGTCGCCATCATCGGGCAGACCGGCGACCTCGTCCCGGCGGACAAGCTGCTCTACGGGCTGCGCGACGTGACGGCGACCGTCGACCAGCTCTCGCTGATCGCCGCGTCGATCATGTCGAAGAAGCTCGCCGCCGGCGCGCAGGCGATCGTCCTCGACGTCAAGGTCGGCGACGGCGCGTTCATGAAGACGCAGGACGACGCGCGCCGGCTCGCCGAGACGATGATCTCGCTCGGCAGCGCTGCGGGGCGCGAGGTCGTGTGCCTCCTCACGGACATGGACCAGCCGCTCGGAGCCGCGGTCGGTAACGCGCTCGAGGTGCGCGAGGCTCTCGAGACGGTGCGGGGGCGCGGGCCGGCCGATTTCACGGAGCTCGTGCTCGACGCGTGCGGCAAGCTGCTCGCGCTCTCGGACCTGGACGTGGACGAGCAGGAGGGGCGCCGCCGGGCGGAGGCGGCCGTCGCCGACGGCAGGGCCGAGGAGACCTGGCGCCGCTGGATCGCCGCCCAGGGCGGCACGACGGTCGAGTCCGCGTTGCCCCAAGCGCCGGTGGTGCACGAGCCGCGCGCGACGCGGGCCGGGTACGTCGCGTCGCTGAGCGCGATCGGCGTCGGCATGGCGGCGGTCCACCTCGGCGCCGGCCGGCGCACCAAGGACGACGAGATCGACCATGCCGTCGGCGTCGTCCTGCTCGCGAAGCGCGGTGCATTGGTGGAGGAGGGCCAACCGCTCGCCGAGGTCAATGCGCGCACGCCGGACGACGCCGTCGCGGCCGCCGGCGAGGTGCTCGCGGCGTACGCGCTCGCCGACGAGCCGCCGCCCGGCCGCGACGTCCTACTCGAGGTCGTCAGGTAGAACCTCGCCGAAGGTGCGGCGCGCGACGTTCGCGAGCAACGGGTAGGTGTCCCGGTAGTAGGGTAGTGCCATCACCGCGCACGAGAGCGCCCAGCCGCGGGCACGCGCCCAGGTCGCGTCGTCGAGGCCGAGCAGCTCCCGGAAGGTGCGGCGCGAGCCGGCGTCGAGCGTCATCCAGGCGAGCAGCGCCTCGCACGCCGGGTCACCGGTTGTGCACGTGCCCCAGTCGACCACACCCGCCAGCCCGCCGTCGCGCACGAGCAGGTTCGTCGGCATGAGGTCGCCGTGCATCCACACGGGCGGCCCGTCCCACACCGGCGCCGCCAGCGCGTGCTCCCACACCGCCGTCACCGCCGCGGTGTCGACGTCGCCGGCGAGTTGCGGGATGCGCGCACGGACGTCGTCGTCACGCTCGGCGAGCGGAACGCCGCGAGAGCCCGTCGGGCGCCGCTCCGGTAGCGGGAGGGCCTGCAGCTGCTGCACGAGCCCCGCCAGGCCCTGGGCGAGCCGGTGGTAGTCGACCGCCGCCTCCAGCGCCGGGGTGCCGTCGAGCCAGCGGAAGACCGCCCAGGGCAGGGGGAAGCCGTCGCCCGGGACGCCGGACGCGACGGGTGCGGGAACCGGGACCGAGAGCGCGGGTGCGAGCCGTGGCAGCCACGTCAGCTCCTTCTCGAGCCCCCCGACGTTGTGGGGCCGTCGCGGCAGGCGCACGACGAGGCCGTCGCCGAGCCGGTACAGCGCGTTGTCCGTGCCCCAGTTCGCGACCCGCGCGAGCGGCTCGCCGCGCCACTGCGGGTGCTGCGTGTCGACCAGGCGTCGGACGAGCTCCTCGCCGATGTCGAGCTCGTCCGCGTGCATGCGCGTACTCACGGCGCAAGCATGGCCTACGCCCGGGTGACTACCGTGGCGGCATGCCCGAGCTGCCCGAAGTCGAGACGGTCCGCCGCCGGCTCGCGCCGGCGCTGGAAGGACGCAGCTTCGACCGCGTGGAGATCGCGGATGCCCGCCTGACGCGCCCGCTCGACCCCGTCGAGGTCGCGCGCGAGCTCGAGGGCGAGCGGGTGCAGGTGGTCGATCGCCGCGGCAAGTATCTGATTGTTCGGTTCGAGTCCGGGCGTGCCCTCCTGATCCACCTCCGGATGACGGGATCGTTACGTCATGCGCCGAACGGGGAGCTGGAGGAGGACCCCCACCGACGCGCTGTTGTCACGCTAGACGACGGGTCGGACGTCGCCTACCGCGACGTGCGCCGCTTCGGCACATGGTTGCTGCTCGAACCGTCCGAGGTGGACAGCTACGTCGACGCACGTGTCGGTCGCGAGCCGCTGGACGAGGCCTACCGCGCGAAGCACCTCGCGGAGCGCCTGCACAAGCGGCGCGCGCCCATCAAGGCGGCGCTCCTCGACCAGCGCACCGTCGCCGGCGTGGGCAACATCTACGCGGACGAGGCATTGTGGCGCGCGCAGGTGCATCCGCTGACTCCCGCGCACGAGCTGACGCCGGACGACGTCAAGGCGGTGCACAAGGGCGTGCGAGAGTCGCTGCGTGCCGGCGTGCGCCGACAGGGCTCGACGCTGCGTGACTACCAGCTGCCGGACGGGTCGCGCGGGCGCGCGCAGGACCGCTTCAAGGTGTACGGGCGCGCAGGCGAGCCGTGCGAGCGCTGCGGGACGCCGATCGACAAGATCCGCGCTGCGGGTCGCGGCACGTGGTACTGCCCCGGCTGCCAGGTGCTGCGGACGGACCGCTACGCGGCGAGCAGGTCGTCGAGCCGACCCTCGCGATCGAGGCGCCAGAGCTCGGTGTAGCCGCCGATCGGGCGATCGTCGATGACGATCTGCGGCACGGTCCAGCCGCCCGTCAGCTCGTGCAGCCGCGCGCGGAACCCCTCGTCGTCGTCGAGGTGGATCTCGTCGTACGCGAGGCCGCGCGTGTCCAGCAGCGCCTTGGCGCGGACGCAGTAGCCGCACCACGGGGTCGTATACATCCGAATGCGTTCCATCCCCCGTTACAACGTATAAACCGCCCTGAAAGATTCCCCGACCCGCGCTCTACACTGGCCGGAATGGCCGGGCGGACGTCCAAGACGGAGGCGATCGTGCTGCGCTCGATGCGGTTCTCCGAGGCCGACCGGATCCTGCACCTGTACACGGCCCACCGCGGCCGGATCGGCGCGATCGCGAAGGGCGTCCGGAAGACGAAGTCGCGATTCGGAGCGCGGCTCGAGCCGCTGTCGCACGTCGAGCTGATGCTGCACGAGGGCGCGGGCGAGCTGCAGACGATCACGGGGGTCGAGCTGCTCCGCTCGCATCGGCTGACGCGCGAGGAGCCGTACCGCCTCGACGTCGGGCTGATCGGTGCCGAGGCGATGCTGCGCCTGTTCGGAGAGCCCGAGGCGAACGACCGTGCGTTCGGCGCGCTCGCGCGCTTCCTCGACCTGCTCGATGAGACGCCGGCGGCGGCGAGCCGACCCGCGCTGGACCCGCTCGTCCTGAGCTTTCAGCTGAAGCTGCTGTGGCTCGCCGGCTACCTTCCGCACCTCACGAGCTGCGTCGAGTGCGGCTCGCAGGACGCGCTCGCAGCGTTCTCGGCCCGCGCGGGGGGTGCGGTCTGTGGAATCCACGCCGCCGGCGCGCTCGCGCTGGCGCCGGAGTCGATCGCCGGCATCGAGCGCCTGCTCTCGACGCCGCTCGCCGACGCGCCCGCAGCGCAGCTCTCCGACCGCGCGCGTCGCGATGCGCTGGCCGTCGTCAAGTCGTCGTACGAGGAGCACGGCGGCTTCCGGCTGCGCACGCTCTCGGCCTGACCGTCGCTACGCCTCTTCGCCTCCGCGCTCGATGTCGTCGGCGACGAGGTCCTTGAACGGCTTGAGCTTGTCGAAGAGCTCGTCGGCGTCGACGCCGCGCTCGTCTCCGACGAGGAGCGGCGCCGCCTCGACCGCAGTGTTCCACGCGACCTCGTCCGCGTGCGCGACGCGCCCGCCGTCATCGCGCGCGTCGCCGAGCGGTTCGACCGCGTCGAGGTAGACGTTCGTGAACTCCCCGCGCTGCTGCTCGTGGTACTGGATTCGCGCGCGGCCGCCCTCGGCCTCCAGCGCCTGCCGCGCGATCGGCTCCTTGAAGGTCGTGTACTCGTTGCCGTCCTCGTCGCGCAGCACGTAGCGGGTGTTGCCGTTGCGTGTCTGGACGGCGTCCACCTTCTCGACCACGACCTCCTTCTCCACGTCCAGTCATCTACCCGGTGCGAGACTCCTCACTCGTGCGGCGCAGGCTGGCAGACGGGATCGAGCTGGACGACTCGAAGGAGCGGATCGACCGCGACGAGGTGCACCGCTTCCTGAGCGAGGTCGCGTACTGGTCGCTCGGTCGCCCGCGCGAGACGCAGGACCGTCTGATCGACGAAGCCGCACGCGTCGTCGGTCTCTACGACGACGACCGCCAGATCGGCTTCTGCCGGGCCGCGACCGACGGCGTCTCGTTCGTCTACCTCGCGGATGTGTACGTGCTCGAGGAGTACCGAGGACGCGGACTCGGGGAGGCACTCGTTCGCGAGATCGTCGAGAACGGCGCGCTTGCGAACCTGCGCTGGATCCTGCACACGCAAGACATGCACCGGCTCTACCGCAAGCTCGGCTTCGAGGCGCCGAGCTACAAGGTGATGGAGAGAAGCCCCACGAGGAAGTCGAGCGAGAGCGGGTAGCGCCAGGTCAGCCTGCTGTGCGTGCCGTCGAAGAGCTCGAAGTGCACGCGGTCCTCGGGCGTTCCCGCGGCGAGCACCTCACGGTGGAACGCGACGGCGCCGAGGTCGAGGTGGTACTCGTCGGAGCGGCCCGAGTCGATCCAGACCGCACGCATGTTGCGCAGCACCTCCGCACCCTCCGGCTCCCGCGCACGGACGACCGGGTCCCAGCGGAGCCAGCGCTCCCACACCTCCGGAACCGTCTCGCCGGTCTCGACTTCGAACGGCAGGTCGACGCTGCCGTCGTCGTTTGCCGAGTACGCGGCGGCCATCGCATAGATGTTCACGAGCAGTGCGTCATCGGGCGAGCCGAAGACGGGACGCCCCGAGCGGAAGTCCTCCCAGAACCTGTCGAACGAGCCGTCGTAGCGTTCGCGCAGCGCGCGCGCCGCCGGCGCGAAGTCGCGGGCGTAGCAGACCTCGAACAGCGCGTCGCCGGCGTGCGTGGCGAGCCCTCCGAACAGGTCGGGACGGAGGAAGGGCGTGAACATCGCGCCGTAGCCGCCCGACGACTTGCCCTGAATGCCGCGATGGGGCGCCTCGGCAACGGTCGGGAAGTGCGCGTCGACGTACGGGACGATCTCGTCGCAGAGGTAGGTGTGGTAGTTGCCGATCGCCGGCGAGTCGAGGAACTGCGACCCGCCGACCGCCGTGAACGCGTCGACGAGCACGACGACCGCCTCCGGCTCGAGCTCCCCGATCCGGTCGGGATACGACGGGCTCCACGGCTCGACGTTGAACCAGGCTTCCGCCATGCCGGTCATCCCCTGGATCACATACACCGACGGATAGCGGCGCGAGTCGTCCTCGGGGACGTAGACGTGCAGCGGCCGGACGTGCGGGTCGCCGAGCGGGTTGCCGCGCAGCGCCTCCGACGTGAACGACAGCCTCTGCCAACGGTCCGTACGATGATCGCCCATGGCGCGGCGAACCTACCAGGACATCATCCTCGCCCTCGAGCAGTACTGGGCCGGCCACGGCTGCGTCGTCCTCACGCCCTACCACACCGAGATCGCGGCGGGGACCATGAACCCGGCGACGCTCCTTCGCAGCCTCGGCTCGAAGCCGTGGAAGACGGCGTACATCGAGCCGGTGATCCGCCCGCTCGACGGTCGCTACGGCGAGAACCCGATGCGTTTCCAGCACTACTTCCAGTACCAGGTGTTGCTCAAGCCGACGCCGGACGACGTGCTCGACCTCTACCTCGCCTCGCTCCGCGCGATGGGGCTCGACACGGACCTGCACGACATGCGATTCGTCGAGGACGACTGGGAGCAGCCGACGGTCGGCGCCTGGGGGCTCGGGTGGGAGGTGTGGGCGGACGGGATGGAGATCACGCAGTTCACGTACTTCCAGCAGGTGGCCGGCATGGAGCTCGACCTGATCCCCGCCGAGATCACCTACGGCCTCGACCGGCTCGCGATGGTGATCCAGGAGAAGCCGACGGTGTTCGACCTCGAGTGGGCCGAGGGGATCACCTGGCGCGACGTCTTCCAGGAGAACGAGCGCCAGTTCTCCCACTACAACTTCGAGGAAGCGGACGTCGAGATGCTGATGCGCCAGTTCGAGGACCACGAGCGCGAGGCGCGGCGGCTGGTCGAGCGCGCGCTGCCGCTGCCGGCGTACGACCAGATCCTGAAGGCGAATCACGCCTTCAACCTGCTCGACGCGCGCGGCGCCATCTCCGTCACGGAGCGCGCGGCATACATCGGCCGCGTGCGCAACCTCGTGCGCGCTGCCGCGCAGGCGTATCTCGAGCGCGAGGAGGAACGTGCCGCGGCTGCTGTTTGAGATCGGCTGCGAGGAGCTGCCGGCCGCCGCCTGCATGGAAGCTGCGCTGCAGCTGCCGGAGCTCGCGCGGGAGCATCTCGGCGCGCAGACGCTCGAGCTCTACGTGGGGCCGCGCCGCCTCGCGTTCCCGGTCGATCTGCCCGAGCGCACGGCCGACGAGTGGGTGAAAGGCCCGCCCGAGAGCCTGCGCGAGAGAGCGGCGGCCGGCTTCGCCAGGAGACACGACGTGTCGGTCGACGACCTGACGGTTCGCGACGGCTTCCTCGGCGTCGAGCGGGCCGGGCGCCCGATCGCCGAGGTCCTGCCGGACCGCCTCGCCGCCGTCGTCACGGGCTTGCAGTTCACGAAGTCGATGGACTGGGGCGCCGGGTTCCGCTTTGCGCGACCGGTGCGTTGGCTCTGCGCGAAGCTCGAGGCTGAGACGATCGAGGTCGCGCTCGGGGACGTCCCCAGCGGCGGCTTCTCGTACGGCCACCGGCAGACGCACCCGGGCGCCGTCGAGATCCCGTCGGCGCACGAGTACCTCGACACGCTCCGGTCGGTCGGTGTCGAGCCAGATCGCGCGGAACGCTTCCGCGCGATCTGCGCGGGGCTCGACGCGCTCGGGCCGTGGCGCGACCCGCTCGGCAAGCTGGACGAGGTCGTCTACCTCGTCGAGTGGGCACGCCTGCAGGAGGGATCGTTCGACGAGCGGTTCCTGCGCCTCCCCGAGCGCGTGATCGTGCTGACGATGCAGTCGCACCAGCGCTACTTCCCGCTCGGCGGCAACCGGTTCGCCTTCGTCGCCAACGGCGGCGATCCCGACGTCGTCCGCGCGGGGAACGAGTTCGTGTTGCGCGGGCGGCTGGAGGATGCGGAGTTCACGTTCCAGCGCGACGTCGAGGTCGGCATCGAGGAGCTCGCGAAGCGCGTCGGCTCGATCACGTATCTGAAGGGCGCCGGTTCGTTCGCCGACAAGACGCAGCGCCTCGTCGAGCTCGTGCGGATGCTCGGGGGTGACGACCACGCCGCCGAAGCGGCGCGTCTGTCGAAGGCCGACCAGGCGGCGGAGCTCGTGCGCGAGTTCCCGGAGCTCGAGGGGCACATCGGCGCGACCTACGCGAGCCTCGCCGGCAAGCCGGAGGAGGTGACACGCGCGATCGACGAGCAGTACCTGCCCGGCTCTGCGGGAGCGTCGATCCCGCGCACCCCCGCGGGCCGCGCGCTCGCGGCTGCGGACAAGCTCGACCACCTCGTGACCGCCTTCGGCCTCGGTCATGCGCCGACCGGTTCGCGCGACCCGTACGCGCTCCGCCGAGCAGCGATCGGCCTCAACCGCCTCGCGATCGAAGGCGGGGTGCCGGTGCAGCGCGCCCACCTCGGCCCGGCACGGGAGTTCGTCGAGGATCGTCTCGAGGGCCTGCTCGACGTGCCCGTCGAGTTCGTGCGCGCGGCGCGCGCCTCGGCGGTGACCGACCTCGCTGGGATCGCGCACCTCGCGCGTGCGCTTCATACGTCGGAGCGCAGCGACGAGTTCGCGTCGGTCTACGAGGCCTTCGACCGCGCGCACCGGCTCGCGGGCAAGCGCGACGATGCGGCCGACGCCGTCGACGAGAGTGCCTTCGAGCACGACACCGAGCGCGAGTTGTACTCCGCGCTGCGCACGCGCACACTCGAGCCGCACGACTTCGACAACGCGTTGCGCAGCGCCGCGGAGATCTCGCCGATCGTCTCGCGGTTCTTCGACGACGTGATGGTGATGACCGACGACGACAGGGTGCGCGCGAACCGCCTGCGCCTGCTGCTCGACGTGCGGGACACGCTCGGCCGCCTCGGCGACCTCTCGCTCATTCCGCGCTAGGTTCGCCGTCCCAGTAGTCGAGGTGCTCGATCCGCCCGATCACGCCGAGGCCGCGGAACCCGATCTTGCTCGAGCGCGGGTAGTACGTGAGGTCATTCGGCTTGCGCGTCCCGTAGATCAGCATCGTCAGCCCGGGCGCGCCGGCGCGGAACGCATGCCCGATGCGTGTCGCCGGAGGCCGGGCGACCACGTGCCCTGCCCGCACGGCGACGTCCTCGCGGATCACACCCGCGTCCTCGGCGCGGGGTGACGGCCACAGCTCGAGCACGCCCTCGCCCTCGAGGATCACGAACACCTCTTCTTCCTCCGAGTGGCAATGCGGTGGCGCTCCGGTGCCGCCCGGCTCGACACGCTCCCAGTGGAGCCCGGCCTGGTCGGAGCGGTCGCGCGTCGCGAGCGGCGCGGTCGTCGCGGCGCCGTTTCGCTCGTGCTCCACCTCCTCGACGTTGACGATGTTCGACGGGCGCGGCGCCGGGCCGCCGTACGTGAGCGGCGGCGCCTGCGCCTCGAGCTCCCACGGGTCGTCCGTGCGGGCCGTCGTCCACACGTTCCCCGCGAGAAGCGCGCTCGAGCGCGGAAGCCAGGCGAGCTCCGGCCCGTGCGGGCGCGTTCCGAACACGATGTACTCCAGCCCCTGGTCGCCCGCGACGAAGGTGTGCTCGCTCTCGCTCGCGCGCTGGACGACGCAGTCACCGGGCCGCACCTCGTGCACTGCACCGTCCTGCCACGCCAGGCCGTACCCGGCGAGGACGAAGAAGACCTCCTCGGACGCCCAGTGGGAGTGGGGCGGTGTGGGAAGCCTGGCCGGCGCGACGCGGACTCGGTTGACGCCGACGCCGACCGTCCCCGCGGCGTGGCCGAGGAGCTGCCACGTTGCGTCCATCTCGCCCTTCGCACGGTGATGCTGCTCGACGTCGTCCCAGTGCACGACGCCCGTCACAGCTCCGACTCGCCGTCCCAGTAGTCGAGCGATTCGACCCGCCCGACGAGCCCGAGCCCGCGCCAGAAGAGCTTGTTCGAGCGCGGGTAGTAACACACGTCGTTCGGTCGGCGCGTCCCATAGAGGAGCAGCGTCATGCCCGCGTCGCCGGCGCGGAAGGCGTGCGCCGTCTGCGACGACGGCGGACGGGAGACGACGTGGCCCGCGCGGAGCGGGACGTCCTCGCGCTCGCCGCCATGCTCGGCCGAGAGCGGCGACGGCCACAGCTCGAGCGTGCCTTCCCCCTCGAGGACGACGAAGAGCTCGTCGTCCTCCGAGTGGCAGTGTGGCGGCCCGCTGAGGCGGCCCGGTTCGAGCTGCCTCCAGTTGAGGCCGGCCTGCACGGCGCCGCCGGCCGCGGCGAGCCCTGCCCACGGGCCCGACGGCCCAGGGTGCCGCTCGACGTCGTCCAGGCCGACGATGTTCTCCGGCCGCGGCGCCGGCTCGCCGTAGCCGAGCGGCGGCGCCTCCGCCTCGACGTCCCACGGGTCGTCGTCGCGCCCTTGCACCCACGGCCAGCCGAGGCGGATCGCCCGCGAGCGCGGCAGCCAGCCGAGCTCGGTGGGGAAGTTCGTCGCGAAGACGAGGTAGTCGAGGCCGTCCGGCCCCGCCACGAACGTGTGCTCGTGCTCGTCGGCGCGGTGCACCACGCAGTGACCGGGCCGCACCTCGTGCACCTGCTCGTCCTGCCACGCGAGTCCGGAACCGCCGAGGACGAAGTACAGCTCCTCCGACGCGCCGTGCGAGTGCGGAGGCGTCGGCAGCCTCCCGGGCGCGACGCGAACGCGGTTCACGCCGACGGTCTGCGCGCCCGCCGCGCGACCGAGGTATTGCCACGTCGCGTCCATCTCGCCCTTCGCGCGCGGGTGCTGCTCGACGTCGTCCCAGTGCGCGATCGCCACGGCCGGGACCTTAGCCAGACGGGATCGGCGGAATGCCGCTCGTCGTGGGCATCCGCTGGACGTTCCGAGGCGAGATGCAGCATCGCGGCGTCCCGGGCCGGCACAACGTATTGCCCCGGACGTCCTAGGGCTTCGTGACGAAGATGCTGAAGGCCCCGTGACCGGAGACGCGCTGCACCTTCAGCGTCAGCGACCGCTGGCCGCAGACCTGGTAGCGGATCGTCCCGCCGTGCGCGACGGGAGTCGCGCCGTTGTAGAGCACGAGCCGCATGCTCGCCGTGCTCGGTGCGACGAGATGCGCCGAGAAGGCGCCGTCGAGGGTGGTCTTGATCCGGAACGTCCGCGCGGTGCCGCTGCCGAACGTCCCGTGCAGCTTGGATGACGTCGGCCCGGTCCAGGGCGTCGTCACGTCCGCCTCGAGCAGCGTCAGCGCGGTCGTATCCGGGAAGAAGCTGCGGTCGACGATGTCCCAGCCGATGTCCGTCCGGCCCTGCTTCTGGAGGTTCAGCACGCGGTAGGACTCCGCGAAGGCCTCGCCCGAGTTCTGGAAGTAGTGCGTGCCCTCGTCGCCGGGGGACGCAGAGCCGGCCGCCGCCTTGGCGCAGATGTTCTCGTACGACGACCAGCGCTTCGTCCCGTAGTCCAGTGCGGCCCAGGGCGCGTCGTCGCTGCTCTTCGCCAGGTGGTGGCCGTACTCGTGCGTGACGACCTCCTTCGCCGACGGCTCGTTCAGCTGGTCCTCCGGCGAGACCCAGATCGCCTGGCGGCTCGGGTCGTAGCAGGCGAGCGCCTGGTCGCCGCACGTCGCCTGCACCACGGCCTGCGGGACGAGGTTCAGCGTCAGCCGCGAGATCTCCGGGCCGTGCAGGAGCGTGCCGAGGTAGGTCGCCCAACCTTGCGGGAATGTCTGATCGACCGGATAGGTGTCCGACACCTGGATCTGGACGAACGTGCCGTTGCTGTCGCCCGACGGGTACG
>Ga0136846_1224836_pt1 | contig 11578 bp, 13 predicted proteins | sample HopSoiMetagenom2_FD_96841 | JGI IMG/M metagenome (GOLD analysis project Ga0136846, IMG submission 96841) | Grasslands soil microbial communities from Hopland, California, USA - 2 Assembly 2016 (version 4) | ecosystem: Environmental > Terrestrial > Soil > Grasslands | place: USA: Hopland... | reverse complement strand
TGGACAAGGGCGCGAAGCCGTTGGCGCTCGCCGAGGGCGAGACCGTGACCGAGGGGCTCGACGGCCTGCGCGGCCGTCTCGACGAGTACCGGGAGCTGGGCGCGCGCTTTGCGAAGTGGCGCGCGGTGATCACGATCGGCAAGGGCATCCCGAGCGAGTACTGCCTCTGGACGAACGCGCATGCGCTCGCCCGGTACGCCGCCCTGTGTCAGGAAGCAGGCCTCGTGCCGATCGTCGAGCCGGAGGTGCTGATGGACGGCGACCACTCGCTCGACCGCAGCTTCGAGGTGACGTCACGCACCCTGCACGCGGTGTTCACGGAGCTCCGCGACCAGCGGGTGCATCCGGAGGGAATCCTCCTGAAGCCGAACATGGTTCTCTCGGGGTACAGCAGTCCCGACCAGGCATCGCACGAAGAGGTCGCGCGCGAGACGATCCGCTGCTTCGAGCGGCACGTGCCGGCGGCGGTCCCGGGCATCGTCTTCCTCTCGGGCGGTCAGTCCGACGAGGATGCGACCGCCAACCTCAACGCCATGAATTCGATTGGGCCGCACCCGTGGCAGCTGTCGTTCTCCTACGGCCGCGCGCTGCAGGCGCCCGCGCTCAAGGCGTGGGTCGGCAAGGAGGAGAACGTCGAAGCGGCGCAGCGCGCCTACTACCACCGCGCGAAGATGAACAGTGCCGCCCGCACGGGCATGTACGCACCCGAGATGGAACGCGAGGCCGTCACCGCCTGAGTCGTACGACGAACCAGCCGTTCACGTTGTCGCAGAGGACCTGGCGTGGTCCTTCGTGGACATACGTGTAGACGGCGAGACGATTGAAGGTCACCTGTCGCCGGCCATCCGGCCGGCGCACCGTTCCGAACGTCCCACGAATTCCGGCGACGCTCTTCGGCACCGCGCCTGTCGCGTAGAGCGGCGGCCATAGTCTCGCGCACGAACCGGTGCAGCGGATCTTCCCCTTTGCCCGCTTCTCGACGTTCCAGGTGTACAAGGCCTGCTGCTTGTGCGTCGTCAAAATGGCGGCGAAGTGCGGATCGTGGTACCTGACCGCCGGCGTCGGCGCAGCCAGCGCGAGCGTGGACACGGCGAGAGCGAGGAGTCCCATGGACGCACTGTCTCGCCCGACGCCCGAACGTTACGGCCTCAGCACGCTGAAACTATGCAGCACTTTCAACGAAGAGAAGAGCCGACCAGCTTCTCGAGCTTGGCGAACGCGTGCTGCGCCTCGACGCGCCGCACGGTCCCGCTGCGAGAGCGCATCACGATCGAGTCGGTGGTCGCACCGCCGGCCGTGTACTGCACGCCTCGGAGCAACGCGCCACTGGTGACGCCGGTGGCCGCGACGAAGACGTCCTCGCCCGCGACCAGGTCGTCGGTAGTCAGGACCTTGTCGACGTCGTAGCCCGCGGCGATGAGCTCGCGGCGCTCGTCGTCGCTGCGTGGCCAGAGCCGTCCCTGGAGCGCGCCGCCTAGACATTTGATCGCCGCCGCGGAGATCACGCCCTCGGGCGTGCCGCCGATGCCCATCAGGAGGTCCACCCCGGTCCCGCCTCGCGCCGCGGCGATCGCGGGCGCCACGTCGCCGTCACGAATCAGGTTCACCTTCGCACCAGCTTCCCGCAGCTCGCGGATCAGAGCGTCGTGACGGTCACGTTCGAGGACGACGACCGAAACGTCGGTCGGCTCACAGCGCTTTGCTTCGGCTACGGCCTGCACGTTCTCCGTCGGCGTCGCGTTGATGTCGATCGCATCGACCGCGTCAGATCCGCAGGCGATCTTGTCCATGTAGACGGCCGCGCCGGGAAAGAACATGGTGCCGCGCTCAGCGAGCGCGATCACGGCGATCGCGTTCGGCTGCCCGAGCGCGGTCAGGCGCGTTCCCTCGAGGGGATCGACTGCCACGTCGACCTGTGGCCCGTGGCCGCTGCCGACCGACTCGCCGTTGAAGAGCATCGGCGCTTCGTCCTTCTCCCCCTCGCCGATCACGACGACGCCGTCCATGGAGACCGTGTCGAGCATCAGCCGCATCGCATCGACCGCGGCCTGGTCCGCGCTCTCCTTCTCACCACGGCCGATCCAGCGCGCGGCGCCCATCGCTGCGGCCTCGGTCACGCGAACGATCTCGAGCGCGAGGTTCCGGTCGGGTGCCTCAGCCACGGAGTTCCTGGAGGCGAATCGCCGCGCCGGCTGCGAGCGCCACTGCGAAAGCGAGCCCGAGCCACGCGCCGTAGCCGAACGCACCGAGGGGGACGGTAAAAAAGCCGCCCCAGTGGAGATGGATCAAACCGCTCATCCCGAGCACGGCAACGAAGCCTCCGAGCAAGAGGGTCAGCAGCGAGGAGGCAGCTGTCCGCCAGATTCCTGCGAGACGGACGAGTTCGACGAGAAGCAGCGCGATGGCAGCTACGCCACTGAAGGCGACGAGCTGCACGTCCCAGCCCGAGAATCCGACCTGACCCCCGCCTTGACTCGGGCCCCAACGAAGGAACAGATCGACGAAGTAGGCGATGCCGGCGCCGATCAGGAGCAGGTCCGGGAAGAGAAAGTCCCGCACCTGCGAGACCCTACATCCGCTCGGGCGCCTCGACCCCGACGAGATCGAGGCAGCGCGCGATCACGTGCTGCGTGGCCCGGCAGAGACGTAGGCGAAAGCCTTCGGTATCCGAGTCGACAACGCGGTGCTCGTGGTAGAAGCGATGGAAGTCGTCGGCGACCCGGATCGCGTAGATCGGAATCGCGTGTGGGGCGCGCCGCTCGGCCGCTTCGGCCGCGATCACGGGAAAGTCGGTCAGGCGCTTGATCAGGTCCCGTTCCTCACGCTCGAGCTCGGGCGGCGTGTCGTCGCCGCCCGCGGCGTCCCCCGCGTTGCGAAGGATCCCCGCGATCCGCGCATGCGCGTATTGCACGTAGTACACCGGGTTCTTCTGCGTGCGCTCCGCGGCGAGATCCACGTCGATCTCGATCGGCTGGTCGTGCCCGCGCGAGACGAGGTACCACCGCGCTGCGTCGACGCCGATCTTCTCCACCAGCTCGTTGAGAAAGACGACATCCCCCCGCCGCTTCGAGATCTTCCGGGTTCGCCCGCCCTCCACGATGTGGACGAGCTGGTAGATGAGCGCCTCGATGCGGTCTGGGTCGTAGCCGAGCATCGCTGCTGCCGCCTTCAAGCGCGGCACGTACCCGTGATGGTCGGCGCCGAGCACGTAGATCGCGCGATCGAACCCTCGCTCGAGCTTGTCGCGCACATAGGCGACGTCGGCGGCGAAGTACAGGTACGACCCGTCCGCCGACCGCACCAAGGGACGATCCTTGTCGTCGCCGTACGCGCTCGTCTTCGCCCAGAGCGTGCCGTCGGCCTCATAGGTGTCCAGCTGCGGCAGCACTTCTGGAATCCCCTGCTCGATCTCGACCTGCCGGCGCCACGTGTCCACCGGTATGCGGAAATCGGTGACCTCGCGTTGGATCTCCCCGAGCATGTGCGCGACCGGATCCCCCTCCAGCTGCGCGAGGTCGTTCAGGTACTCGCCTTGATAGCCGCCCTCGGGCGGCTCTTCCCCGCGGCGCCGCGCCTCGACCGACTGGCGGAACAGGTCGAGCTGCCTGCCCGCGTCGTTGAAGTAGTACTCGCGCTCGACGTCATGCCCGGCATGGCTGAGCAGGCGCGCGACCGAGTCTCCGTAGGCACCGTTTCGGGCCGAGCCCACTGTCAGCGGCCCCGCGGGATTCGCGGAGACCAGCTCGACCTGGATCTTCAGCCGTTCGGCTGCGGTGTCGCCCCCGTAGTCGGGGCCGATCTCTGCCAGCGCTTCCCCGAGCCAGCCACTCGTCATCCAGAGGTTGACGAAGCCGGGTCCCGCAACCTCGGCGCGCTCGATCTCGTCGAACGACGCGGCCCGTTCCGCCAGCTCGGTCGCGAACTCACGCGGCGCGCGCTTGTGCTTCGGCGCGCTCTGCAACGCCACATTCGTCGCGTAGTCGCCGTGCGAGGGATCCTGCGGCCGCTCGAGCTCGACCGGCTCTTCCGCCAGCTCTGACAACCGCGCCTCCAGGCGCGCAACCGCGCTGCTACCGGGCAACCGTCTGGCGTGGCGCGAAGAGGCTCTCGAGCGCGCGCAGCTCGTCTTCGGTGCCCGCGGCGATCAGCACGTCACCGACGTCGACGACGGCCTCGGGAGTCGGCGTCGTGTCGAAGGTGCCGTCCCGTTTGCGCAACGCGACGATGAGGGCACCCGTCTCCTTGCGAATGTCGAGCTCCCGGATCGAGCGGCCGCCCTGGCCGCACTCCGTCGTCACCTCGATCTCCTCGAAGCGCAGGTCCGTCCCCGCTGCGCTGGTCACCACGTCGACGAACGCGGTCACCTGCGGGCGCAGCAAGAGGTTCGCCATCGAACGCCCGGCGGCCTGATACGGCTGAACGATGCGATCCGCTCCCGCGAGGCGAAGCTTCTTCGCGGCGTCCTCGTTCGAGGCGCGCGCGACGACGAGCAGGTGCGGGTTCGCCGCCTTGGCGGAGAGCGCGATGTAGAGGTTGTCGGAGTCGTCGTCCGATGCGGCGACCAGCCCGCGGGCACGCTCCAGACCGGTGCTGCGCAGATCGTCGTCGTCGGTCCCGTTTCCCTCGATGAAAAGGACGCCGGCCTCCTCCGCCGCTTCCTTCGCTTCCAGGCTGTAGTCGAGGACGACGAACGGCGCGCGTTCGTGTAGGAACTCCTCCGCGACGCGGCGCCCGACCCGGCCGAAGCCGCAGATGACGTAGTGGTCGCGCAATGCTTCGATCGCCCGTCGCCTCCTTCGCTCGCCCCACATGCCACCGATCACTCCGCGCGCGATGGCCTCCACGACCAGCGAGCCGATGTACGCAAAGATACTGATCCCCGCGAGCACCAGAAACATGGTCAGGATGCGTGCCGAATCACTCGGTGGGACCGTGTCGAGGCCCGTCAGGGAGCTCGAGACGACGGCGCGGTAGAGCGACTGCAGCCAGGACTCGTGCAGGATGTGACGGAAACCGATCGTTCCGATGCTGAGCACGACGAACATCGCCGCGAGTGCGTAGCCGAAGCGGCGAAAGCTGAAGGCGTGATCCACGCCAGTAGTATCGTTGGGCCGTGGACGAGGAGCCTCAGGAGCGCCAGCTCAACATCCACCTCGACCCGGAGCAGATGGCGGGTGTGTACGCGAACTTCGCGAACGTCACCTTCTCGGCCTACGAGTTCACGATCACCTTTGCGCGCATCGACCACGAGATCGAGGAGGGTGACGTCCCCGGCGTCGTCGTCTCGCGCGTGAACATGTCTCAGCAGTTCTTCGAGGAGCTGCTCGCGGCGATGCAGGACTCCTACTCGAAGTGGTCCACGCAGGAAGGGATCAGGAACCTCCCGGAAGCGCCGCCCCGCCGCGACGACGACGAATAACTAACGCTGCGAACGCCGCCAGGCCTCGGCCTGCTCGACCCGTGCGAGCGCACTTGGATGGTCTTCGAGCAGAACGTGCACCCAGCCCGGCGGATCCGGGTTCTGCAGGTCGGTCTTGACGAAGCCCCGATAGAGGCCACGCGCAGAGACGGGATCCCGAGTCGCATTGAGTGCCGTCCAGTCGGCCTCCGCTTCGTAGCGGCGCGAGACGGCGTTCGCGAGCGGCATGACGGCAAGGCCGGCAATCGCGAGCGTGAGGATTGCGAGCGGCACGTTTTCCGGTAGCCACAGCCCGCCGCGCGTCCCGGTGACGAAGGCGACGAGCGCGAGAATCGGGAAGCCGAGCAACACACCCCAGGCGATGCCCTTCCAGATGTGCCACCTGGCGAGATGTGCGAGCTCGTGTGCGACCACGAAGCGCACGGCCCCCGGCGAGAAACGGCCGTCGAGCATCGTGTCCCAGATGAAGATGGAACGGCTCGGGCCGATGCCGACGGACGATGCGTTCGCAGCGGTCGTCGACCTCTTCATCGGCGCGACTCGAATCGTCGCACCGGCAACGTGTTCGCGCGCCTCCAGCTCATGGATCTGGGAGGCAAGTCGTGCCGCGCGTACGGGATGCGTTCCCAGTCGCTCGAGATATGGCAGGCCGAATTGGACCGCCACCGTGAATACGAGCGCGAGCGCGCCGGCCGGCAGCCACCAGTTCGATCCGAAGCGCCGCGCGAGGAAGAGGACGACAGCGGCGACGAGCGTGACCGCGGCCGTCGCGAGGTAGAGGCCGCCGAGCGGCGACAGAACGATCGACAGCCAGCTGTCCTGCAGGATCCCGTGCCGGCGCGACCACCAGGCCGCGGCCAGGTCGAAGGGCAAGCTGACCGCCCACAACGAGACGGCGACGACGACAGCCATGACGATCCCGGCGTTCACGGGCCCCAGGCCCAACGCGCGGGCAAGCCGTGGCCCGCGCCGCGCCAGCACACAGAGCGTGGCGATGCCCGCGACCGTCGCGATCAACCATTCGACCTCGAAGAAACGGTCGAAGCGGAGGCCGGCGCGGACCGCTTCGGCACCGAACACCTGCCTCGCCCGAAGCGAGGGAGCGTCGAGCCCCGCGGGCACGTTCGTCCTCCAGAGCAGCCACGCGGCCACAGCCCAGACCGCCAGCGCAACGACGGCTAAGGTCGCGGGTCGCACCATGCGCATCGCAGTCATCTCCGACGTCCACGCTAACTCCCACGCACTCGAGGCAGTGCTCGAGGAGGTCGACGCCGCAGGGGTCGATGCGCTCTGGTGCCTCGGCGACACGGTGGGTTACGGCCCCCATCCGAACGAGTGCTGCGCGACGGTTGAGCAGAGGGCCGACCATTGCCTCGTGGGCAACCACGACCTCGTCGTGCTCGGCGAGTTGAACGTCGGCGACTTCAACGAGGAGGCCGCCGCAGCCGCCCGTTGGACGGCCCAGGTGCTCACCGAGAAGTCACGCGCGTTCCTGCTGCCGCTCAAACCGCTCGCGTCACTCGAAGGCGTCGATCTCTTTCATGCAAGCGCGCGCGACCCTGTCTGGGAATACGTCCTCACCGAAGAAGCGGCGCGGGCCACGCTCGACCTGTCCGCCGCGCCGCTGGTGCTCGTGGGCCACAGCCACGTGGCGCTCGCCTTGAAACTCGACGGTGAGAGCGTTACGGGCGGCGCCGCACCGGCGGGCACGGAGGTGCAATTGGACGGACGCTGGATCCTCAACCCTGGCTCGGTTGGCCAGCCGCGCGACGGCGATCCGCGCGCTGCCTGGCTCATGCTCGACCTCGAACGGAGGTTTGCTTCGTTCCGCCGGGTTGCATATTCGATTGGGAAGACGCAGGCCGAGATGCGCGAGCAGGGCCTTCCGCGCTTGCTCGTCACTCGGCTCGAGCGAGGCGAGTAACCAACGAAAGGGGCAAACGATGGCGGAACTGACGAACCTCGAGTCAAAGCTCGGCGAGGTGATCGGTCTCGCGATGGCCGCCCAGGGCGCCACCGACAAGGTCAGCAAGCTGGACGATCTGGACGGTGACCTCGAGCAGGAGCTCGAGCGGATGGGCGAAGAGGCGAAGCAGGCCGAAGAGCGTGCAACCGAGGTCGCGGGAAGCTTCGAAGGCAAGAAGACCGCGATTCTCGAGGAAGCGCGAGAGGTGAAGCAGAAGGCGACGGAGATGATGCAGGACTATCTCGACCGCGCGAGCGACGCACTCGACGGCTTCGAGTTCCTGACGATGGCCGAAGCAGGAGAGGTCGGCCACTGGGAGATCCTGAAGACGCTCAACGAGCGAGCGAGCAACTCCGGCGTGCAGGAGCTCGTCGACTGGGGCATCCCCATCCAGCAGCGCCACCTCGAGACGGTCCGGCAGGGTTCCCTGAAGCTTGCCTCGGAGGAAGACCCGAACGAAACGTCTTGAGCTCGGCGCGGCCGCCTTGGCCGCGTTGGCCCTGAGCGCCTGCGGCGGTGAGGCGAAGCACGCTTCGCCGCCGCGGCCGCCGACTTTTCCCCGACTCCTCGGCGGCGCACTCGCCGCCCGCAGCGACGAAGTGGCCGGAGCGCTCGAGCGCGGCGATTCATGTCGCGCCTTCGCTCTGTCGCGACAGCTTCGCCGCGAGGCGATCGCCGCGATCAACAGCGGACGTGTGACGGGCGAGCTACAGGAGGATCTTGCCGCCGCGGTCAACGACCTCGCAGCACGCCTGGCGTGCGTCCCGTCCACCCCGGCCAAGCCCACGAACGCCGAGCACGAGAAGCCCAAGCACGAGAAGCGCAAGCACGAGCGTCGCGAAAAGAAAGAGCACGGCAAGGACGATTGATCGAAACGCTCGCTGCCGGCCGCTACCGCATCGAGCGCGAGCTCGGGCGAGGAGGCATGGCCACGGTGTATCTCGCGCGCGACGTCGAACTGCAGCGTGACGTCGCCGTCAAGCTGCTCGCGGACCATCTGAGCGGCGACGACAACTTCGTCGCTCGCTTCGTACGCGAGGCTCGGCTCGCCGGACGGCTGTCTCATCCGAACGTCGTGCGCGTCTATGACGCAGGGGATCACGACGGCCGACCGTTCATCGTGATGGAGTACGTCGGCGGAACCTCGCTGGCTGCGACGCCGAAGCTTTCAGCCGAGGAGATCGCGGAGCTTGGCAGACAGGCTTGCGCCGGCCTGCAGCACGCACACGACGCCGGCATCGTGCACCGCGACATCAAGCCCGCAAATCTCCTGCTCCGAGACGACGGCGTCTTGAAGATCGCGGATTTCGGGATCGCGCGCGCGACGGAGAGCACTCGCCACACGCAGGCCGGAACCCTGCTCGGCACGGCGAACTACCTGGCCCCGGAGCAGATCGCGGGCGCGGATGCAACGGCGGCGTCCGACATCTACGCGCTCGGCGCTGTCCTCTACGAGCTGTTGACCGGGCGTCCGCCCTACGTCGTGACGTCGCTCGCGGAGCTCGCCGCCCAGCAGACCGAGGGAGTCATCACACCCGTTCGGGACCTCGCTTCAGCCGTACCGGCGAGCGCCGAGGCGGCCGTCATGCATGCTCTTGCCCGCGACCCCGCGTTCCGTCCCGCGTCGGCTGCGGACCTCGGGCTGGAGCTCGCGGGCCAGGATGCGCAACCGACGCGGCCGCTACAGGCCCGTCGCTCGCGGCGCCGGCGAGGCCGAGTGGCACTCGCCGCCGCGATCGTCGTCGGCGCGACTGCGGTCGCGCTTGGCCTCGCGCAACTCGGCGGAGGCGAGCACAAGACCTCTCCCCCGCCGCCCGCGCACGTGTCAGCGCCGGTCCGCGGAGCGACAGCTGCACAACAGGCGCGCAACCTCGCCCGCTGGCTGCGAGCGCATTCCCGCCGGGGCTAGAGGGACTCGACCTTCTTCGGCGCCTCGTCAGCGCCGAAGGTGATGCCCTCACGGGCGAGTGCGAGCTGAACGTCTTCTCGCGCTTTGTAGATGCGCCACTTGACCGTGGCGAGGGTGATCTCGAGCGAGTCGGCGATCTCGGTGTACGAAAGACCGACCACGTCGCGGAGCAGCAGTGCCATCTTGAGATCGACATTGAGAGCCTCGACGGCGCGCCACACGGCGTCGATCGCCTCCAGGCGCTCCATCGGCTGGTCGACGACCTCGAGCGGGGGCACGTCTTCGAGCGCAACGACTGCGCGCGGGCGTCGCTCCGACGCACGGAGCTCGTCGAGCACGCGGTTCTTGGTCACCTGGAACAGCCACGTCGTGAACTTCGAACGCGAAGAGAACCGCGGCAGCCCCTGGTAGACGCGAAGGAAAACCTCCTGCGTCAGATCCTCGGCAAGTGTTCGATCGCCGACGAGTCGCAGCACGTAGTTGAAGACCGGAACCTGATAGGCGCGGACAATCAGTGAAAAGGCTCTCTCGTCGCCCTTCTGAGCCTTTCGCAAGACGCCGAAGTCAGGTTGCTGTAGCGACAAGGTGCCGGAGTATAGCCGGGATCACGCCGGGCTCGTTAGCGATTTTCCGGTCATCTGTAAAGGTTGCTTGAAGCCCAAGAACGCCAACACGGTAGGCACGAGGTCAGCGAGCTCCCCGGTGTCTCGAAGAGCGACTTCGGGGTCGGTGACGACTAACGGAACCGGGTTCGTCGTGTGCGCCGTGAACGGACTCTTGCCGTCGGGCTCCAGCATCTGCTCTGCGTTGCCGTGGTCCGCGGTGATCAAAGCGACACCGCCTCGTGCCTCGACCGCGGCGACAATCTTGCCCAGACACTCGTCCACTGCCTCCACTGCCTTGACCGTCGCGGCGATCGAGCCGGTATGGCCGACCATGTCCGGATTCGCGAAGTTGACCACCGCGAATGCATAGGGGCGGCGGTCGAGCTCGGCGACAAACCGGTCGGTGACCACCGACGCTGACATCTCCGGCTTCTGGTCGTAGCTCGGCACGTCCCGCGGAGACGGCACGAGCACACGCGTCTCCCCCGCCCACTCGTCCTCACGTCCGCCGTTGAAGAAATAGGTCACGTGCGCGTACTTCTCCGTTTCGGCGACATGGAGCTGGGTGACGTCGTGTTCGGACAGGACCTCGGCGAGCGTCTCCCGCACTTGCTGCTCGGGAAAGACGACCGGGACCTCGAGGTTCGCCGCATACCTCGTCATCGTCGTGATATCGGCACCTGCCTCGACGAGCTTCATCACCATTTGGCGTGCACGGTCGGGTCGAAAGTTGAAGAAGATGGCACTGTCCCGCGAGGGGTCCAGCCGCGGCCGGTTCGTGATGACCACAGGCTCGACGAACTCGTCCGTGATTCCTCGCTCGTAGCTCCGTCTGACGGCTTCGACCGGGTCTTCCGCGTGCGCACCCACTCCGTCGACGATCGCGGCGAACGCCGTCTCGGTGCGCTCCCAACGTTGGTCGCGGTCCATCGCGTAATAGCGCCCGACGACGGTGGCGATTCGGTCCGTCGGGAGCTCGGCGAGGTCCTTGACCGCCGCCTCGGGAGAGACGTCCCTGCCGTCGGTGAATGCGTGCAGCCAGGTCTTCTCGGGCGCGAAGCGCAGCAACGCACGGACATGATCGATGTGCGAGTGCACGCCTCCGTACGAGACGAGGCCGAGCAGGTGCGTTCGTTCGCCGCGCTCGAAAGCTGATTTCAGGGCTTCGTTCTCGAAGAACGAGCCATCTTCGATCGCCTTGTTGACGCGAACGAAGTCCTGGTAGAGCACCCGCCCCGATCCGATCGTGAGGTGGCCCACCTCGGAATTCCCCATCTGTCCCACGGGAAGGCCGACGGCTTCACCGGATGCCTCGAGCGTCGTGTGCGGGAACGTCCGCCAGAGGCGATCGAAGTTGGGCGTGTCGGCCAGCTCGACGGCGTTGCCCGGGCCGGCCGGAGCGCATCCCCAGCCGTCGAGGATGACGAGGGCTACGAGCGGATGGCTGCGCGACAAATCGCCGAGAAGGATTCGAGCTCCAGCGACGCGCCGCCGACGAGCGCCCCGTCGACATCCGGCTGCATGAGCAAGTCGCGTGCGTTCTCGGGCTTCACCGATCCGCCGTAGAGAACCGGGGCCTGCAGCCGGGCCTTGATGAACGCGTGCGCTTCCTGAGCGAGCTCCGGCGTGGCCGTCTTGCCGGTCCCGATCGCCCAGACCGGCTCGTACGCGATCACGAG
>Ga0136846_1209735_pt1 | contig 11578 bp, 11 predicted proteins | sample HopSoiMetagenom2_FD_96841 | JGI IMG/M metagenome (GOLD analysis project Ga0136846, IMG submission 96841) | Grasslands soil microbial communities from Hopland, California, USA - 2 Assembly 2016 (version 4) | ecosystem: Environmental > Terrestrial > Soil > Grasslands | place: USA: Hopland... | reverse complement strand
TCGGCAACGTCGCGCACCCGCAGTGGCCGGGGCTCGAGGACTTCGGCGACGTGATGCTGCACGGAAGCGGGGGCAACGGCTACATCCGCGTGGACTGGTTCACGCCGGACGGGCTCAACACCTGGGGCGACGGGCGGCTGACCGTGCTCGGCACCGACGGGTTCATCGAGGTGCGCAAGAACGTGGACATCGCTGGCCGTCCGGGCGGGAACCACCTGTTCCTCGTCGATCAGAAGGAGACGCGCTACATCGATTCGAGCCAGGAGCCGCTCACCTATGGGACGCAGCTCGTGGACGACGTCATCAACCGGACGGAGACGGCGATGCCCCAGGAACACTGCTTCCTGGCCATGGAGCTGGCCCTGACCGCGGAGAAGAACGCGAAAAGGGTGGATGTGAAGACCACCTAGCGGCGGGGTGGGATCGGGCTGACGGAGGCGGGACCGGCGACGAAGAGCTCGACCGGCTACGAAAAGTTCGGCCCAATCGGACGCTCTAGAGCCGGCCGATTGGGCCGAAGGCTTAGATCCTCGAAACGTTCGCCGCGCGCGGCCCCTTCGGGCTGTCGACAACCTCGAAACGGACGCGGTCGCCCTCGGTCAGGCTCTTGAAGCCCTCGCCGAGGATGGCGGAGTGGTGGACGAACACGTCCGGGCCGCCCTCACGCGTGAGGAAACCAAAACCCTTGGAGTCGTTGAACCACTTGACGGTGCCTTCGATCATCTGGACGCGGGCCTCCTTGGCCCAAGCCTCGTGTGCGACGTGCTTGTGCGTCCTGCGATGCGGAAGGCGATCGGAAGTGACCGGCCCCGTCGAGAAACGCCGAAGCGACGGCAACGAAACAGGCAAGGAGGATATCACGTCGTCCGGCCGCCTCCAAGTGGAGGACGGGGAACGGCCTTAGCGCCGGATCAGCCGCGGCGGCGGCGCCCGCGCCCGGGTCCGGCCGACCCCGAGCCGCCCGACCCCGGGCGGGAGCGACGGTGGCCAGCGGACGGATGCGACCGGTGCGGGTGGTGCCCGCGAGCGGAGTCCGGTCCCGCCGGGCGGGGCCGCCGGGCGGCGCGGGCGACGGCGAGCCGCTGGTGCAGCGGCACCTCGAGCTTCTCGGGCGCCCTCCGCGTGTAGTCGAAGCCGGGCACGGTCACGCGCGGCAGACGCTTGCCGATGGCGCGCTCGATGGCCCGCAGGTTCGCTTCCTCCTCCGGTGAAACGAAGAGGTACGCGTCCCCGGTGGCCTCCGCCCGCGCGGTGCGGCCCACCCGGTGCACGTAGTCCTCCGGGGAGCCAGGCACGTCGAAGTTGACCACGTGGGACAGCGCCTCCACGTCGATCCCGCGGGCGGCGATGTCCGTCGCCACCAGGACCGCGAACTCCCCGGCCTTGAAGGCGGCCAGGGCCTGCGTGCGCTGGCTCTGGCTGCGGTTGCCGTGGATGCGGCCGGCGGGCACGCCGTGCTTGAGCAGGTAGTCGGCCACCCGGTTCGCGCGGTGCTTGGTGCGCGTGAAGGCGATGACGCTGCGCATCTCACCGCGCTGGACCAGCTCCGCGAGGAGCGCGGCCTTGAGCTCGGAGGGGACGGGATAGACGGCCTGGGTGATGCCCACCGCGGGCTGCGACGGCCGCTCCAGGTTGATCGTGACCGGCTCGTGCAGCATCTCGCGGGCCAGCTCCGCGATCGCGGGTGGCATGGTCGCCGAGAAGAACAGCGTCTGCCGCTTCGCGGGCAGGTGACGCAGGATGCGGCGGACATCGGGCAGGAATCCCATGTCGAGCATCCGGTCCGCTTCGTCGAGGACCAGGACCTCCAGGCTGTGCAGCCGGGCGTACGGGAAGCGGAGATGGTCGAGGAGGCGGCCGGGCGTGGCCACGATGACGTCCACGCCGACCCGGAACGCGTGCTCCTGCGGGCCCATCCCGACACCGCCGAAGACGGCGGCCCCGGAAAGGGGCGTGTGCATGGCCAGGGCGCCCAGGTGCTCCTCGATCTGGGCGGCCAGCTCGCGGGTCGGGGTCAGGACGAGGGCGCGCGTAGTCCGGCGCGGCTTGGCGGCGAGGCGGTGGAGGATGGGCAGGACGAAGGCGGCCGTCTTCCCGCTCCCCGTCATCGCGCAAGCGAGGACGTCCCGGCCCTCGAGCGCGGGCGGGATGGCCTGCTGCTGGATGGGGGTGGCGCGGGTGAAGCCCAGCTCGCGCACGCCGCGCACGAGGTCCGGGTGCAGCTTGAAGGCGGCGAAGCTCGAGGTGTCGGTCATCCCCCCAGGATAATCCGCGCTCCCCGCCGGCGCGAACGAAAAAGTGCGAGCGAAGGCTTCTGGGTTCGGCCGGGCCTGGTGTATGGTTGCCGTATGCCCCAGGACGACTCGACGGTCGAATCGGTCCGTCACCCTGCGATCCAGACCTTCCTGGAATGGGCCCGCGAGGCGATTGCCCGCGACCCCGCCTTCCGCGGCGAGGTCGAGACCGCGCTGGCCGCGCTGACGATCTCGCCGAAGCTGCGCCACCAGCTCGACGCGGAGCTGGACCAGATCGTCCGCGACTCCGCCGGCGCGCGGTCCGCCTAAGCCTTCCGCGCCAGCCTTCCGCCGAGCCGCGACCGCACCTCATCCCGCCGTTCGTGCTACCGTGGGAAGCTCGAGGTACGAACCAAGGGGTCCTCATGACACGCAGGTGGGCGGTCGTGGTCGTGGCGGTGGTGGTCATGGGGATCTTGCCGGGGCCGGCGGGAGCGGAGCCCCGCGGTCATCCCCGAAGGACGCAGCCCGGTGAGGGAGACGTCACCGACGTCCTCGCCCTGATCGGGCCGCTGGTCGAGGCGCTCGGCGCCACGCCGGAGAGCGCTCAGGACGGTCCCCGCCTTCTCGCCGAGGCGCTGCGCAGCGGCGACACCGATGTCGCGGCCTGGGCGAACGTCGTCCGCTGGGTCCTCACGGAGAAGGAAGAGAAGGTCGCGGCCGGCTTCGCCCAGGTCCTCGGCGACGTGCCCCTCGCGGCCGAAGGGGCCGAAGGCGAGCGGTGGGACTCCACCACGCGCGCGGTCCTGGGTGCGTTCCAGGGCGTGCTGGAGGATGCGCAGGACCATCGCCGCCGCGGCGGAGACGAGATCGCGCGCGGCCTCGTGGGCGCGGCCGGCCCGGCCGTGATCGCCGCGCTACAGCGCTCGGATCCGGCCGCCCTGGAGAGCGCGTCGCGGGCCATCCGCGCTTTCGCGCCGGCGGCGCGGGAGATGGTGGGGCCGCTCGCGGGCGCGCTCCGCGACGATGATCCATCCATCCGGCTGGGCGCGGCGACGCTCCTGGGCGCCCTCGGACCGGAGGCGCGTGCCGCCCTGCCCGGCCTGGAAGCCGCCCGCCAGGATGGCGACGCGCGCGTGCGTGACGCCGTGGCCTCTGCCCTGCAGCAGATCGCGCCCCGCTAGCTTCGTCGAGCCGCTTCCGCTGCGCGTCCGGCGTTCGTTTCCGTTCCAGGGCGGCTGGGCCTGCCCTGTGATAACTTCCGCGCCTGAGCCGTCGACGCCGACAAGCGAGGTGACGCGATGCCCTCCCGCCGAGACTTCCTGACCACGATGGCCGCGGGGCTGAGCGCCTCCGCCGCCCTCTCCCGCTTCGCGTTCTCCGCGGGATCCGCCGCCGCCGAGATCAAGAGCCCGCTCAACGGGCCGATCGGCTTGCAGCTCTGGAGCCTGCGCGAGTACCTGCCGAAGGACCTGCCCGGCACCCTGGCCAAGGTCCACGACATGGGCTTCCGCACGGTGGAGGCGGCGGGGCTCTGGAAGCACACGCTGCCCGAGATGCGCGCGGCGCTGGACACGGCCGGCCTGCGTTGCACGTCCGCGCACATGGGCTCGGATCGCCTGCGCGACGACCTCGCCGGGGCGTTCGCCGAAGCGAAGGGACTCGGCGCGACCACCGTCATCTGCCCCTGGATCACGCACAAGGAGACCTTCACCCGCGAGGACGCGATGGGCGCGGCCGAAGTCTTCAACAAGGCAGGCAAGGCGGCGCAGGACGCCGGCATGCGCTTCGGGTACCACACCCACGGCTACGAGAACGTCCCCTCCACCGAAGGCACGCTGCTCGACACCCTGCTCAAGAACACGGATCCGAAGCTCGTCCTCCTGCAGGTGGACGTGTTCCACGCCTATCACGGCGGCTACGACCCCGTCGCGCTCATGGGCAGGTACTCCGGCCGCGTGCGGTCGCTGCACCTCAAGGACATCAAGAAGGGCTTCGCGCGCGAGACGGGCAGGGGCACCGCGCCTCCCGAGGCCGACGTGCCCGTGGGCACGGGCCAGATCGACTGGCCGGCCGTCCTGCGCGCGGCCATGAAGGCGGGGGCGACGGAGTACTTCATCGAGGACGAGAGCACCGATCCCCTCACGCACATCCCCGAGAGCGTGGCCTACCTGACGTCGCTGAAGGTCTAGGCGCCGGCCCTCTCGTCAGCGCGACGAGACGATCATCGCGCGCGGGGGGACGAGCACGCGTGTCCCGCGCCGCCAGCCGGAGGCGACGATGCGCACGCGGAGGAGCCCGCCTCCCGCGGGCAGCGTCCCCTCGAGCGCGAACCCGGCCAGGCGATCGGCGGGGATCTCCAGCTCCTGCCCGGCGGCCAGGTGGGCGGTGACGCCGAGCCGCCGCTGCGCCCAGTCCAGGATCGCCGCCGGCAGCTTGCGCAGCGCCTCGATGTCCGCGGGCAGCGTCCCCGTGGCCGCGGCGTCCAGCGCGCGCTGGAGCTTGAGCACGTCGCGCAGGACCTGCTCGGAGGCCAGCTCGGCGGCCAGGCTGGCCCGCTCGGTCTCGAGCGCTTCGGCCGCGATGCGGTCCGCGACCTGGGCCAGCTCCGCCGCCGCCGCGCGCAGGGATTCCGAGGCCTCGTCGAGACCGCGCCGCGCGGACTCCACCGCACGGAGGTCGCCGGATGGCGCCGCGCGCCGCGAGGACGGCGGCGGCCGTCGCGCACGCGAGCGCTCGGGCGCCTTGGCGCGGGGAGCGGCCGCCGTCCGTCCCGATCGCCGGACGCTCATCGCGTCCGGAGCGGCGCGACCGTCGAGCGGTCCTGTCCCGCCACCACCGCCGCCGGATCGCCCTCGTAGAGCGCCTCCGCCTCCAGCTCCGCGATGACCTTGCGCGCCTTGTCCGCCTGCGCATAGTCGCCGAGCGACTGGTGCAGCCGGGCCAGATGCCGCCAGGAGCCGAGGTCGAAGGGCCGGTCGCCCATGGCCTGGTCGACGAGCTCCATGCCGCGGGCGTACTCGCGGCGCGCCGCCGCCTCGTCGCCCTTGCGCCGGTGGACGTCGCCGAGGCCGAGGTGCACGTAGACGAGCTTGGGGTCGAGGGTGGCGGCAAGACCGAGAGCGGCGATGGCCTCCTCGTGGCGGCCCCTCTCCGCCATCATCAGGCCGAGGTTCGCGCGGTACACCGCCATCGACGGGGCGGCGTCGGCCGCCATCCGGAAGGCCGCCTCCGCTTCCGCGGTGCGCCCGAGCTGGTCGAGGGCGAGGCCGCGGACGTTGTGGGTGGCGGCGTCGGACGGCGACTCCACCAGGCACTGCTCGGCCGCGAGCAGCGCATCGTCGACGCGGCCGCTGAGACGCATGAGGTTCGCCTCCTGGGCCAGCACCCAGCCCGGCACTCCCTGCCCGGCGGCGACGCTCTCCTTGATCGCGCGGCGGTGCTGCAGGAGTCGTCTCTCCTCCGGCGTCGGCGCCCGGCTGCACCAGGGATCGTTCACGGAGGCGGCGGGGAGGTCGGCCGCCTCGCCGACCTTGAACCACCAGTGCAGCGTCTTGTCTCGGTCCACGCGCACCTTGATGCGGACGGGGGTGCCGGCGGCGGTGCCGGGCGGGACGCTCACGCGGACGGTGCCGCTCAGGCGCGGGCTCCGCTCGGAGCCGGTGTAGACGGGGACCAGCATCTCCGCGAGCGCGTCGCCGGGAACGGCGAGCTGGCCGGCCCGGGTCACGTCCTTCACCGAGTCCTCGTCCGGAAAGGGCAGGAGCGTTCCGCCCGCCAGGAGCGGCACCGGCTCCCCGCTGCGCACGATGATGCCGAGGTCCTCGGCCAGGATCGGCCGCACGAGCTCGACGCCGCGCGCCTGCTGCCAGTAGCAGCAGAGGGCGGCCCCGCGCGCGACGGAGACGAGCGGGTCGGGCGTGCTCACGATCTCCGCGCGGTCGAAGAGCGAGCTGCCCCGCAGGGTGGCGGCCAGGAGGTGCTTGACGTACGGGTTGAGCGAGCTGCCGCCGTGGAGGACCACCGCGTCGAGCCGTCCCGGCGCGAGGCCCGCGCGCGCCAGCGTCTCCATCACCGGGGCCACGAGCGACCGGTCGTCGGGGTGCGGCCGTGGCGGGGCCAGGAAAGGCGCCATCACGTCGCGGAGCTGCGTGGACGTCATGTCGTAGCGGAGCGGACTCTTGCGGGGGAGGCCGGGAATCACGAACTCGCGGCCGCCCGCCCACGCCTTGGCGGGGTCCGCCTCGATGCCCGCCCAGCCCTCCTCACCCAGCCGGGCCTCGACCGCGCGGCAGACGCGCTCCTTGAGGGCGCGGGCCACGGTGGGGGTCAGCGTGTCTTCGACCATGCGCCGCGTGGCCAGGCCCAGGGACGCGCGCTCCTCGACGGAGGCGACCTGCGGCCAGACCACCGACTCCATCACCGCCTCGTCGACGTCATCGCCACCCAGGCGGTGGTACGACGAGATCGCGAGGTTCTCGATGGCGAGGCCGGAGCGCGACTCCGGGTCGTAGCGCGCGCGGACCAGGGCCACGTCGCAGGTGCCGCCGCCGTAGTCGAAGACGAGGACGTTGCGGTCCTCGGCGGAGAGCACGTGGGCGGCGTCGGGGCTGTTGAGCAGGTCGACCAGGGCGGCCACCGGCTCGTCGAGCAGGCGCACGCGCGCGGGATCGAGCCCGGCCGCCCGCGCCGCCTCCCGCGTCTCCGTGCGCGCCAGCGCGCCCAGCGACGCGGGCACGGTCAGCACGACGTCCGCCTTGCGCGGGTCCCGGCTGGCGCGGCCCTCGCGGGTGAGGGCGACCAGCCGCTCGAGCATGAGCGCGGTGACCTCGACGGGCGTGCGGCAGCCGGGCACCGTCGACCGCGAGTAGATCCGCTCCGTCCCGAGGTCCGACTTCACGGAGCCGAAGAAGTCGCGGCCGCGGGAGAGGAGGGCAGCGTCCCGCTTCTTCTCCTCGAAGGCCTCGAAGAACTCCCAGCCGAAGAGCGGCCGCTTGCGCCGCTTCTCGCCGGCGGGTACCGCGGCCACGACCGAGGGCAGGCGGTTCGAGCGCTTCTGGGCCTGGTCCTCGTCGATGGGGACGTCGACGGTCTGCACGTTCACGATCTGGCTCGCGCGTTGCCGTGGGTCGTCCACGACGTAGGCGACGCTGCAGCTGCTCGTGCCGAGGTCGATGCCGAAATAGGTTCCCGTGCCGGCCACCGCCGCCTCCTTGGCCTCCGCCGGGAAATGGCGGACGGTCAGGATCTCACGAAGTCGGGCGCGCCCGGTCCAATCCCTCCGGCGGCTCGGGGCCTCGTGACCTCCGGGTCCGCCCCGGCGCCGCTGGCACGTCGGTTGCACCCATCCACCGCCGTGAGCCGTTTGCTGTCCGCACGCGCCCTGGCCTCGGCGGTTCTCGTCGCCGCGGTGGCGCTGGGGGCCGCCCCGTCCGCCCGCGCCTACGGCGTCCTCACGCACCTCGCGATCGTGGACGCGGCCTGGGACGACACGCTTGTCCCCGCCATCCGTCTGCGATTCCCGCAAACGAGCGACGAAGACCTGCGGCGCGCCCATGCCGCCGCCTACGGCGGCGCGCTGGCCCAGGACATGGGCTACTACCCGGGCGGCAGCCGCGAGCTGGCCGACCTGATGCACTACGTGCGCTCGGCCGACTTCGTGCGCGCGTTGCTCGAGGAGGCGCACGATCCGAGCGAGTACGCGTACGCGCTGGGGGCGCTCGCGCATTTCCTGGGAGACAGCGAAGGCCACCCGCTCGGGGTGAACCGGGTGGTGCCGCTCACGTTCCCGAAGCTCGCCAGGAAGTACGGCGACGTCGTGACCTATCAACAGGACCCGAAGGCGCACCTGAGGGTCGAGTTCGGGTTCGACATCGTGCAGGTCGCGCGCGGCCTGTACCCCCCGGAGGCCTATCGCGAGTTCATCGGCTTCGAGGTCCCGCTGCCGCTCCTCGCGCGCGCCGTGCAGCGGACCTATGGCGTGCCCCTCACCGACTACCTGCCCAGGCCGGAGCGGGCGGTGCGATCGTTCCGCAAGTTCGTGGCCACGCTCTTCCCGAAGGCCACGCGCATCGCCTGGGCCTACAAGAAGGATGAGATCCGCAAGGCCCTGCCCGGCGCCACCAGCCAGCGCTTCGTGTACGACCTCTCCAATGCGGCTTTCGAGAAGGAGTGGGGCAGGGACTACGACCGGCCCGGCCTGGGCAGCCGGGTGGGCGCCTTCTTCCTGCGCTTCGTCCCCAAGATCGGGCCGCTGCGCATCCTGATCCCGAAGCCGCCGCCGCCGGAGGGGGAGCGCGTGTTGGAGGAGAGCTTCACGACGGTGGTGGACGACTACCGCGCGCGCGTCCGCGGCAACGGCGGTCCCGCCCTGGCCAACGTCAACCTCGACATCGGCGCCCCGAGCGCACCCGGCAGCTACGCTCGCGCCGACGCCGTGCGCGCGCGGTGGTGCGCGCGGGTCGGGACCTGCGAGGCGGCCGCGATGAGCGCGAGCGGCGGCTCGCGCTGACGCGCACGCGGCATCCGTGGTTCGGGCATTGGAAGACGAGATCGGTCATCGCGGTGGCGCGGAGGGCGCCACCGGCGGCCGCACGTCCAATGCCGTTCCGGCCAGGCCGTGCTCGGCCAGGACGCGGCGCCACTGCTCACCCGGGATCGCGTTCGCTCGGGCCAGGTCGGCCACGGCCGCGAACCGTGACTCGATCCCGCTCGCGTCCGCACCGAGCGAGGCGCGGCGGCTCTCGCAGGACACGGCAGCGCCATCGTCGCGAACGGTGGCGGCGATCCGTACCGGCAGCGTCCGCAAGGCGATCAGCCAATCGCCCTCGCCGATCGTGGACGGCACCGCGTCGAAGCAGGCCGCCGCGAATCGCCGGTAGCTCGCGCGGAGGGCGGCGAGGTCGGAGGAGATCGTCTCGAGCGGCAGGTCGAGAGAGGCCGTGCTCCCGCTCCGCGCCACGTCGCCCCGTGCGGACGCGCCCGCGGCCGCCGTCGACGCGATCGCGTACAGGGGGCCCGCGCGATGTGATTTCCAGGTCGCGACGACGGGAAGGGCGGGATAGCCGATCGGTCCGCGTACGCGCGGGCGCAACAGGGGCGCGGGCCCGCCTTCGTCACGATTCCAGGACGAAGCGGCCACGATCGCCACGAGAACGCAAGCAAGCACTCCGGTGGAGAGCCACCCCCACGTCCGGACCGCGCGGCTCCGCGCGCGGGGTGAAGTGCTCGGGACCGCCGCACCCACGCGCGCCTGCGCGAACCCGCAGTGGCACAGATCCGCGCGCGCGGGCACGCGCCGCCGGCACTGCGGGCACGTCCAGGCGGACGCGGCGGTGCTCATCGACGGCCTATGATAGCGGGCCATGTGGGCCCCGCCGGCCGCGCCGGGAAGCCGAGCGCGCGCCGTCACACCGTCCCCGGCCGCCGCCCAGGCCGGCTTCACCCTCCTCGAGATCCTGATCGTCGTCGCGATCGCGATGGTGACGGGCACCCTCGTCTACCGGATCACGCGGTCGAGCCTCCGCCTCTACGACACCCAGGTGCACGTGACCGAGCGCGGGTTCAGCGGCCTGCGCGCCCTGGACGACATGGCCATCGAGATCGCGCGCGCGGGCTACGGCCTGGGGGAGGACGTGGGCCCGGTCTTTCCCGGCACGCTCGACGGGCTCCGCGTCTCCAGCGCCATCACCCTCCGGTCCAATCCTTCCGGCGCCGCCGCCGCGCTGCAGGAGGACCTCGTCGAGAACGGCCAGCTCGTCAAGGTCGACGCGGCCCCGCTGTTCACGGTCGGCGACGAAGTGCTGCTGGCCGACCTCAACGGCACGGTCGAGCGTGCCCAGGTTGCCAAGGCCACACCGGAGGCGCTCGCGTTCCTGGTCGCGGACGCGCCGCCGGGGAAGCTCGAGAGCCCGTTCCTGACCGCGTTCGCCGCGCGCGTCCTGAAGGTGCGCGAGGTCGGCTTCTCGCTCAAGACCGACGCCACGGGCACGACGGTGATCGCGCGCAAGGCCACCGGGCAGGCGGAGCAGATCGTGGCCCGCTATGCGGGCGCCCTCGCGTTCGACTACCTGGACGAGGAGGGGGCGGCGATGGACCTCGGAACCATCGGACCCGGAAGCGTGCCCGCCAGCGTACGCATCGCGCTGCAGCTCCGGCCCAACCCGGGCCTTCCCCTGGTGACGGTGTCGCCCTTGACCCTCCGCGTCGCGCTGGAGACGCAGTCGGCCACGATCGCGTTCGACCCCTATGCGTTCCACCGGGTGGGCCTCGCGGGCGTGGTGGGGCAGGACGCGGCCTCCGCGGACAAGAAGGTCGGGATGCACGGATGGCGCAAGAGCGATCCGCGGTTCTGATCGGCGACGTCGGGGGACCTGCCGGGCGCGGGGGGGAGGGGAGGGTGCGTCGAGACGAGGGCGCGGGCGAGCGCGGCGTCTCGCTGATCCTCGTGCTGATCGCGCTGGCCGCGCTGACTCCGCTCGCGCTCATGCTCTCGAACTTCGTGCTCACGCGTCAGCGGCAGGTCAGCGCGCACCAGCAGAGCGTGGGCAGCCAGGCCGCGGTGCGCGGAGCGCTCGACCTGGCCATGGACCGGCTGCGCTCGGGGGAAGTCGCGCTCGCCCCCGGCACGTCGTCCACCTTCGAGCTCGAGACGGGGCCGCGCCCGGTGCACGTGCGGGTGACGCGCGATTCCGATGCGATCCTCGCCCTCGACGGTCGCGTCATCGACCCCGCGGACGCGGCCGACATCGACGTCGACCAGCTCGGGATCGACACCACCGGAGGAGGCGCCGTCCGCGAGTACCGGAAGGTCGAGGTCTACCACGTCGAGGCGGAGAGCCCGGCCCGCTATCCGTTCCCGGCGGTGCGACTGCTCGCCGCCCTCGGACGGCTCGACGAGGGCGTGGTATGCCTCGGCGTCCGCTACGACCGCGGCTACTTCGATTGATCGACGCCGCGGCCGCGCCCGGGCGGCAGGCCATGTCGTCCCGGAACGACTTGAGTCGCGTGTCATCGACTCGTTCCGGAACGAGTTGAGCGCCTCGCCCGCGCCCGCGCCTCCCGCACGGCCGGGTAGAGGACGCCGCTTGTCTCCTTCTCGAGCCGTGGCTATAGTCGGGGGCCGCGTTCTTTCAGGATCCAAGGTGCCTGCGCCCTCCGATCGCGGCCTGGCCGCGCGAGTCCTCGGCAAGCTCAACGCCGTCCCTCCCACGAAGGACGACGCCTGGAAGCTGCTCGTCCTGGCGTCGCTCGAAAGCGAGCCGGCCCTGGCCGCCGCCATCGCCTCGGACGGCGAGGGCGCCAAGGGGAACGCCACCACCGCCCCCGCCCTCGTCACCACCGCG
>Ga0136846_1216213_pt1 | contig 11581 bp, 14 predicted proteins | sample HopSoiMetagenom2_FD_96841 | JGI IMG/M metagenome (GOLD analysis project Ga0136846, IMG submission 96841) | Grasslands soil microbial communities from Hopland, California, USA - 2 Assembly 2016 (version 4) | ecosystem: Environmental > Terrestrial > Soil > Grasslands | place: USA: Hopland... | reverse complement strand
GGCGAGGTAACGGTCGGCCGGCGGGCAGGACGAGCAGCCCTGGCTCGTGAACAGCTCTACGACGCCGCGCAGCTCGGCGGCGCGGGGGGCGCCCGGGATCGCGAGTGCGGCAGCAAGAGCCAGTACGGAGGCTGTCAGTCTCATGCGCGCGAGACTAGCGCCGCGCCCGCATCACGTGCGAGTCACGTTGTGGTGACCTGTCATTCCCGCGAAAGCGGGAATCCAGGGGCAAAGTCACAAACCTCTGGGTGCCCGGTCGCGGTACGCAGGCGAGTTTACGCAGCCTGCGTAGACTTGGCTGCGCCTGCCGGGAATGACATCACCGCCCCTTCAGCGCCTGCAACACTTTCTGCCCGGCGCGGCCGTCGCGCTTCAAGCCGGCGCGTTCCTGGAAATCGGCGATCGCCTCGCGCGTCTTGGCGCCGAGCACGCCGTCGATATTGCCGATGGGATAACCGCGCTGCTGCAAAAGCGTCTGCAATTCCTTGCGCTCGATGCGCGACAGGCCGGGATCGTCGGTCGGCCATGGGGTGGCGATGCCCTGTCCTCCGCGCAGACGGTCGGACAAGACCGCGATCGCCAGCGCATAGGAGATCGCGTTGTTGTAGGTGTAGAGCGCATCGAAATTGCGCGTGACCAGAAACGCCGGACCGTCATTCCCGGCCGGAATGATCAAAGCCGCATTGCCGCCGCCGAGCGCCGCGCCGTCGACCCGCGTGATGCCGCGCGAGGCCCAACTCGACATCGCTGCCCGCGTGCCGCGTCCGCTCGGACGGGAATAATTTTCCGGCAGCTTCACCTCGAAACCCCAGGGCTGGCTCGCATCCCAGCCGCTCTTGCGCAGGAAATTCGCCGTCGTGCCAAGCGCGTCCGGCACCGAGCCGACGATGTCGCTATGACCGTCGCCGTCGAGATCGACGCGCATGCGCAGGAACGTCGTCGGCATGAATTGCGTATGGCCGAAGGCGCCGGCCCAGGAGCCCTTGAATTCCTCCAGCCGCACGTCGCCATTGGCGAGAATTTTCATCGCGGCGACGAACTCGCCGCGGAACGCGTCCTGGCGCCGGTTCGCCGTGCACGAAAGCGTCGCCAGCGATTGGACGACGGGGCGCCAGCCGAAGCCCTTGCCGTAATCGGATTCGACGCCCCAGATCGAAACCAGCGTCGCCGGATCTACGCCAAAACGCTCCTGCGCGGCGGCGAGCGCATTCGCGTATTCACGGAGCTTCTGCCGGCCCTCGGTGACGCGCTCTTCGTCCACGAGGGCGGCCATGTAGTCCCAGATCGGCGTCGTGAATTCCGGCTGCTGGCCGATGAAGCTCGCGGCATCGTTCGGCTCGAGATTGCCGGTGACCGATTGGATCGTCGCCTGATCGACGCCGGCGGCGGCTGCGGATTTCTGTAAGCCCGCGAGGCACGGGGCCCACTCGGCGTGGGCGGGGGCGCCGATGCCGGCCATAAGCAATGTGAGAACGAGCCTGCAAATCATCGGATCATGTTAGCCGAAAGCCGCGCCCTTTGCAGCCCATGGGACGCTGTGGCAGGCTCTCATGAACATTGGGAGAGCGCCGCCATGATTATCGCATCCATCCGTTTTCCACTGCCTGAAGGCACGAGCCTCGAAGACGCCAGAAAACTCTACGAGCAGAATCTCGCGACCTACGAGAACGCGCCGGGCCTGATCACCAAGTATTACGTATTCGGCAACGGCAAAGGCGGCGGCATCTATCTCTGGGAATCGCGCGAGGCGGCCGAGCGCTTCTACACGCCGGAATGGCGCGAGATGATTGCCCGGAAATACAAAGGCGCGGGCGAGATCGAGTGGCTGGAGAACCCGGTCACCGTCGACAATCGCGGGCGGCGGAGCAAGGCGGCTTAGTGATTCCGTGTCATTCCCGACGCTCCGCAGGAGCGATCGGGAATCCAGACGTGGTGCGTGTTGCTCTGGATTCCCGCTTGCGCGGGAATGACATCAAGCCCAGGGCCTGCTCTCCGCCGCCTTCTTCTCGAACGCGTCGATCGCCGCGGCCTTTTCCATCGTCAGCCCGATATCGTCGAGCCCATTCAGCAAACAATGTTTGCGATGCGGGTCGATCTCGAACTTCACCACGCCGCCATCGGGCCCGCGGATTTCCTGCGCTTCGAGATTGATCGTCAGCGTCGCGTTTGAGCCGCGATCGGCGTCATCCATGAGCTTCTCGAGATCCTCGGGAGAAACCACGACCGGCAAAATGCCGTTCTTGAAGCAATTGTTGTAGAAAATGTCGGCGAAGCTCGTCGAAATCACGCAGCGAATGCCGAAATCGAGCAGCGCCCAGGGCGCGTGCTCGCGCGACGAGCCGCAACCGAAATTCTCTTCCGCCACGATGATCTGCGCTCGGCGGTAGGCCGGTTTGTTCAGAACGAAATCCGGGTTCTCCGAGCCGTCCTCGCGATACCGCATCTCGGCGAAGAGGCCCTTGCCGAGGCCGGTGCGGGCAATCGTCTTCAGATATTGTTTCGGGATGATCATGTCGGTGTCGACATTGGTGATCTTCATCGGCGCGGCGACGCCGGTCAGGGTGGTGAATTTGTCCATGGCGGTGGCCTAGCAAAGCGGCGGGGGCGGCGCAAACCGAGGCAGCCCCGGCGCGGACGCAGCCGCAGGAACCATCCTCGCGCGCCCCCGTTTGTCCGCGCAAAAGCGCGAGTAGACAACCCTGGCGACGAGCAGCACTAGCGCGATGAGCACCGGGGCTGAAGACCGGCAGAAGGTCTGGGAGCTGATCAAGGGCATCCACATCGCGACGCTGGTGACGCAGGAGGCTCACCGGCGAGCCGCCTAACATCGGCGAGAACAGGAAGGTGGCGTTCTGAGCCGGTTCAGCCCCGGATCGACTCGTGCCGGATCGCGGTGCGCATGAAATAGTAGAGCCCGACAAAGCCGATCAGCCCGAAGCCGATCTCGAAGGCGCGGCTGATCGCCGGCTCGAACTGGAAAATGCCGCCGAGCGCCCAGCCCGCCGCCCAGGAGGCGCCGACGAGCTCGGTGCCGACCAGGATCGCCACTGCGATCAAGGTCGAGACGTGCAGCCAGTTCAGGGGCCGTTGGTCGGGCGCGGGCTTTCTGTCCGAAGGTGCCATCGCGCGAACGCCTAGCGCCCGGCGGGCCGGCGTGCAAGTCATTCCCCGGTTGACGGATTCTCGAGGGTCAGCACCCGGCTGATCTTACTGACACTTCTCGGTCTTCAGAGCGTCCTTGATGTCGGCAATGGTGCCGTCCATCTGACTGATATTCTGGGTCCGATCCGGCTCGGTGGTGCAGCGGGCGAAGATGGCGCTCGCATTCTTCATCACCTCGATATGGTGTTTGTAGGCGGCGCATCGCGCCGAGGGAACTGCCGCACTGCGCCCGCTCTTCTGGAGATTGCCGAGCGTTTCCTGGAAGGAAGAATCGACCGAGGACATGTCCTTGGTGCATTGAGGGGTTTGAATCACGCCCGCCGACGCTTGCTGCGCAAGAACCACGCAAAACACGGCGCTGAAAAGACGCGAACGCATTGAACCCTCCCTCACACGCATATAACACTAGCGTGACCGCAAAGTTGCGTCAGTGCGAAATGTCACGGCGCAAACATTTTTTTTCAGCCCAGATTCAATTCCCTGAAGAAGTCGTTGCCCTTGTCGTCGATGACGATAAACGCTGAAAAATCTTCGACTTCGATCCGCCAGATCGCCTCCATTCCGAGTTCCGGGTATTCGATCACGTCCACTCGTCTGATGCAATCCTGCGCAAGGAGCGCCGCCGGCCCGCCGATCGAGCCGAGATAGAAACCGCCATGCTTTTTGCAGGCGGCCCGCACCGCAGATGAGCGATTGCCTTTGGCGAGCATCACCTTTGAGCCGCCGGCGGCTTGGAACTCGTCGACGTAGGAATCCATCCGCCCCGCGGTCGTCGGCCCGAAGGATCCCGACGCGTACCCGACCGGGGTTTTGGCCGGTCCGGCGTAATAGACCGGGTGGTTGCGGAGATACGCGGGCATCGGCTCGCCGCGTTCGAGCCGCTCGCGGATTTTCGCATGCGCGATGTCGCGCGCAACGATCATCGGGCCTGACAGCGAAAGTCTCGTCTTGATTGGATGGCGCGACAGCGTCGCGAGAATGTCGGCCATCGGTTGGTTGAGATCGATCTTCACGACATTGCCGCCAAGTGCGGCGGTATCGACCTGTGGCAGGTATTTGGCGGGATCGCGCTCCAGCTCCTCGAGGAACACGCCGTCGCGGGTGATTTTGCCCAAGGCCTGGCGGTCGGCCGAGCAGGAGACGCCGAGCCCGATCGGCAGCGAGGCGCCGTGGCGCGGCAGCCGGATCACCCGCACGTCATGGCAGAAATACTTGCCGCCGAATTGCGCGCCGACCCCGAGCGCTTGCGTCATCGCATGCACTTCCGCCTCCATCGCGAGATCGCGAAATGCATGCGCGCCCTCGCTGCCGGCGGTCGGGAGCTCGTCGAGATAGCGGGTCGAGGCGAGTTTCACCGTCTTCAGGTTCAATTCCGCCGACGTGCCGCCGATGACAATGGCGAGGTGATAGGGCGGGCACGCGGCGGTGCCGAGCGTTAGGATTTTCTCCTTTAAGAAAGCCAGCAGCCGCTCGTGTGTCAGCAGCGACGGCGTCGCCTGGAAGAGAAAGGTCTTGTTGGCCGAGCCGCCGCCCTTGGCGACGAACAGGAATTTGTAAGACTCTTCGCCCTCGGCATAGATTTCGATCTGCGCCGGCAGGTTGGTGTTCGAATTCTTCTCCTCGAACATGCCGAGCGGGGTCAGCTGCGAGTAGCGCAGGTTCTTCTTCTCGTAGGCGTCGCGGATGCCTTCGGCGAGCGCGCTCTCGTCGTCGCCTTCAGTCAAAACGAGGCGGCCCTTCTTGCCCATGACGATCGCCGTGCCGGTGTCCTGGCACATCGGCAAGACGCCGCCCGCTGCGATGTTGGCGTTTTTCAAAAGATCGTAGGCGACGAAACGGTCATTGGAAGTCGCTTCGGGATCGTCGAGGATTTTGGCGAGCTGCGCGAGATGGCTCGGGCGCAGGAGATGATTGATGTCGATCATCGCCTCTTCGGCGAGGAGCCGAATCGCCTCGCGCGAGACGATGAGGAATTCGCGCCCGCCGAGCGTCTCGGTCTTCACCCCCTCGTCGGTCAGCTTGCGGTAGCGCGTCTGGTCCTTCGCCAGCGGGAACATCGGCGTGTAGTGATAAGTCATGGACGCTTTGCGTCGGTGGGGGAGCACGGCAGGTCTTACTGCCGCCCTCGCAGCCGAACAAGCCGGAGCGCGACGCAGCGCGTTGGAGTGCGCATGAGCCGCAGCGAAAAAGACAAGATGCTCGCCGGCGAGCTGTATCGCCCCGGCGATGCAGAAATTCAGGCCGACCAGGCCGCGACCAAGAAATGGCTCGTCCACTATAACGCTTCGCTCGGCTTGTCGGCGGCGGAACGCCGCGTGCTCTTGGCCGAGTGCTTTGCCGAAGTCGGAGCAGGGGCGGTCGTTCGTCCGCCATTCCACTGCGATTTACGGCTTCAACATTCGCCTCGGCGCCAACGCCTTCCTCAATTACAATTCCGTGATCCTCGACGTGGTCGAGGTTTCGATCGGCGAGGGCGCGCAAATCGGCCGGCCGTACAGATTTACGCCGCGGATCATCCGCGCGATCCGGCGCAGCGCCGTGCCGGTTTAGAATTCGGCCGCCCCGTGCGGATCGGCAAATTCGCGTGGATCGGCGGCGGGGCGATTGTCCTTCCCGGCGTCAGCATCGGCGATGACGCGGTGGTCGGCGCCGGCAGCGTGGTGACGCGCGATGTCCCCGCGGGGCGACTGTCCTGGGCAATCCGGCGCGGATTGTCTCTCCCGGCGCTCAGTCCAGATAAGATCGGCACGAGGATTGACCCGCCGCAAACTCGATTGTTTATCTCCGCCGCGAGGCGGAGCTTAGTTTGCACTTTCCCTTTCCGGTTCTTCTCTGTGACATCGGTGGCACCAATGTGCGGGTGGCTTTTGCCGCCGCGCCGGGCGAGCCGCCGAGCGCGGCACTGCATACGCACACGCATCATTGTGCCGGGCTTGCCGAAGCCATGGATGCGATGGCGGGGCATTGGCCGCAGCCTCCGCGCTCGCTGATCGTCTGTGCGGCAGGCCCGCTCGAGGAGCGGCGGCTGAAACTTACCAACGCCGATTGGACGATCGACGGGCCCGAAATCGCCGAGGCCTTGAAGCTCGAACAGGGCCTGCTCCTCAACGATTTCGAGGCGCAAGCCCTGTCGCTTCCGGCGCTGTTGCCGGAATGGACGCGCGAGATCGGCGCGGCCCGCTCAGCACGCGGCGGATTGCGTCTGGTGCTCGGGCCGGGCACCGGTCTTGGCGCCGCGGCGCTCGCGGAGATCGACGGCCGCTTCCTGCCGCTCGCGACCGAGATCGGCCACACCGATTTCGGTCCGACCAATTCTGAGGAAGAGGCGATCTGGCCGCATCTCGAACGGGTCGAGGGCCGCGTCACCGCGGAAAGCGTGATCTCGGGTCCGGGGCTCGTGCGTCTGCACGAGGCGCGGGCGGCGTGTCGCGGTGTCGTGGCCGAGCCCGGCGATGGTGTCGCCGTCGTCGATCGCGCCCTCGCCGGGAGCGCTGAAGAGATTGAAACGGTGCGACTCTTCTGGCACCTCGTGGCGCGGCTCTCCGGCGACCTCGCGCTGGCCTTCTTCGCCACGGGCGGGATCAGCCTTGCCGGCGGTATCCTGCCGCGGATCGTCGATCTTCTCGGTCCGGCCGATTTCCGCGCCGCTTTTGAAGCGAAAGCGCCATTGGACCATGTCGTTGCCGCCATTCCGACGCGGGTGATCATGAGTGGCGCGGGCGTCCTCGCCGGAATGGCGGCGCTTGCCGCTCACCCCGAGCGCTACGTCGTCGATTACAACGCTCGCTGCTGGCGCCAGCCGCGCTAAATCAAGCGGCGTTCGGCGTCGAGGTCTGGGTCAGCACGGAATAGAGCGCCGAGGTATCGCGGGTTGCGCGGACCTTGCTGACGAGCGCCGGCTCGCGAAACATACGCGCGACTTGTGCCAACGCCTTCAGGTGATCGGCGCCGGCGCTCTCCGGCGCGACAAGCAGGAACATCAGATCGACAGGGGCGCCGTCGAGCGCCTCGAATTCGATCGGCCGGTCGAGACGCGCGAAAATCCCGAAAATCCGCTTCACCTTGGCGAGCTTGCCATGTGGGATGGCAACGCCGTTGCCGATTCCGGTCGAGCCCAGGCGCTCGCGCTGCAATAAAGCATCGAAAATCTCGCGCGACGTCAAGCCGGACAAAGCAGCAGCCTTTTCGCTGAGCTCCTGCAGCGCCTGCTTTTTCGTATTGGCGCGCACCGCCGGCAGAATCGCGTCAGGCGAGAGCAAATCGTTCAACGGCATGAGTGAGATGTCCTGTGCCGATCTTCTTGGGCAAGACGCATGCCGCCGCGGCGCGCCGCCGGTGAATTACGCGGTTGACTAGGGTTGGCGCGCGCGGCCGTCCGCGCCCGCCGGATGATGCTCTTTGAGGCGGCGTTTGTAGCGACGCAACTGCTTCTCGATCCTGTTCACCGCCTGATCGACGCTCGCATAGGGCTCATGCGCGCGCCCATCTGCCTGCAACGTAACGCCGGAGGCAAGATGCAAGGTACAATCGGTGCAATAGCCTGAACCGTCCGGTGTGATCACGACATGCCCATTCACGGAACCATCAAAGTACTTGGCGATAGCGCCTTCAACTTTCTCGTCGATGCGCTGGCGCAATGCCTCGCCGATGTCGAGGTTCTTGCCTGAAATCCGCAAGGGCATGAGGGGCTCCTAGAGCAGGTCCCACGATATGTATGTGCGTTCGGTAATGCCCTGTGGACGCGTCATGGAATTTTCCCCGCCAATTGAGTGACGCGTCAGGAGAAAGGGTTAAGAGTCAAGCCAGGCGAAGTCAATGGGCGGGTCCGGTTCCGAAGGCTCCCTCTAAGTGCCTGAAATTAGGAAGGGTTCTACTGATGCCCCACATCGCCGGGCATTGCCCGCGCCGATCACATCGCGCGCTGCATCGCCTGCTTCTCGCGCCGCCGCTCGACGGACGAGGGAATGCGCAGGCTTTCGCGATATTTCGCAACGGTGCGGCGGGCAATATCGATGTCCGCCGCCCGCAGCTGCATGACGATTGCATCATCGGAAAGAACGTTCGCCACGTTCTCGCGGTCGATCATCAGCTTGATCTTGTAACGGACCGATTCCGCCGAATGCGCCTGACCGCCGCTTTGCGCGGCGATCGATGCGGTGAAGAAATATTTGAGTTCGAACAGGCCGCGCGGCGTCGACATGTATTTGTTTGAGGTCACGCGAGAGACCGTCGATTCATGCATGCCGATTGCGTCGGCGATGGATTTCAGATTGAGCGGGCGCAGATGCTGCACGCCTTCGGCAAAGAACGCGTCCTGCTGGCGCACGATTTCAGTCGACACTTTGAGAATTGTTTTGGCGCGCTGTTCGAGGCTCTTTGTCAACCAATTCGCGGTCTGCAGACATTGCGAGACGAAGCTCTTGTCGGCATCGTTGACGCGGCTCTTGCCAACATGCGCCGCATAAGTTTGGTTGACGAGGAGGCGCGGCAGAACCTCGGAGTTAAGCTCGATATGCCAGCCGCCGTCGGCAGCGGCGCGAACCGTCACATCAGGGACGACAGGTTGAATCGGAGCGCCGCCATAGGCGCGGCCGGGTTTCGGATCGAGGCGGCGGATTTCGGCCACCATGTCGGCGAGGTCTTCGTCATCGACGTCGCATAATCGCCGCAGCGTCGGGAATTCGCGCTTGGCCAAGAGCGGCAGATTGTCGACGAGCATCTGCATTGCCGGATCGTAGCGATCCTGTTCGCGCAGCTGGATCGCCAAACATTCCGCGAGATCGCGTGCGCCGATGCCGGACGGCTCAAATGTCTGAATTTTTCCGAGCACCTTTTCAATGCGCGGCGACGGCGTGCCCAGCCGCTGCGAGATTTCGGCAATCTCCTCGCGCAAATACCCCGCCTCGTCGATCGCATCGACGAGCGCATGTCCGATCAGCCGGTCGACCGGATCGGGACAGGCAAGCGCGAGCTGCTGCAAGAGGTGATCGTGCAGCGAGGGTTTCGCCGCGACATAGGCTTCGAGATTCGGCGCCTCGCCGTCGCTTTGGCCCCCGACAGAACCGCTCCAGGATGTGGCGGAAAGTCCCGCATCGGAAAGCGCGCCACGATCGGGCGAAACCGCGGGGCCGTCGACATCGAAAGTGTTGCCGAGCTCGGTGCCGAGACTGGTCTCCAGCGCCGCGCCTTCGGTAGCCAGCGTGTCGCTCGCCCAGTCGCTCTCGCGCGGCTCGTTCGGGTTGGGCTCGCTGGTCTCGAACGAAGCTTCAACCGACTCCGCTGCCTGCGAAATAGGCAAATCGCCCGCCGCCTCGTCGATGCGCTCCAGCATCGGATTGCGTTCGAGCTCTTCCTCGATAAAACCGGCGAGCTCGATATTGGAAAATTGCAGGAGCTTGATCGCCTGGAGAAGCTGCGGCGTCATCACCAGGGACTGGCCCTGCCGCATCATGAGCTTCGCCGAAAGCGCCATCACCCGACTCGCTGCAGGCGGGCCCTGCTCGGCCCGTTTCTTGCATGCTTAGGGGATAACCTATGCGGTTTTACTTGGCGAGTCCGGCGTCGCCTTCTGCCCCGCACCTTTTGCCGCAGGCGGTTAAGAGAGCGTGCGCCGCTCTCGCGGATTCGGTTACATCCTGAAATCTTCGCCGAGATAGAAGCGGCGCACGTCGCGATTGGAGACGATCTCGTCCGGCGTGCCCGACGTCAGCACGTGCCCGGAATGGATGATGTAGGCGCGGTCGATGAGTCCCAGCGTCTCGCGCACGGCGTGATCGGTGATGAGCACGCCGATGCCGCGGTCGCGCAGGTGCCGGACGAGATCCTGGATGTCGCCGACGGCGATCGGGTCGATGCCGGCGAACGGCTCGTCGAGAAGCATGAAGGCCGGATGGCCGGCAAGCGCGCGGGCGATCTCGCAACGCCGCCGCTCGCCGCCCGAAAGCGCGATCGCCTGGGTCTTGCGCAGCCGCTTGATGTCGAATTCTTCGAGCAGCGCTTCGAGCTCGGCCTCGCGCCTGTCGCGGTCGGGCTGGGTGATCTCGAGCACCGCGCGGATATTGTCCTCGACCGAGAGGCCGCGGAAAATCGAGGGCTCCTGCGGCAGGTACCCGATACCAAGCCGGGCGCGGCGGTACATTGGCAGCGGCGTCACGTTGTAGCCGTCGAGCTCGATGACGCCCTGGTCCGGACGCACGAGGCCGGTAATCATGTAGAAGACGGTGGTCTTGCCGGCGCCGTTCGGCCCGAGCAGCCCCACGGCCTCACTGCGGCGGATATACAGGCTCACGTCCTCGACGACGCGGCGCTGGCGATAACTCTTCGCCAGATGCTGCACGACGAGCAGGCCTTCATGGACGGGGCGGGGGCTCCGTGGCTGCGGTGGCGGGGCGGCCGCCGACCCAGGCACCCGCGCCTGCGATGCCGGATTTGCCGGAGGAGCCGCGGCGCTCGCCGGCACCTCGGACGCGCCGCGTCGCAACCGGCGCCAGCGCTCGGCCATTCGCGCCATCACGCGCCGGAACGGCGGCGGCAGCGAGGAGCCATAGGATTGATCGAGGGCCAAAAAGAACAGTCCGGCGCGCAGAGCCTGCAGGCGCTTCTTCGCAGAAAGTGTGAGCGCATTGGCGCGCCCTGCTCCTAAGTAGATGCGCTCTGACCGGTTTTGCAAGGAAGCGGAATTTCGGACGGGCCTAGTCGGCTTGAGCCGCAGCGTCGGCGCGCGTCGCGCGGGGCTTCTGCGGCGCCGGCGCGTGGCTCTGGCTGCCATTCGGCGCAGGGCCAGGCTTTTCGCCCGGCGTGAACACGCTGCGCACGCGCCCGCCCTGCGCACTCGCGCCGCCGAGGACCACCGCCTGATTGGTGTTGAGATCGTAGACGAGGCGCTCGCCCTTGGTGACATTGGCGCCCTGGCTCAGCGTCACGTGGCCGGTGAGGAACACCTTGTTTTCGGCCCTGTCGTAGACGCCGCTATCCCCGGTGCCGATCTGGTCTTTGGCGGTGATCGTCACCGGCCCCTGCGCTTCCATCCGCCGCATCTGGTGGTCGTTCGAATTCGCCGGCGCCGGCTCGAGGAAGATCGTCAGCACCGAGGCCTTGAGCCGGCTCTCGCCCTGCGTGGCGACAACGGCGCCGGAATAGACGAGCTTCTGGTCCTTGTCGAAATAATCGAGCTTTCCCGCATCGATGCTGACCGGCTCCTTCGACGAGGCGCCGGGCAGGACAGCCGTGCTCTTCTGGGCAAAAGCGGGCGCGGCGCCCGCCGCGACCAGCGCCAGCGTCAAGACCAGTCCCCGGGGGCTCATTGCGCCAGGCCCTTGTGCAGGGCGGCCGTCTCGGCGACCTGCGCCTCCGGCAGCATGACCGAATGCACATTACCCTCGAAGACGACCTGCTGGCCGCTATCGACGATCTGCATCTG